>Ga0210003_1004958_pt1 | contig 10346 bp, 19 predicted proteins | sample LantaG_FD_182804 | JGI IMG/M metagenome (GOLD analysis project Ga0210003, IMG submission 182804) | Deep subsurface microbial communities from Baltic Sea to uncover new lineages of life (NeLLi) - Landsort_02402 metaG (SPAdes) (version 2) | ecosystem: Environmental > Aquatic > Marine > Oceanic >...
TGTTTGGCACGGTTATTGCTACACAAATACAAAGTAAATTTTTAGCCACTTATATAACTAAATAGCGTTCGGCCGACGATTCCGATCATAACGATTGTAACGGCGGTCATTTACGCTTTTACCGATAATATAATATTTTATCCTGGCCCCGTGGCTGAAAATATGGTATATTTACACTGATATGAGTAATAACGTCCAACACAAACGAATCTGGAAGGCTGAGAGGCTTTCCCATCCTTTACGGACCCTGTTTACTGCTATATGGCATAATGTGCAGGCCCGGATCACTTTGGGTTTTGTTAATATTGCTTTATGGGTGGTCAGGGTCCGTTTTTACAGGAGAAAAGACCATGAGTAAAGGCAGTTTGTACGCGGGTATTTTTGCGGTTGCGGTATTTGCGATTTTTCTGGCCTCGATGATAGTTGTCGCGGTCAATGCTGGTTTGTAATCAATTCATAATCAAAGGAGAAAAGTTATGTTAAGGTGGTTTTGGGTTTCTTTCATAAAAACCCGCAACCTTCATTATCTAGTTGCGGGAAAATCCGTTAATGAAGCTTTGGATAAAATCGCGGTCCCTTATCAAGAGGTTTCTGTAACCGAAGCCAGTTGGCGGTCGATTCAGAAGGCTATCGGTTGTCAGATACCTACTCACGCCGCGACGGACGAACCGGCAACCGGTTTTATTCCTTTTTCTACGGAAAATATGTCGGTTGCAATTTGGCCCGGTTAAGGATAAGCAAACATGGAAACCAATTATATCGGTATTGGTATATTTATTATTTTCGCTTTGATATTTGGATACATCTTATGGAAGGCATGGCGAAATGAATTGTGATTGGGTGTTAGTAACAGCAGTTTCCAAGCCAGGCCGTTTGTTTTGTATCCGGGCCTATAAGTTATTGAAGGCTGTTGAGTATCTCGGCTTGGAATTGATTGGTTGTGAGTGTGCTCCGATTGAGCCGATGATGCAGGATTTTCTTAATAATAAATTAGGTCGTAAAGCGTTCTGGTACGAACTATGATAAAAACGGTGTGCCGCAAGGCGGGTGGACGGTGGGCATTTTATAGGAGAAAATGAGAATGATTAAAGTTGTGCATTTACATAGTTGTTGTTTCCGGGTGACTTTAACTGAAGTAGATCGTGTCAGACTTAGTTTTTTAAGAGGGAAACACGATATGACCCCGGACGAAATATTAGGCTTAGTTATCGAACGTGGTTTTATTGAATTAACCGGTGAACAACCGGAGAAACGGAGTTAACATGAGTTGGAAGGACAAAATGAAGGAATGGGGTGGCGGTGACATAAGTTTTTTATCAGAGGACGGTGAATGTATCACTTTCCGGGTTGTCGGTGAACCTTATCTTATTGAGGGTAAGTTTCGCGGTCAGGACACCGCCCGTATCGGTTGCCCAGTCGTAACTTTGGACGGTTTTACCCTGTTGGTTGTCGGCAAACGGGTTGCCCGCCGGTTGACAAAACATGAGGACAAGTTTAACAAACAGGCGTTTGACCTTATTCGTCATGGTGAACCGGGCGATACCAAAGCAACGTATGAACTTAACCGTTGCAATGATTCAGAACTGGAAAAAATGTTACTGGCAATCGATACCAAAAAGATTACCCGTGACGAAATAAATGAAGCCGTGGCCGCCGCCCAGGAAGTTGCTCAGGGATAGTTTTCTCTTTTCTCCTCCTTTTGATTGTGGGTCAGGTCAGGGACGGCCTGGCCCCTTTTTTATGAAAGGTTATCAATTATGGCATCGGGCACCCGTGGTAAATTAAAAGAACATGTTGAAGGTATCCACAGAGATTGTGATTGGATTAAGCAACATTGCACGGCTTGTCTGGTCTTGTTGCCGGACGGTTACGAATCTTTACAGGGTAACTTTGAAGGTTTAATAAAAATAGCCGATCAACTTGACAGCTTTGCAATGTCGGTATATGCTAAATTATAGGCTTTACGATTGGCCAGGCATTTTTTAACAGGACCTACCGACTATGGCAAAGGCGTTTGGACAAATCCGGGCCGCTGCTCAATTACTTATCCGGGCCGCCGCCTCTCAAAAGCTCTCGGCTGCTGAAACCATAAGACAATTAACCGACAAGGGTTTAACTTATCGGCGTACTGATATGTTAGCCGATTGGAGATCGGCGGGCAACATCGAAGCCAAAACCGGCTTACTGCGTTTCGTACGTAAAGATTATGTCCCTTCGGCTCGCGTTATCGCCGATGTTACCTGGCAGACATCCCGCGAGTTTATGTATAAAGTCCGGGTAGAAACCCGTATCCGCCCCGGTGAGCCTTTGGAAACCAAGTTTGTTAATATTATGGCGGATACCCCCATGACCCCGCGACAACTGGAAACGGAAATTACTCAGTCCTGGGGTAGTTGGTATCCCGAACGTCGCGAAAACATTGAAGCTGTAATCCCTGAAACTGCTATCCGTCGAGTGTAATAATGTCAACTATTAGCCGTCCGGCTCATGTTTTACGTCCTGAAAAAACCCTGGCTATGCCCCGTCACGTTATCTTTTTTGATTGTGAAACTGATATGCTTACCTTACCGGACGGGTCGATTGAACACCGGTTAAAATTAGGTTGGGCCTGTTATTTACGCAAAGCCGAATATAATCGACCGGCAAAGCTTCAATGGCAGGAGTTTACCACCGCCGACGGTTTTTGGTCTTTTGTCCTGACCCGTTGTCATGCTAAAAATAAATTATGGGTAATCGCCCATAACTTATCTTTTGATTTTACCGTGGTTGAAGGTTTCAAAAATCTGTACCGGGCCGATTTTAAGTGTCGGTTCTTTTATTCCAGTGGCGCCACTACCTTAATTAAAGTTAAAAAACGCGGGTCATCAATTATGTTCGTCGATTCGCTTAACTGGTTTAAGGAATCACTGGAACAGATCGGTAATCGAATTGGTATCCCCAAATTAAAAATCGATTTTGCCACTTGCACCTTATCTTTTTTAAGTACCTATTGCAAACGTGACGTGGAAATATTGGTCGGCATGTTTGAACACCTGACCCGGTTTTTAACCGCGAACCGGATAAGCCGTTTGTGCTATACGATTGGTTCGACCGCTATGGCCGCTTATTTATTCCGTCACTACCAGGAAAAAATATATATTCACAACAACGCCGAAGCGTTGCAACTGGAACGGGCCGCCTATAAAGGCGGCCGAACCGAATGTTTTCACATAGGCGAATTAAAACATGGCCCGTACTTTGTAGTTGACGTTAATAGTCTCTATCCGTTTGTCATGCGCAATAATTTTTTCCCGGTCAAGTATAAAAATATTATTCATAACGTCACGGTGTCTGATTTACGTTCGTTTGTCAAACAATACGCGGTAGTGGCCCAGGTCAATCTTGAAACTGAGTTTCCCATCTATGCCGTTCGTGACACCCGCACCACTTTTCCGATAGGCAACTTTACGACCACCCTTTGCACTCCTGAGATTATGACCGCTTTAGATCATAATCATATCCAGAGTATTAACAGTATGGTCATTTATGAACGGGCAAAAATATTCACTACTTTTGTAGATCGTTTTTACGAAATCAGGCAGGAGTTTACCCGTGCCGAAAATCCGTTATTCGAGCACTTTTGTAAAATCCTGCTGAATTCTCTTTACGGTAAGTTTGGTCAAAAAGCTGAGCAATGGTCTAAGATCGGAAATTGTCCCGGTGAACCGGACCGGCTAGAAGATATTATCGACGCGGTAACGCACCGCCGCCGTCGTTTGCGTTATCTGTTAGGCGAAGTTTTTGAGATGACTGCCCACGGAGAATCTATGCACTCTTTTCCGGCAATTGCCGCCCACGTCACCGCTTATGCCCGTTTATATCTATGGTGTTTAATCAATATCGCCGGTCGGTCCAATTGTTTTTATTGTGATACCGATTCACTGTTTATCAATACCACGGGCCTGGACAATTTGACAGACTACCTCGATGATAGTATAATTGGAAGGTTAAAGATTGAATATCAAACGGACACGCTTAACATTTATGGATTAAAAGACTATGAAACGCAAGAGAAAAAAGTTATTAAAGGCATTAAAAAAAGTGCCGCGCGTATTTCTGATGTTGATTATTCTGTGGAAATTTGGCCTTCACTTAAAGGCATTTTGCGGGTTTCTCCTGGACCTTATTATATCACAAGACGACAGTTGAAACACCTAAACCGCGATTATACCAAAGGCACTATCAGTATTGACGGGCAAGTTTTGCCTTTTGTTCTTGACGGGTTTGTTGAACATCTTTAGCTACTTCCAATACCCGTTGTTTAATAGCAATTCGGCGTTCTTTATACTTTTGAGCCGCTTCATTTATTCGCTTGGGGGTTTCCATGCTATACTCCGTAAATAAATATTTATATGTTCGTCATCATATCCCATTGCCTGTAATTCCTGTTCGCCCCGTTCGGCTGAGATAAGCCCCTGTTTCATAAAATTAAAAGTCTGAGCAGACGTCCAGGTTTTAACGCCGACCTCTTTACGTTCATACCACCATTGCTCCATTAGGGTATCAACTTGCTCCGCCGGTAAATTCAGCCGCAACAATTCAGATCGGGCCTGATTTTCCTGATATTCCCCGCGCTTATAAAGGTTTTTAATAGCCGCCGTTTTAGCGTCTATCAAGGCCCACTCTCTTTTGTAATCAGCGGTCCCGATGATATAGTCAGCGTCTTCCCGCCTAACCCCTAACATATTCAAAAGGCTTTTGGCTTCTGACTGGTCAATCATCCGGTCAGTATAAGCCTTAACCACGTCGCCGGTAGTGAATTTACTTTGTTGAGTCAGTACGTAAGCGATAGTAAATTCTGTCATATTCTCCGCGTTATCATCGTTATATCCGGCGTTTAAGTACGCTTGATAAACCCCGCGTTCATCGAGAATACCTTCGGCGTACATTCTGCGAACATCGACACGGGTCAAGGGTCGATAGGCAATAGCTACCATTTTATCCCGCCAAAAAGGCATAATGTCTTGGGCCTTCATAAGCAATTCGAGATCACCTTCGTCGATTACCCCCCGGTGTAACATCTCAAAGCCCTGCTGTGGTGACGGTAGGCCCCAGTGTGCGGCCCAGTAGCGTTCGGCCCACTCCTCAGATAATCCCTGTTGTTGTGCAAACCGCCCGAACTCTTTAGGGAAGTCTTCATATTGTCCGAACCGCCGAGCAATCTCAGGATTGAAAGCTTCCCGGACCGCCATTGTGATTATGTCCGCGATTGGTGGTATCCGATTAGCCAACGTCCGATAAACCTCTAAGTAATCCGGGTGAATGCCGATTCGTTTCAGATCACGGTCCAGATCGGTCAGGTTGTTTTCTTGCCGCAAGTGATAGGAAATCAGATCAATCGAAGCCGGTTTTGTTAAAACCGCGTCATAATACTGTTGTTGAAAGTCCGGGTGAATATCGGCCTTGCCCAGATCGGAGAATATATTTTCCGGCGTTTGCTCCGCGAACAGATCACCTTGCAAAAGTATCATGGCGTTAGGGATAGAATAAGACAAGTGTTTAATAAAAGCAGTGGTGTCGGTGGTCCAACCCACTTGTTGCAATAATCTATCGGTCAGGACCGGGTCAACTAAACCCCGCTTATATAAAGAAGTAATCTGGTCGGTTGCTAGTTGTTGTTTGCTTAACCAATCCCACTTCGGAAAATCTATCGGGTCCAGATCGACATAATCCCAAAGGGTGGTCCAAACGTTGTCAGGGTCTCCGTGGTAGCGTGCCCACCGGAATAATTCCGGGATTGTCGGAAAAGGACTACTGGCATCGTAAGCAAATTTCTTTTCGAATTCGTCAAAGCCCGCCGCCGCGAAGCGATAATCGAAAGTTTCCTGGGCCAGTCTTTTCCTTCGGTAAAGTGCAGTTGCCGCATCGGGCGATATAATCATGTTATGAAATAATCTATTGGCTGCGTACTGGGTTTTACGCAAGGCCGGTGTCATTACCATTGATACCGCCTGGTCGGCAACCTCAGAAACGAACCGACCGCCCACCGCCCCCAGGCCGGGCGATTCAAACGCGAGTACCCCTTCGATTTTAGCCAGGACATCGAACGGCATCGATTCTCTAATTTCCGGGTCGGCAAAGATCGAAGGAATATAAGGCTTAATGCTTTTCTCCAGCTCCTCCTCGAACGTAAGCGAAGCCGCAACCTGTTGGCTCCAGTATCGCCCCCCGTATGAAGTGTCATTTAATTCTGGTATTATCATTAGATATATGGATTAACGGTATCAATTAGGGAAATTGGATCGTCCCAAACAATCTGTCTTGATTCGTCCAGGTAATCCACTAAATACATTATCTCCGCCCGGCTCATTTGGTCCCAGGCAATAATTATCTCCTGCCAGGTCAAAGGTTCAGGCTCAGCAGCCTCGGCGATAGTATGATAATTCAGGAAAGCCAGCAGACAATACTTTTCCCAAGTGCCGCCGTTAGGGTCAAGTATATCGTGGACAACATTATAAAGCTGGCTTATAGCAATACGGGTATGACTTCGATAAGTTTCAGTATCCCATAAAGTCGGATGGTCGATAAGATACTTTATGCTAGTAAAACCCGCAAGCCGATGATCGTTTGCGTCATCATAAGAAGTTGCCAACTTGTCTAAAACTTCGCCTCTATTAGTCCAGTCAGTCATTGTCCGGCGTGTTTCTTACTTCGGTAATCCGAAATTCTGTTTTTACCTTCGGTAAACTTTTCACCGCTACTGCAATGTTTTGTTTCACGGTAACAATTTGCACATCGTCTGTTATCGGAAAAACAATCGTGACAAAACAAAGTGTCTCGTTATTCGTGTCCGGGTTCGGTGTCTTCATTTTTTGTTTGTCCTAACTTGCTCAGGACTTCAACAATAATCCTGAGTATTTCCAGAATAAACCAAAAGTCTTTGCCCAGTTTCATGTTATCCCTTTCGGTTAGTGGTTAAAATTTATAGTTTGTTACGGTACTTCAGTTATGGCAACTTCCACCGGGCCACTAACTAGGCCGGTCTGATTGACCACATTACTTACGCGCGTTGCAATCTCATTACAATCGGTGCCGATGGGTACGGGAAACTTGATTACTTCCGTTGCTCCTACTGAAACGCCGACCATTATATAACCACCGGCTTCGATAGTTGTTACCGTGGCAATCTCAATCGGTTGCAACTCGGAAACAGTCCCTACATAATCCATGAGAAAACCTCCGTTAATTATATGCCGTTATGCCGATATAGCTTGTTGTGCCCCCAGGGTCAGGCACAACATTAACCGTTACCGAATAGGTAGTGTGCGGGTAAAAATACAGGCCGCCCGGTGGTAAATAAATCGCTTCCGTTGCTCCACCGGCAACCCGGACAAAAGTTACCTTGACAATCTGCGTGCTGGTCGTTACCAATACCCCCCGATTTGGCAAAGTGGCCGTGAAAACATCCGCTACCGTACTGGCCGGGATAAGCTCATCGGTTTCAACAACACTCAGGTTATCCCAGGCATTGCCGACTAACACCGCCCCCAACTCGTTACCCCGTACCAATCGCCTATCGTGTGAAGTAGCGATTGTCAGCCAGGAGATTGTCTGAATAATTTCATCCGCTACCTGTAAATCACCGCTCGGCTCCGGTAAAAAATCCAGTTCGGTCAACTTCAACAAATTACTCCAGCGTAACTTTATGGCCATATTATATCACTCCTGCCCGTTAATAAATTCCGTACCAATCGAATTTTGTTGTATAATTATCCGCGTTGCGACGAATAAGGGTTGACTTAATAGGGAAGTCAAACATCCAATATTGCCCCGAACCCAGGTTATAAAACACTGAATAATCGGGAAAGTAAAGTTTCCAGTTGTCATCGAAAACTTCCGTATCACTTATCAGAATCCAGGCCCTAACCCGTTCGATAAAAGATATTGTGCAAAAAGCCGCATTGCTCCAGTGAATTGTCAGCGTTCCATGTTGACAAGTTTCATAATCCGCGTTTGGTTGTGTCAATACGGCCCCGAAATTATTACCCCTGATAACGCGGCCCGTTGCCTTTCCCTTCCGGTCAGGCGGTTGTAAATTACCAATGGGAAAATCTATCGACCGGACAATTTCCGGCCTTAACCGCAAAGGCATTACCTCAGCCAGATCGGTCAATGGTTCGGCGTAATTAACCGGTGTCCGTAAAATAGACATAACTTTTATCAGGTCTCCTCGTATCCGATATGTAAATCCAAAACGTTTACCGCCCCACCGGTGTTATTGTAAAAACCGGCCTTGCAAATCTCACCGGCGGCCAAAGGAATATCGACCGGCAAAAGCGGTGCTCCTGATGTAATATAATTACATCGGAAATCGACCACCTGATTACCCCCGACATATACCCGAAAATATAAAAGCGAAGTCTGCGGACCGGTGACAAATTTTACCACCCGACCCTTGCCCGATTCACCGATCAACATATCGGTTAAGTCCTCTACCCCGTCCGCGATAGTAGCGAACCGATGCCGTTTCCATTTTAACATTGAAAATACCTCCAATCAATGCCAGGTTTTTGATTTTAGATTTTAGTAACTTTCAGGATAACGGCCAGATCGACCATTGTTTCTTCCCAGGCCGCCGCCGTGGTCATAATCCCCGACAAATAAATGTTCAATTCCTCCCCGGCAGCAAAATCCAGGGCCGGGTCAAACATCAAAGGATCACCAATCACCTGGACCGCCGAGTCAAGTAACACCGGCGTACCCGGACCGATCAATGAAAAGTTACACATATAAGCGTCCGCAACCGCCGCCGCGTCCTGCCCGTCAAACGGAATCCCGTTGCGGTCCTCGTCAAAAAGAACCTCACGGTCCCGGATTAACTTGACGAAAGTTGTGCCCCAGGCGTTCGGACCCGCCGCCCCGGTAGTGAACGGGTGTCCGAGAATCCCCAACATGGTAATTGTATGACCAGCGGGTACGCTTTTACCGCAAGGGAAATCGGGGAATTCAGCCGGGGAAAGCGAAGTGTCCAGTAAAATATCTTGCGAAGCAACCGGCGTTTCACTGGTGGACATATACTGTATGAAAGTATATTCCTTAGCGGCCGAACCGTTAGGCATAATCGCGGTAATATCACCGGCGTCATATTCGTCGTAAACAATTATCACATTACCGGCCTCGGCATAACGCGATACATTGAACGTCTGACCTTCAGCCACCGGAATAAAAACACTAATCCCTTTGGCCGTTAGAAAATCCATAAGGTGCGGGATAACATAAGCGGTCAGATAAGGTGACAAGTGATTACCCGCCCGACCCTTGACCCGATAAAATCCCACCGTAACCCGATCAACACTCAGAGTGAGATAGGTATCGTTTGCCGAAGGGATGGAGTAAATACTCTTGACCAAAATACTTTTACCCGCCGCCGCCGACAGATCGCCGCCACTGTTGGCGATAATCCGCTTAACTTTGTTTGCCTGTTTGAGCATATTAAAAACTCCTTATATAAGATACCAATGAAAACAAACAATCCGCCGCCTTTGGTTTCCATGCTCGTATCAAACGCATTTTATGTTAGCGTTTGAAATCGCTCATGTGCCGGATAAAAGAAGTCATCCGATTGATGTTATCGTCCAGGGTAACATCCGGCATAGCCTTGATTTTATCACGGCCCCGATCAATATGGGGAAGTAATACCTCAGCAAAAGCAACCACTTTATCTTTTGCCCCATCGATACCGGCTGCGATTCGATTGACACCAATGTCGCGGGCCTTGCGTTTCCATTCCTCCAGGGTAACACGTTTCAGACCCGCCGACCACTTACCATTTTGAACCGCCGCGGTTAAGTTGGTCAACATTTTGTCCTGTTTGGCTGCCGCCTTTTCACAAGGGTTTTCCGATACCCGGTCGATACCCTGCCGCACGTCTTCAACGGCTGCCTTTAACCGGCGTGCGTGTTTTTCCTGAAACTGTTGAGCTGTTAGCTTTGCCATTTTTCTAACCACCTTTCCTTAAAATCATTGTTACCTGTCTTAAAAAACTATAATTCCAAAACACGGGTAAGCAGTCCGATCAATTTTGGGCCACTACCCCCATACAAAATATAATCCACAAATCGGGAAAAGCAAATATATATTTTCTCCGATTGACGACGGAAAATATAAACCCCTGGAAACTTTAAGGTTATGAATTAAAATCATGGTAAGATTTTTTGAGAATTATCCAACTATTAACAGGTTATCCCCGGTCAATGGCATGAGTATTGCTATGGGTGTTTTATAAGTGGCTAATATTTCACTGCGTTTTTGGCAAGCAATAACCGTGCCAGAAAACGTAAGTCCTTGCGGCACAAGTAGTTAGAAAT
>Ga0210003_1004960_pt1 | contig 10346 bp, 14 predicted proteins | sample LantaG_FD_182804 | JGI IMG/M metagenome (GOLD analysis project Ga0210003, IMG submission 182804) | Deep subsurface microbial communities from Baltic Sea to uncover new lineages of life (NeLLi) - Landsort_02402 metaG (SPAdes) (version 2) | ecosystem: Environmental > Aquatic > Marine > Oceanic >...
TCAAGCGTGCAATCTCCGATTGTTCTTCCTATAAGTTCACTCTACTGTTTTCATGATTTTTACAAAGTCTTGATAAGTAGTTCTAGGATGTGTAGACATCATTCTTATTGATTGAAGCAATTCAGATTGCGTTCCTAGCGGCAATTTATCGCACTTATTTTCAATGTACATTTCTTTTAAATCAGTTTGTCTTCCGTCGTCGTGAAGTACAAGAATCGGTAAACTTTTAAAATTGTTTGCTACCTCAATTTTTAATTTGTCGTGCATATCGTGGTACACTTTGTCCATCCGTCTTTTGAATTCCTCAGGTTTCATACCAACTCCTCCTACTTCTTGCTTTTTGTTGTTGCTATTTCATACACCAGCAAACTTTGGTGAACATATCCAACTTGTTCTTTGTCGGAATCGTACTGAACATATCCGCCTTTTTTGACTTGATAAACAGGAACCCATTCTTCTTTCTGTTTGAGTTCATCGACAAAAAATCTCGTGTGTTCTTTCACTGTGCGCACGACTGCACACTTTTTTCCTTGGCACTCTCTGATGTTGGCTTTCGTTCCGTGAGCAACAAACATCTGGATATAAGAGCTTGGTATTCCTTGGGCGGCTTTGGCTGAAGCGTCTGATTTGTTGTACAAATAACCAATACCAACAACCAGTAGAATGATTCCTGCAAAGAATCTGGTGATGTGCTTTGGGTGTTGCTCAATCAAAGCTTCCATTTCTTGTGGGGTTATGTTTCCACTTTCCATCTTATCTCGGAGCTGTTGATAGTTGTTCATTGCGCACTCTCCTTGTCGAAAGCCAGTTCTTGGATTAGTTGTTTGAGTCTCATATCTATTCCTCCACTCATATCTAATTCATCGGAACAAATCAGAAAACCTTTAGAAGTATTTTGAATAACATATTAAGATCAATAAGATAACCATTAAGATCTGACAAATAGCTAAACAACCAACTAGGAATGCGCAAAGCATCTTGAAAGTTTCTTCTGGAAGTTCTTGAATTATCTTATTGATACGCTTCATGAAATACCTCACTGAATGATTTGGAGTTTGTCTTTGTTGTTAATAAAGATCTTCTCATTGTTTGTTTCAATGTGAATAGGTGAATTCAATGGGTATTGTTTTTCAATCACTCTTTCTGATTCAACAATGTAAAGAACCTGTGCGTTTGGTTGCACGGTGAGGATAGCTTTCTTGCCGTTGGTGAGCACGACAACCTCTTTCAGCTCCATGTTGGTTGGCAGGATATCAATGAAGTTCTCTTGCTTGATTGGGGAGCAATCCTCAAAAAACCCGAACTCCAAGCTTGAAGTGTAAGTATCCCAGCGCACATAGTAGGTGGACTGGCTGTTACGGTAGGCTAGAAGCTTGTCGTGACCGTTGAAGCCATTCTCGAACTTCACAGGCTCATCGACGGCAATGAATCCTTCAGACGTGCGAGCGCAAACGAATGGGTAAAGGTCTGAAGTCGAGATGGTGTAGATATCCAAGCCATCGACAAAAACTTGGCTCACGTTTTGCAGATGTTCGGGTATACTAGCAACGTGGTCATCGAAGGATGAATCTTGCATCCGAGCGGTTCCTTCGTTGAGCGCAATGATTGTCTCGGCTCTCGAAGAGCATTTGATGCTGACTTCGTTAAAGTCCTTACGGACTGTGAACGATTGTGTGGACAAGCAGTCATCAGCTCTTTCCTCTGAGATAACATTCAAATCTAAATCAGTCACAATTCTAAATAAATTGTTTTCTTGTCCACACTTTACATGTACAAAATGGAATAGTTGCTCGTCTTGATAAACAGTTTGAGATTCAAGCGTCTCGCAGTTTGGTCTTGATAAAGAAAGCTTCTTTTGTTCTTCTTCAAGTTTTTCCTCTTCTGTTTGTTCTTTGTCTTTTTCGTTCTCCCAAGTGACTTTGGTGTCACCTTTTTCGTAGGTGATCTTTCCGCAACCCAGACTTAAGACCGAGGCTAAAAGAGCAATTGTTTTCATGGTTAACTCCTTTCAGTAAGTTTCCCTTAAGTATTTAATCGACACATTTTTGGGAAACTTGAGATCTATTTTTCATTTTTATATCTATTTTGAATTAGCTTGCGATCATTAAGACTTACAGTTAAGCACTTTGATAGCATTATTTTATATCTATTTTTCCCACTCCTGTTTGCACATCTTGAAAAGTGCTGGCATGATTTTTTATATTGACTTCAGATGTTTATGTTTGTATCAAAAAATGTGATTTGATTCATTGATTACATGCTTTTGCATGAAGAGAGATTGATGCGATTCATTAGGATTCCAAAAAGAGCTTTCGAGTTGAAGCTAACTCCTTGTGCTTTCAGGGTGTTGGCTCACATCGCATTGCGTGGAACCTGCTATCAAAAGCGTGAAGGAATTGCTGAGGAATTAGGTGTAACCGTCAGAGCGATTGGTAAAAGTATCAGGGCACTACATGAATTTGAACTCATCACAAAAGTTGATTCACCAGTCAAAAATCCCAATAGAGCCTTACAAGTTATTGGTGGTGGAGCTTTCATCGCCATGCCTCATCGAACTGTTGAATTAAAAAACCATTTAGATTTCATAGTATTGGGTTATATATGTTTTCTGAATAATAAAGAAAAAAAAGTGACTAGCCTTGAAATTGCTAGGATTTCAACGGTTGGAAGAAATACAGTTTCATCTTCAATACGTTCCCTTCAAGAGTTGAAATATATAGATGAAAACAAAAAGGTCTGTTAAAATTCCTATAGAAGCCTTTCAATTAAATCCATATACATTCAGGGTTTTATGCTTTCTTGTTGCAAACGGGTCTCAGTCAAAGAAGTTCATTGCTGAATATTTAGGGTGCTCGCGATCCACTGTACATAAGGCAATGAATGAATTACAAAATCTAAGCTACGCAAATGATCCTGTTAAGATACCGTATATTGAAGTTACTAATATTATAGATTTCTATGTGTTGGCGTATGTTGATTTTCTTGCAATCCAAAAAATCAAAGCTTCAGGAAGACTCATTGCCAAACAATCCAAGGTGAGTTTGCCAGTCGTTCTGAAATCTGTGGTGCGGCTCATCGAGGGTGGATACCTTCAACGAATGGGGAAAAATATTGTTCCTTGTCAACCTGATTTAGTGTACGCCAAATTGATCGGTTCATTAAATTTGGGCTATTTTTCGGGCAAAATACTGCACTGTGAGTTCCCTGCAAAATGCACTGTGAGTTCCCTGCAACACTGCACTGTGAGTTCCCTGCACACTGCACTCTCAGTTCCCTGCAAAATGCACTGTGAGTTCCCTGCAAAATGCACTGTGAGTTCCCTTCGCACTATATTAGAACTAGATCCTTTTGAATTAGATCCTTTTGAATTAGATCCTTTATTAATTAGTTTTTTCTTTAGTCCTAAATTAGAACTGAAGAATAAGAGGGAATTTTCGGACCAAACCCTTCGGGGAACTTTTCGGTCCATTCGGACCGAATACATTGATCCACGTTCCATTCAATCCTGGGGATTCAGCTGGCAGCAAAAAATCGAAAATTTTTCTTTTGATCCTAAAACCGTAACACATGACAGTGGGTTTTTATCTAATAACAATTGTCTAACCATATATCATATCAAAGATAGAACTTTGAAAGTTGATAGATCGAATAGCAAGGACAAGGACACATTCAATTGCCAGTGGAAAATCTTTACTGATGGGGATAACGCCTGCGCACGAGACAATAATAATATCAATGATAAAGGAATAGTTATGGTTATAGACTTTGATAAGCCTAAAAATATTCAGTTAGATTTCGTGCAGGAGAAGGAAGAAACACCGAAGAAGAAACGACGGTCGGAAAAACGCTCAAATTTAGCTTCAGGCGTTCAGAAGGCATCCGATGTGACCGATTCACCGTCTCGCTTCGAGAAAACACACCAGCAAGCCAAATACAGGCAAAAAAGGCCATCATCCGAGATGGTGAAGCTTCAACGGTTGGATGAGTTGCGTTCCTGGTGGTCGGAGCCGTGGAGGTGTGATCTCACGCCACTCGGACTGCATAGCCTTTTCATCGAGGGTGTGGAGCGTCTGGGGGTGCGGTTTTTGGGTCACTTTCCGACGGGCGTGGAGCTGGGGAAATGGAAGACGTTTTTGACGCTCTCGGTTGAGGAAAAAATCGATCCTCGTGTGCTCGTGAAAGTCGTCCTTAGCGTGTGGTCGGAAGTGAAGGCGTTTCATTGGAAATTTGCACAGTGTGATTGTCCAGAGCTTGGGGATTTAATTTCGAGAGACAAGTGGCGACTTCTTGCAAATTTTTATCTTGACAAGCTCGGCACTTTGTATGAACAACTGAAGAAGGTTGATGTGTTTCCTTTTGAAAATAAACCAATCTTTTACATAGCTTATTACTATAAGCATGTACAAAAAGACAAAAAGTTTTCAGAAATCAATCAACTATGTTGGAGCGACTTATCCTGTGAATGCATTGATGCTCAAGTGGAACCTTACAAGTATTTGGATTGGTGTATAGAAAATCATCTTGGTGAAGATGAAGTGTGCGAATCGAAAGTGTTTGAAATGTATTTGCTGAGGTAAGTCGTGAAAGAGTTGAAAGAGTATCGTTGGAAGACGCAAAAAGGTGAAGTGCTCACTCTTTCGCAAATGCAAACTTCTCACATATTTAACTGCATGAAAATGATGTTTAACCATTTGGCCTCGACTTATGCTGGTTTGACTCCAGTTTGGTTTGTGCATCGGTATCCTGGTTTCAAGAAACAAGCTGAAAAAATACCTATGGAAATGGCAAGGCATATTGTCATTCTTGTTTTAGAAATACAAAGAAGAAAAGATTTGCCTATTAAATATTACGATCCTTATAAACAGATACTCGTACAGCTTTCTTCTTTGAAAAGAATAAAAGAAGCGCAAGTTTTATTGGGTGAAACTCTAATGATTGAGGGAGAGATTGATGAGTGATGATATGCACGGGCAAATTTTGAAATTGAAAGCTAAAGCTTTTGATGCGATTAAGAATGATATAAATAATATGAGGCATGGGAATATTGATTTTGACCAAGCCGGTGACTTTTCCGATTTGGAATGGGAAACAAAATGAAAGGATCGAATAAATGAAAACAACAATTACTGTACTCACTGCACTGACTCTTTCACTTGCTTCAGCACTTATTTTTACCCTAATGAAAACTGATGAACTTGATCAAAAGGAATGGGAGTGTAGTTTTGATCTTAAAAGCTGCCATGAAAATTCATCATTTGCGAAGGGTGATCATGAGCGAGACATTGAACGATGGGTAAGGACACTTACAGAATATGAGGCAAAAATAAAAGAACTACAAGAAACATGTGCGAAGAAGAAAACTAGATGATAAAACAAATGACGCAACTCATAGAGTCTTTGAAGCAACTAAATTCAACCTTGGAAACCATGCAACAGTCTGCTAAGGATTATGCAGAGAAAGTTCTCAAAGAAATCAACCAATCTGGTACAAATCAGTAAGTTAGATATAACATATGCTTTTCTCGGTGTTTAGCTTTTTCTTTCGATCCGAGCTTGCCTAACGACTTCCAAAAATGTACACATCACCTATAGCGATAATTTGATAGAAACTGTAAGATTTTCAGGAAGTGTGCAAACATGGGCAGTTACGAGCGAGCTTTGCTGCAATTCACTACCAACAACATGGAGCCGACGGCGGAAGATATTGTTTATCTTGAGAAGTTAAAGACTCACGATCTACAAATGCATCTAATGAATCAAGACAAGCGTCTTGCGGCTTTGTGCGTTCCGCCAAGGTTGCAGAAACATTTCACAGATCCGGTAAAAACCTCAATCACAAAACTCATCAGTGAAGACCATAAACTCTATGTAATTCATGGCCATAATTCTGAAATCGTAGGTGTGCAATTAGCTGCACACTTTGCAAAAAAGCATTATGGATACTGGACTTACGCTCGAAAAATCAGATCCGAGCTTGAGCAAGCGAAGAACCTTTGCGATGAAGACTTCAGAAGAATCTTAGGAACGAGCATGTTTCTTTGCATTCAAGTTCTTTATTCAGCTGATATTGATAGCGAGAATTTCGATTTCCTTTTGAGAAGGCGGTTCGATGAGGATCTGTACACTTTCCTTTTCGCAGATCATGAAGACATTCCAAAGTTGAGAATCCTGAAGTCAGCCAAGTTCATCGAGGTAAAACCATGAGCGATCCTATTTCGATGAATCAAGGCTACGAGGCGGCGTTGCTTGCAACCGTTCTCACAAATGGTCTCGACAAGTATTATGAGTTCATCCGCTTCCCAGATGCGTTCTCAGATGATTTCAAGAAAACCATCAAAGACTTTGAAGATTATTACAAGGAGTACGGTGACCTTCCATCGTTTGCAATCTGCAAAAATGTGTGGGGTCTTTCACTTCCAGAAGAGCATTCAGAGGACTCACCAGAGTTTTTCATGAATCTGATTGAGCAAACGCACCTTCACGCCAAAGTGAAGACTTCGATTCAAGAGATAGCGACACTTGCGAGAAGTGAGCCAGAGAAAGCGATCAATGAAGGTCTTTCACAACTTCTTGACCTGCAAGCACAGATCAGCAAAACCAATGCAGACTACTTCCTAGCGCATGATTATTCAGCACATGAGGATTATCTGAGAGATATCGTGCTTGAGAATCCAACACCGACGATGCTTGCCATCTTCGACTCGATGACTTCAGGTGGGTTCAGAGGCGGGGAGCTAGTGACGTATGCGGCGAGACCTTCGCACGGCAAGACTTGGGTTCTCATTCTGAATGCGATTCGGGCTTGGCAGATGGGCAAGCGAGTGGTTTTCATCACCACCGAAATGAGTGTGGCAGAGATCCGGACAAGGTTCTTGTGTCTTGCGCTTGGATTAGAAATTGATTTGATTTCGACTTCAGTGCTCACGGTTCACAGAGAGATTCACAAGCGAGCTGAAAAGGTTTGGAAAGAGCAAGGCATTTATGACAACCTGATGATTCTCAATGAAGACGGGAATGCAGTTGAGGATCTGGAAGTGAAGCTCCTAGCTTTCAAACCGGATATGGTTTTCATTGATGGATTTTATCTTTTGCAAACGAGGCAAAAGGAAAAGGAAAAGCACATCAGAATTGGAAACATTGTGAATCGTCTCAAGCGATTTGCGAGAAGGCAAAACTGTGTTGTGTGTGTTTCAACTCAGCTCAACAGGGATGTCACGGGAGACAAAAAGAAGTCGGCCAAAGATCTCGGAAGACTAGCGTTCTCTGATGATATCGGGATGATATCTGACTACGTTGTCTTTTTATCAAGAGATAAGCATGAAACCCTAGCAAACGTGATGAAGTTTGAAATTCCAAAGGGAAGAAGGTTAAGGGAGAATAATGATCTCTTCATTGATTTTAACCTCATGGCTCCAAGGGAATCGTTTCATTTAATAACAGAAAGAGTTTACGAAGAAAGAATCAAAAAGGTACAAGCCGAAGAACAAGAGCGTAAGAATGCGGGGGGAGACTTCAATCGAACTTCGACTCAAGGAACTGATTTCAAGCAACCAGCAATTGATTATAAGAAATATATTTAGAAGGTAGGTATGGAAGAAAATCGGATACGCCAATTGTTGGAGTTATTGCAGACTAGAAGCATCAAACCTTCTGGCAACAATATCACTAGCAGTTGTCCGTTCGAGAAGTTCCACAAGGATGGGAAGGATTCAAAACCGAGCTTTGCCATTCAGGTGAACGCTTCAGGAGATTCGGCGTGGAATTGTTTTGGGTGTGGGAGAAAGGGCAAGACGATAAAGACTCTTCTTGGACTTCTACACAAAGACTGTGGCATCAGGGTTCCAGGGTTTGATGTTGAGGTGAAGCTTGAGAACGAAGAGTTCTCACCGAGAAAGCACACCAAGTTTTCTTATACCAATCTCACTTCAGACAGTAGAATATTTTCTATCTCTGACTATAAAAAATGCTTTCAAGAAATCCCACAGTACGTTTTGGATAGAGGTTTGACGCAAGAGCAAATCAAGAAGTTCAGGATTGGATACAATTCGGTGAGCTTGAGAATGTTCATCCCAATATTCGATCAAAGAGATCAGATGGTGGGTTACAGCGAGAGAACGCTAGGATACGACGCCGACAAGAAGGTGAAGTACAAGTTTAGCTTTGGGTTCAAGAAGGTGAACTTCTTGTATGGGGAGTGGACTTGGGATTTAACGGATGATGTTTTGTTTTTGAGTGAAGGTTACTTCGATGTGTACGCTCTTGATCGGGTGATGAAGTGCAATGCGGCTGGGTTCTTTGGCACTGGTGTGGGTGACAAGCAGCTTCTCAGAGTGAAGCGAAATTTCAAGAAGGTTGTCATTTGTCCTCACAACGACAAGCTCGCAGAGGGCCGAAGGGCTGGGGTTTCAATCGCAACCGATTGGGTGCATATGCTTGAGCACTTGGGAGTTGTGGTTGAGATAATGCCAGTCATCAATGGTTATTCAGATGTGGGTGATTGGCCTGATTCGTTGTTGAGGCGAGTGTTAGAAAAAATGGGATATGGAGATAGGTTGAGATGAAAGAAGGTTTGATAATATTGAATGGAGACGGGTTTGATCCGTTGTCGTATGATTTTTACCGAAGGAATACCGATATAGATATTTGTGGGTTTGTGTCTGCAAATATCAAACAAGATATTAGGTTCAGGTATTTCAATAGAATGACTTTAAAGGAAGAAGATATTCATCTTCCATATATTGATTTGCTCAATTTCTTTCAAGAATTTCCGGTAGTGATCCTAAATTCATTTACCAACAATGAAGAATTTATGAGCACGGTTTATGAGCAAACCAAGCACTTTGCACATGTGGCAGATCCAGTGGTCGATAGGTTAGCAATCATCGAGATGAATGCTGGCTTGGCTCAAGGAGTTCTTGTCGGGCCATATTCACACATCCATCATGACGTGGCGTTAAAAGACTTAGTGGTTGTACGAGAAAAATGTACTATCGGCTCGTTGACAGAGATTGGGGAAGGGAGCTATATCTGTAAGGGTGTCACCATTGGAAAGAATTGCAAAATAGGTAAGAATGTTTTTATTTCAGAAAATGTAACTATTAAAGATTTTTCAGAGATTAAAGACTTTGATAAAGTATATTAAGGAAATGACCATGACCATGACAATAATTTTAATTTTAGGCGGTGTAGTTTTAGGTTTAATATTAGGTATACTTGGAACATTATTTTACATTTCAAAAGATGCGAAGATTGTTGTGTTAGAAGCTGGCATGGTTATTACAACTAAAGACTTTATGGAATCAATAACCAAAGAAGTAGAATTACTAAGAAATAAAATAAAAGATATTTAAGTTTAGCAATTATTAAGTGTGTTAATTGTAGTAATAATTAAGGGGCAAACTATGAATTGGATGAGAAGAGGTTCGAGTGCAGTTGAGTCTGAAATTCAAAGGCGTGAAGAAGAGCAAAAGAACAAAGGTCCATATAGATTTTTCTTAAAAACTGGTGAAATGAGAAATGTTATTTTCTTAGATGGTGATGAGCCTGATGAGCCTATTTCAATTATGGAACACATAATCAATATTCCAGGAGCAAAATTTCCTGAGTTGTTAACTTGTCCTGGAAGACAAAACGGTTGTCCTCTTTGCATCGCTGGCAATCAAGCACGCTTCGTTGCTTTTTATTCAATAGTTGACACAACTCCTTATGAAGATAGTCAAGGTAAAACAATAAAGAATGTGAAGAAAATATTAGCTGTGAAGTCAGTTCAAGCTGATATCTTGATCAAAAAAAGAAAAGATTGGGATGGTCTGAAAGGGCGAGTTGTTACGATTTCTCGCACAAACGACAAGAAGTCTGCGAGTTCAGGAGACCAGTTTGAACGGTTTATCAAAGACGACAAACCACTGAAGTACAACATCGACAAATCAAAGCCAGAGCACGCTTCAATTGATTGGTCTACAGTGTTAGCTCCAAAGCCTATCTCAGAGCTAAAACACTTCGTTGAGTTTGCTAATTACAATCCTTGGAACAACAACGGTGCAAAACCAGCAACCAATGCAAGGGGTGGGGGATTCGATTCTGATTTCGGCTCCACAAGTGCAACACCACCAGCGAGAGAGATGCCACCAACGGCAACATACGAGGATGATGTACCTTTTTGATATTTGTCAATCAAATTAGAAGGATAGCCTCAAATGCGTGCAATGGTAAAAGGCTTGTGCTGGTTCAAGCGTTCAGAGCTTGATCCGGTCAAAGAGTATCTTTTCAAAAACAAATTGACGATCATTCCTCGCAACACGAGTTCGTTTTCCGATCCTGATCCAATTCGGTTGTATGTTCTGAAT
>Ga0210003_1004961_pt1 | contig 10344 bp, 15 predicted proteins | sample LantaG_FD_182804 | JGI IMG/M metagenome (GOLD analysis project Ga0210003, IMG submission 182804) | Deep subsurface microbial communities from Baltic Sea to uncover new lineages of life (NeLLi) - Landsort_02402 metaG (SPAdes) (version 2) | ecosystem: Environmental > Aquatic > Marine > Oceanic >...
TCAAGTATAGAGAAGATACGATTAAACAGTTTGCGGAACAGTTGAAACTACTAGGAATAACTTGGGACTCTCAAAATAATAATTGGCAAGATACTGGGCGTGTTAAAAATGAAATAGATTTACTCAAAAAGCGTATTAATAGTCGGACTCTTGGCAAGATGAAACAGTTAGCCAGTCAATTAAACGAAACGGTAGAAATGATTACTCAATATCGGGAGGCAGAAAAATGAGAAAGCCATTATATCCCCACATACCTAGTAGCAAAAGAGAGCCTTTATACCCTCATGTAAAGTCAACCAAGGGAGCGGCCGAGACTGGTACCCCAGAGATTATAAAGCTTACTGGTGATATTTGGGATACAATGACTCCTGTGGAAAGAGAGAACCTTAGAGTAAAGGCTCTAGCTGCATCATCATTCACAGACCCTACCTCATTAGATGTTAGTAAATATTGGCTTGGGTATTGGGGGGAGGAGAAAAGAGCTTTAATTAGGGAGTTTAAGAAAGAGCAGGTAGCAAGAGGGGGTTTCACCGAGCTAGGATAAATAACGAGTGATAAGGAACTTTTGTTAGCAAAGGGAAGGGCTAAGCTATTCTATGAAGAATGTACAGGATTTGAAGAGATATGATTAAGCCTAAATTATTAGACCTGTTCTGTTGTGCTGGTGGGGCTAGTATGGGCTATTACCGTGCTGGTTTTGAGGTTGTTGGAGTAGATAATAAACCACAGCCGCATTATCCTTTTGCCTTCATTCAGATGGACGCCTTGTTGGCTATGGATTTATTACTTGGTCATCGACGCATTTATGACACTCAGGGGAATTGGTGGTCATTAGAATTATTTAATGCTTACCACGCAAGCCCGCCATGTCAGCCCTGAGTAAAGATGCGGAAACTTAATATTTCACAGGGCATAGCAAAGGATTACCCAAGGCTGATAGAGCCGATAAGGAAGCGCCTAGTAGAAACAGGCAAACCATATATCATAGAGAATACTCCTGGAGCACCGCTTATTGAGCCGATAATGCTGTGCGGTTCGTCTTTCGGTTTACTAGTGCGAAGGCATAGGCTGTTTGAAGCCAACTTTGCAATGTTTCAACTGCCTTGTGCTCACTATAACGATGTCGCTGACAAACCTCCACTTCATCGTCTGCAAGGGAAAAAATCCCGTGTGGTTGGTTGTTATGGACACGGTAGGGGAAAGGGCGATAATATGGCATTATGGTCTGAAGCTATGGGGATTACCTGGATGACTCGGGAAGAACTCTCACAAGCAATCCCCCCAGCCTATACTGAATATATTGGCAAGTATTTGATTAAATATATGGAGTCAGGTGAAAACACATTCTAACAGGAATGTAAAATGAAGACTTATCTTGGTATCGATGTTGGTTCAGTTACTACTAAGCTGGTTTTGCTTGACGAGAGCAACGAACTTTTAGCCTCCATTTACTTGCGAACTCTAGGCAATCCAGTTGACATGGTAAAACAAGGCATGGAAGAAATAGGAAGGCAGATACCACTCAATGCTGAGGTTTGTGGTGTGGCTACTACAGGAAGTGGGAGGGCATTGGCTGGGGTTATGGTTGGTGCAGATTTGGTAAAGAACGAAATCACAACTCATGCTGTTGCTACTATATCACGTGTGCCAGATGTGCAGACTATCTTTGAAATTGGAGGGCAGGATAGCAAAATTATCATAATTCGTGACGGAGTAGTGACTGATTTTGGCATGAACTCGGTATGTGCTGCTGGCACTGGTAGCTTTCTAGACCATCAAGCTGAGCGGTTAAACATGCGGGTTGAAGACTTCGGACCTTATGCCTTGAAAAGCAGTAATCCGGCGCGTATTGCAGGGCGCTGTACTGTCTTTGCTGAGTCAGACATGGTACATAAACAGCAGCTGGGCTACCCCCTCAACGATATCGTATATGGGTTATGCCAGGCGATGGTGCGTAATTACTTAAACAACGTTGCTATGAACAAGGAAATTCGGCCCAAGATGACATTTCAGGGTGGTGTTGCTTTCAACAAAGGGATAGTCAGGGCATTTAATGAAACTTTCCATACGGAAATTTATATCCCTCTCCACAATGAACTTATGGGCGCTATTGGAGCGGCGATACTGGTTCAAAGTAAAATGAGGGGCAACGGCTATAAGACGAAATTCAAGGGATTCGGTATTGCCCAAACGGAATTTAAGGTGTCTTCCTTTGGGTGCGAGGGTTGCCCTAATCTTTGCGAAATCTCTCAGATTTCTGCTGATGGCAAGATCCTGTCCAGATGGGGAGGGCGTTGTGAGAAATGGGAGAGAGTAGAGGGCACTAAATAACTATAATCGAAGGTAAAATGAAAATTCTAGCCACTGAGTCCGAGGCATATCTAACCTACCTGAAGCGCCAGCTCGTCAAGAGCGTCGCGCACTCGAGGTATTTCAACCAGAAGACGTGCAGCTATAATCCGCCGAGGAGGGCGATCCCGGCCCGGGTGAAGCGGTTGGCCAAGGAGATCAAGGAGTTAGAAGGAGGGCAGTAAAAGACTTTCTCCCGAGAGGAGATATATTATGAGTTTAGTCAAGAAGCATGTATTTGAGGATGGGGATAAGGGATATTACCCCAAGCTCTGCCCTGTGTGTGGATATGCCATCAAGCTTTTAAATGTCTGTCAAGTTTTCTTTAGCTACAAACAGAATTTTCTCCCAAAAAGGTCTTGACAAAGTTGGCAATAGGGTTTAGAGTGGGATTGTTGTGAAATATGACAGCATGAGGAAACTCGACCGGGATGCAATGCTCATGAAATATATCAAGACGCACCCCGGGCTTTCACAGGAAGAAGTTGGGCGGGTCTTCAACATCTCAGGGAGCAGGGTATCTAAAATCCTAAAGAGAGAGAAGCTAAATGGCCAAACCTCAAGCTGAAAACGGTCATATTGACATAGCCAATGGGATAGCCGAGGCATTATGTCGGATAAATCTCACAGCCTATGAGGGTCGAGTGTTGTGGGCCTTATTCCGCAAGACCTATGGCTGGCACAAGAAGTGGGACCGCATTAGCTATACACAATGGGAGGAGATTACCGGGATTAAAAGGTGGCATATAGCCAGGACAATCAAACTGTTAATAGAAAGGAATATCATTACCCAACGGGGTAACGGATATAAGATAGAATACTCGTTCCAAAAAGACTATGAACAATGGAAAATGGTATCTCATAGGCACGATTTGTTACCCCGTGAGGTAACGGAAGAGCAATTGTTACCCCGTGGGGAGGAAGCGTTACCCCGTGGGGAGGAAGCGTTACCCCGTGGGGTAACGAAAGCGTTACCCAACGGGGTAAACACAAAAGAAAAGAAAGAAACTATACAAAAGAAAAGACAAAAGAAAGAGGATCTCTCTCAGAACTTTCAAATCTTTTGGATAGCTTACCCCAAGAAAGTAGCTAAGGCGAATGCTGAGAAAGCGTTTGCTAAAATCAACCCAGATGAGCAGCTATTAAAGACAATGCTGACCTCAATAAAGCGAGCCAAGAAGTCAGAAGGGTGGCTTAAAGATGATGGCAAGTTTATACCGCATCCTACTACCTGGCTTAATGGTAGGCGCTGGGAAGATGAAATAAAGGAGGCTGGTCATGGAACACATATCAGAGGAGATAAACAGGTCCCAGGGAACCAACCTGCAGGGGCATTCGACGACCTGGAGAAAACTGACGATGCAGTGTGACGAGTGTGGAAGAGATTTTGAGGGGCGCGTTGCCTCGATTGACGGGGAGGACAAGGTGTTTATAAAACTATGCCCTGGCTGTAGGTTAAAAGAGCAAGAACAAGAGACAATTGACCGTGCCAAGAAGGAATTGGAGAAAATCAAGGATGACCAACGATGGGTTTGGTATGATAAGTGTGGGGTCGAGGGCATATTTGTAGAGAAAACCTTTGAGAATTTTGAGCGACAACGACAGCCAAAAGCCTTTGATACCGTGAAGGGCTGTGGGGATAAATCTCTAGTTTTGCTTTCACCAGGAATTTACGGATTAGGTAAGACTCATTTGATATGTGCTCTTGCTAATCATCTGCTTGAGACTAAAAAGCCGGCATCTTTTCAGCGGGATTCTTATTGCATTATTCGGGAAGAATGTCCTGTGTTCTTCATTACTGAACCGAAACTATTATCCCGAATCCGCCAAACGTTTAACCGCAAGTATGATGATGCAGAGACAGAAGATGATGTCTATTGTGCCTTGGCACGATTTCCTTTGCTCATAATCGATGACGTTGGCAAGGTCCGACCGCGTGATTATTCATTCCTCCAGGGAGTCTATTTCAGAATTGTGGATGACCGCTATGTGCAGGAACAGAACATTATCCTCAGCACAAATCTAGGTTACAGTGAGCTAGAGGAGCATATTGGTGGCGCCTGTGCTGACAGGTTGAGAGAGATGTGCGGCTCGAACATACTCAGGATGAGTGGCAAAAGCTACAGGGTGGACAAAAGCAAGCGAGGTAGAAAATGAAAGGTAGGCTGAATTAAGATGGCGCCAACTGAGTTTGTGATAAGGCTAGCAGTGATTCTGATTCTGATTGTTGCTGCTGTTTATTTTTGGGTATTGAGGAAACAGAAGATTACTAAAGCAGACAAGAAAATAAAACGAGGAGGAAAAACATGGGGCTGAGGGCTTCTGAAGAGTTGTCCCACTCAGGTAGGCAGCCCAACGCCCCACCAGAATAACATAAAAGGAGAATTAGATGGGAGAAAAAATAAACTTACTCGAACAAAACCAATGGGAAGCTGGGCCTGATGAGGAATTAAAAGTCCCTGAAGGTTACATCCGGCAATTGCAATATGAGATAGTTGTGTTTGGGCGTAAGAAGGAATTTACTTTCCGGTGCAAAGATCACGATCATCTTGAGGCTAATGCTTGGAGGTTTGAGGGCGTCATTATAGATACTTCAAAGAAAAACCCTGAAGGTGAGATGGAGCTAAAGAGGCTTAGTTACCATCCAGAATTGGTCTTGGTAAACGTCCCGTTTATGGTGGTGACAGCATCGGAAGCTAGTGGTGCTTTAGATGCTCAGACATAAAGGCGTTCATCGCTAGTATTTTCGCTGTCCCCTTTAATTTAGAATCCTTGAATGTTGCGCGGCATTCCCTGGCAGCTCGGGTAAACTTCTCCCGTTGGGCAGATTGCTTTGGTGTTGGCGGTAGTCCCTCCGGGACCTCTTTCAGAATGAGTTTAAGTGGCATTTGTATTATTATACAAAGAGAGGGAAGGTATAACAACCTCCCCCCTCTTTTCAGTAGCTATCTACTTTCGTTTGCCTTTCAGGGCTACGCTCACACACGCGTTCATACTGGTTACACGTGCAGCACCGCTCTTGTCGGCAGTCTTCCGGGCACAGTCCGCAGGAACTCCGCCTGACTTAAACAAATAAGGCATCAGGTGACTCGGAACAGCGCCTTTGGGGAAGCTCTGGGACTTCAGGCTAACCAGTCGGTGGCTCCAAGGAACGGAGTTGTAGATGATAGCATTACCCGCATTGGCTAATAGTATACCTGCCATTAGGTTTTACCTCCTTTTAGAGTATTTCGTCATTTAAGACGATGGTTTATTATTAGCATAAGGGTTGGTGGTTGTCAAGTTAGGCGAACGGAGTTAGGTAATTTGCCCTCTCTAACGCAGATATTATTGTTTCAGTCAGTTTATCTCCTACCACAGGGCGCTTGCGCTCAAGATAACCTCTCAAGCCTTCTCGCTCTATTCGTTCTTCCAACCCACGGATTGCTTCATCTCTCTGGCTTTGAGTAAGGTTCTCCCATTTAGTATATATTGGGGTAAATGCATATATGGTTGCTCTTTGTGGCAGCTCAGCTTCATAGAAAATCTTGGCTATTTCTGTTAATTCGGGCAATGCTTTAGGAGCTTCACCCAGATATTTATTTGCCACTTCCCTAATTCCAGCTACAGTTGCACCCATACTACTCCAAACGGCTAACCGCCTTCCAGTTGTTTTATGTCTTAGCTCCACCGTATGAGGGTCAGGTTCTACCAAGTAAAGTCCAGCTTCCTTTTGCTGTGCAGTTAAAGCAGCTTCCAGTGTCATTTTTTTACCCTTCGGCACATGTGGATACAATGGTTCACGTCTTGGCATCATTATCTCCTTGAAGTTCTTTTAAGAACGGACTGTCTCTCCTCTCAAGATATCCAACAAGTTCACCAAGGGCAGCGGCCATCTGTTGTTTTGGCTCTCCCTCTTCTACTTGCTCAGTAGTTTGGATCATTGCTTTTATCCAGTCAACCGGCTCAGTGGTCTCATCCGCTAGTTTTGCTGATATGAGCTTACAAGCCCCTTTAGTTTCCTCGGGGTGTTCTTCGCATACAGTAGCAATTGCTGCAGCGGCCGTAGCCACGTGGCATTCCTCGCACGACTCGTATAGCTCTTCATCCGTCATTTCGCTAGATGGTTGCCCTTCAGATTGTTTAGCTTGCTCTGCCGGCTTAGATTCAGGTGATAAATAGTCCTCTAGCCCTTCCAAGCTGGTATTTTCCATTGGCGGTGTGATGGTGTCGGCGATCCTTTCTCTTGTTTCTTTGATGGCAGTTTCACAAACTTTCTTGTCATTTTTATTAGCAAGGCATTTGCGCGCTGCATCTTCTACCCACTGGTGTTGCCTGGATGTTTTTTCGTGGTCAGTGAGATACAAGGCTTTCTTCAGTTGGTTTTCCTGAAGTGCCTTAACCGTATTTTCCAGCCGTTTTGTGACGTTCATAGCTTAACCTATTCTGATTTTACAACCTTGTGTATTATAGGGTTTAACCACGGCGGTGCCCGCCCTCGAGCGAGATCTGTAATGAGGTGGCCATTATCCTTCTTCCTGTATCAGTTCTTCTGCCCTCTTCAGAACTCGTTCCTTATCTTCAGAGCCGAGCTTTCCCACCCTCTCGGTAATGCTTTCTACTTTCTCAGAGCTAAGGTGCGAGAACCGTTGTTTGAACCATTGTCTAAATAATTTCTTATAGAACACTTCACTATCAGCGGCAGTCTGCTCAACCTCCTCCATACTGCCTAGGCTTTCTAACCTATGTCTTAGTTTACGACTTTCCCTTAATGCTTCATCAGCTATCGGCCTCTCCCAGTTAGAAGTGTTCTGTAGTTTCTCTGGAGTCAGATCCACCCTCTCAAGAGCATTTAATTCACCGATGGCCCCAGCAATATCATCTAGGACTTGATTACTTGTTATGCCATCATCCCTGAATCTAACTGCCTCATTAAGCAATTTTGCTGCCCCCGCGAAGTGTCCTACGCCGCATGCTACGCACGCCACGCTTACATCTTCAATTTTAGAGGGTCTGGCAGGCTCTTGTGACATATTACCCATATTTTCTTTCGGAGGGGCTGTTTCGGCCACTTTTATGCTACCAGGAATTGAAAATGGGGGCGTTGCTTCGACCCTCGGGCGGATCAATATTCGCTCCCAGGGGATTTTGCTTGCTCCGTCAATAACCAGTCCCCACCAGTTCATGTTTTTATTATGATATGATTCTGGATTGATGTCAAATGGCTGGTGCTATTTGCATTTTTTTTGGGTAGTGTTTAGAATAATAAAAAGGAGGTGAAATTGGCTACAGTTTATAAAAAAGGATAATAAAAAGGTACACCAGAAAGCAGTGGCTTAAAGTAGTCCCTTAAGTAGTGGCTTGAGTAATGTCACAAAGTAGTCTAAAAAAGGAGGATGTTTTGAAATGCAAAGAAAGTTACAATGGCAATGTACTGCTCCAGGGTGCAAGAAGTCTTACCCCCCTACTGCACGTGGCCTTAACCAAGTAGAAGGGCATGTCTCGAAAGGGCATAAGAAAGAGAACAGAGGTTTTCATTTGGTTGATGCTGAAAGTGGTGAAGTACTGGCAAACGACTTAGATGAGGCAATGGAGAAAGGTTTGCTTGAGCCAAGCAAGCCGAAATCCCCTGCTGGAACAGAAACACCACCCGAAGAATTACTTGGTGGGGAAGCTGGCGAAGAGGTTGAACCAGAGGAGGAGGAGGAACTCAAGGAACCATCAAGGGTAAAGGAGAAGGCAGAGAAAGAAGGCAAAGAGGTAAGAGAAATTTCCTCTGATGGCATCTTCCGCTATACTATAACTTTACCGGCGGACGCTTTTACCTTGTTTAATATTGCCAAAGCTAATGGACTAGAGCCAAAAGACAAACTGTTTGATGAATTCGCGTGGGATTGCATTACGGCTCGGTTTGAAAAGGATTACAAAAAACAGCTAATATTGGCACCCATTGAGGAGGAGTAAAAAGGAGGTAAAAATGGCCAAAGAACCTAAATTCAAAGGAACAATAGCTTATGTGAGAAAACCCATTGAAGGCACAACCCTCTACAGTGGTGGGAAGCGGGAGGAATCGATAGATGACATGCTGGAGCGGCTAAACAAACAGGACTTGGATGAGATAAAGAGGGAAGAGCTAATCAATCGTATAAAGGTCAGAGCTGCTGAGGCAAACAAAAAAAGACTTGAGGTAGAGGGGAAAGGAGAGACCAAGGGAGAAAGGCGCTTTACCATAATTGATAATAAGCCAGTGTTAGACCCTGAAGGGGAGTATACCTTTAGTGAAGCTCTAAGGACTTGTGCTGTTACTGCCGGCGAAAAAGCAGGCGTTGGAGGAGACAAGGTATCAGAGATACTAGGTGCTATTCAGCCCTTTGTTATAAGGCAAGAGGGTGCAGCCAAGGAAGCTGAGGAGAAGAAAGTGGAGAGTTCTATTGCTGTGGCAGCAATAGAAGCTCTGAAGGAAAGAGGCAATGTCCAAGCACAGCAGCCTCTGACCTTGGCTGACTTGATTACTCTTCTGGACAAGATGAACGAAATGAAGTCAGCACGAAGTGAAGGCCTTCCAGCACAACGGAGTGTGCTGGATGAGTTAACACAATTAGGCAGCGTATTCAAGGTACTCCAGGAGGTATTTGGTGGCGGTAGCAAATCTGAAGGCCAGGCACCGGTTGTTGTTAGTTTGCCTGGCAGTGATGGTAAGGGTGGGATGCCCTTTGATACCTTTATGAAGTGGGACGAGCATCGCTGGAACAGGCAGAAGGATGAGCAGAAGTTCGAGGATAGCAGAAAGAACGCCGAGGTAGTGAGGGACTTTATTGGCAAACTAGGCAAGGCAGCAAACAGATTAACACCAAAGGAGGAATAATATGTCGTCAAACCCCTTAAAGCAAATTAAGAAGTCGGCGGCATCTCTGGGTAGGGACTTTGCTACTGAGCTGGCTTTAGAATTCTACCGTGAAGATATACTGGCTAAGATAGCTAAATTCTTCAAACCCTATAGCTCGGAGGATGTCGCCACACATATTCAAGAACGTAATCCTATACTACCGCCTGAAGCTTTAATTACCTGGCTTAGAGGCTACGTATCACAGCTATCTCACTATTCAGTAGAGGACATGGGCGTAATGCTATTTGACTGGATAGGGGAGGTAAGGCCTGATTTGGGCAATGTTTTAGTAACAAGCGGTGATGCTGGTGCTTTATGGCTGGCTGGCGAAGCTAAGCTAATCCGTGATGCCACATTGGGAACTATGCCTGAAACCAAAGAGCCTGAACGCAAAATAGAGTTTACACGCGCTACATGCGATAAGTGCCATAAGGTCTGGCTGGTGAGTAAAGAAGAGGCTGAACACATTACGAGATGCCCTTTTTGCGGAGAGGAGCAAGGCGTTGCGCGGGAAGAAACTAAAGGTGAAGGGTAAATGGATTTCAGGTTTGAGCCTCACTGCTCACCCTGCCACATGTTCTCCAAAAATGGGGAGGAGCGGATACGAACTGTGTGGATAGTGCCTATCAGATTGAGAAAGAGGGGTTGCACACCAGAGGCGGACGAGTGCGAGTTGTCAATTAGTTGGCGGTGCAGTTTAGGCTATAGTTGCGAGAACCCTGTGTGTATCTATGCTAGAGGAGAAAATGCCAAAGAAAAGAATGAGTAAATTATACTATTGCTGGTTCTTGAAATAAGGCTATACCATCACCACTAGGTGTAAAGAAATTCACCTCATCTCCATAAGCATATCCCGCCGAATTATGGGCATAAGCTCGTACAAATATCTTAGCTCCACGCCATAAATCAATAAGTGTTTTAGTGAAAGCACCAGTACCAAAGGAATTGGAATCTTCAACATATTTAGCATAATCACTGGCTCCTGGTGCTGTGTCGCCTGGGTCACCATGGGTTATATAATCATAAGCAAACCCTCTCTTATCACAATCTTCTCCACCAGTAGCAGTGATATTGCCATTACCTGTGGCTGTAGTTGTGCCTATACTGGAGACTGCTTGAGTGGTAACTGT
>Ga0210003_1004964_pt1 | contig 10341 bp, 8 predicted proteins | sample LantaG_FD_182804 | JGI IMG/M metagenome (GOLD analysis project Ga0210003, IMG submission 182804) | Deep subsurface microbial communities from Baltic Sea to uncover new lineages of life (NeLLi) - Landsort_02402 metaG (SPAdes) (version 2) | ecosystem: Environmental > Aquatic > Marine > Oceanic >...
AACCCTCTCTCTCTTTTAAAAAAAAAAAAAAACAGCCCGGCCGCGCCCCGACGCTGACCCCGCCGACGCTCTCCCAGGCCCCGCCTTCGCACCTCCCGCGCCACTGCGAGCTCGCGTACGCCCCTCCCTACATTCCGCCTCCCGGCCTGTTCCCTGCGGGCGGGGGCGGCGGCGCCCCCGCCCCCTCGACCTCGGGCTCGGCGGCCCCTCTCTCGAGGCAGCAGAGGGACGACAGCTCTTGGAGGCCCTCGCGCCGCCGCGCCGTCTTCGTCGCCGTCGGCTCGGGTCCCCTCGGCTTCCCGGGCGCCGTCAGCGACGCGGAGTGCGTGCGGAGGGCGATGGCGAGGGCGTTTGGGTTCTCGCTCGAGGAGACGATCTTCCTCCACGACGGCAACGAAGCCGGAAACGACGGCGAAAAGACTGCTGCCCCCGCTTCCTCGTCGTCGTCGTCTCCCCCGCGTCCGAACCCGCAGCTGCGCCGCCTGCTGCCCACGAGGAATAACATCATGGCTTCGGCGCGCTGGCTCGCGGCCGGGGCCCGCCCCGGGGACAGCCTCGTCTTCGCGTTCTTTGGGCGCGGGGGCGACGCGCGCGGGAGGCCGCTCGGAGAAGAGAAGGCGGCGGCGGCAGCCGAGAGCAGCAGCGGCGTCGCTAGAGGAGGAGACGGCAACGACAGCGACGAGGAGGACTCTGCGACCTCCGCCTCCCCCTCGGGGAAGCAGAACAAGAGGAGCGAACAGAGGGACACCGCAACCAGCAGCAACGCCGCGGCCTTCTTCCTCCGCCCTCCGTCGGCCGACAGCGACGAGCGAGCGACGACAAGAATCGCTGCCTCTTCCTCCTCCTCCTCGCCGCGGAAAGAAGCGAGCGATCCTTCCTCTTCTTCCTCTTCCTCTCTCCCGCGCGTCGCGGCCACCCTGCTGCCGTGCGACGCCGTGAGCGCTGCCGCCCGCGCGCAGGCGCAGCCCTCTTCGTCCTCCAGCTCCGCTGCCGCAGCGCTCTTCCTAGGGAGGACGGCCGCCGCGGCGGCGGCAGCGGTCGGGGCCTCCTCGGCGGCGGCGATCTCCTCGACTGACCTCCGGGCAGCGCTGGTCGACCCGCTCCCGGCAGGGGCGAGGCTGCTGGTCCTTGTGGACGCCGCGGGCAACGGATCGGGGTGAGTTAGTTTTTTTGTTGTTGGGGGGGGGGGGGGAAGAAAGTTGGAAAAAAAACGCCGAGTGGGGGGAGAAGGAAAATAAACTCAACCTTTTTCTCTCCTCGTCCCCCTTGACTCAAATCCATCTCCCCACACAGGAGCTGCCCCAAGGGCTTCGGCCTCAACCTTCCGGCCTCGGCGGGGCACAGGCCAGACGGCTGGCCGTGCTGGGAGAGCGCAAACGGGGTCCCTTCGACCTCTTCTTCTGCTTCTGTCGCAGGGAGCGGCTCCTCTTCCGCTGCCGCCGCCGTCGCTCTTCCCTCCTCCTTCGCCTCCTCCGCGGCTGCTGCCGCTTCCACTGGAGGAGGGGAGGTGGTGCTGATCTCCGGGTGCTGCGAGCAGCCCCGGAGGGCCCCCGCGAGGAGGAAGAAGGCGGACGTCGAGGAGGAGGAAGGGACAGGAACGGCGACGGCGGTCGAGGCGGAGGCGGCAGTTGGGGCGAAAGGGACCGCCGCAGCGGCCCCTCTCCCGTCCTGCTCCCCTCCCGCGCCCCCGCTCGGCGGCGACCTCGCCTTCGCCCTCGTCCAGGCCCTCGAGCAGGGCCACGGCGGCAGCTTCGCCACGCTGTCGAGGGCGATGCGATACGCCGTCCGCAACGGCGGCCGGGGGAACGACGCGAGTTGTTCGTCCGTCGGCGCCTCTGCCGACGGCGGGAGCTCGACCGCCGCTGCTGCTTCCGCTCTCGCCGCGGCGACGCCCCCGGCGCCACCCGCAATCTCGGCGACGAGGCGCTTCGACCTGTGGAGGCCGCTCGCGCTCTGATTTGTTCTTTAAAAAGAAAACTCTGCTGCCTTGATCGTTTTCTGATTTTTTCGTCCTCTTTTTCCCTGCCAAAAAAAACAAAACAAAAACTTCATTTCCGTCGCCCCCTTCCCTCCCTCTTTGTGTAAGATTTCCCCAGCTGCCCCCCTCCTTCAGAGCTTGATCAAAAGGAAACAAGACTTTAAAGCCTCCAGTGATGGGCAAATGACAAGGACGGTGACAGGAAAAGAAAGAAAGATCAGACTCAAAAAAAAGTGGGAAAGCTCTCAAAAGTCGAGGAACTTCGCAAGGTAAGCGCAGGTCTGCGGGCCGACCGCGCCGCCGTCCGCGCACTCCCGCGACACGGGGCACTTGCCGCAAGGGAGCCCCGCCAGGGCGCCCAGCGCCTGCCCCGGCCCGCCGACGGAGGCGGCGAGGGCCGAGTTGGCCGCCGCAGTCGTCGCCGCCGCCGTCGCCTCGCCGCTCTCCGCCGCGTTTGCGGCGGCGGAAGGAGACTGCGGCGGGGGAGGCGGCGGCGCCCTCCCTCGGGCGCGGAGCCTCGCCGCGGCGCGGTCCTCGATGTAGACCCACACGGGGGGGCCCTGTTGCTGCTGCTGCTTCTGCTGCTGCTGCTGCTGTTCTCGCTCGGGCTCGACTTCCTCTCCGTTCTCTCCGTCGTCCAGGACCCTCCGCCGCTGCTGCTGCTTCGGCGGCAGCCCCTTGCGCTTCTGCCTTGTGTTCTTGCCTCGCCCGTTGGTGTCGCGCCTCTCTTCCTCCTCGTCGCCGTCGCCGTCGCTCTCGGCCCCGTCGTCGTCGATAAAGGCCTGGTCCTCCTCGTCCTCGGAGGACTCGGAATCGGAGGACTCGGAGCCGGAGGAGAGCGGCGGGGCGGCAGTAGCAGCGGCGGCTCCTCGCCTGCCTCGCGCCGCCGCCGCCGCTCCCCCTCCTCTCCTCGCCGCAGGCGCGCCCTCTTCCTCCGCTTCCTCCTCCTCCTCCTCCTCCTCCTCCTCGCGCATACGCTTCCTCTCCCTCTCGGCCCTCAGCCCGTCCTCGGAGACCAGAACGGAAGCGGCGGAACGAGCGCTCGAGGGCTTCCTGAGGACCCTCTCCGCCACGCCGTCGCAGACGAGCGCGTCCAGGACGGTCCGGACGTCGTCCTCCCTGAGGGCGACGCGCGCGAGGCCCGCGGCGGCGAGCTGGCGGGCGACCTCGGCGGCGGAGGCGCCCCGGGTGGGTCCGGCCCTGCGGACGAGGGCCGCGGCGGCGCCGGCGAGCGCGACCTGGATGGAGAGTTGAGTTTTTTTTCTTGGAAGGGGAAAAAGTCAAAAAAGTGGGAGCGGAAAAAAAAAGGAAAAAGTCAAAAAAACACTCAAAAAAAACGCACCGTGAACGCCGAGTCGAACTCGTGCCCCGTGTACCACGCCCCGCCCGTCACCTCCCGCGCGGGCTCTAGGCCCCGAAGCATGTAGACCTTCCTCGACCCGTTCGCGACCGAACGCACGCTCTTGACGAGCCCGCGGCCCTCCAGCGCCTTCAACATGCGCGCGACGGCCGGCTGCTGCAGGTTTGTGCGCGCACGGAGTTCCTTGGTCCAGATGCCGACGTTGCCCGAGGCCTCGACCGCCTGGTAGACGAGGACCTCCTCCGCGGAGAGCCCCTTGAAGCGGGCGCCGTCGCCCGGCGGGGTGGCCTTGAAGACCTCGCGGCCGTCGGCGGCCCTGTGGGCACCGAGGGCGTGCTGTTGCGAAGAAGGTTTTGAAGAAGTTTTTTTTTTGGGGGGGGGAGGGGCGGGTCGACGTGAGCGAAAAGAGAAGGATGAACAAAAAATCGTGCCCTCTCCTCCTCCTTCTTCTTTTTCTTTTCTCCTTCTTACCGCGGCCAGGAGCTCGTTAATCGCCGCGACGAGGTCGGCCGGCGAGAGCGACTTGAGGGCAGAACTCATGTCGGCGGTGGTGGCGCCCTGATGAAATGGTTTTTTGTGGTTTTGTCGAGGTTGAGTTTTTGTTTTTCTGGGCAGCCGTCGACAATGTGATGGGGAAAGGAAAGGAAAGGAGAAACTTTTCTTTTCTGTACCTCGGGCTTGCTCGCGCAGAACTCGAGCACTTTCAGGGCGGCCGGTGACCTGTTGGCAGTGAGCCTGCTGCTGCCGGAGGTCGAGGCGAGGAGGCCGACGCCGGCGGCAAAGGCCGAAGGAGCGGCGGCAGCGGTCATGTTACGATGGAAGTTTTTCGACGTCGCTCTCTCTTTCTTTCTCTTCTAAGCTCTGTGTCTCTTTTGCCGTTCTTCTGCTTTTTCTTAGCTTCTGAGAGACGAGAGAGAAAAACTTTTCCACGACGCGCGTAAAGAGAAACAAGTGGGCGAGACAACGCGGAAGAAGAAGAAGAGGGAAAGTCGGCGGAGCTCTCTTCTTCGACCGCTTTGGCTAGATTTCCGAAGAGTGCGAAGAACCGAGACTTTTTTTTTCACCGCTCTTTTTCTCGCCTCACATATCGACTCCTCGCGTGACGCTTCTTTCTTCTCTCTCTCGCTTCTAACGCGCGTTCAGGAAGAGAAGAGAGAGCACGAAGCACAGCACGCATCGGGATTAGACTAATCGAGAGACAGGGAGAGCTTCGTCGAAACAACAGAAGAAGAACGATGGTCACGACCGAAGCGGCGGCGCCGCCGCATCTGTCTTCGGCGTCGGGCATTGAGAAAAAGAAGAGCTCGAAAAACAAGGACAAGAAGAGCAAGAAGCGCCCCGTCGATGAGGTCGAGGTGCGTATTGTCGTGGCTTTCGAGGCTTGCTGCCGCAAGGAACGAGAGCAGAGAAGAAGAGCGCAACTGCGAGGGAGGGGAGAAGTGTCGACGACGCTCTCTCGGGCCGCCGACGACGACGCCTTTTTTGCTTTCCATCTCTCTCTCTCTCTCTCTCTTGCTTCCTCTCTCTCTCTCTCTCTTGCTTCATCTCTCTCTCTCTCTCTCTCTCTGGCCCCCTTCTATGCCCAGATGTCTCGTCCGGGGAGCGCGCGCTGACAAGTCTCTATCTCGATCGATGAATGAAAAACAGAAACAGGCCGACGACGCCGCCCAGGAACGCGACGAAGACAAGGCATCGAACAAGAAGCAGCATGCCGCTGCTGCTCCCGAAGAAAAAGAGGCGGCGGCGGCGGCCGGCAACGGCGCTGACGACGGCGACGGCGACGACGGCGACGACGACCTCTCCGCCAAGAAGCGCTCGAAGAAGAAGAACAAAAACGTCCCGATCGAGCGCGTCGACGCCGCCGTGGACGGCATCATGTCCGGGAGCCCCTTCTCGGAGCTGCAGCTCTCGGAGAGGACGCAAAAGGTAAAAAAAAGAGGATGATGAGTTTTTTTCAACTCGGGAGAGAAAAGAAAAGAAGAGGTCGAGCGAACGAGAAAACGAGAACGGGAACGAAAAAAAACCCCCCGCCTCAAAAAAAACTTTCGACCCATCCGAACCTCCAAAAAAACAAACCAGGCGATCGCCGCCGTCGGCTTCCAGACCATGACGCACGTCCAGGCCCGCACCATCCCGCCCCTGCTCGCCGGCCGCGACGTCCTGGGGGCGGCGCGCACGGGCAGCGGCAAGACCCTGGCCTTTCTGATCCCGGCCATCGAGCTCCTCTCGGCGGCGCGCTTTGGGCCGCGCAACGGCACGGGCGTGCTCGTGCTCAGCCCCACCCGCGAGCTCGCGGGCCAGATCCACGGCGTCGCCGCGGAGCTCCTCTCGGCGCACGGCGGCGGCGGCGGCGGCGGCGGCGGCGACGGCAGCGTCCCCGCGGCGACGCAGACGCACGGGCTGGTGATGGGCGGCGCCAACCGCCGCGCCGAGGCCGAGCGGCTCGTCAAGGGCGTCAACCTGCTCGTCGCGACGCCCGGCCGCCTGCTCGACCACCTCAACAACACGCCGGGGTTCGTCACGCGCAACCTCGCGATGCTGGTCGTCGACGAGGCCGACCGCATCCTCGAGGTCGGCTTCGAGGAGGAGGTGCGCTCGATCGTCAAGCTGCTGCCCCGCGAGCGGCAGACGGCGCTCTTCTCGGCGACGCAGACGACGAGGGTCGAGGACCTCGCCCGGCTCGCGTTCCGCCGCCCGCCGCTCTACGTGGGCGTCGACGACGGCGCCGCGGCCGCGACCGTCGACGGGCTCGAGCAGGGGTACTGCGTCGTCCCCTCCGCGGCGCGCTTCCTGCTGCTCTTCACCTTCCTGCGCAAGAACGCCGCCAGCAGAAAGGTCATCGTCTTCTTCAGCAGCTGCGCGTCGGTCAAGTACCACGCCGAGCTCCTCAACTACATCGACCTCCCCGTCGCGTGCATCCACGGCAAGCAGAAGCAGGCGCGGCGGTCCGCGGCCTTCGCCGAGTTCTGCGGCGCCAAGAGCGGCGCGCTGCTCGCGACCGACGTCGCCGCGCGCGGGCTCGACATCCCGGCGGTGGACTGGATCGTGCAGTTCGACCCCCCCGACGACCCGCGCGAGTACGTGCACCGCGTGGGGCGCACCGCGCGCGGCGCCGGCGGGCGCGGGCGCGCGCTGCTGCTGCTGCTGCCGCAGGAGCTGGCGTTCCTGAAGTACCTCCGCAAGGCGAGGGTGCCGCTGAGCGAGTACGAGTTCCCGACGGCCAAGGTCGCCAACATCCAGTCGCAGCTCGAAAAGCTCGTGTCGAAGAACTACTACCTCAACGCCTCCGCGCGCGACGCCTACCGCGGCTACCTGCTCGCGTACAACTCGCACCAGCTCAAGGACGCGTTCGACGTGCACTCGCTCGACGTCGCCGCGGTGGCGCGCAGCCTGGGCCTCGCGGGCCCGCCGAGGATCTCGCTCAACCTCGAGTCGCGGGCGTCGCACGCGCGGAAGGGGAAGCGCGAGGCGCTGGAGAGCGAGGGGAGCAAGGCTCGGGCCAAAGAGGAGGGGGAGAGGGAGGGGGCGCTGCCCGCCGCAGACTACAGCAGGAGGCGAGGAGGCGGCGGCGGAGGGGCGGGAAGGGGAGGGAAATTCAGCAGCGCCCATCCCTACGGTTTTTGAGGTTGAAAGGAGGGCGAAAAGAAGAAAAATAGAAAGACGAGCGTCGTCGGCGGCGGCGTCGACATTGCTCGGGCAAGTGCGCGAGCTCTCTCTCGCCCCACTATGGGATGTGAGGTAAAAAGGTTTGGGTTTTTTTCCTCTTTTCGTCAAACCTCTTTCTTCTCGAAACGACAAAACACAGTCTTGTTATTACAAACGAATCCCCGCCCCCCGCGCTTTTTCATGTTGAGTCTTTGCTTCCCTTTTTATCTCTTCTCGTCTTCAGGCCTCGCGACGAGGCGGCGACGGCGGAGGCGGAGGTGGAGCAGCAGCGGCATCCGCTTTCTTCCTTCCCTTTGGAGCAGCCGCCGCTTCTGCCGCTGCCGCTGCCGCTGCCGCTGCCGCTGCCTCCCTCGCGGCCCTCGCGTTCCTCGCGGCTCTCCTCGCGAGCTCCGCCGCGAGCGCGCCGGCGAAAGCCCCCGCTGGAGGGGGAGGAGGCGTCGAGGGCGTGACCGGTCCTCCTTTCTCTCCTTCTTGCGGAGGCGGCGGAGGCGGCCGAGGAGGTCGAGAGCTGGAGCGCGACGGCGGCGGCGACGTAGGAGAGGATTTTACTCCTTCTCTTTCCTCCTCCTCGACCGACGCGCGCAGAGACCGCACTTTTTCTCCGGCGTCCCTCTTTAGGGTGAGAGAAGGGAATCTGTTTCGCCCGGCAGCGCCGGCCTTGGGAGGGAGCAGGAGAGGCGAAGGGGCGGAAGCGGGAGGAGCAGGAGGCGGCGGCACCGCGGCCGTCGTCTTCGCAGCAACTCCTCCTCCTCCTGCTCCTCCTCCTCCTGCTCCCCCTGCCCTCCTCCTCTGCCCGGCCTCCAGGAGCAAGCCGGCGAGAAGCCCCGCGTCGGAGAGACACGAGAGCAGCGAGTGGCGCGGCAGGGCCGCGAGGCGAAGCATCGCGCTCCAGGAGGTGAGGTCGGAGGGAGAAGAAGAAGCAGAAGAAGAAGCGCCTTCTTTTTCTTCTCCTCCTGCCTCGGTCGTCGTCGTTGCTGTCGGGGCAAAGGCGAAGAGAGGGGCCTTGCTCTTTTTCTTCTTTCGCTTCTTTTTCGTGTTCTTTGCTTCTCCAGTGCTGTTGCTGCTGCTGCTGCTGGAAGGCAGGGGCTCGAGGACGAGGAAGGATTTGGGAGGAGGAGGAGGCGAGAGATATCTTTTCTTGTGGCGGCCGAAGCAGCAGCAGCAGCGGCTTTTGTCGTCGTCGTCAGATTCGTCCTCGTCCTCGTCGGCGCTCCGCTCTTCGTCTTCTTCGTTCACCGCACGCACAATGCACTGCGTGAGGTCGAGGACCCCCTCCGCGGGCGAAGAAAGGGGCGGGGGAGAGAGATCTTCCTCTACGTCGTCGCGCTTCTTTTTCTTCTCTTTTTCCTCGGGCAGCCAAAAGAACAGGAGCGAGTCCTTGAGCCTCAGGAAAACGGGCTCCCACGCCCCTCCTTCCCCGTCCTCGCTCCTTGCTTTCTTCTGCTTCTGGCCTCTCGTGGAGGCCTCGTCGAAGAGATCCTCTTGTCGAGCAGATTTCCTCTTGAGTGCCCAGCCGGAGAGATCGGGCGGGTAGAAGAGGCAGGACTGAGAGTGGACGGTGAAGGAAAAAAAAGAGGGCGGGCGCCAAAGTGGGTTGTTTCCGGCCAGCGGTGGGCGCGAAAGTTTCCTTTTTTGCTCGCCCTCTCTCTCCCTCTCCGCCTCTTCTCTCTGCGCATATTCAACGCACCTCGTGCTTCATTTAAGGTAGAAGAAAGAACAAGAACCCGGCAGGAAAGGGAGGAGGCAGAGATTGAGAGGGGAGACAGGGGGGAGAAGAAGGAGGTCTGTCTCTTTTCTTCTTTAAGACACCTCGCGACGTCACTAGTCTTGTGTTTGCATATCGTTTTCTCTTCACCTTCTCATTAACTCTCTCTCTCTCTCTCTCTCTCGCGCGCGCGCGCGCGCCGCGCTCTCGCACCTGGTGACGCTTTCTTTCTTGTTGTTATTTCTCCGAACAAAAAAAGGCAAAAAAACTCACTCCCATAAATCAATCAAAAAGTCTCTCTATTCTTTCTCTCTCTCTCTCTCTTTCTCTCTCTCCTCGCTCTCTCTTTCTCTTCATCGGGCATTTCCCCTGTTCGACGCCAGCCTCGCCACGTCCCCCGCCGCGCCCCCCATCACCACCTCGTCCCCGAGCTCGCGAAGGGCCTCGCGAACGTGCGCCGCCGTCACGGCGGTGTTGCCCGCGGCGGCGGCGGCGATCGCAGACGGGTCGTTGGCGACGGCGGCGGCGGCGGCGGCAGCGGCGGAGGAAGCGCCGCTCCCCCCGGCGCCGCCGCGAGACAGCGCCGCCGCGAGCTCGTCGACCGACAGCCCCCCCGAGATGCCCGCCGCGCCGCCCTCGCCGCTGGCAGCCACGGCCTGCAGCGCTGCGCGCACGGCCGGCGCCAGCTTGGCCCCCGCGGCCCGCGCCGCGGCCGACGACCCCGTCTGCAGCAGGTCGAGGTCGAGCGAGCCCGTCGTCGGGTCCGTCGCCGACTGCTGCAGCGCGACGCGGACCAGCCGCAGCGCCTCGGCGGCGTCGTCGGCCGTCACGACCTCGGCGAGGCGCATGCGCGCCCTGGCCTCGGACAAGCGGATCAGCGACTCGAGCTGGCGCGGCGTCGCCGAGATCGCGCGACGCGCCGCGCCGAGGCGGCGCAGCGCCAGGTAGCCTTCCGTCAGAGCGCGCGCGGCCTCGTCGGAGAGGACCGGGTGGCAGTGGGCGCGGGCGTAGGCGACGTAGTCCCTGTTTTGAGGTTTGGGGCGAGGAAGAAAGAGAGCGAGAGAGAAAGAAAAGAAGTGAGCTGTGAGTTTTCTCGTACGAGAGCAAAAAAACTCTGCTGCTCTTCTTCCTCCGCTCTCTCTCCCTCTCTCTCTCTCTCTCTCTCTTTCCCTCTCTCTCTCTCTCTCTCTCGCTCCCTCTTTTCTCACCTCAGCAGCGAGATCGGGATCAAGGCTGCCGGCGGTGGCGGCGGCACCGCGTGGTGCAGCGAGATCAGGTGCCTCGCCAGCGTGCGGTCCGCGGCCTCGTCGGCCTTGTCGAGCACGAGGTAGATCAGGTCGAAGCGCGAGACGAGCGAGGGCGGCAGGCCGATGTTGTCGACGACGGAGAGGCGCGGGTTGTACCTCGAGCCCACGGGGTTGGCCGAGGCCTGGTGGTGAATGAAGTTGGCGGGTTGGGAGAGAGAGAGAAGGGACGAGAAGAGAAGGGTGTAAGAAAAAAGGACGTTTTTTTTTTCCTTTCCTGCGCGGAGAGCGACGTCGACCTCGGAGGGGGACCCGACACCGAAAACCTCAGAAACAAAAAAACTCCTTTCTTCCTTACCAGCACCGACGTCCTCGCGTTCAGGCTCGC
>Ga0210003_1004965_pt1 | contig 10341 bp, 11 predicted proteins | sample LantaG_FD_182804 | JGI IMG/M metagenome (GOLD analysis project Ga0210003, IMG submission 182804) | Deep subsurface microbial communities from Baltic Sea to uncover new lineages of life (NeLLi) - Landsort_02402 metaG (SPAdes) (version 2) | ecosystem: Environmental > Aquatic > Marine > Oceanic >...
ACAATAAGTTTACCCTTATTTTCTTTCCGCTTAGCTACCTTTATTGCTGCCCAAACTGCTGCTCCTGAAGAAATACCTGCAAATATCCCCTCTTCTTTAGCAAGTCGCCTTGCACAAATCATAGCATCCTCATTAGTTACTTTAATTATTTCATCAATAATGTCCCTGTTTAAAACGTCTGGCACAAAACCAGCACCAATCCCTTGAATCTTATGTGGACCAGGTTCTCCGCCAGAAAGAACAGGAGAATTAGCAGGTTCAACAGCAATAGCTTTAAACGATGGTTTCATCTTTTTTATTACTTCAGCTACACCTGTGATTGTCCCACCAGTTCCTACTCCAGAAACAAGAATATCCACTTTACCATCTGTATCTTTCCAGATTTCTAAAGCTGTGGTTTTCCGATGAATCTCAGGATTAGCAGGATTATTAAATTGTTGAGGCATAAATGCTTTACAATTCTTTTTCACAATTTCTTCTGCCTTTTTAATTGCTCCTTTCATTCCTTCACTACCTGGAGTTAAAACTATTTCAGCGCCAAATGCCTCAAGCATTTTCCTTCTCTCAATACTCATTGTATCAGGCATCGTAAGAACTAATCTATATCCCTTAACTGCACAAACAAAAGCCAAGGCAATGCCCGTATTTCCACTCGTTGGCTCAACAACTACAGAATCTTTTTTCAGAAAACCTTTTTTTTCTGCTTCTGTAATCATACTTACTCCAATTCGGTCTTTTATACTTCCAGTGGGATTAAAAAATTCAAGTTTTCCGACAATTTCTGCCTCTACATCCTTGGTTATTTTACTCAATTTTACTAATGGGGTATTTCCCATTAACTCAGTTATATCATTTGCAATTTTAGTCATTTTATTTCCTCCTTTTTCTCTTTAGTTACCAAACTTTCAATTAAATGTAATACATTCGATCTTTTTGCTTAGATAATTTCTTCTTTTGCGCTTTAACCATATCTTCCAAGGTTATTGAATCAAAGACTTCTAACATTGCTTTTTTTGCTTTTTTCCAAATATCGTGAGTAACACACGCATCAACCCGCTTACATAGTTTTGGGTCATCAACACATGCCACCAGTGAAATTGACCCTTCCACTGCTTGAATTATCTTGCTCAATTTAATTTCTTTAGGTAATTTTGCTAAACTGAATCCTCCACGTGATCCCCGCGTACTCTGTACTAAACCTGCAGACAGGAGGGCGGTCATTATATGTCCAAGATATCTTTCTGAGATTTCTTGCTTTCTGGATATATTCTTCAGTGACATTGGCCCTTTTCCATAATTTAGTGCTAAATCCAACATTGCTCTCGGGGCATAACGCCCCCTGGTAGAAAGTTTCATTACTCCTCCAAGATTAGTATTATCATTATTTTAATAACTATAAAAACATAATGATGGTTATCTTACTTTTTAAAAGTGTTTTCTGCCCTTCTTCTCCGATATTCGGTAATATCACCTGTCTCGAGTATCTATTCTGCATATCCTCTCCCCATTCGTATATATATTCATTCTCCTTCCTCTCACAAACCCAACAGTTGTTAAACCCGTCTTCTCCGCTATCTCGATTGCCAAACTCGTTGTAGCGCCTCTCGATGCAATAATAGGAATGCTCGCGACCAAACACTTTAGTGCCATATCGAATGATATTCTTCCTGTGCATACCACAAAAGTCGTTTTAAAATCGACATTTTTAATTAATCCACAACCTATAACCTTATCAAGAGCATTATGCCTCCCAATGTCTTCTGATATGCATATTACAGCTTTTTTATGAAATAACCCAACTATATGCACCCCTCCTGTTATCCTGTGTAAATCAGAATTTAAGAAAGATTTTAAGCCGCTAAATATATCACTAACATCAATTTTCAAATTAGAGCTTATCTTTGGTAGTTTCAATTCATCCAGGAAAGAAGATCCGCCACCGCATCCGCTTACGATTATTCTTTTTACTGATAATACTTTTAAAGGGTTGCTAATTATTACTTTTGCAATATTCTTCTCTATTTGTAAAGATTCTATCTCCTCAATATTTTTTATAACTTTTTCTGAAAATAGATACCCTATAACAAACTCCTTTACCATTTGAGGACTTATCATCGCGGTTACAAAATGCCTTCCATTGATAAAAATGGATAGCGGCAATTCTTCCACTACCTCGTGTATTGATTTTACGAAATTATTCGTATCAAATTTAAGGCAGTTGAACTTTTTTAACATTTTGCAATCTCCTTGACCGTCTCCAAAAATATATTAACCTCTTCTTCTGTATTGTATAAATACAAAGAAGCTCTGACCGCTCCCTCTTTAAGTGCAAAATATTTCATCAATGGCATACAACAATGATGCCCGGAACGAACCATTATGTTGGAGGCTTCATCGAGCATTAATGCAACATCGTGTGGATTTAAACCGTTAATATTAAATGATACCACGCCGATTCTTTCGTTCAGATTCGTAGAGCCATATACATACATATTTTCAATATCCAGTAATCCTTCTAAAAGTCGCTTTGTCAATCTCTTCTCATAAACTCTTATCTCCTCCATTCCTATCTCCTTCAAATAATCGACAGCCCTTCCAAGCCCAATTCCACCTGCAATATTCGGTGTTCCACCTTCAAATCGCTCATAACCTTTCGTCAGTTCATAACCATTTAGAGAGACATTATCGATCATTCCGCCACCAAAATTGAGTGGTTCAAGCCTATTAAAAAAATCTTCTTTCATCCAGAGAACACCAGTTCCTGTTGGCCCAAGCATCTTATGCCCCGAAAAGCAAAGAAAATCGCATCCTAATTCTTTTACATTTACAGAAATGTGAGGGACGGACTGTGCACCATCGACAAGTAATAAAGCATTTCTCTTCTTACAAATCGCGGATATCTCTTCTATTGGAGTTATCGTTCCTAAAACATTTGAAACGTGCGTTACCGCAACCAATCTCGTTTTATCGTCTATCACCTCTTTAAAGGCTGATACATTAAATTTTCCATTTTTATCTGGTTTTACAATATCCAACGCAACTCCAAAACTTTTTAATCTCAACCAGGGAAGAAAATTAGAATGGTGCTCGAGCATGGTTGTTACAACTTTATCCCCCTTTTTCCATCTTAATCCGTTAGCAGCCATGTTTATTGCTTCTGTCGTGTTCTTGGTAAATATGACCTCTTCTTCATTCGCGCTGATAAAATCTGCAACTTTCCGGTGCGCATCCTTATATTTTTGCGATGCAACCTGAGATAATCGGTGAACACCACGTTTTACGTTTGCATTATATTCCCTGTAATATTCTAAAACTGCATTTAAAACAGGTTCTGGCGTTAAACTCGTTGCTGCACTGTCCATATAAATTAGGTTGTTCAGAATTGGAAAATCTGCTCTTATCTTAGTCTCAGCAAAATTCATATGGAGATTCCTCCAATCAGATATTTTTTAAATTCTTCTTTGATCGGTTCAATAACAAAACTATCGCTCTAATCATAATATCTCATCCATACTCCCTGATCTGTATCCTTCCAAATCCAAGGTAATGTATTTGAAACCGATTGTTTTTAATCTTCTTACTATTTCTTTTCTAAAATTAATAACTTTATCTATTTCCTCTTCCTCTACTTCTATCCTTGCAATGTTTTTATGACACCTTACTCTTGCCTGCCTGAATCCTGAAGAGAGAATAAATGATTCTGCTTCCTCGATCATTTTTAATTTTTCTATAGTTATTTCTTCACCATAGGAAATTCTGGATGACAAACAAGTTGTGGAAGGCATATTGTAGTTTGATAATCCTAAAAACTTTGCCATTACTTTGATATCTGATTTTTTAACTCCTGCCTCAACTAAAGGATGGAAAATACCTTCTTCCCTTAGTGCTGTTATGCCCGGCCTATGCTCATTAAAATCAGATATATTTACACCATCTGCGATATACTTTATTCCTTTTTCCTTCGCTATTCTTTTTAAAACTATGGCCTCCTCTTTCTTACAATAGTAACATCTATTTTCAGGGTTCTTAAGGAACGTTTCATTACCAAGTTCTGATGATTTTACAATCACATAAGGCACACCAATTTCTTTTGCAACCTTTTTTGCATTTTCCAATTCTCTCTTAGAAAAAGTATCTGAGGTTAAAGTTACTGCCATTGCCTTTTTACCTAATACTTCATATGCAATCTTTGCAACTAAAGAACTATCCACCCCTCCTGAGAATGCAATCATTAAACTATCTTTCTCTTTTATAATCTCTTTTAAATGTTCAAGTTTTTCTTTCATTGTTATATCCTTCTTTCTATCACTCCACCACCAACTACTATATCTCCATCATAAAAAACTACCGCCTGTCCCGGAGTAATTGCCATTTGTGGTTCTCTAAATTTTACACGGATCTTCTCTTCACCCAGAGGGACTACTTCTGCCTCAGTTTCTTTATGGAGGTATCTTATCTTTGCCTTAACTTTAATAGGTTTTAATTTCTCCATAGCTATCCAGTTTAATTTAGTAGCTATAAGCTCGTCTCCAAACACATCTTTTTTTGTACCTACCATAATAGTATTCCTCTCTGGGTCAATGGCAGTTACATATAAGCGCTCACCACTTGATATTCCCAGGCCTCTGCGTTGACCTATAGTATAAAATGGGATTCCTCGGTGCTTACCAAGAATCTCTCCCTGTTTATTCAGTATAGATCCCGGCTGTGCTGACGACTTAAAGAAGGAGGAATAACCTCCGGCAATAAAATTCTGACTTTCTGGTTTATCATTAATACCAAGCCCCAAATCTCGTGCTATTTTCCTTACCTCTTCTTTAGTATAATCCCCGAGAGGAAATATAGTATGACTAAGCTGCTCCTGCGAAAGAGAATAAAGAAAGTATGACTGGTCTTTGTTTGAGTCTATGGCTTTTTTTAGAAGATGGCGATCCCTTGTTTTATTATATTCTACCTGGGCATAATGGCCTGTTGCAAAATAATCAAACTCGATTCCATCAGCTCTTGCCCTTTTAACCAATGCATTAAATTTAACTTTTCGGTTACATACAACACAAGGATTAGGGGTTCTTCCAGATAAATATTCATTAAAGAAGTAGTCCAAAACATCGGTTTTATATTCTTGTTTCAGGTCAACTGTGTAAAAAGGAATTCTTAATATCTCTGCTACTTTTTTGGCGTCTTCTATATCTTCTATCTCCCCGGGTCCGTAACAGGCATGATGAGCCCCTTCAATACCGAGAGTTTCTCCGCCCCATATTTTCATAGTCACCCCTATAACCTCGAAGCCTTCTTCTTTAAGTAAAGCAGCGGCCACAGATGAATCCACTCCGCCGCTCATTCCTACAATAACTTTATCTTTAGGCATATTCTAACATCTCCGTTAATGCTTTCTGAGCAGATTTAATGATTCCTCCTGCTAGTTCGATGGGGTAGCGTTCCTCCTTTAATGAGAAATATACATCATTTAAAGTATTCAATTTCTGATTTCGGCAAATCTTAACTGTACCAGCAGAGTAAAATTCTTTTTCTGGATTTTCCTTTTTTAATCGATAGATTAATCCTTCTTCTGTTCCTATTAGAAATTTCTTCTTATTCGATTTTTTTACGAAGTCCACCATACCACCAGTAGATAGAACCTCATCAGCAAGGTCAATAACTGATGGATTACACTCCGGATGAACAAGAAGAAGGGCATCAGGAAATTTTTCCTTGGCCAGACAAACCTCTTCTTCTCTTATTTTTTCGTGGACATAGCAATAACCATTCCAGGGAATTATCTCTTTATCTACAAATCTCTGACAATATGCAGCAAGGTTTTTATCTGGAGTAAAGATTATTCTCTCTGCAGAAATATTCTTTACCACTTTTACTGCATTAGCAGAAGTGCAACAAATATCCGATTCAGCTTTTACATCTGCATTGGTGTTTACATAGGAAACTACTTTCGCATCGGGATAATTTTTTTTTAACCTCCTTAAATCCTCAGCAGTTATCATATCTGCCATTGGACATCCTGCTTCTTTCCTGGGAAGAAGAACCATCTTTTCAGGTGAAAGTATCTTGGCAGTCTCTGCCATAAAACGTACACCACAGAAAACTATTACCCGTGCATCTGTTTTTGCTGCTTCTCTTGCCAGTCCTAGTGAATCACCCAGGAAATCTGCAATATCCTGGATCTCTGGTCTTTGGTAATTGTGAACTAAAATAATAGCATTCTTTTGTTTTTTTAATTTATTAATTTCTTCTACTATATTCATTTATTTTTCCTTTATAGGATTCTCCCGATTTAACTTTAAATTAAATCAGACCTTTTCCTCTTAATTTAATCCTGTAGATTAGGTGTTAAATTAGGTGTTAGATTAGGTGTTAGATTAGGTATTTTTAATTCTTCTGTTTCAACATATAAGCCAATATATTTATCTGGTACCTGAGGATCATTTGAATAAATATGGAGATGTTTTTCATCTTTTCCCACATAATCAGTAGTATCATAGGACACTTTAAGTTCAGCCGACTCTCCCGGTTTAATAAGGTTAGTTGAAATTGAAGCCTCTATGCAGGGGCAAGATCCTTTTAAACTATCAATAATTAAATCTCCTTCTCCCCCATTTTTTACAATAAAAACATGGGTAGGCTTTTCGCCTCGGGTCACCTTCCCAAAATCCCATTCTTCTTCCGAAACTAGAATCCTTGGTTGAGGTCCAGAATTATCTTGGGTAGCACTAGAAGGATTATTTTGGACAGTAGCATTATTCTGGATAGTACTAGAAGGCTTATTTTGAATATTACTAAATACCAAAATACCTCCCAATATAACTATAACTCCTACCAGAAAAAAAATTATTATATTTTTAACGGGCATGGCTTTCTCCTCTTTATTCACATTTTTCGAAATGGGTTTTTCTTTTTTATTTATCTTTTTTGACATGAATTTCTCCTTTTTATTTATATTTATGAAATAAATTTTTATCAATAATATAGATCAGATTTCTCCTTTGGAATAATCTTCCCATCCTGAAGATGGATTATCCTTTGAGTAGCCTGAGCTAATTCTAAGTCATGGGTAGCAATACATATGGCCAGACCTTTTTCGCTTAATCTTTTGAAAAGTTCTAAAATTTGTACTCCAACTTTTGTCTCTAATTTACCAGTAGGTTCATCGGCAATAAGTATCCTGGGATCATTAACCAAAGCTCGAGCTATACCTGTCCGTTGTTTATCTCCCCCAGATAAATACTTTATCTGAATTCTCTCTTTCCCTTTAAGTCCTACTTCTTCCAATAACCCTGAGACTTTTTCCTCATTGATACTCTTCTTTGCAAAAATTAGAGGTAACTCTATGTTTTCTCTAACGGTTAGGGTTGGAATTAAATAAAAACGTTGAAAGACAAAACCAATATTTTCTCTCCTGATCTTTATTAAATCATTCTCCTCTAGAGAAGCAACCTCAACATCACCTATCTTTAAGCTTCCTGCGGAAGCCTTATCAAGACAACCAATCAGATTCATTAAAGTAGTCTTCCCAGAACCAGATGGGCCAACAATTGAAACGATTTCCCTCTCTATAATTTTAAAATCCACCCCATCGAGAGCTCTGACCATCTCTGAGCCTCTCTGATAATATTTTTTTAAACTTTTCGCTTCCAAAATGACTTTGGCTTCCATCTTATTTTACCAACCTTTCATCTTGTTCTATTTTTCCATCATTTAAGTGAATAATCCGGTCCGCTGAATAACCTAATCTAATATTGTGAGTAGCAACGACAATAGTTAAACCTTTTTCCCTATTAAGATCTCGAAATAAATTAAAAAGTTCATGTGCATTCCTGGTATCTAAATTACCTGTTGGCTCATCGGCAAGAAGAATCTCAGGATTATTAACTAACGCTCTGGCCACTGCTACCCGCTGTAATTCTCCTCCGCTTAATTCATTAGGAAAATGAGTTAATCTATGATCTAACCCGACTCTTTTTAAGAGATCTCTTGGTCTATTATTATTTTTATAATCTCTGGCAAAAATCAGAGGTAATTGAACATTTTCCAAGGCATTTAAAAATGAAATTAAGAAAAATTCCTCAAATACAAATCCAATTTTTCCGATTCGTATACGGCTAAGTTTTTCTTCATTAAATTTTGCAGGGTCACATCCTAAAATATCTAATTCACCTGAAGTAGGTCTGTCTAAATATCCAACTAAATTTAAGAAGGTAGTCTTTCCTGCTCCTGAAGGTCCCATGATAGCAACGAACTCACTTTTTTTTATTTCTATATCTATCCCCTTTAGGGCTACTATTTTTTGAGATACAGAAGAATATTCCTTCTTTAACTTGCTTGCTTTTATGACTAACTCTTCCATCACTCTCCACTCCTTATTACTTCTATGGGTCTCATAGAGGCTGCCTTAAATGCCGGATACAGTCCTGAAATGATACCCACAATAATTACCCCCAGAAAGGATAAAAGTAAAAGTTGCGGAGTAATTAAGAGTAATCTACCGCCTGGGGCATAAGGCATTACCTTTCTCACCAAAAGTTCTACCAGGTTTCCACCAAAAATCGCAATAATAGAACCAAAAATACCACCTAAAGTACAAACAATAAGTGTTTCCATCCAGATGAGTTGAAAAATATCTAACCTTGAGGCTCCTATTGCCTTCATGATACCTATTTCTTGGGTTCGTTCAAAGACGCTCATCAATATAGTATTAATAACCCCAATGATAGCTACAAATATGGCGATAAAGGCCACAGACATAATCAAAACCTTAGCTGAATTTACCAGATTTAAAATTGTTCCTTTAACCTGGCTCATGCTTATTACCTGAATGCTGGCAATTGGATATAACCTATCTTCAAATTCTGAAATCTTCTCAATTTGTTTTAATTTAATTCCTATACCGGTCAATTTTCCTTCTACATCAAATATTCTTTGAGTTGTTTTTAAAGGTAAAAATACTGTTCCGTCTTCCTGGGAACCTGTCCTGTTGAAAATTCCGACTATGGTAAAAACAATATCTTTCCCGGGTATGGATATTTTATCACCAATTGATTTTTTTTCTGATTCTGCTGCATCGTATCCTAAAATTGCTTCATTGACATCATTTCCCGAAAACCATTCTCCTTTTATAATCTCAACATTTGGTTTAAGCGGCATGTAACTCTCTTCAATGCCAAGATAGTTGGTAAATCCTCCTTTACCCTCCATTTTTTCCGGGTCATAAGCTAATTGAGCAAGAAGAGGTGTAATTTTATCAATATCAGGATCGCTGGTTATCTGTTTATAGATATCCTCATCTATAAATTTCAGCCCTGCTTCTCCGTTAAGTATCATGGTTGCTGCCTCGTAGGGGCAGCCTTTCGCAGTGACTACGACTTGATATCCCATCTTATCGATATCGGAGGTTAATGCCCCTTGATACCCGGCATTAAAACCTAAAAGACAAACTAAAACTGCTACGGCTACTGCTACGCCACCAATGGTTAAAAAAGATCGGGATTTCCTGCGTTTCAGATTCTTGTAAGCTAAAATAAGGAACTTCATTAAAATTCAACTCCCTTCCCATTGATGGTTATTCTCCCATTTTTACTCTCCGGCACACCTTCAACTACTACTTTTTTCCCAACTTTTGGAGGAATGCTAAGACCCGAGGGATTAATGTCTACATAAATAGTACCAGTCTCGTCTTTTAAAAAGAACCAACACCCTGAGGGGCATTCCCGAACAATTTTCCCTTCCAATCTGAGTGTTTGACCAAGATATTTATCTGGACTAGAAAGAATATCTTTTGTATTGACAACTTCTTTTTTGGTAATATCAACACCGTATCTCTCTCTGTTTTCGCTGCTATTGCTACTGCAGCCTGAAATACCTAATATAATTAATATGATAATTAGTAATACACCAATTAATTTAATGTTCTTTGCTTTTCTCATCTTTTCTCCTTTTTCTATAAAAATAATCATAATACCTATCTTAATCCATATTTAGGTATCATAAATGATTTTGGAAAAATTACCTATGATTTACTACTTATACTATTCAATAGGTAGTGATTAAATTTAAAAAAACACTATCCCATTTGTTAATTTATTATTTATCCCGAATTAGAAGTTCTTATGCGACAATTAATTTTATTTTCCCAAATCAAATATATTTTTTTCGTCCTAATTTCAAACTAACAGACTCCGTGCATTGGCGGCTGATGTTTATTAGGTTTCTTAATATATTTTTCAGGATTATCATCAAACTCTTTTTTACATCCTGCAGAACAAAAATATAAAATTTTATCATTGTATACGCTTTTAAATTTTGCTGTCAATTTATTTACTTCCATCTTGC
>Ga0210003_1004966_pt1 | contig 10340 bp, 20 predicted proteins | sample LantaG_FD_182804 | JGI IMG/M metagenome (GOLD analysis project Ga0210003, IMG submission 182804) | Deep subsurface microbial communities from Baltic Sea to uncover new lineages of life (NeLLi) - Landsort_02402 metaG (SPAdes) (version 2) | ecosystem: Environmental > Aquatic > Marine > Oceanic >...
CCAATAAAGTCCAGTAGGGGAATTTCTTTTTTGGTGGTGGTTCAGTAGAACAACCTGCATCATCAACAATTCTTTCTTCAACATCACAGCCAGAAGGATCACAAGTTCTTGTTTGTCTTCTCTGAGTCTCAGAAATACATTCTGCATCCTGCCAAGGAGTACAGTTACAAGGTGGAGCAATTGGCTCTAAATTTATATTGAAATCTTTTGTTTCTCCTTCTGCAATAGTGAATTTTTCTTTGTAATCATAATAGCCTTCTTTTGTTAATTTCAAATCTTGGTAAACTAGAGGAAATTGTTCAACGCTAATATTTAATTTAGTAGCCACCTCTGTCATCTTGTTTGCTATATAGAAATTGTATGGTTCATCTCTTGGTCCAGCGAATAGCAACCCGACAATCTCATTATTTTCATTAAGAACTACGCTACCACTATCTCCCCCAAGAACTATATTTTCCTCACCTTCTATTCTTATCTGATTTTTGTATGTAATCCCACTTACACTGCCTGACCAAGAAACATCTACGATTGTTCCTGAAGTCAATCCAGTTGTCCTCCCCATTTTTTTGACTATTGTTCCCTCTATCGCTTCTGCCACTCCTGTTGGGATCCCAAGATTTAGAATATCGTCTCTGAGATAGGTATCACTAATAGGTGTTGCTATGGCACAATCAACATAATTATATCCTTCTTCGTCCCATGGAATCCATCTTTCCAAATAGGCAATAGGACTTGTTGATTTTTCTTCTGAGTCATACGGCCCTTGCTGATATATTATATCTCCTTTATTGACAAGAGGATTTTGTATTGAGTCACTATTAGCAAGCACATGGTTGTTTGATAGGATGACCCTTCTTTTAGACACATTATCAATAACAGTAACTCCAAGTGTTCCTGCTGTAATATCCTTATGCCCGATAGAAACTCCTCCTGGTGCAGGTCTCCATTTATCTGTTCTTTCTTGGTAGAAAATAGCCTCGCTTGTTTTTATTATCATAATTTTATATTGTTTCAGACTAAATCCCTTGTCTTCTATTGATACTTCTGACGAGATTTCAGAGATAATTTCGTCAGTTATTTTTTTCACATAAACAGCAAGATTCCCTTTTCTAATTCCAACTCCAACAACATTTGGTATTGCCAATAAGATTGGATCTAATTTTTCTTTTGCACTTAGTGTTATCATTTCAGCTCGTAATTCTCTAAGGGGGTTTTCCCGATAGGATTTTCATTTAGATAAACATCCGCTTCTGATGGTGTTGAGTAAACATTTATTTTACTGGAGAAGTCAGGTAATGGTATGTCTAAAACACAATTAAATGATACTATATCTGAAGTGGCAGGACATGGATGAGCCCAGGCAGCCTTCAAATAACCCTTTACCTCGTATCCTTCCTTAGAAAATACGAGTAACCCCTTACCATATCCTTTGATTTGATAGAATCCCCCTGAATCTGAGAGAGTTGATTTTTCCTGCCATGTTATAGTAACTCCTTCGAGGGGATTTCCTAATTCATCCTTAACATATCCTATTATGCTTGCTTTTGGTGGGTTACCCCCATTTTTGATTGTGAAAGTAGTTTCCTCGTCAAAAATAAAGTTATCTGTAGCCCCTTCCTTGTAATGATCGCAAGTCAGTTCTGGATTTTCCAGATGATAAAATTTTATTGTTATAATTACGTCGTGATCAGGAAAACTCCAATAAGAAACTGGTGATCTTGTATACACTTCACCAGGATCCAAATATGGGCATCCATTATTGAAACCCCATGTGGGTGGATTATGATCGTCTACATACCATTTCACCTTCGATCCTTCCGTTCCTGTATTTTTAATTGTGAATTCAAAAACATCTCCAAATCCTTCTCCAGTATATATACAACTTCTTTTGTTTATACTGATAATCTCAATATGTGTATCTCTCATAAAAAGATATAAGAATTAGAATTATAAAAACCTTTCCAAAAAAGGGGAAAAAAGAAAATAAAAAAAGAAAAAAATCCCTACAGTTGTTATGACGGCTTTTTGCCGTATGAACTTAGGGTTGTGTGTTATGGTAACTTAAAGTGAATAAACCAATTCAACATCTGAGTCATTGAATTCGCCTTCATCGTAGTCAACAGTTCCTGTTACAGTTATTGTATCCTTGTGGATATCATCACTATCTTTGTCTTCATATGTGAAATCATAAACTAATGTAACTACTGCAGACTTGTCATCTTCGTCATCTCCCATTTCAACAGTACCTACTTCACAATATCCTAATTCTTTAACTTCTGTTTCTGTCTTATCATCATCTAAACCAACAATCTTGATAGTTAATTTATCTACATTAGCGATATTATCTTCAATGTATTCCTTCAAATCACTTTCAGAAACTTCATCCTTAACATCTGATTCTGCTACTTCTATAATATCATCTTCACATGAGCCAAAGATTAATTCCCATACTTGGTCTGTTTTAGTATTGTCTACTTCTGTAGTTGGAATGTTTACCAAAGTTGCAATTTCTGCTGCTGTTGGAATTGCTGGAATAACAATCTCTGGAACTTCTGGCATTGCATTCTTAACTGAACCCATCATAAACAAACCACATATAAAAAGAACAATAGCAGAAACAGTTATAGCAGTTATTATTAAACCATTACTTGCTTGCATTTTTTACCTCCATATTTAATTTAGTTAATCTTTCAGAATACTTTTCTATACTCTTGAATATTCTAACTCTCATTAAAATAAGAAGAAAAAGCCGTATTTAAAGGTTGTTATTTGTTCAAATTCAATAATAATCAGCCCTTACATCCCCACCTGTACAAGACAAGCAAGAATATAGAGCAATCCAATGAACTGTGCAGGATGCTGCAACAGCCACATTAAATCCTGCAGTTGTCTTTAGTTCTATCATGCAATCTGTAAAGGTGCTCGGACTTGCCACGACAACAGGAATATCATCAAAATCTACTTCAAAAGCTATGTGTGTTGAGGTTCCAGCTACTGCCACATTATGCTGACCTACTTGTACGAATTTCGGGTACTTAATCATTGTTGCCATTTTAAATTTTTGCTGGCTTTTCTTCTATCTCTTTTAATTTGTCCTTGAATTCTTTCTCTTTGTCTGTTGCCTCTTGCTCTATTTTTTGTCTGTCTTGTTCTGTCACTGTATAGTCAATCTTCTTATTGACAAAAGGCACATCCACAGGTATCTTGTCGCCGATTTTGTCGAATCTGTTCTTTCTTTTCAACGCCCTTGTTAATATTTTTATCTTTCTTTCAAGTTCTTCAAGGTATTGTTCTGTTATTTTATTTGCCATTTTATTTTTTAGAGTTCTGTATTATTAAATATTTGTGTCGAAGTTCCATTATCAACTATATTTCCTGATGTATTAGCTGTAAAAATATTATTTGATATCAATGTATTATAAATTCTTGATGTTTCAATATATATGCCATAATTACCTGAAGTAGATATTGTATTTCCAGAGATAATAACTCTATAAATATTTTGAGTTGGATCAGCTAACCATATACTGCTGGCTCCTGTAATCCCATTATTGTAGAAATTATTTCCAATAATAACAATATCATTTGAATCATGAACATTAGAAGTGGCAATCTTAATTGCATTACCATATTGTCCAGTAAATACATTTCCACTAATGGTTATATAAGTTAAATCTTGTACTATATTATCTACAGAACCACCAATACCATAATAATTATCTAAAAAAATATTATTAGCAATTATTGTATGATCTATATAAACTAAATTAGCTCCCATAACATTTCCACTAAAAACATTTGATGATATAATATTATTTGAAGTTGCTGTAAGCCCTCCCCAAATGAAAATCCCTGAACTATTATTAGATGATGTATTTCCTGTAAATGTATTTCTCTCTGATTCAAGAGAATATAAACCACTAATGTTACAGTCAGAAATAATATTTCCTATTAAAGTATTATTATCTGATCCATATAAAAGAGCAATTCCATGATAACCCCCTCCAGCTCCATAATTCATATCATTAATATTATTATTTGAAACAGTGTTTGAACTACTTGCAGTATCTAACCATATACCTGCACGTGAACCACTAACATTATTATTTACTATTCTATTAGTATCAGAAGTTGTTGTTAAATAAATACAAAAGTTTCCCATGGTATCAATGAAACATCCAGTAATTATTGAACCAGTGACTGTTGTGAAATGAATTCCATTGTTAGTTCCACCAGCCCCAGATCCGATTATGTGAACATCATGTATAGAGATATTATCTACATTGGTGGCAGAAATAGCCTCAATATTTCCAACTGTTTGTATTATGGTAGAAGATCCTGCTCCTTTAATCTCAGTATTGTCATTAGTAATTGTAATTGCATTAGTGATTGTATAAGTTCCTTCCCGTATATAAACAACTCCTCCATCAGCAGGAAGCAAATCAATTCCTGTCTGGATGTCTGTTGTGTCCCCGTCTCCTGCCTCCGAAACTACCACAGTTGCTACACTTCCTTTCGGATTACTCATCAAAGTCATTCCCATAGTCAATAAAAGAAGAAAGATTATTTAAATTTTCCTATTTTCTTATTTATATAAATCTTTTAATTTTATTTAAAACTAAATTAGGATTTTTTAATTCATGTTCCCAAATCACAAGAGTTTCATATCCATATTTTTTATATGTTTTTAATCTTCTTTTATCTCTTTCTAAAATGCCTGGTCTTTTCTTATGCCAATAATCACCAAATAATTCTATAATTTGTTTTGGGTTTTTACTTAGAAAATCAGGATTAAATCCGTCAATGATAACTTGTCCATCACCAACATAATTAAAAGGTAAATTATTTTCTTTAATTAAATTAATCATAATTTTTTCTGGTTTATTTGGTTTTATTATCATCCCTTTCATCATTGCCTTAATTTGTTTTTCTCTGAATTCTTTATTTTGCCATTTCCTTCTTAAATCCAACCTCTTTTTTCCTAACCAATACTTTGGATTGCTCTTTCTCATTTTTCTTTTAGTTTCCTCAGATTGTTTTTTTCCTAACATTGGTTTGGTAGATGGTCGTCCTTTCTTAAATTCAGTTTTTGGAGAATAATGTTTCCTTTTATGAGAACTTATAATATTTTTTATATGTTCCTCTGATAGTTTTCTTCCAGTCAAAGCTAAAGATATCTTTCTTTTATGTTCTTCTGTTTGTTTATATCCTTTTTTAAATATCATCTTATTTCACCTTTTTTATTTCAACATAATCTTCTTCTTTAATCCCACTATCTTTAGGAATTGTTATAAGAAGCTGGTTGTTTCCTTTGTTTTTCCAAACTTTCATTATGATTTTTTTGTTTTTTACCATAATATTAATTAATATTAGAAGTATTTAAACCTTTCTATCTCTCGCCAATCACATATAAAGTTGCAGTCTGACCTGCTGCACATATAAAATATAAACTTGTGACTGGGAAAACAATTGAGAGAGACCACTTAGATGGAATCATAAAATTATTCGCAGTCACTCCAGTTGATAATGAAAAGTGAACATTATTTGCACCATCATTATATATTAAACAAGATTTTCTTCGAGATGAAAATGTTATAGAAACTTCTGCTGCTCCAACATTCACTGGACTCAAGTCTTCAACTACTGTAGAAGTCTGGTAAGTATCTATGATGTGCGGTGAAATTCTTGTCATTTTATGTCTCTTGTTTCTCCTTCTTTAAACTCTCATAAGTTAGCTCTCTTTTTATAGCCCGATAGAATCTATTAAATCCCCTAAAAAAAGTTGCATAAGTCTGTGGGGCAACCCAATTATTTAATGCCCAAACCTGTACATTATTATAACACATCTTAGGTGGCTTCCAAATAGACATATGATCACCAAAATCTTCAATAGCATAAGAAAGATTTGGTTGATATTGTCCATCAATAAAAATCGAATATGTTGTATCAATATTATGAACTATATTCACATATTCTAAATAGAAGACATGTCCTTCTGGAACTGTATAGGTAAACTGAACAACTTGACCTTGATTTATAGTGGCTTCACTCCAATCATAAATAGGATCATCCTCTGTAACTGGATTGCTTCTCTCAAACCTCTTCCTATCAATCTCCTGATTTTCAGATATTTTCTTTAATAATGTTACAATCTCTTCATTTCCTGCAAGGGATACATTTTGTGCCTGTTGTGTTGGTTTAATTACCATTTGAGGGCTGGATTTTGGAACACTTAATTTTTTCTCCTCTTCCTCTAAAAATTTCTCAATTTCTCTAATTCTTCCATCTACATCTAAATCAGCAGGCGGAGCAATTATAGGATTTACCATAACTTCAATAAGAAATCAAACTTTATTATTCTTTCGTTTCTGCTTCCAACATAATTTGCTCAACTTCTTGCTGTCTCAGTATTATAAATTCTTCATTTTGTTCACAATCAGAACAAAGATATCCACCTAAATCAGGATAAAATCCAGCTTTTCTTGTGCAGACTTTTATTTTACAATTAAGGCATCTTGCCATTTTATTTTGGCTTTTCAACTGGCTTTGGATTTTTTTTCTCCTGCCTTTTTCTTGCCTCTTCAAGCTCTTTTGGGGTTGCATCCCTAATTTTTACTTTTATAGCCATCTTAATTTCTATCCATCTGGACTAAAATACGATTAGTTTGCCCAAGCCACCAAAGATATTTTCCATCAGTTCTAATTCCAGTAGGAAGAGTATCAATTGCTCCAACAGGGATAGTCTGAATCAAATTACCTGACTTATCCATTTGATAAATGCTATCATTCTGACTTCCAAGCCACCAGAGATATTTTCCATCAGTTGTAATTCCAAAAGGATTAAAGTCAATTGCTCCAATAGGTATGGTATTTATTAAATTACCTAACTTATCCATTTGATAAATGCTATTATTCTGACTTCCAGTCCACCAGAGATATTTTCCATCAGTTGTAATTCCAGTAGGAAGAGTATCAATTGCTCCAACAGGGATAGTCTGAATCAAATTACCTGACTTATCCATTTGATAAATGTTATCATTAGTTTGCCCAATCCACCAGAGATATTTTCCATCAGTTGTAATCCCCATAGGAGTATCATCAATTACTCCAATAGGAATAGTTTGAATCAAATTACCTGACTTATCCATTTGATAAATGCTATCATTCTGACTTCCAAGCCACCAGAGATATTTTCCATCAGTTGTAATTCCCCGAAGATTATTGTCAATTGCTACAACAGGAATACTTCTTATAAAAACCATCTTTAACCTTCATCATAAAATTCTACTCTAGCTGTGACAGTAAAATAATTTGCTACGGTTCCCCCTGTAACACCTGCAAGAAACCTCATATATCTTCCGACAGTATGCCAACTCATTGATTCGTGCAAACCATTAGCAGTTGCAGTATCTTCATATCTTAAATCTCCATAAAACCAGTCAGTAAGACTATACCAATTTACATTATCATTTGAAAATTGGACACTAAAAAGTATATCTGTTGGAGTTCCTGTTGAAGTAACATCTAAATAAAGCACAAAATTTCTATGGTCTTCTGTTGATACTGAACTAGAAACTAAACTAGTTTGAATTGCCTGATTATTTATTAATGTTTGAATTTTTGCTCTTGACATTATGCTCCTCCTGTTCCTGCCTGTTTTGTTACCTCACCCCTGAATTCTCCCCTAGAACCTAAAATGAACTCTCTTATCCTTCCCTGTATTTCATCATCAATTAAATAAAAGTCCAAAACTATTGAAAAATCTCGTTGAACAACATCTGTATTTTCCACAACTATTAATCCATTTACTCCAGACACAACTATATATGGTTTTGGTTCTACAATAAAGTTAATTAATTCATCTCCAATTAAAATTTCCTGCTCAAAATAATTTCTCACCCCATCAAACCTAAAATTAATCACATCAGAGGTAATGTCCCCAAATCTATATTTAAACACTACCCATCTACGCCCTGCAGGAACTATCATAGGGATTCTTCTCTTCTCGTTGGGCTGAAGTGTAGCTGTAAATCTCCTCATGCCAAATTCTCCCCAATTCGATAGCGAAAAAAATAAAGTTTCTTTATCCATATTCTTATTAATGCCTTTGTCTATTTAAACTTTTCTTGAAATCACCAATGCTCATTTCTTTAATCTCAAACTCCCAAAGTCTCAAAACTTTAAATCCTTTCTCAATTAATTCAGAAGTTCTAACTTTATCAATATCTAAGCCAACAGGATATTTATGCCAGTAATCTCCATCACATTCAATCACTAAATTCATAATTGGAATTAAAATATCGCATTGATAACCATGTTCTATTTTTATATATTGATGAGTGAAGAATTCAATTCCTAATTTCTTTAGAAAGTTTTGGATTTTAACCTCTATTTTGGTATCTTTTTTTGGAAGAACAAATGTTTTTCTCCATTTTTTATATTTTTCTATTGACTCTTTAGAATGTTTTTGTCCTAAACTTGCTTTTCTTAATTTTTCAATAGTTTCTTTAGTGTGATGTTTTCCTTCCATCCATGAAATTTTTCCTTTATTTGCCTTACTTATCTTTCTTTTATGCTCTTCTAATAATTTTTTTCCTTTCCAGAAAGTATATCCTTTATGTCCTTTCTTAAATATATTATTTATTTTTAATTTTCCTTCCTTATATAATTTTTTTAGTATTTTACCTACTTTAGGATTTGGTTTACTATTCCCTAATCCTATTTTTCTTTTTGTTTGTTCAGAATGATAAAATGTTGACCCTTTTACAAATCTTCCTAACTTATCTCTTTTTACCATTTTCAATTAACCTCTTAATTATATCTTGATAAGTTTCTCCCTTTCCACCTTTCTTTCTTAAAAATTCTTTAAACTCTTTATCAACTTTTATTGTAGTATCCATAGTATATAGAGTATACTACACTATTTAAACCTTTCCATAACTTTAAAATGATTTATTTAAATCTTTCTTTACTTTTTTCTTCTCTTCTTTCTTTTCTTTTTTCTTCTCTTCTTTATTTTCTTTTTTTAAATTATCGTCTTTTCCTATTAACTGATTCAATTCAAGTATTGCCCCTTGCTTTGCAATAATTTGTTGATTTTCAGAGTTCAATATTTGTTGTGCCTGATTAGATCTTTGCTGGTGCATCTGCAAATCTTTTTGGAGTTGTACAATTCTTTCCTTTATCTGTTTTTCCATAATTATTTTAATTAATTAAACTATTTAAATTCTTCTAAAGTTTTATTTTATAGTTTCATTTAAAATATCTAATGTTGCGATTGTATCATCTTGACTAACTGTATTTTCTTTCTGTGATTTAAGAGTTTCATATCTCTGAACTGTTCTTACTATAAATCTTCTAACACATTCCTTTGCCCAATCTGTTTCATTAAATAAAGGATTATCATCTATATCCTTTGGAATTGGATATATTCTATTCATAGCATCTATAACTCTTTGAACCTTATCATTCGGAACATCTATATTTACTTTTACCATTCTTTGCCTCCAATTTAGTTAAATTATTTTCTATTTCTTCTTTGTCCTGAACTTCTTGTAGAAGTGCATCCACCCCTACCCCTATTTGCTCTTACCCCTCTACCGCTTCCATCTCGTTTCGGTTGGTTTTTTGCCATCTTGTTTTTCTCCCAATTTAGTTGAAATATCTTTTAAGTTAAATGCTCTTGTAGTATGACAAATCTTACAATTAAAAAGGGAGTATTCCATTCTACCACCATTTATTTTTTGTGTCCCTAAATACTCAAAAGGAGTTCTTTCTCCACACGTAAAACAATATCTCTTAATCCAACCTTCCATTTTTATCCTCCGATTTATTTTTATTTAGTATAAATTATTCACACTACCCCCAGAGTCTTTATAAACTAATTTGCTTGCGGTTGAAGAATAATAGATTGAATTATTTGGGGCTGATGCGTCGGTGGATGTAATCGGCTGGAAAAATCCTGAACTATTAATAAAAGTTGTTCCGCCTGATGTTTGTAAGTTTCCTGAAAACTTAGTTGTCTCACTTAAAAATTCTGTTAGCCGTGTTGTGCTGTCGCCTGAAACCTGAAAGTAAGTGAAAGTCCCGTTGTTGTTTGTCCCTTGAAATTGTATGTTATGAGTTCCCGAACTTGTCCTTCTACTCCACCCAAAAATCATATCATTAGAAACAGCCAACATCTTGCTGTCTGCTCCATCTCCGCCAACATAAAACTCCCCGCCATCTGTATTTCCTAATCGGACAAACCCTGTTCCTGTTACAAATAATCGGACATCTCCATTAGCCCCCGACGGATTTAATCGGACTATATTTGTTGATGGCTCTAAGGTTATATCTCC
>Ga0210003_1004968_pt1 | contig 10339 bp, 5 predicted proteins | sample LantaG_FD_182804 | JGI IMG/M metagenome (GOLD analysis project Ga0210003, IMG submission 182804) | Deep subsurface microbial communities from Baltic Sea to uncover new lineages of life (NeLLi) - Landsort_02402 metaG (SPAdes) (version 2) | ecosystem: Environmental > Aquatic > Marine > Oceanic >...
GAGAGAGGGAGGGAGGGAGGGAGGGAGGGAGGGAGGGAGGGAGGGAGGGAGAGGGAGAAGGTGGGAGAAGAGAGAGACAAAGAAAAAAGTGTGAGAACAAAGTTAACAGTTTTTCTTCCTTTCACCGCTGCTGCCCCTCCTCCGCTCCTTCTTCTCCTTCCTCGTTCTGGTCGCCATTATTCGCATCGTGATCCACAGCGCCTCCCGCCTCGTGCCACGGTGCCAGAGTCTGGAAGAGCGCCGCGAGCGGGCCGCGCTCCCGCAGCTGCCGCAGCTGCGCCTCGGCCGCCGCCGCGACGGCGGCGGCGGCGGCGCTGTTTCGGTGACCAGCCTCCTCAAAGGCCGCGACGGCGGCGAGCGCCCGCGCGACCTCCCTCCTCTCGAGCTCCTCGTCGTCGGCGTCCGTGTCGTCGTCCGAATAGTCGTCTTCCGGGGCCGCCAGAGCCGCCCCGGGGTTGTCGAGGTGGGCGGCGATCGCTCTCGCCACTCTCCCTCTGCCGCCGCCGCCGCCGTTCCCACCGCCGACGCCGTTCCCACCGCCGCCGCCTCCCCCCAGCTGCCCCGCGGCGTTCATGGCGTTGACCTCGTCATCGGGAAGCGGGGCCACGCTGTCGGCGAAGTCGAGCGGCGTCAGGTGCGAGTAGGGATCGCCCTCCGACGGCGATGGAGGGGTGGGAGGCCATAGGGCCTCTCGCGCCGCCCTGAACGCCGCCGCCGTCGCCGCGCCGCGGCCCGCGGGGCCCTCGTGCTGCTCGGCCGCGGCCTCGGCGGCCTCGACCAGCGCCGCGGCGGCGTCTCCCTGCTTCCATATCGGGTGGTGCCTCTCGGCGAACAGGTCGCAGAGGCGCGAGAGCGAGGCGCTCCTTGAAGGGTTCTCCCCCTCCCCCTCCCCCTCTTCTTCTTCGGCGGCGGCAGCGCTGAAGGGCGGGCGCGCCAGGGCGGCGGAGAGGCGCGTCCCGGGCGGCGCGCCCGCCTCCGCGAGCCTCGCGCAGAGCCTGACGACGGCGAGCGGGTACAGGGAGGCGGCCCGGACGAGCCCGGCCTTCGCCTGGGCCCGCTCGCGCTCGAAGTCGAAGGGTGCGGAGGAGGAGGAGGGAGCTCTCTCGTCGTCGCCGCCGTCGAGTTCCTTCTTCTTCAACTTGCTCTTTCCCTTTTCTCTCTCCTTCTCCTTCTCCTTCCTCTTGTCCTTCTTCCTCCTCTTTTCTTCTTCTTCTTGCTCCTTCTCGGCCGCCGCGGCGAGCCGCAGTCTCGCCAGCGGGACCGAAAAGGCCCAGTTCGGCAGGGAAGAGATCGGAGCAGCGGCAGCAGCGGGAGAAGGGGAAGAGGAGGAAGGAGGCGGCGGAGATCTTCCTCCCCTCGCGCCGCTGCCGAGGAGCTCCGGCGCTGACGCCGCCCGCACGACGAACTCGTTGGCGCCAGCCCTCAGCGCGAAGTAGTCGAGGCACAGAGCGAATCCCAGGGGGTCCCCGCGTGGGTCCAGAGACAAACCCAGCTTCGCGGTCTCGAGCGCGGCGCCGTGCAGCGACCGCCGCGAGAGCGAGGCGGCGCGGCGAAAGAGAGAGAGCAGGAAGAGCCTGTTGAGCGCCGCCGGGGAGCACGACGGAGAAGAAGAGGAGGAAGAACAAGAGGGAGAGCTCGAGGATGCTACCAGCCTCGCCCTCGCAGCTACCGCCGCGGCGGCGAAGCCGGGGTGCCACGCGGCCTCCAAGGCTCCGACCGCCGCCGCGAGCGCGTCATCGGCCCTCTCGTGCTGTCCCGTCAGCCTGCACAGGTCGAAGACGACCAGCAGCGTCCCCGCGTGGAAGGGCCGCGAGCGGAGCAGATTCGCGACCAGCTGCGGGTCGTGGGCGGCCTGGGCGGCCTCGAGGGCGGTGCATCCGGATTCGTAGGCCGCCCCGGCCTCGAAGGAGAAGTATGAGTTTTCGTCGAAACCGTCTTCTGCTTCCTCCTCTCCGCCTTCTCTCCCTTCTCCTCTTCCTCCTCCCTCCCCGTTGGGGCTCTTCTTCGCCGCCGCCGAAGGAAGGGGAGAAGGGGAGGGAAACGCCACAGGGCTCATCGAGAGCCCGCCGGCGGCGACGGCCTTGGAGAAGCCCTGCGGCACCCTCCCCCCGAGGAGGTTGCGCAGCAGCGCCGGCGTCGTCGCAGCCGTGGAAGCAGCGGAAGCAGCGGAGGAGGAGGAGGAGGAGGAGGAGGAGGAAGGGCCGACGCCGACCCTGCTTCTGCTTCCGCCTCCTCCTCCCCCCCCGCCTCCGCCTCCTCCTCCTCCTCCTCCGGAGCCGAAGAGACGCCGGCGCTCGTCGTCGCCACGCAGCGCCCGCGGGTCCAGAGAGAGCAGAGGCGGCGGGAGGAAAAGGCCTTCCTCGCCTCCGCCTCCGCCGTGCTGCTCCCCCCTCGCCCGCGGCTTCATCCCGAGCTCCTTCATCGCGGCGTCGACCTCGTCGAGCGGCCCTTCTTCCTTTTCTCCTCCTCCTGTGCCCTTTTTCTTCTTCCTCTTCTTCTTCTTCGTCGCTGTTGAAGAGGAAGGAGCAGCAGCAGCTTCGGGGGGTGGCGTCGAAGCGCGAGGCCGCTCCTCGTCGTCGTCGCTGTCGTTATCACCAGCAGCTCCGTCGTCATCATCCAGAAGATGGAAAGGGTTGAAGGGCTTGGTGGCGACGCCCCCGCTCTCGGAGTCGTCGTCGTCGTCCGAGTCGGAAGAAGAAGAGGTCGAGGTCGGGGGGGCGCCTCTTTCTTCGCCATCGACGATCGGCGACGACGGCGATTCCTTCGCCTTCTTCTTCCTCTCTTCGTCGCTCTTCTTCTTGAGCAGCTCAAGGTCGGTGCTGTCTTCCGCGGCCTCGCGCAGGCGTCGCAGGTGGCGCGCGGACATCTCCGCGCGAAGAGAGAGAGAGAGAGAGAGAGAGAGAGAGAGAGAGAGAGAGAGAGAGAGAGAGCTTGCTTTGCTCTCTATTTTTTGTTTGATGCCTCAGGCCCCTGGAGTCGTCGACAAGAGCCTCTGCAGTTTCTTCGCTCTCTCGCCCCTCGCTCTTCTCCTCGGCTCTCTCTATGCTCCGCTCGACGCTGCTGCCGAGCTCTCCCACGCCTCCTCCTCCTGCTGCTGTAGCCGCGTCGAGACGCGCCGCATCTCCCTCCCTGCGCGTGCACAGGCTCGCGTTCCCAGCAGCAGCGGCGGCAGCGGCAGCAATCGCGGCGACGCTCCTCGCCTCCTCTCGATCGCTGTCGATCCGAACAATGTCGACCTCCTCTGTTGCCGCCGCAGCAGGAGCAGGAGCCGCCTCCTCCTCCTCCTCCTCGCCCCTGCCCTACCACGCCGAGGCCGCCGCCGCCGCGCGCGCCGTCCGCCTCGCCTCCAAGCTCTGCGAGCGCGTGCAGGCCACGCTGGGAAGCGGAGAGAAGTCAGACAAGGAGGACGACTCTCCCGTCACCGTTGCCGACTACGGCGCGCAGGCGCTCGTCGCCTTTTCTCTGACGAGGACGACGACTTCTCCCTCCCTCTCCCCCTCCGCTCCCTTCTCGATGGTCGCCGAGGAGGACTCCGCGGACCTGCGCGACCCGGCCAAGAACGGCCCGCGCATGACGGAGCGGATCGCGCAGCTCGTCAACGAGGTGCTGCGCGACGAGAAGCTGGTCAGCGACGGCGGCGGCGGCGGCGGCGACGACGCCGCGCTGCCGCCGCCGCTCTCGGCCGAGGAGGTGCTCTCGCTGATCGACCTGGGGGGCTCCGCGGGGGGCAGCGAGGGCCGCCACTGGGTCCTTGACCCCATTGACGGCACGCGCGGCTTCGTGGGCAAGCGGCAGTACGCGGTCTGCCTGGCGCTCCTCGACGGGGGCGAGCTCGCCGTGGGGGTCCTCGGGTGCCCCAACGTGCCGAGCGACCGCGCACTCGCCGACGGCGACGGCGGCGAGCAGGAGGGGCTGGGGCAGAGGAGGGCCGGGAGGGGGGCGCTGTTCTGGGGCACGCGGGGCGGCGGGGCCTATGTGCAGCCGCTGCACTCGGACGACCCTGAGGGGAAAGACTCCCTCCCCCTCCTCGACGCGAGCGCGAGGCTCTCGGTCGCGGCGGCCGGCGCCGAGGCCGAGCGCGACCGGGCGACGGTCCGCTTCATGGAGTCGTTCGACTCGAGGCACTCTGACTTCTCGACGGCCGCGAGGCTGGCCGCGGCGCTCGGGGTGACTTCCCCCTCGCTCAGGCTGGACTCGCAGGCCAAGTACGGGTGCCTGGCGAGAGGGGACGCCGCGATCAACCTGCGGTTCCCGAGAAAGGTTGGAAGTTTTTTTTTCTCTTTTTTCGGGTTTTTCATTTTTCGAGTTTTCGGGTTTGTCGGGGGCCGAAAGAAAAAAAAACGAGACAAAAACTCACTCTTCTTTCCCCCTCTTCTCTTCCTCTCTCTTCCTCTCCCTCTCTCTCTCGTCTTTCTAGGGCTACCGCGAGAAGATCTGGGACCACGCCCCGGGCGCCCTGCTGGTCCTCGAGGCCGGCGGCGCCGTCACCGACGCTGCCGGCGCGGCGCTCGACTTTGGGAAGGGGAGGTGGCTCGACCTCGACAGGGGGATCGTTACGGCTGCCTCCAAGGAGATCCACAGGGAGTTGATCGAGGCGCTGAAGCCTGGAGGGGCCGTCGGGGACGCGTGAAAAGGATTATGGGAAAGAGAGAGAGAGAGAGAGAGAGAGAGAGAGAGAGAGAGGTGTAATTTTTCGGTTTTTCGAGAGGTCGCAGGCGGCATTTTTCATTTCGCAAGAGGGAAGCGAGAGAGAGCGGCTTGCTGGGGAGCATTCGATTTCGCGTCTCGTTTTTCTCTATCTCTCTCTCTTCCTATCTCCCATCCCTCTCTCTCTCTTTTGCCCCAGCTCGACAAGATGGCCACAGACATGGAGAAATCCCCAGCGGCGGAGTTTTACGACATCCCGGTGAGCACAAGCCCCGAAGCGAGAGAAAGACATTTGTTTTCTCTCTCGATTTTCCTTTGCCTCACCCTCGGCCTCGACAACAACAAAAAAAAAACGCAACTCAAATAAAGGACGACGTCCTCTCCGACGTGATCTGCCTCCGCTTCCTCGACTTCCGCTCCATCGCGGCGATGGAGGCCTCGTCGGCGAGGATCAGGGAGCTTGTGCGGGAGAGGGAGGTCATGAGGAGGACGGTGGTGAGGCGCTACGGATGCGGCAGCGGCGGCGGAGGCGGCAGAGGAGGAGAGGGACCCGGCGGCGTCGGCGGCGAAGGCGAAGAAGACGGCGGCGGAGCGGCGGCGCCGCCGCCCGGCGAAGACGCAGACGAGCCCGAAGCCGCCGCCCCGGGCGAGGCCCCCAGGCAGCCGATCCGGGGCCTGCCCCTCACCGACGACGCCCCGACGCCCGCGGCGTCGTCGCTGCTGTGGAAGCGGATGGGGCTCGCGCTCTCCTCCGGGTTCGAGCAGGAGGAGGCGAGGGCCGCGGGAGGGGCAGGAGGCGCGGGAGGAGGAGCGGGCGCGGCGGCTCCGCCCTCGCTCTCGCTGATCGCCGACGCGCTCGCGGCCTCCTCGACCGACCAGCCCGAGGAGCACGTCAGCAACGTGCTCTCGCCGCGCTCGCGCCCCCGCCGCCGCTGGGAGCCGTGCGCGTACTGGAGCTCGACGGGCTCGGCCGACGCGCGCAGCGGCGAGGCGCTCTCGTTCCGGCTCGCGCACCCGCTCTGCGTGGCCACGGCCGTCACGGTGCGCCCCTTCGCGGCGCACTTCCAGCCGGGGCGCCCGATATACGCGCCGCGGAGCGTGCAGCTGGCGAGCGGGAGGAGCGACCTGTGGAGCGAGGGGCTGGTGCGCGAGTGGGAGCGAGGGAGGGAGCGGGGGCAGCAGCGAGAGGGAGGAGCAGGAGGAGCCGCTCCGGCGCCGCCTCCCCCCTCTTCCTCCCCTTCCCCTCCTTCGCCTCCCCCCGGCGTCGAGAGGTTCATCGCCACGGACGAGCGGGGGCTCTCCGAGGCCCGCACGCACCTCGTGGTCGAGGAGCGCAGGAGGGCGCACCCTCCCGGCTACCCGCGGTTCGACGGCGCTTTCCTGCGGGATCCCCTCCTCCGCGGAAGCGACGGGAGCGGCGACGGGAGCGGCGGCGCTCCGTCGCCCTCCTGGGCCGCGGCGGTGTCGCGCGCGCTGCCCGTGCGCAAGTCGGGGAGGGCGCAGCGGCTCTCCCTGCTCGGGGAGGAGGAAGCGGAGGGAGGGGGAGGAGGAGGGGGAGGGGGAGCAGGCGCTCCTCCCTCTCCTTCCCGGCAGCGGCGAGCGCGGCGGCTGCAGAGCACGGGAGCAGGACGCGCGCGCGCGGGCGCGGCGGCGGCGGCGGCGGCGGCCGGCGGGGCGCGGCGCGGCGCGGCGGGCGAGGCCCTCCTCGTGACCGGCGGCCTCGCGGCGCTGCTCCTCCGCGGGCGCACGCAGGAGCAGGCCGGCGTCGACGACCTGTATTACACGTGCCTGAGCTACGCCAAGGTGCACGGGTTCGCTGTCCGCGGGCTGCGGGTCGAGTTCCGGGCCCGGCCGCCGCCCGCCGCGGCCGCCGCCGCCGCGCCGCCGCCGCCGCCGCCGACGACGGCGGGACCCCCGCGCCCCGTCCCCGTCCTGACGCGCATCCCCGAGGGCCGCGACCCGCTCTTCGACGTCATCCCGGGGGGCCTCGCCGCGGTTTCCGAGCGCGGCAGGGCGGCCTCCCGCGCCGCGCGCAGGCGCCGCGCCCTCTCAGCCGCCGGCAGGCTGTTCAGCCTCGGGCCCGCGGAGCTGTCGGCCGAGTCCGCGCGGGGGACCAGGGCGCTCGCGGAGGCGCTCGTCGCGACCGCGGACGACTCGGCGTCGGACGGGGAGGGGGCCGCGTTCCGCGAGCTCGTGGGCGGGGGGGGGGAGGAGGGGGAGGAGGAAGAAAACGGAGGCGGCGGCGGCGGCGACAGCGACGGCGACGGCCACGGCCACGGCGGCGAGGGCGGCGGAGAGAACGGAGAGGCCGAAACCGCCCTCTTCCCTCTCCTCTCCGGGCTGCTGTGGCCGGACGGGAGCGCCTTTCCGCGGGAGGCGGCGATGCGGATGGTGCGGATGCTCGCCGCGGCGTTCGCGAGGAGGGGGGAGGCTCGAGGAGGCTCGGCGAGGAACGACGGGTCGGTGAGGAACGACGGGTGAAAGGAAGAGGGTTTTTTTTCCTCTCTCCCTCGCTCTCGTTCTTGGTTCTCTCTCCCTCCCTGTGTTTTTTAAGGAACAAAAAAGCAAAAAAAGCAGCGCCCAAAAAAGGAGAAGAAAGAGCGGGGAATCTCTTTCCACGTCAACAGCAGCCCCCCCACGTGAAGCTCTCACTTCTCGGAGAAGGAGGGGAGAGGAACAGAAAACTGAGAGTGAGCGGCGAAGCGAGAGTGCAGGTGAAGTCTCGGCGGCGGGGAGGCGAGAAGAGAAAGCCGCAGCCGCGGCGAGGGCGCGTTTGACCAGGCGACAACGACAGTTCTCTTGAAGTCTCTCTCCGCTTTCAGCTCTCTTCGCCTCGTGACACTGAGTCTTCTTCCGACTTCTCGGTTCACTCTCGCTTTTTCGTTTCGCTCTAGGGCGATGCCCCGCTGTCCCCTTTCGGACAACTGGCACGAGCGAAGCTGATACCCCTCCCCCCGGGAAAAAAATTACCAACCTCTCCCCCCGCACACACTTCCCCTCTCTCTTTTCTCTGGTGTTTTTTTTTTCCTTGGTTGAGGTCTTCGGCCTCTCTCCGCCTCTCGGCTGTCCCTATCCCCTCCGCCCCCCATTTTTGCAGGGATAGGCGCGGACACTACATTTGCCGGCGCCGAGCTGCAGTTGGGCCGGCGCGAACAGCGAGGAAGAAGCTGGTGAGCGATTTGATTTCTTTTCCCTCCTTTCGTCGGTCGCAATTTTCGATATTTTTTTGCAAATCGCCTTCCTCCGAGCGGGACCCTTCCGGTCGCGCTCCTGGCCCGGCTCGGATCCTGAGCGGTTGCAAAGACAGGCTGGATCGCATGCGAAGGCGCAGGCTCGGGACGGATTCGGAGGGAGGGGAAGGCGCGAGAACGGGCGGGGCGACGCCGGAACCCTTTGTCGCCCTCGAAAGCGAGGAACGATCTCCGCAGAGGGGGAGAGAGCGCGAGAAGGAGAGAGGGCGAGAGAGCCGGGGAGGGGTGCCGCCCCCCCCTCTCGCTCGTGGGCCCGAGAGGATCTCGATTCCCTCTCCCTCCGCATCGCGGCCCCGGCGGTCCCCGATTGCGACCTTCGCCGTGGTGGTTTCATCGGAGCCGACCCGAGAGAGGCTCCAGGGGCGCGTGCGGGGCAGGAAGAGGGGGGATACGTATCCCGGCCGCCTCGGCAGATCGAAGCGACTGAGCGAAAGCGAGATGCGCCGAGTTTTTCGAGCGAAGGGTCGAGCGAACGACGTCCCTAGCGGGTCGAGCGAGGTCGAAACTTCACTCACCTTCTCGCTGTCCTCTTTTCACTTTCGTTTTTCTCTCCCTTTCCTCCCCTCCTTCACTCTCCTTTTCCAGATTCAGTTCAGGCCTTTCCGTCCCCCCCCCCACCGCCCCTTCCGAACTTTTCATTAGAGGAAGACGAGGATAAAAAAATGACCGCGACTCTCCCCAGCGCGCGGCAACAGCGGCGGCAGCAGCAGCAGCCTGAGGCTGTTGCCGCCGCGCCTCTCCTCCCGGCATACTCCTCGAGGAAGCGCGCCCGCGCTCCCTCGACCGCCGCCGCCGCCGAGGGCGACGACGACTCGGCGGGACTGCTACTGCTCGTGTCCGCCCCGCGGAGGAGCATCCGTAGGCTCTGCCGCGGCGCGGCAGAGCTCGACTTCTCGGAGCTACAAGCCGCCGAGGCCGCCGCCGAGGCCGCCGCCGAGGCGGCCGCGCTCGAGAGCGGCCTCCTGTGCGAGGAGCTCGGCGGCGACGACCTGCTCTTCCGCCCCCAGGAGGAGGGGGCGATCGATGACGACGACGACAGCTGCATCAGCAGCGGCGCCGCGGAGGAGACGGCGCTCCGCCCGAGCCCTTCGCTGCACAACCTCGGCAGCGGCGAGGCGACAAACGCCGTCGCCGCGGCCGCCGCCGCCGCTGCCGCCGCCGCTGCTCCCGCCGCTGCTCTGCTCTGCAGGGGAAGCAGCAGCCCCGCAGGCGCCGCCGCTGCCTTGCCCGCGGCGGCGGCGGCAGCGGCGGCCGCCCTCGCGCCGCCGCCGCCGCCCGGCGCGCTCGCAGCCGCCGCCGCCCGTGCGCCGCTCGGGCTCGGGGGCCTCGGCGGCGCGCCCTCGTGCTCCTCCTCGGCCTCCTCCTCCTCGTCGTCCCCCCTGGCCCCGTGCGCCTCCGCCGCCGCCGTCGTCGCCGTCACGGCCCGCGCGGCCACGGCCGCCGCGGCCGCCGCCGCCAGGGAGGCGGCCGCCGCGACCACGACCGCCGCCGCCACCGCCGCCGAGGCCGAGGCCGTCGCCGTCCCGCGCGCCGCGCGCTCGCTCGCGCTCCGCTACGGCTTCTCCCCGGCGGCGCTGGCGCTCGGAGCGTCCTACTTCAGGCGGCTGCTGAGCCGCGCCGGGTCGCGGGAGGCCGCGGAGATGCTCACGGCGGCGGCGAGGCTGCCCGACTTCGGGCCGCTCGCCGCCGCGGCGGCCAAGGAGGCCGGCGAGGCCGCGGCGGCGCGGGGCCCCGGCGCCGCCCCCGAGCAGCCGGTCCCGGCCTCCTCGGGACCCCTGCGCCGCGCCGCGGCCGCGGGGGACGTCAGGCACCTCCTCGCGGTCCTCATGGCGTGCGTGCTGCTCGCGGCCAAGAACAACGAGCGCGCGCCCTACCGGCGCCTGCTGCCGACGCTGCTGCAGGCCCTCGCGGCGCGCGAGCTGCCGCCGGCGAGCTCGGCGGCGCTCGAGCTCGACGTGCTGGTCGCGCTCGAGTGGCGGCTGGGGCCCTTCTACTCGGCGGAGGAGAGGGCCGAGGCGGCCGAGGCCGCGGGCGGGGTCGAGGGGGCGGGGGAGGCCGCCGCCGTCGCGGCGGCGCCTCCTCCGCCGCCGCCTCCCTTGGTCGTCGTCGTCGCCGCCGCGGCGATTCCGCAGTCCGACCTCGACAACTCCAGGAACAACGCCGTCGCCGCAGCAGCGGGCAAGTTCTGCTGGCTCAGTGGCGACGCGTCCCGAGCCTCGTCGCTCGGCGCGTCGTCGTCGACCTGCTGTGCTTGAGAGAAGAAAAAAGTCTGAAAAAAGACTTGGAGAAAAAAAAAACTCAACTATCGGGTCGAACCTTTTGACCTCTTGTCTCCCGTCAAAAACACCTCCTTTCAAATAAAACTATATAGTCCTATTATCCCCCTATCTACTTCAAAAAACCCTGAAAGCCCCCCCCCCCCCCCCCCCCCCCCCCCCCCC
>Ga0210003_1004973_pt1 | contig 10329 bp, 6 predicted proteins | sample LantaG_FD_182804 | JGI IMG/M metagenome (GOLD analysis project Ga0210003, IMG submission 182804) | Deep subsurface microbial communities from Baltic Sea to uncover new lineages of life (NeLLi) - Landsort_02402 metaG (SPAdes) (version 2) | ecosystem: Environmental > Aquatic > Marine > Oceanic >...
GCTTCCCTGGGTGGAGGCGCTGGAGCATCCTCGCAGCAAGGCCTACTGCCTCGTCGGGTTGCACTGGTGGGCCCGCTCCAGCTGCGGCGACGTGCTCAGAGCGGAGCAGCTCGCCAGGCCCTTGGCAGACTACCTGGTGCACCGCTACCACGAGCACGCTCGGCCCGGCTGGGAGTGGATCCTGCCCGAGTTCACCTACGCCAACGCGGCCTTGCCGAAAGCACTGTTCCGCGCTCACCAACTCCTCGGCGACGAGGAGTGCCTGACCATCGCTGAGCGCACGATGGACTTCCTGGTGGAGAGGACCTCCGTCCGCGACATGCTCGCGGTGGTGGGCAACCGCGAGTGGCTAGAGCCGGACGGGGAGTCCGCCCTCGCTCTCTACGATCAGCAGCCAATCGAAGCGGGGCTCATGGTGGAGGCCTCTCTCGCCGGCTATGATGCCACCGGCGATGTGAAGCACCTTCGCCGCGCTCGGCGCGCCCTGGAATGGTTCTTCGGACGCAACCTCCAGGGGTTATCCCTGTACGACCCCGAGACCGGCGGCTGCTTCGACGCCCTCATGGAGGGCCGGGTGAATCAAAGCCGGGGAGCGGAATCGACAGTCTGCCTGCTGCTGGCGCGCCTGGTCATGGTGGAGGCGCGGCAGCAGCAGGCGGACAAGGCGATGATGGGACAGGTCATCGAGGACATCACTCCACAGACTGTGTGATCGAGCGGAAAGGCGGAAGATGTCAATGCCCTCTTGGGACTGGGAGAAGGCGTTTAGCGAAGGCAGGAGACCCAGGGGTCTGTTCTCCCGATATGAGAAGAATCCCATCCTGACAGCCGCCCAATGGCCCTATCCGGCGAATGCCGTGTTCAACCCGGGCGCCGTGCAAGTGGATGGCAAGACACTGCTGCTGGTACGGGTCGAAGACATGCGGGGCTTCTCTCATCTCTCGGCCGCAAGAAGCACGGATGGGAAGACCGACTGGCAGATAGATGCGCAGCCGACGCTCCTGCCTGATTGCGACTACCGAGAAGAACAGTGGGCCCTCGAGGACCCTCGGATCGTCTGGCTGGAGGAAGACGAACAGTACGCTGTGACATACGTATCATTCTCGGAGGGGGGTCCGTTGGTTTCGCTCGCCACCACGAAAGACTTCCGCGAGTTCACCAGGTACGGAGCCATGGTGCCGCCTGAGGACAAGGATGCGTGTCTGTTGCCCCGTCGCTTCGACGGCCGCTACGCCCTGATCCACCGACCCCTGATTAGAGGAGAGGCGCATATCTGGATGTCGTTCTCTCCAGACCTGAAGCACTGGGGAGGCCATCGGGTTCTCCTTCATGCCAGGCCCGGATGGTGGGATGGCCGCCGAGTTGGATTGGGCGCCCAGCCGATCGAGACGGCCGAGGGATGGCTGATTCTCTACCACGGGGTGAGAAGCACCGCCGCCGGCGCCATCTACCGAGTCGGCCTGGCCCTGCTCGATCTGGAGCAGCCCTGGAAGGTTATCCGCCGCAGCGACGAGTGGGTGCTTGGCCCAAAGGAGCCCTACGAGCGACTTGGTGACGTTCCCGATGTCGTCTTCCCTACCGGCGCAATCCTGGACAAAAAAGCGAATGAATTTCGCCTGTACTACGGTGCGGCCGACAGCTCGGTGGGGCTGGCGCTGGCGGACCCCGAGGAACTCATCAAATACATCAAGTCTTGTCCTTGCCCACCCCAGTAATCCCATCCGGGTGCCGTGCTGTCCGGAAACTCGTCCGTGCCCCGAAGTGCCCTCATAGCGGTCTCACGGGCGGTCGACATCCACAGACGGCCCAGGAGCAGTTATCCCTGCTTGCCCAGGTCCTCCCGCAAGCACTCCAGCGCGCGACAGAAGATGCCCCGCACCACCTCCCAAGCTCGAGGACACTCTTCCCTCGGCACTGGGTAGGCAAAGCCCATGCCCCTCAACTCCTCAATCGCGCGCTCGCCTCCCGCGTCCGGCGGATGTGTCGGTGGCAGATTCCGAAGCCGCTGGACCCTCCTCAGGTCCTCCACAATGCTGCCTCTCTGCGGAGATCCCGTTTGACCGAGAAATGCCTCAAGCAGGCTAACCGTATGCCCCCTCTCTATGCATGCAGCGACGCTCAGGTCCAGCTTCCCGCGCATCCCCGACTCATTCAGCTTCGCAATCAACTCACCAAGCTGGAGTACCCTATTGTGGAAGTCCGTGGCGCCTGTGCACGGTCCGCGCAGAACGGCGAGCGGCGCAAACGACACGAGATCAAACAGCTTGAAGCCATGCGCGTCCTCCCCGCGGTGTCCGGAAACTCATCCGTGCCCCAAAATGCCCTCACAGCGTTCTCACGAGCGCTCGACATGCACACCGGGTCCCATCACTACAGTGACGCGCTCGGCGGCGGAGACACGAGAACTCTCAGCTTGCCTTTGGCGCTGCCTCATCCTATCATGTGGGAACACGGCTGCGCGTCGTTGGTTTGGGCTGTGAGCCAATCCGATGACGCCGGAACAGCCCTGAGTCAAGCAGATGCCCAAGCGACCAGACCAGAGTGCCGTCCGCTTCAAGAAGCAGCTGACCGCGCTCAGGCGGATGCGGGGTTTCGTTGCCCGGCGCGACTCTACCGCCTTTGCCCAGGGGCTGTCCTCCCTGCTTGAGTGTCTTGCCGCCGGCGTCAGTGATCCCCGAACCGGAGTCGAGCTGGTGGCGGCCTTCTACGAGACCGACGAGGTCATCTTCAACCACTGCGATGACTCCAACGGCCGCATCGGGGATGTGTTCCGGCACGACGCCCTCGACGTGTTCGTCCGCTACGCCTCCCAATGCGAGGACAAGCAATGGTTGGCCGATCTGCTCCTCCGGCTGAACCGCAGGGACGGCTATGGAGTACGCGCCCACCTCTTCGAGCGCGCCGGCGACTACCTCCCAGAGGAAGTCATGCGCGAGGTGATCGATTCCCTGTGGGAACTCGCCCAGGCGGAAACGAACACGTATCAGCGGTGGCACTGGCATCATGGCATCGAGTCCCTGGCTCGCCAGCTGAAGGACGCGCCGCTGTTCGAGCGGTCCCGGCGTACCTGTTGGCCGGAGTTGGGCACCGCCGCCTGTGTGGACATCGCGGCGGCCTATCAAGACGCGGGCGATCCCGCCACGGCCCTGTCCTGGCTGAAGCGCATTGCCGAGAGCGAGACCTTCCAGGAGGACGAACGCGACGAGCTGCTGCTGGCCGTCCACGGGGAACTCGGGGACAGGGAGCAGCAGGAAGCTGTGGCCTGGCGCATCTTCCGGAGATACCGGTGCGAGGCAACCTTTGAGACATTGCTGTCCACCATTGGTGAGGAGCAGCGAGAACGGTTGCTAGGGCAGGAGGCCGCCGCGCTTCTCCGGTCACAGGGACTCTCCTACTCCGACGCAGCCTTTCTGATCTCCAGCGGACGCCTCGAGGAGGCGGAGACATACCTGCTCGAGCGAGCCGACCAGCTCGACGGCCACTTCTATGAAGCCCTGCTGCCCTTGGCGGAGAGCCTGGAGCAGAAGGGGAGGCTTCTAGCTGCTTCCGTCGTCTACCGCGCGTTGTTGGAGTCTATCCTCGCCCGCGCGATATCCAAGTACTACCACCACGGGGTGCGCTACCTGCGGAAGCTGGACGCTCTGGCCCAGGAGATTGGCGGATGGCAGAGCGTGATGCCTCACCCCTGGTACATGAAGAAGCTGCGACGGCTCCACGCCAGGAAGACCAGCTTCTGGTCACGGTACGAGGGGTAGTTCACAAAGACTTCCTATCATCTGCACAAGGCGATCACAGACGCCGGCTATGCTCCTATTGCGATTACGACCAGCAACTCAATCAGCGTGAAGCCGAGAGATCGCCCTGACGCCAGCAGGGCGATTCTCTTTTGTGGGGACGACAGGGCGCTCCCTGGCCCGGTAGGACCAGTGGGCGAGGCTTCTCAGACGGTCACGACGGCCCGTCAGAGCAAGGCTACAGCGGCTTCACGGCGAAATGACGACTTCACCCGGCGCGATTCGGTTGGAGGGCTCGCGCCAGTGCCTTGACGATGCACCCGGCGCCCAAAGATCCACCTAGCAGGTGACAATGGACTTCGCAAGTTGGAGATGGGGACTCGGAGCTGTTGCCGGGTACTTGATCGGTCTATCGAAGACAGGCATCCCTGGAGTCGCCACCCCCGTCGTGCCCTTCCTGGCGACCGTGTTCGGCAGTCGAGCTTCGGTCGGCATCATGGTACTGATGTTGATCTGCGGCGACTGCTTTGCCATTGCCTGGTATAGGAAGCACGCGCGATGGTCTCGACTGATCGGACTGCTTCCCTGGGTCGTTGTCGGCATGGGTGTAGGGGCAGGGACGCTTGCCGTGATAGGTCGGCTGGGCCCGGGCCGGGACTACCTCGGCCTACTGATCGGATTCCTCGTGATTGTCATGGTGGCTCTCCATCTCCTCGAGCAGCGCATCCCCGAGCACCTCACGCCGAGATCGCCTGTCGGCACGGCGCTCACCGGGATCGCCGCCGGCTTCGCCACTACGACCGCGAACGCCGCTGGCCCGGTGATGACGCTCTACTTCCTGGCACACCGGCTCACCAAGGAGCAGTTCCTGGGCACGGCGGCCTGGTACTACTTCATCCTCAACGTGTGTAAGGTACCTGTGTATATGGCTCTAACAGCTCTGAACCCGGCAGAGCCGGTCATCACCCTCCAGTCGCTGTGGCTTGTCCTTAGCATCGCACCGGCGCTTGTCGGCGGCGCTGTCACCGGCAGATGGGTCCTCCCGCGAATCCCGCAGAAGAGCTTCAACGCGTTGGTTTTGGTCCTCGCCGTCGGATCGGCTCTCTATCTGATCGTCAGAAGCGTTTAGAGCCTAGCGCCGGGCGCGCTAGGTCGGTGAAGATGCATGCAGAGCGCCGTTGGGACCTTCGTGACAGCGTTTGAGGAATGGGCCTAGAACCGGTGTAACGGGCACAGTCACGGTGGCGGTCCTGGCGCAGCAGTGGCGCCACCGTGGCGATCACGGGCAGGGCCGCCCAGTCGAACCCTCTGGCGCTGCCCTTCTGCATCCTCTATGCCTCCCAGGACAGGGGTATGCACGAGGGGAGCGAATAGCACGAGACGGGCGGCGGCGACGCGGAGCAGCGAGATATCGGGGCGATCCCTCTCGATCTGCCGGGGATGAACAGGAACTTACTGCAACTCAGGAACCAAACGCAGTGTGAAGGAAGGGAAGCTGGCATGAATCTCGATCTGATCCGACTTCCCGGACCCGAAAAGGACGGAGGCAAGTCTGTCCTGGCGTCCTTGTGGGCCAGACGGACGGTGCGGGAGATCAGTGCGAAGAGGCTGCCTTTGCAGACCCTGTCCAATCTCCTTTGGGCCGCTGGTGGCGTGAATCGCAGGCGGGCGGCCTTTGACCGGAGCGGCCGAACCGCCGGTTCAGCCAGCAATTCACAGGAGATCGATCTGTATGTGGCCATGCCTGAAGGCGTCTTCCTGTATCAGGCCCAGACCCATCAGTTGACGGCCGTTGCTGCGGGAGACTTCCGAACCCTATCCAGCCGCAACGGGTCCGCATCGGCGCCGGTGCACATCTTCTATGTGGCGGACACTTCGCGCTTCTGGCAGGGCGAGGGTCAGCCCGATCCGCACATCGGCGATCCCGAGGTGCAGAAGTCATACTACTACGTTGACACTGGCCTCATGGCGCAGAATGTCGCACTGTTTGCTGCCTCGCAAGGGTTGGCGGCCTGGTTTCACAATTGCGACAGAGAGACCGCCGGCCACGCCTTCAATCTCAAGCCAAACCAGCGTGTTCTGTTCGCGCAATCCGTGGGGATAAAGGGACGCTGATTGGGGGCGCAGGCCACGGCTCTGCTCCCCACTTCCTGGTCCACTTGGAATGAGAGGAAGAAAGCGACGGAGAACCCATTCCGAGAGGACGCACGAAGAGGCCGAAGCGGCACACGGAGCACGAGGTCGTGTCTGCTCTCCAGCGCGCGATGGGGGTACGCCGGCGGCGGGGGTCTGCTGCCGAGCACAGTTGCGCGCGCTGCTGAGCGGCCGGAGGAGTCCATCACCGGCCGTGTGAAATGCATTCCCGCGGCGCGCTTCCCGGGCCAGACGGTGCAAGAGCGGAGAGCACGCCAGGGGAAGATCTGAGAGGCGCTGCTTGCGCCGCCAAGTACAAGTGCTGGAGGAGAGATGCTCACGATGCTGCTCATGCTCGCCCTGTGTGTCGTCTGTATCTGCCTGCTTGAGGCGACCTCGTCTCGTCCCGGCCGGTCCCTGCCCGATGGCCGCATGGATGTCGTCTATTCCTTGGAGGTGGTGACGCCACACGTGAAGTGGGCCGATCCCTACAGCCGTGGGCCCCTCCGCGCTTGGCTCATGCCCAATGTCATCGGCGGCCGCGACGTGGTGGAGGTGGCGCAGCGACTCGGACTCACCTACGATACATTCACCTTCGACGAAGGGGGGCACAACACGTGGGGGTTCGGGGATTTCTACGGTCGCCGCGGCGGCGCGAGCATGCCCTACGACATCGACCATCAGTATCTGGTCGAGGACATGACCTCCGAGACGCACTACGACGTCCTCGTCGTGCCCGGCACGCACCGCTGGGATCAGCTTCCCGAGGCCGCGCGGGCGGCGCTGGCGCGGCGGGTGAGGGAGGGTGCAGGGCTCGTGCTCATCGCCCCTCGCTGCCATCCGGACCGCCCCGATGAGCTGGCCGATCTGTCTCCGCTCCTGCCTGTAACCGACGAAACCGTCCCGGTGACCCCCGATAGCTGGAAGGAAGCGAAGCCTGTCGAAGGGGTGCCGTGGACGATGGGACAGCCGCACTATGTCACCTCGGGCGTTCCCTTCGGGTCGCTTCCGACAGACCGTATGGGAGTTCTCCCCTACCGGGCGTCGGGGGAGGTGCTGGTTACCGCGAACACCGCGCCCGTGATCGCGGTGAAGCAATACGGGAAAGGCCGCGTGATCGCGCTTGGCTACGACAACTTCGGCTTCAGCCCGCGCATCGCCGATCCATGGCGCTGCGAGCCGACCTATCCCTACTGGGAGTACGCCTACTCGCTCCTCTGCCGCGCCATCGTCTGGGCTGCTGACCGGGAGTCCGTGGTGGGATTGAAGGCTCTCTCCGCCGCTGGCGGAATCGTCTGCGCGGACCTCGAGGGAGCAGATCGACCGGTCAGCGTAACGACCACATTCCGCGACGAACGACACGCAGTGCAATCGACGCACCGGGAGCAGCTTGCCGCGCCCGCAAGGGTAGAGATTCCCGTTCCCGAGGGCCTCAACGGAGGCCTGCAATTCGCCGATGTGATTGTCTCGGATGACTCCGGGAGCCTCGACTGGGGCACGGTGACCTTCGACGTCCCGCGGCGGGTTTCCATCCTCTCCGTACGGCCGGACCGGGACGTCGTCCAGGTGGGGGAAGACGTCTGCGCACAGGTCACGGTGCGCAGCGAAGGCGCAGGCCCGGCCTCTCTGGAGGTGCGTTTTGCGGACAACCGGGACCGCGTGCTCGCGCGCGCCCAACGCGAGGTCGACGCTTCCGGCGAAGCCACGTTCTCGCTCTCGCTTTCCACCGCTCACTGCCTTACCCGGCTTGGCCGCGTGATCTGCGAGGTGAGTCAGGACGGCCGTCTTCTGGATCGGAAGACGGCCTCGTTGTTCGTTCGGACCCCGCAGATATGGGACGACTATGAGATCATCATGGACCGCTTCCTGCCCGAACCTGCGCCGGGACGCTGGCCCGAAATCGAGAAGCGCCTGGCCGAGATGAACGTCTCCGTCATGGGAGCCACCTCGCCAGTCATGGCTGAGCACGTCAACTTCAAGATTCAGGCCGACGTCGTCGCCTACGGCTTCCATCCGAAGTACTACCAGGAAGCCTGGAACCGGAGCCGCAAGGGATACATCGAGACCCGTGACAAGCAGTGCCTGATTCGCACTCCCTGCTTCAGCGATCCGGAGTTCCGGCAGAAGTTCAGCGATGATCTCACGCGCAAGGTCACGAGTTTCGTCCGGTTCTCGCCCGTCAGCTACTACGCCTACGAGGAGCCGTCACTTACTCACTATCGCGGTGGGCTGGATCTGTGCTGGTGCGAGCACTGCCTGGGCGGCTTTCGGGAGTGGCTGCAGCAGGTCTACGGGACGTTGGAGGCGCTGAACGCCCAATGGGGCACGAGCCACTCGGCGTGGGACGATGTCGTACCGAGCACCACCGAGGAGGCACAGGAGAGTGGGAGGTACGCCCCCTGGGCTGACTTCCGGACGTGGATGGAGGTCATGTGGGCGGACACCTACCGTCTGGGGAGGGATGTCATCCGCGGCCTGGATCCCAATGCAGTGATATGCCTTTCCGGCAACCAGGTGGGCACACCGTACAACGGGTATGACTACTCGCGCATCAACCATTACGTCGACCAGATGCAGCTCTACGGGAGCGAGAATCTGGATGAGTTCAACCGATCCTTCTACCGCGGCATGCTCTGCACCGGGTGCACGGGCTACGGTCTGTCGAACCCTTACGTCGGGCTCCAGCTCTGGGGCTGGCTGCTGAACGGCGACACGGCCGGGGTCGTGATCTTCTGGGAGATCTCTTGCCTGAATCCCGACCTGACTTTCTCCAAGAGCGGCGCCGACCTGGCCGGACACTTCGCGGAGCTGCGCTCGGACGGCATCGCGCGGCTCCTGAGCACCGCCACCCGCGAGAACTGCGGCATCGCCATCCACTACTCGTACCCGAGCTTCCACGGCACGTGGGCAACCGACGGCCGGATCATCGACCACGAGTGGGCGAATCTGAGCAGCAGAGCATTCGGTCTCATGAATCTCGACCGCATCGCCTGGACCCAGCTGCTGGAGGGGTTGGGATACCAGTATGATTTCGTGGCCTACTCTCAGATAGAAGAGGGTTACCTGAACGAGGGCGGATACCGGCTGTTGATCCTGCCGCACTCGGTGGCTCTTTCGGATGAGGAGGCCTGGGCCATCGAGGAGTTCGTCGCCTCCGGCGGGGTCGTCATCGCCGACCTCTGGCCCGGCGTGATGAACGAGCACTGCGCGTGGCGCGGCGCGGGCGCGCTGGATGAACTCCTCGGCATCCAGCATGCCGGCGTGCAGCCCAAGGACTTCAGCGGCAGCGAAGCTGGCGGACGCGTTCAGATCACGGATGGCGAGCAGGGATGGTGCGTCGGGCACGACACGGTCGTTCGCCGGCGGCACGGACAGGGGGAGATGATCTATCTCGGCACTTCGCTGGCGCCGCTCTTCGATCAGAAGGGGGTCGCAGATACCCAGCAATTGGCCCGCCTTTCAGATCTAGTGAGCAAGTTGCTGGGAGAGGCCAACGTCGCTCTTCCGGCGCGCGTGACGAACCGGCACGGTCAACCGGCCACGACGTGCGAGTCAGCGCACTACCACGCGGGCGCCGCCGACTACTTCGGTATCGTACGCTACCCGGAAGCACTCAAGGAGGCGGAGGAAGTTCCGGATGCCGCCTACGCGGTTCCGGTCGAGGGCGCGCGGGCTTCGCTCGAGCCCGACGATGGCAAGATCTTCATCACCTTCCCGGAGCCGCGACACATATATGACGTGCGCACGCGTCGGTACATCGGGCGCGCCGACCGGATAGAGACCACGCTCGGCTACGGCGATGCCTGCATCTACGCTCGCCTCCCCTATACTGTGACAGGTGTGCGGGTCACCGGCCCATCGTCGATCTCACCCGGCGAGGAGGTGTCACTTAGCATCGAACTCGCCGTCTCTGGAGATACGCCGCCGGGCAACCACGTCGCCGCGCTTCAGGTGTACGCCCCCGATGGTTCCCGCTGCCAGCACTATGAGTCACGGGTGGCGTTGCCGGGCGGGACGGGGAAGGCGACGATTCCGCTCGCCCTCAGCGACGCGTCCGGCACCTGGCGAGTTGTCGCGCGAGATGTTGCCACCGGCACCGAGTCCGAGTGGACCTTCGTCGTTCGCTCCCAGCAGATCTCTTAGGCAACGCGCGGTGTGTAGTGAAGCGGCTATTCTGCCGTGAAACCAGGGGTTTCCGAACTCCGGGCCTCGTCCGAATCCGCGTCGTTCCCATCCCAGTTCAGTCTCCTCCACTGATGGGAGCAATACCCCCGGGAGGAGGACCACGGCGGCCGGAGGGGCCGTACTCTGGGCCCATGTGCGGAGTCGACCACGGCGACGGCTGAGAACGGCGTCCCGAGCGGTTCTATGCCCACGTGACCGTCACACCTGGCGCGACTGAAGCGCTAGGACGTTCGGACGAGATCCGGTCCGCGGCTATCCTTCGGGAGCCGGCATCGCC
>Ga0210003_1004974_pt1 | contig 10329 bp, 11 predicted proteins | sample LantaG_FD_182804 | JGI IMG/M metagenome (GOLD analysis project Ga0210003, IMG submission 182804) | Deep subsurface microbial communities from Baltic Sea to uncover new lineages of life (NeLLi) - Landsort_02402 metaG (SPAdes) (version 2) | ecosystem: Environmental > Aquatic > Marine > Oceanic >...
TGTTCGCCGACTATTACGGGGTTCCCGAGGACCCCGCCACCGGCAGCGCCAACGGCTGCCTGGCCGGTTATCTCGTGAAGCACCGTTATTTCGGGAAGGATAGTATCGATATCCGGGTCGAGCAGGGCCAGGAAATCAACCGGCCGTCGCTGTTGAATTTGAAAGCCGATGAAACGAACGACAAAATAAATGTTCATGTCGGCGGCAAGGTCGTGATGGTGGCCCGCGGCGAACTGGTGTAAGAGGAGTGCCAACGAACCGTGCAATCTCAGCGTACCGTTTGATAAAATATTTTGTTATGAGTTATAAATGATAATCGTGGTATTTCTCTACTTTGCAGCCGGTTTCCTGCTGCTGTTGTTTCTGGCCCTTCTGGCAGTCAGTTCACTGATAGAAAAAAGACCGCGCGCGGTTGTATTAAGTGCGCTTTTGATAATCATTGTCGAACTGGCCTGGTTCGGCGGCTATTTCTGGCTGGACCCGCCGTTTTATATACTGCTTATTCCGTTGGCCGTATTGACAGTGTTTATACTGCTGTTTTTTATTCCGCTGGGCGAAAGCTGGCCTCTTAAAATTACCGCCATAACCGAAAAAGTCGATGAACGGGATGTTGTTTTCGCCCGGGAGGAATACCGGCCCGGGACCGAGAAATACGAGAAATATTATACCCTGCGCCCGGAGAATAAAAATATCGATGACCGGATGCGCCGGCTTCCTGAACTGCTGCAGCCGGGGGGACGTTATTATGACCCGGTGGGGTCGCCGCAAATCGACGCCGTTTTCGGTGAAATTGAAAAACTGACTTATGAAGTTGACGGGGAAATCACTCAGGAAAAAGAAAATGTCAATCCTGAAAAAATCACCCGCCAGGTAAAAGGGATGGTGCTTAAACAGGGGGCGGTCGAGGTCGGCGTGACCGAGCTGAACCCGATGTACGTTTATTCCCATGTCGGGTGGGGACCGGAAACCTGGGGCGCGCCGATTGTCAACTCTCATCGCTACGCGGTCGTGTTCGCCCTGGAAATGGATTATTATAACGTCGAGACAGCGCCGCATTTGCCGATTACCGGGGAATCGGCCCGCCAGTATTTGGTCGGGGCCAAAATCTCGGTGGCTCTGGCCGCTTATATCCGTTCGCTGGGTTATTCCGCGCGGGCGCATATCGCCGGGAGCAATTACCAAATAATGCTGCCGCCGGTGGCGCAGGACGCCGGCCTGGGCGAACTGGGTCGCCTCGGCTATCTCATCTCCCCGAAATATGGCCCGCGGCTGCGCCTGGGGGCGATTACAACCGACCTGCCGCTTCTGACCGATAAGCCGATAAATTTCGGTGTTCAGGATTTCTGCGAAAAATGTCTCAAGTGCGCCGTCAACTGTCCCTCGGGCGCCATCCCCCGGGACGGCCAGGTGAATGTCCGGGGAGTCGAGAAATGGCCGCTGAATGTCGAGAAGTGCCTCCACTACTGGCGGTACATCGGCACCGACTGCGGCCTGTGCATGAAAGTCTGCCCCTTCAGCCACCCGCCGACGCTGGTGCATAACCTTATCCGCGCCGGTATCAGGCGGTCTTCGTTCGCCCGGACCGTCTCGGCCTGGGGCGATGACCTGTTCTACGGTAAAAAAGTGAAATACGAACGTTTCATAGAACCTGAGATACTTTAAGAAGAATTAAGATACAGCTTATTTGTCCGTAAAAAAACGTCTCTGGAAATACAGGGCGACATTGACCAGCCCGATTAAAGTCGGCACCTCCACCAGGGGGCCGATTACCGCCGCGAAAGCGACCCCGGAGTTGATGCCGAACACCGCCACCGCTACGGCGATGGCCAGCTCGAAATTGTTGCTGGCGGCCGTGAACGACAACGTCGCCGTCTTGGAATAGTCGGCTCCGATTTTATGACCCATCCAGAAGCTGACCAGAAACATTACGATGAAATATATCAACAACGGCACGGCGATTCGGAGCACGTCCAGGGGAATCTGCACTATCATGTTACCCTTCAGGCTGAACATGACCAGGATGGTGAAAAGCAGCGCGATTAATGTGAGGGGGCTTATTTTGGGAATGAATTCCCGGTGATACCAGCTTTTGCCTTTAGTTTTCACCAGCACCAGCCGGGTCAGCATACCGGCCAGGAAGGGGATACCCAGGTAGATAAAGACGCTTTTGGCAATCTGACCCATCGTGATTTCGACCGCGCTGCCCGGGAGGCCGAACCATTCCGGAAGGACGGTTATAAATATCCAGGCATAGACGCTGTAGAAGAGGACCTGGAAAATGCTGTTGAAAGCCACCAGGCCGGCGGCGTACTCGGTGTCGCCCCGGGCCAGTTCATTCCAGACGATAACCATGGCGATACATCGCGCCAGGCCGATTAAAATCAAACCCGTCATGTATTCGGGGTAGCCGGGCAGGAAAACAATCGCCAGGGCGAACATTAAAACCGGGCCGATTACCCAGTTCTGCAGAAGGGACAGCCCCAGCACTTTCCAGTTGCGAAAAACTTCGCCCAGTTCCTCATAGCGCACCTTGGCCAGGGGCGGGTACATCATCAGAATCAACCCGACCGCGATCGGGATGCTGGTCGTGCCCACCTGGAAATGTTCCATGAAGCCTTCGATACCGGGATAAAGATAACCGACCGCGATACCGAAACCCATCGCCAGGAAAATCCAGAAGGTCAGGTACCGGTCAAGAAAGGATAATTTTTTTGCGACTGAACTTCGCGAGGTCATTTTTCTAACTCTTAATATTGATTGTTTAAACGGCCTCTAAAGGGGCAGTTTAAAAACATATATCAGCGTATAATAAACACCGACTAAAATGAATATCACGGCCGTTACGCGCCGCGCCCAGCGTTCGAACTGGGTCAGACGGTTAAACAGATTGCCGACGAAGCGGGTTCCCATGGCTATTAAAATTGCGAAAACGAAAACCGGCAGGGCCGTGCCGATGCCGTAAATCACCGGCATGAGCACGCTGGACTGGTGCTTGACCGCCAGGGGAATCAGGCTGCCGAAAAAAATCGCCGCCGAAACCGGGCAGAACGAAAGGGCGAAAATCAAACCCAACAACCCCGCTCCCCAGACGCCGTAACTTTCCACCCGTTTCCGCATCTTTTCGCTGATGCCGCCGCCGGTAAAACCGAACTTGAATACGCCCAGGAGTAAAATACCGGTGATAACGAGAATGGGGCCGAGAAACTGGTTGATATGCTTCTGCAGGATATAGGCCAGGTCGGGAATCGAGAGCAGTCCGGCCACGAGGATTATTCCCAGCAGCAAATAAGTCAGCATCCTTCCCGCCGTGTATATCAAACCGGCCCATAACACCAGGCGGGGGCGCGTGACCCGCTTGCCGATATAGGAAATGGCGGCGATATTGGTCGCCAGGGGACAGGGGCTGATGGAGGTTAAAATACCCAGCCAGACCGCCATGCCCAATCCGACAATATATGATTCCATCAATCTTCCTTCTGGTAAGCCTTGATTTCTTCCTGCACATACTCGATAAATTTATCCTTGCTGGCGACCAGCTTCCAGATTTTATCGAGGTTCTTCCATTCCGCTTCCTTACCGTCAACCACTTTAGACAGTATCAGCGACTTGGTGTAAAGCTGGTAATCGTTGACATAATGCTTGTTTTCGGACTCGTCGGTGTTAAACGTGCGCCATTCCAGCGTGCCGTCGGCCAGTTCCGCGGCAAAGCCGGAATCTATCGCCTCTTTGGAATATTCCTCAAACTTGATACAGTTGGAACAGCGACGGGTGCCGTGGAAATAATATGCTATGACTTTATCGGATATTTCTTCGGGCTGCTCGGCTTTGAGCGAGTCGGTTTTTATCACCAGAGTGTCGGTAACGATAGGTTTGGTGTCTTTCTCGACCGGCGTATCAGCCAGAGCAAATACGGTAAAGAGTAAAAGAAAGCACAGAATCATGGCGGAGGTTTTCATAATAATTCTCCTTTTTTAAAAAAAATTTTATTTCAGCATGTTTTTCAGTTCGTCCATCGGCGGGACTTTGCCGACCGCCTTAACCTGGCCATCGACCACCAGCGCCGGCGTCATCATCACGCCGTAGCCCATGATTTTCTGGATGTCGGTGACTTTTTCTAGCTCGAACTCGATACCCAGTTCGCGGGCAGCGGCTTCGGTTTCCTCGGCCAGCTTGCTGCATTTGGGGCAGCCGGTGCCCAGGATTTCAATTTTTTTCATTTTGCGCTCCAATTATATCAAAGCTCCGTAAATAAGACCGGTAATCGTAGCCATAACGATAACCAGCGAAACAAACACGATTGTCTTTTTTGTCCCCATCACGCTTTTGATAACCAGCATATTGGGCAGCGAAAGCGCCGGGCCGGCCAGCAGAAGCGCCAAAGCCGGGCCCTGGCCCATGCCGTTACCCAAAAGGCCCTGGAGGATGGGCACCTCGGTCAGGGTGGCGAAATACATGAAGGCTCCCGCCACCGAGGCGAACAAATTGGCTCCGAGAGAATTTCCGCCCACCGACCGGCTAATCCACTCGGAGGGAATCAGCCCCTCCTGGCCCGGGCGGCCCAGCAGAAGACCGGCAATCAAAACGCCGTAAAACAGAAGCGGCATAATCTGTTTGGCGAAACCCCAACTCTGGTCGAACCATTCGCCGGTCTCGCCCTTCTGGGTGCTCGTGATTATTGAGAGACCGATTATCGCCGCTGAGAAAGCTATTAATGGTATGTCAGGCAATGCCACCGCCAGCGCCAGGGTCGGCAGCGCGACTACTAATATTTTCCACCATTTGACAGCGAACCACATCACCATCATAACCGCCAACAGGGCCGAGGTTACCCCGGTAATGAGCCATTTATAGTTATAAATAGTGTGCCATATTCCGGTGACTTCGTCCGGTTTACCCCAGTTGGCGAAAATCAGTATCGCCACCATGGCAGCGAAATAAAGCCCGGTTTGCCAGAGGGGGCGCGAGGTTTCTTCCTCCGGGAGAACCATTTGTTGCTCGGCTTTTTCATTTTCCTCCCGGCGGAAGATAAAATGCATCATAAGGCCGATTACAATACTGAACAAGACCGCCCCCACCGCCCGGGCGATACCCAACTGCAGACCGAGTACGCGGGCGGTCAAGATTATCGCCAGGACGTTGATGGCCGGCCCGGCATATAGAAAAGCCGTCGCCGGGCCAAGACCGGCCCCCATGCGATAAATGCCCGCAAACAGCGGTAGAACCGTGCAGGAACAGACCGCCAGGATCGACCCCGACACCGACGCCACGCCGTAGGCCAGAACCTTGTTGGCCCGGGCGCCCAGGTATTTCATGACCGAATTCTTACTGACAAAAACGGCGATCGCCCCGGCGATAAAAAAGGCCGGCACCAGGCACAATATTACATGTTCCCGGGCGTACCACTGGGTCAGGTGAACCGCCTCGATAAGACCGTTTTTAAAACGAACGGTGTCAATCGGCAGGTAATAAAATATTAGAAAGACCGCGACAATAACCGTCAGCGGCTTGAATTCCTTTTTCCAATTCATCGTTGTCTTACATTCCTTTTATCCGCTCAGGTTTTTTTGAGAAGCTGCAGCTGTTCTTTGGCGTTGGTCTTCAGGACGGATTCCACGCAACCGAAAAAATTGAGCACGCAGGGCACCCGCAGGGTGTAGAACACCTGGGAGCCACGCTTGTCATCGCTTATAATCCCGGCGCTTTTTAGGACCGAAAGATGTTTGGAAACGGTGGAAACATCGGCGCCGATCATCTTGGTTAGTTCGCATACGCATTTCTCGCCGTGGGATAATTCTTCGACTATAAACAGGCGGGAGGGGTGAGCCATCGCCTTGACAATCTTGGCCCTGGCTTCGTAAAGGGCTTGTTTTCTGGCGTCCATTAAGAGCTCCTTTTATTGTTCATTTGGCAAAATAGCCAAATATATGGTTTCGTCAAGTCCTTTTATCGGTTTTTACAGATTTTTTTTGAGCGGTAATATTTTTCCTGAGTGCTCTTGGCAACTTCGTTTTCCGTATATATATTAGGATACTTATTTAGCGGAACTTTGTTTAAATATATGTATGAAAGACTATAAGCGCTTAACAATAGGACTCTTGACCCTGCAGGGTGATTTTGAACGGCACCGGCACCAGCTTGAGCTGCTGGGGGCGGTTTCCAAAGACGTGCGCCTGTCGGGCGACCTGGCAGGTTTGGACGGCCTGATTATTCCCGGCGGGGAATCGACGACTATGAATATTCTCATGGACCGCTTCGATTTGCGCCGGCCCCTTCTGGATTTCGCCCGCGAACATCCGGTTTACGGTACCTGTGCCGGGATGATTATGCTTGCGAAAAATATTGAAAATAACCTATCCGGCGTCAGCCCGCTGGGGCTGATGGATATCGATGTCAACCGCAACGGTTACGGGCGCCAGATTTATTCTTTCGAGGACGAGTTGGAGGTTCATCTTAACGGGGTGCCCAAAAAAATAAAGGCCGCTTTTATCCGCGCTCCCCGGATTACCCGGGTGGGGGAGGCAGTGCAGGTTCTGGCCGAATACCGGGGGCAACCGGTTTTCGTCCGGCAGGACAATATCCTGGCCAGTTCTTTTCATACGGAACTGGACGACGACATCACCGTTTTAAAATATTTCGCGGATAATTTCTTCTAAGGATCGATTTTCCGTTCGTTTATCTTTTAAAGGATACCGAAAGTACAAAATTGTGTTGAAAAAAATTATCATAGCCCGGCACCACGGTTTCTGTATGGGGGTGAAGCGCGCTATCCGGATAGCCGAGGATACGGCCCGGGAAGGAAAAAGCCGGGTGACCATCCTCAAAGAGATTGTGCACAACGACGCCGTGGTGGAGAAATTTCGCCGTGAGGGCGTCTACCAGGCCTATTCGGTGAACGAGGTTGACGAGGGGACGCTGATTATTTCCGCTCACGGCGTGGAGCCGGACATTAAACAAAAGGCTCTGAACAAGGGCTTGACCGTGGTTGACGCCACCTGTTCGCTGGTCCAGCGCATCTATGATATCCTCGACAAAATAAAAGACGAATACCACATCATACATTTTGGCGACCCCGCCCACGACGAGACGCAGGGGATAGTCGGCCATGCCCCCGACCGAATCCGGGTGGTTTTCGACCGGGAGAAAATGCTTTCACTGCCCACCTGGAAAGACCGCAAACTGGCCCTGACGGTACAGACCACCGCCGACCTGGAGGATTATATCGAAGTGCAGAAACTGGCCCGTAAGAAATGGCCGCATATCAAGATTTACAAAACCATCTGTAACGCTACGTATCAGCGCCAGTCGGCTATTCTTGAGCTGGCCCCGAAAGTAGATATGGTGCTGGTGGTCGGGTCGGTGACCTCGGCCAATTCCAACCGCCTGGTGAAAATTTCCGAGCCGTTGTGCCGGAAGGCTCTCCTGATTAATTCCGATGATGACATCAGGGAAGAATGGTTCGGGGAGGACCGGGGTGTGGTGAGCGTGGGTCTGACCGCCGGAGCCTCGACTCCCGATTTTCTGGTCAAAGCCGTCATCGAGAAATTGGTCCGTATCTCCGGAGGGGTGGCGGAAGTTGTCACTCAAGAAGATGTTGAAACTGAAAAACACCACTCCCGGCGGTAGGCGGCTCGGCGCGTTGCCTCGTTTTGATAAAAAATCGTTTGATTTTTCCAAAAATTCGCTATATTGCGAATAGAGATTGTCTTGATCTAATTTTACAAACGTATCCAGATCCGGTCACCATAAAATATTAGACTCGATCTGACAACCGGGAAGTTTTCATCCAGAAACTTAAACGGGCGTTCCTGTTAACACGTCTTTTTAACAGCGTTTGTTTAAAATGGATGAAATTGTTATTGTTTTCAGAGGATGACTTATGTCTCAGAAATTGAACAAATATCTGACGAAAGTAATTCCCGACCGCCACCCGGTTCTGATGGAAATGGAACAGTACGCCCGGGAAAGGAATTTCCCCATCGTCGGTCCGCTGGTGGGGCGGTTTCTGTATCAAATGACCGTGACCGCCAGAGCCAGGCGCATAATGGAACTGGGGTCCGGGTTCGGTTATTCCGCTTTCTGGTTTTCCCTGGCCACCCGGGGCAAAGGGCACATAACTATGACCGACACCGACAAGCTGAACAAGCGGCGGGCTTTTGAGTATTTTAAAAAGGCCGGCCTGCAGAGCCAATTTGATTTTAAAATCGGTAATGCACTCAACGTGATAAAGAAAATGAGCGGAACTTTTGATTTGATTCTGAACGATATAGATAAGAACGGCTACCCGGAGACTATCGATCCGGCTGCCCGGCTTTTGAAGAAAGGAGGTCTATTCATAACCGATAACGTGTTCTGGTCCGGAGGAGTCCTGGAAAAGAAACCGGACAAAACAAGTCGGGTCATTATCGACTTTACTGAGACCCTTTACCGGGACAGCCGCTTTTTCACGACTATCGTCCCCATCCGGGACGGTTTGTGTGTGGCGGTTCGCTTGTAAAATCGGCCCGATTTCGATAACTTTGTAAGTGACTCCGGCCGAGGACGGACACCCCGGGCATTCGGCCCGGTGATTTTCACCGAGGAAAGCTGGTAACGGTATGTGATTCTTGAGCGTAAGAATACGGCACGGCGGTTTTAAAAAAAACTTGCAAGCGCCGGGAACTTAATTGTCGCTTAATCGTTAAAAATTATAGAAATCACTTAAAGTTGGAAACGGCTTTACCGATAATTTTATAAGGTACAATCTTTAGGATTTTTCGCGAAAATTTAGTGAATCCTGAATCAGCAGGGAAACGGATCGTGGTTCACCTTATAAAATTAAAACAGAAAATCAACAACGATACTGTTGGGGGCTCCTTGGTTGTTTTGTCGGGCTGATTGAACGCGTTAAAAACAATTTCGATTTTTATTAATTTTTATTGACAAAACGGTTTTAAAAACGTTTTAATATTGGCCTTAGGTTTCATGTGAATGAAATCAGTTTACGGAAATCAGATAGTGATACTCTCTTTCGCGAGTAATCGCTTTTCCTAAATAAAAGTATTTTAACAATAGCAGTTGTTACGACACAGGTTTTAAGTTAGTTAATAAGGAGGTCATTATGGCCTTGAAAAAAGTGAAATACATCACCTACGATGAAAACGAGCAGTGCAACGATATTCGGATTTTTATCGAAAACGCCGGGATTGTTCTCGATATTCGTGATATTGCCAAAGAACCGTTGACCGAATATGAGATTGCCGGACTGATAAGCAAATTCGATATCAGTCATTTTTTGAACCCTATGTCAAAATCTTACAAGTCACTCGAGTTTGACAAACGCACGCCCAGCCGGGATGAAATTATCAAGGGGATTGTTGAAGATTACACCCTCTTGCGCCGGCCGATTATCATAAACGCGCGTCTTTTTACGGTGGGCTGTAACAAGAAAACTATCAGCGAGATGTTGCAGATAAACCGCAACGGTCAGATCTCCGATAACGGCGACAGCAACTATAACCGGAAAAACGGCAGGCGCGAATCCGTAGGTAGCGCTAAAAAATAATTGAAATTTATAGTTTCTCTTTCTCCTCTAATTTCTTATCTTCCCGTCTCATCATAGAGATAAACGCATAAGTTTAACTATTAATAGGGTGTGGTGGTATGGATATAGAACGTGAAATCCTTGAAACCGATATCCTTATAGTCGGCGCCGGTCCGGCCGGACTGGCCCTGGCCTATAAGCTGGCCCAACTGGTGTCAGAAGATGACAGTGTCGAGATGCCCGAGGTCTTCCTGATGGACAAAGGCTCATACATCGGCGCTCATTCCATGTCCGGGGCGGTCATGGACCCCCGCGGCATCGCCGAACTCATCCCCGATTTTGTCGACAAGGGAGCGCCGCTCGAATCCCCGGTAACTTCCGAGGCAATGTATTATCTCACCGAAAAGGGCGCGCTCAAATTTCCGTTTCTTCCCCCGGCTTTGAACAACCACGGCAACTATGTCGTTTCTCTCAACAAATTCACCGGCTGGCTGGCCGAACAGGCCGAGGCGCTCGGTGTCGATATCTATGCCGGTTTGGCCGGTTATGACCTTTTAGTCGAGGACAACAAGGTCACCGGTGTGCAGACGGTCGATTTGGGCCTGGACAAAGAGGGCAACCCCAGGAGTAATTTTGAACCGGGCTCGCTTATCAAGGCCAAGGTGACGGTGCTCTGCGAGGGTGTTCACGGTTCGCTGACGCGCCATGCTTTCGAAAAAATACCCGACCTTGTCAAAGACTGTCAGCCGCAGTCGTACCTTACCGGCGTCAAGGAAGTCTGGGAGATTCCCGCGGGCCGTGTCAAAGCC
>Ga0210003_1004976_pt1 | contig 10326 bp, 16 predicted proteins | sample LantaG_FD_182804 | JGI IMG/M metagenome (GOLD analysis project Ga0210003, IMG submission 182804) | Deep subsurface microbial communities from Baltic Sea to uncover new lineages of life (NeLLi) - Landsort_02402 metaG (SPAdes) (version 2) | ecosystem: Environmental > Aquatic > Marine > Oceanic >...
ACCGGCGCTTCTGGCCTTTTGCTTTCCTCTCGGATCTCGTGTCCCTTAGCCATACAGATTGGTTTGAGCAAGCTGATCACTTGTGACTTGGTCGCACCAAGAAGGGGACTGCCATTTTTACATGCAGACCATGATCCCGGCCTCGTCCGAAACGTACCAAGTAGGCGCTTCACCGTCGTTCAGGCTTGTGAGTTCTGACGCTAGGATAGAGATCTGATCCAGAGTCCAACGGATGCTTTTCGGCTTGTGGCCTTCTGGGTAAACCAGATAGATGCTTGACACGTTGTCATGGAATCGCTTTCCGGTGCGATGATTGCGGGCCCCATCTTGCACCATTTGACAGGCGAGCGGATCGCGCCGGTATGCTTCTGTGCGGTCAAGAAGCATGAAATAGCGCGTTGAAATGGGGATTCCTGCCGGGATTGTGTGCTCTTTGAGTCGGGTCTTTCGGTTCCATGTGTATGTCTTCATTTTGCAGCCCTTTCTTTTGGCTTGATAAATCAAATACATGTCGCAAATGGGCGTCCGGTCTTTAGGTAAGCAACACCACGATCGCTGTTCCATCCTGTTTTTCCGTATTGCCTGCCGTCGAAGGATACCGCGCTTGGGATTCTCGTATATTCATCATAGTCATGGCATTGGGTTTCCAGGAAAAAGCAACCACCAAGGCTGTAGTGAGATGTTACCGAGATGATTCCTTTGATTTCGGTTGCGGTGTTCATTGTCGAGCCCTTTCTTTTGGCTTCTTTGAAGGATTCATTTCCTTCAATAACTAGGTTATACATGGCGTCAAACACATTGTCAAGTATGCCGTCTGCTTTTTTTGTTTGACCGATTGCTTGACAGTCAATCTAGTAATTAGATTGCATCATACTGGTCAACGATATCTCTCCATTTCGAGTCACTCATTTTGTACTCGGATCTAACTCTATGCTCTGCTTCTGGAAATTCAATTCCTGATTCAATCAACTCAATTAGTTTCTGTAATGCTTTCATTTCTAGCCCTTTCTTTTGGCTTCTTTGAAGGATTCATTTCCTTCAATAACTAGGTTATACATAACGTCAAACGACTTGTCAAGTATGCCGTCTGCTTTTTTTTGTTTGACCGATTGCTTGACAGTCAATCTAGTAGATTGTATAACGGTAAGCATAACGGAATGGAGGTTAGAACGATGGACATTCAATTGACACCAGAGAAGAAAGAAAAACGAGAACCAAAGAAGGACGCGGTATTCTTCCGCGCCAGCTATGAGGAGAAGGAACAGGTCAAGGCGGTGGCTGACTCTCTCGGGTATGACTCCATGTCGGAGTTTGTCCGAAGCGTTGTCATGCAGGTCGTGGGGGCTCAATTGAGCAAACCCCAAGAATCAAAGCCACAGCAGGAAGTCAAGGCAGGGAAGCGGCCACCGAAGCCAAAAGAGAACGCCGTTGACGTGAGAGACCTACCGTTCTAACCTGTGATCAAACCTCTTGATTGGGCGGCTTTTCCGTTCACATTCGGCGGGGTCTGACGCATAGATTCCTTTCGTGGAGCAATCGCTTTGTCCGGTTGCTCTTTTCCTTTGTAATCATCGCAGAACATAAACATCTGGGCTTCCGCATGATGGATGCGACAACGCGCGCCACATGCCTACCGTTTCCAATCTTGATGATTGCGTTAAGGCAGTTCCAACAGTTCGGGGAAACCCGCAATCCTGGTGGTGTGCTCATTTCTCACCCTTCATGATTGCAATTTTTGCCATTTCAAGATTCCATCGACCTACCGCAACGATTCCGCTTGCTTCCTCGAATACTGGCGACACTGGGCATTTCTCGCTTGGGCAGAAAACCCGCACCCTACTGGAGAAGTCAAGTCGCTGGCTTACAGGGACCGATCCACAGAATTGGCAATGCTGTTTAATGTCGCATGGAATCTCAGGAAACACAGTCATTTCGATACCTCCAAAGTGGTTTGCGGTTGACAGTCTAACATTGCGCTGATACGTTTGTCAAACGTAGTGATGGGAGACAAAAGCCAATGAAGAATACAACGGAGAAACAAAGATTGGGACTAAAATTCATCGCAGAGGAAAGGGAGAAAGCGGTTTGGTTCAGAATTGAAGGGCTCACGTCTGAAGACTTCCTTGAGATGATCCGAGAGCAAGGCGAAGGAAGAATGGATCACATCAAGGATGTCATCGAACGGCATTCGATGGATGCTCAACTACTGATCTCCGAAGCTCTCGCCCGGAAGATCGGCATGATCGATGATCGGGTTGTCCCGGAATACAACCTTGAGGAAGTTCCCCGCGCTCTCGCGCTCAAGGCGATCGCAGGAAGGGCCAGGAAGGATCTCGGGGTCGCCCACCATAGGAAGGCTGCAAGGTTCTCCCGGTGGATATCCTCGGCACAATCAGAGGACCGATTCATCGCGCTCTCTCAGTATGACGGCCACAAGCGGGACGGCGAATGCCTCATGTCCAATCACTTCTTGATGGTCGAGATCGACGATCCGAACCTGAGAAACGCGGTTGACGACTTCGGATCTTCGGTGCTCAAGGGCTTCGCAAAGGGGCATATCGAGGCAGGAACAAACGCGGTGAAGGTGATCATGCGTGACATCGTAAGCCCACCCTTCATAGTCTCGTATTCTGGCAGCAAAAGCTTTCACATGCTTTGGCAGTGGAACAGGCCAATGCTCAACTCAGAGCGGGACGAGTGCCGTAGGGCGTTCCTTCACCGGGTCGGACAGGCCAGGGAAGCGAAGGAAAAGGGCGGATGCGACGTGATCGCGGAACGGTTGCTTGCGATTGACGGGCAGATCCCTTTCTCAGCGACGGCGCTTTTTCGGGTCTCCTGCGATCTGGTGGAGGCAGGACGCCACAAGCAGGTCACCTACAAGACAGGCTGTGTTGGCATCCTGGACGCGGATCGGGCCTTGGAGGTCGCCAGGGAAATCAACAGGGCCAGGGAAAATCTCGCCCTACTGGACAGGATTTCACGGATTGAACACTACCGGCAGCATGGCGGTGAACTTGAGAAGGGGCCGCTACCGGATGGGTTGATAGAAGCGGCTCTTGACGGGGTCAAGCGAAGAAGTAGCGGCGGGTACGTGTGCAAGTGTCCAAGGCATAAAGATGAAAATGCTAGTGCTTTTGTGTCTGATAATGGATTTATTTATTGTTCTGTCTGTTGCGCGGGTGAATCTTGGGTTGCTCGCGTGAAAAGGGACGGAACGGTTGCAATGAATGAAAGGCAGTTCTAATGCAGGTAGGTAGGAGAAAAATACAACGGAAGATGTACGTCAGAAACAAAAAGAACGGTGTCATATATGACTCAATTAGGCAGGCGTCAACAGTCCTTGGAATATCGACTCAGACGGTGTGCAATTACGCAAATGGAAAGGTATCAGAAGAGAAACGCGAGCATAATATAGAACTCGAATGGATTACCCTTGACGATTTCGGAATGGTCTGCAAATAGGGGAAAGCTGCAATGTCGCTTACAGTGGAACAAGCCAAAGAGAAGATGAGAAGGAACCTTGAGGATGGGTCTTTTTGCCCGTGCTGTAACAGGTTTGTGAGGATGTACAAACGTCGGGTATCGAGCGTTTCGGCGGTATGCCTGATTAGGTTATACAAGCTGTCAAACAGGACTCATAACAAATGGTTTCACATCAAGGATATCCAAGGGAAAAGCGGCGGGGGAGACTTTGCCAAGCTTCGGTACTTTGGACTAATCGAGGAAGCCTCGAACGATTGCCCGAACAAGAGAACAAGCGGATTCTGGAGAATCACCGACGAAGGGCGGCGCTTTGTGAAGGGTTGGCTATCGGTTCCTTGTTATGTCAAGGTATACAATGGTAAAGTATATGGAGAAGGCGCGGAGAAAATAACGATACACCAAGCGTTAAACGAAAAGTTTGACTATGCTGAATTGATGGGGGCATCGGATGATCAAGCCTGAAGACATTGGCCAGTATGCGCGAGAGAAGCATGTCAAGCACGGCGAGGAAGCGATTAACATGCTTAGGCCGATTCAGCTTATGAAGTTCCGCGCCAGGGCTCACAAAGGCTCATGGGACAACGTGCCGATTGTCTCGCTTCTTACCTTGCTTATGGATGAGGTCATGGAACTCAAGAAGGCAATAGAAGACAGGTCAGCAGGTATAGCAACATCTGGTGATGTTATCTATGAGTGCGCCGATGTTGCAAACTATGCCGCAATGATTGCCGATAACCTCAAAAGGGGATGATACTATGTCATGTATCGCATGTGGAACACTTAGCGGAATTGTGCAGAATAAAATCATGGTTCTTTGCGTCGATTGCATAGGAGACTCTGAACATTTGGGAATCCGGGCGTCAGGCGTTAGCAGATGTGACGTATGCGGTAAGGCAGCAAGTTATCGGTTTATTTTGAGTGTATGCGACAAGGACGCATGTATAGACTTTGTCTTTAGGCTATCGGAGAGCAAGAAATGATTGCTGATTTAGCGAACTTCTTAATCAGGATGATGATTCTCGCCTTCCTTGCTATCGCCGTTATCGTCATGTTTCACTTGTCGTTTTACGCTATGACTATAGCTAGGGATTTCATCTGTTCTCATTAAAAGGGGTCTATAGTGATATTGGGAATCGATCCGGGAAGGGAAGGCGCTCTCTGTTTCATGGATGGAAAATACATCAACATCATGTCAATGCCATTGATTGCAGACGAGGCAGACCCATCCATACTTATCGAAGTGTTGATGGAAAAGAAGCCTTCGATCTGCTATCTCGAAAAGGCGCAAGTCATGCCTACGAGACGAGAGGGGAAGATAGTCATGACAGGGACCAAGGGAATGTTCAACTATGGCGTGTCATACGGGATAATCAGGGGCGTTGTCGCTACTCTCAAGATTCCCATGGTTCTCGTTTCCCCTTCAATCTGGACAAAGGACTTGCATCTTGGTTGCGATGGCAAGACGGCCAAGGAACGAAGCTTGCAGGCTGTCAAGCGGCTGTTCCCTCACATCAACCTGTTGCCTCCCAGGTGCAGGAAGCCACATGACGGCTGGGTTGATGCTCTCTTGATTGCAGAATATGGACGAAGAAAGAACAATGGAGTTGCGTTTCTATGAGATATATCTTTGGTACCGAAGACGAACAGGAAGCAATTGACGTTATCAAGTCTCGCTCTCTCAAGATTGCCATATGGGAGTTTGACCAATGGCTTCGGAATCAAATCAAGCATGAGGAAAAAGACTTTGCAGAGATACGCCAGAAGCTTCATGAGTTCCTGAACGAAAACGGGGTTTCAATTGAATGAGAAAGCCAACCATTGACGAGATATTGGGCGGCAAGTCTGGCCTTTCTAGCGGTAGCACGTTGGTTCTGCCAAAGCCTTACGCGCCGTGGCAGGAAGAGCTAATCAACTCACAGGTAAAGCTTGCAGTATTCGCGCTAGGGACCAAGGCGGGAAAAACTTTGGGCGCTTCCATTCGCGTCGGAAAGAACAGCTTCCTAGCACACAAAGAGCAAGATGCTTACTTCAGAATTTTGGCACCATACTACCGACATTCTGAGATTACATACAAATATCTCAATCGACTAATACCTGAAAAGGTGCCGTATGATACCAACCTGACGAGAAAGCAGAACGAGATCGCACAATCCCAATGGTCAAAGTTCACCCTCGAACGCACCGAGTCCAAGCGGCGGCTTCGCTGGCCTCACAACAACGCGCTCATTGAGTGCATCCATGGCCAAGACCCTGCCGCAATCGAGGGCGAGCGGTGCCATGGGGTCTTGATCGATGAGGCGGCAAAGCTCAAAGAAGCCAGTTACGCGGCCAGCCTGACAACCACGTCGCAGACAGGCGGCTGGACGGTGATGACATCGACCCCAACCGGCAAAAACTACTTCTACCGGGTCGCGATGGAATGCGCCGATGAGGAAGAATGGTGCAAGAAACACGGGAAGCCTCCCACGAAGATATTCCGCACGGTGCCAACCTGGACAAGCCCGTTCGTTGACAAGGAAATCATCGAAAACGCTAGGAAAACCATGCCGGATCGGTTGTTTCGGCAGTTGTACGGCGGCGAGTTCGTTGACGATGGTTCGGTGTTCACGGGAATAAGTGAAGCGTTTGACAATGCAGTTAACTTTGACCTTGTTGACTATTGGATGGCAGAAACCCATCAGTCTGACGTGGTTTTTGTCGGGGCGGATTGGGCAAAGCAAAACGACTGGACTGTCTTCGTGGCTATCGACAACGAAGGCAGGCTGATAGGATTCAAGAGACTTCAAAAGGTTGATTATGTTACGCAAGTAGGCCACCTTTACGCCTTCTGTGAATCGCTTCATTCCCGCGCAAAAAAGAACGATGTTCAGATTGCCCCATCGGTGTATGTTTTGCATGACAAAACAGGCGTAGGAGAGGCAATTGACGACATAATAAACACGAAAACAAGCGAGAAAATCTATGACATCAAGGGGCTCACGTGGACAGGCTCAAACAAAGAGATATTTGTCAATGACTTGATTCTCTCGCTTGAAGAAAGGGCATTGCATTTTCCGCCAATCGAAAGAATCAAACACGAATTGCAAGCCTTTGAGGTCTCGACAACGAAGACCGGAAGGCCGAGCTATTCCGCGCCAGAGGGGGATCATGATGACGTGGTTATGTCTTTGGTTCTGGCTAACGCTCTCTTTCGGGAAATGCGGGGCTTTAGCGGCGGTGTTGGTTTGGTTGACAGCTTGTCAAACACGGTGCAATACATATACTATAGCGTTGATGACTTGGACGAATTGGAATGAATGGAGGTCTATCAAGATGGCAATCAATCTGGAAAAGAGAACACAGGCAACCATGACACTACGGCTGGTGTCTGCTCACGACTCGGCTATTGATTGGGCAAACAGCTATCAGGGGGTCTCAATCACCACCGAAGAGGGGGAAACCCTTGAGGACGCCAAGAAACGCACATACCGGGAGGATTACGACACCGGACGGCTTGCCTGGGCTCCTGGAGACACTCCGACGATCTTTGCCTTCCGCCACCCTCGCATTGCGGAGGTTCGCGAGCAGATCCAGGGCAAGATGATGGCGCTTCATGGGATCGGCGGGAAGGGCGGCGACGCGGGGCGGATGGCTCGCGAGGTCTGGAATGCAACATTCCTCGGCACCGCGCAGGGGATTGGCGGCGAAGTCGTCGAAGTGATCAAGCAAAAAGGAAGGTTGTCAGAGGATTACGTTCAAATGCTCCTGGACGCAGGCGTGTTTGACGAATTGTCTGGCGCTGTGCTCAGTGAAATGAATGCCTCCAATGTCAGCGGAGAACGCCAAAAAAAATCCTAGCGTGGGTTGAATGGCATTTCGCTGACTTCGGATCGCTTCGCTCCAAGGGGCGATCATTCAACTGCGAGGTCTGCCGCGACGAAGTGCAGAAGCAACGCAGGTGCCACGAAGACCGATGGGACTTTGATTCCCGTGACGGCTCCCTCTTTCCAATCAAGATTCTGACAGAAACCCAAGGGCACGGATTTTGTCCGGCAAAGCTTTGGCGGGACGATCCCGCTACCGTTCTGTTCTGTGAGCGGCTATTCTGTGCCTGGAAAACCGGGCAATCGCCAGATGGCGGCGATATGGGTACAATGGATGTGGAATTGTTGCTTGATCTGAATTTCATGATCCGGCATTGGGAAAGCCTGACGAGACATCAGGGATTCAAGTTCCTGGCCACCCTGCTAGGCGGCGAGGATGGCAAAGGGTCAAAGCGTAAGGGGTGATCAAGGATGGCTGTCAATCTCAGGATGGAAGTCAACGTCAAGGGCAAGGACGAGGCAAGCAAGGCGCTTGATCGCGTCTCCGAATCTGCTCAGGGGCTTTCTGGTGACTCCCAAAAGCTCAACCGCGAACTTGAGCGGCTTTCTGAATCGACGCGATACCTGAGAGACCAGCAAGGGAAGTTCGCGACAAGGGAGCAAGCGCAGCTTGCCAGGGCGCTGGCGGCAACCGCTGGGGCAAGCAAAGACTCGGCAAAGCAGATGCAGGCAACAACCGTCGCTCTTGAGGCATACACTGGCGCGATTGAAGACGCGGCGAGCGGAACGATTGGGTTTGTTGATGTCGTTTCCGGCATTGGCGGCGCGATGGTTGTAGTCAAGGACGCGGTTGTTGACTTGACGCACATGATCAACAACCTCATTGGGATATTCCAGGCGGCAACAGATCCAGCATTCATAAACAGGCTTCAGAAGGTCACATACATCCTAGGAAACATCGCCAAGTTCAAGGGCTACAAAGCTCTTGGTGATGGATTGCTCGGCGCGTCAAGCGAGCTAGAAAACTATGGTGATTTGCTTGAATCGCTAGGGTTTGCTTCAGGTAATTTCGACCAAAGCCTTGAAGGAATAGCAAACAAGATTCAACTATTGACTTCAGCTATCGGCGCGTTTGGCATGGTAGTTGACACCTCTCTTGTTGGTTCTCTTGGCTTCGTCGCTCTTGATGCAAAGGTCGGTGTTCCGCTTCTTGAGGTTGGCAAAAGCTTCAAAAAGCTGACTGGAGATGTAGGAAATTCGGTCAAGCTTATCGGGTCATATTCTTCAGAGCTAACGCAAGAACTCTCAGAGATGCGTTTTGGCGACTCTCTCAAGAAGGCGCTGGTTGCGGATGCTCAGGCACCTATTCAGGCGTCTCGTACTGCTCTCGTGAAGTTCTCGGGCGACGTTGTCGCAACCACCAAGCAGGTAGTTGACTCAGTATCTCAGCAAGTCAAGATGCTCCCAGGCTTCGCGAAGGAAGCCCAGAAGGTGAGCAGGACGATCAACCTCAACATCGGCTCTCTTGACAGCCTCAAGAACGCCACGAAGCTGACAGCAGACCAGTTCGAGATGTTCGCGGCTAGGGCCAGGGCTCCCGTGTCTGCTCTGATTCCCTTCGTCGCGAAAGCCAAAGAAGTTGGGATCGAAGTTCTTGACGCGAAGGACAATGTTGTTGCGTTTTCTCAGTACATCAAGGGCGCAACCGTTCCAGGAACCTTCTTTGATCCATTCATGCTTGGATTCATGAAGTTCAAGGAAGCAACTGACTTGAGAAATATTAAGCCTCTAGTCAGCAAATTCATGCGGGAAACGAGTAAGATATTTGGAACCCCAATAGCGCCACCTGATTACGCGGTTGATATCCTGTCGCGGATTGTTAGGCCATACGCAATGGCAACACAAGCAATCGCCAAGTTTGGCGAGGCGGCAGATATAGCAATGCCAAAGCTTGCCAGTATCGGAAGAAATGCGATATCTGTTGGAAAATCCATAAATCTGCTTAGTGCGGCCATGAACATTGGCGGCGGTGCAATGCTTGGAGGTATTACCGGGGCAAGTATTGGAGCCGGTGTATGGTTGACAGAACTCGTAACAAGGATGGTATGGGTTAGGGGAGAGTTTGAGCTTTTCACATCGTCGGTTACCGCACTTCTTGTCAAGCTATTATCTCCAATCTCTGATGTTTCTCGATTCTTCCTTCAGTCTGCCGTGTCTATCGGTCAGTCTGTGGCAGCAATCGAAAACGCAATCGGCAGGACACTGGCAAGGACGTTCTTTGGATTCAAGGACATTGTAGAAGACTCTCTCTTGTCGATTTCTGACTCGTTTGTCAGGTTCAGAACAATCGCAACCATATCCATGCAGCAATCAAACCTTTCAGTTGTTAGATTTGTAGAGCAGATAAGGCAAAGGTTCGTCAACGTAGGCGTTGTCTTCAGGAACCTTGAGAATCCTGTTACAGGATTTGTGAGCAACATAGACAGAATGAAGGCGGCATTTGTCGCATTCCGCATAAGCTTCAAGCCTGAAGACATCGCAAAAGACTTCAAGGTAATGTCTCAGTCTGTTGCGGCAAATGCTAGGCTATCATTCAATGTGATGGCTCAGTCTGCTTTTGAGTCTGGCAAGGCTATGGCGTCTGTCATTACCGAGTCATTCGCTCGTTCCTCGGCGGCTGTCAGTGGATACGTCAACAACCTCCAAACGGCTAGGCTCGTATCTGCTACGCTTGTTGACAATCGCGTATATGGTCCAATGGTTATCCTGCAAGACCAAGTCAAGGTACTCGGAAATTCATTCAAGACGTTCGGAAGTGAGTCAGGCAAGTCTTTCACTGATATGAGTGTAAGCGTAGTCAACTCGACAAAGAAAGCGGCTACTGGACTGAAGAACATAGAAGGCGGCATGAGGCTGGCCGCGAAAGAAACCGGAATGTTTGTCAAGGGTCTTTTCACCCTTCACGCAGGCCCAACCCTTCTTTCTCTTGCTGAACACGCAACAATCTTGCAGGCTGGCTTGTTCGCTCTTGGTCAGGGCC
>Ga0210003_1004978_pt1 | contig 10326 bp, 10 predicted proteins | sample LantaG_FD_182804 | JGI IMG/M metagenome (GOLD analysis project Ga0210003, IMG submission 182804) | Deep subsurface microbial communities from Baltic Sea to uncover new lineages of life (NeLLi) - Landsort_02402 metaG (SPAdes) (version 2) | ecosystem: Environmental > Aquatic > Marine > Oceanic >...
GTCACCCTTGAGCTGGGCGAGAACGACGCCCACGGTGATCGCCGCCGCATGCACCCGCAGCAGGCCCAACGACGTGCGGGCCCAGGGGGAGGGTGGCGGCGGCGGCAGGCCCCGGCGGTCGCGAAGCAGGCGATCGATTGACCAAGCGTTGCCGGATGGCCCAACCGCGAGGCACCAGAGAATCACCGCCAGGCAGTCGTCGGCAGGGCCGGCAAGCATCGGTCCGCGGTTGAGCAGGGCGGCCCAGAGGATCGCGGCCATAACGCAGGCGACCCGGGAAGCGACGCCGACGGTGACGGCGGCGAGAGCCACAACCAGCCCGCCGAAGAATAGCCACAACCCGGTCGTGGTTGTGACGGCATCGAGCGGGGAAAACGAGACCCGGGGACGCCAGCTCGCGACCGCGTCGGACGGGATCATGCCATCAGGTCCGAACCAGGCCACAAGCGAACCGGAGTAGCTCGCCGCCAAGGCGAGGCCGAGGAGCCCGGCGAGGATCCGCACCGCGGCCAGCGGTTGGGGGCTAGCCGGCTCGAACCAGAAATCGATCCAGGTGCGGGCGACGCGGTCTGCGGCCGATGTTGAAGAAAGCGGGGCGGACGAGGGCGGGGCGGACGAGGACGGCGCGGAAGGCTCACTCATCGGCTGCCCCCTCGGAGTCTGTGCGGTTGCTGGGAACGGGCGGCCGAATCACCGGCGCGAGTTCGACCCGCTTTGCCGCGCCGCCAAGTTCGATCACCTGCAGTTCGCCGGCCACCCGTCGGACGCGGGCGGCAAACACCTGCCGCGGCCGTTGCTCACCAGGGCTCGCCGAGCGATCATCGAGCGGCCGGCGGAGCACCCGCACGGTCACGTCTTCGGCGGCCAATGTGGCGAAGCTTCCCGCGGCCACACCGGCGACCAGCGGCGCCGCGGCATCGGCCGGAGCTGCCTCGGCAATAGCCCGGGCCAGCCGCCGCCACCGGGCCGGCCCCTCGCCAAACGTTGAGTCGGGCATGGAGAGCGTGGCAGGTTTACCGCCACGCCGGCGCACCTCGATCACGTGGCTGGCGTCTTCAGGCATCCCGTAGGTGAGCGGATGGTCGAACCCGAGGTCGAGCCAGGCGGGCTGCATCCAGGGGGAGAAGAGCCGTCCTTTGATCACCCGCACGAGAGCCGACGAACCGCTGACCGTGTTGCCGGCGATCGCCAGGACGAGGCCGACGAGATAGATCGCCAGAGCGACGCTCGCCGCCGTACGGGCTGTGTCGGAGAGCCGGGGCGGAGCAGGGGAGGGGGAGGAATTCATGACGGGCCGATTATTGCTTGCCCGCTTGCTCGCGTCGTGGACGCTCCCAGCGAATCCTCGGCACGCCGGCCGGAGCCGGCCCCCGCGTTGACACCCGCTCACCCTGCAGATACCGTATGGAAGGCGTTGAACAGCGTCCCCGCCCGCCCCTCGGACCCAGACACCGATGGGGGATTAGCTCAATTGGGAGAGCGTCTGGCTGGCAGCCAGAAGGTCAGGGGTTCGAATCCCCTATCCTCCACTTTTTTCGCGGCGGGGCCGGCTGGTTGCTTGCTTGGTCCGGCGGCGGTCGGTGCATGCCACATGGGCAGGTTGGATCAGTTCGACGACGAGATGGCCTGGCTCGACGGCCGCTTCCTGCCCCGAGACGAGTTTGCGGTGCCCGTCGGTGATACGGGCTTCGTGATGGGGGTGACCGTTACCGAGCAGCTGCGAACGTTCGGCGGCCGGCTCTTTCTGCCGGAGCCGCATGCCAGACGGCTGGCCGAGTCGCTTGCCGCCGTGGGGATCGCGGCTGGCCGCTCGAGCGACGAGATCATGACGGCGGCCGAGCAGCTCGCCGACCACAACCACCGCCTGCTCGCGACGCAGCAGGAATCCTCGCCCGCCGACCTGGGGCTCGTCGTGTTCGTGACGGCCGGCGACCAGGCCTCCCAACACGGCGGCCGGGCCGGCCCGCCCCGCATCGGCATTCATAGCTTCCCGCTGGCCTTCGGCCTCTGGTCCGATGCCTATGCAAAGGGCTTGGCCCTGCGGAGCGTCAGCGTGCGGCAGGTGCCGGGCGAGTGCTGGCCGATCGCGGCGAAGGTTCGCAGCCGGTTGCACTACTTCCTCGCCGACCGGGAAGCAGCCGCGGCCGAGCCGGGATCCCGGGCGGTGCTCGCGCATCACGACGGCCGGATCAGCGAGACCTCCACGGCCAATCTTGCGGTCGTGCGCGGAGGTGAGGTGGCGACGCCCCCCGCGGGAGACGCGTTGCCGGGCGTCAGCCTCGGCTTTGCCCGCACCCTGGCCGCCCGGCTCGGAATCCCCTGGCGGGAGCGATCACTCTCGGCCGCCGACCTCGCCCAGGCCGACGAGATCCTGCTCACAAGCACCCCCAATTGTCTCTTGCCGGCAACCCGGTTTGACGGCCGGCCTGTGTGCGACGGCCGGCCTGGGCCGGTTGCCAGCCGCCTGCTGGCGGCCTGGAGCGAGGCCGTGGGCATCGACATCGCCGCCCAGGCGCGGCACCATGCTCTGGTCCATCCCCCCACCACAAACGTCTCGACGCCATGAACTCCTCGTCCATTTTTTCAGCCCGCTACCAGGTGCGTCATGAGACCACCTACTCCTACAGCGAGACCGTGCCGGTCTGCCATAACGAACTCCACCTTGTGCCCCGTGAACTGCCCCGCCAACGGCTGCTGAGCAACTCCGTCCGCATTGACCCTGAGCCGGAGGGCATCGCCGGTCATCTCGACTTCTTCGGCAACCGGGTTGGGATGTTTGCCATCGAGCAGGGGCACCGGAAGCTCGTCGTCAGCTCGGCGAGCATCGTCGAGGTCGATCCGCCCCGCGACTGGCGGGAACTCGAACGGCTGCCCTGGGAGAGCCTGCGAGACCGGCTCTCGCGGGACACCGATGCGGCGACCCTCGAGGCCTGCCAGTTCATGTTCGACTCGCCGCTGGTGCGGTCGTCCCCCCGGCTGGCGTCGTGGGCCGCCGAATCGTTCTCGCCCGGCCGCCCCTGGAACGAGGCGGTCATTGAGCTGACCAGCCGCATCCATCATGAGTTTGCCTACGACCCCTCGGCCACCACCACGAGCACGCCTGTGGAGGAGGTCTTCGCGCTCAAGCGGGGCGTCTGCCAGGACTTCGCCCACCTCGAGATCGCCTGCCTGCGGTCGCTTGGTTTGGCCGCCCGCTACGTCAGCGGCTACATCTCCAATGAGCGGCCCGGCGGAGCCGCCGGCGATGCCGGAATGGTCGGGGCCGACGCCTCCCACGCCTGGCTCGCCTGTTGGGGTGGCAGCGATGGCTGGCTCGACGTCGACCCCACCAACGACTGCCCGGCCGGCTCGCTCCACGTCACGATCGGCTGGGGCCGTGATTACGGCGACGTGACCCCGGTCAAAGGTGTCTGCCTGGGGGGCGGAAGCCACTCCATGGACGTTGCCGTCCATGTGGCCAGGATCGGCTAGCCGGCGTCTTTGACGCCCGCGACGGTTCCCCGGCGAGCCGCCCATGCTGAGGCCCGATTGAAGGCGAACGCCACGACGGCAGAGCCGGCGGCGTAGACCAGCGGCGTCGAGCCGTACGCGGCGGCGTCTTTGGGATTGATTGCGACCAGCAGAAAGAGGACCACCGCCGTCACACAGGTCAGTGACAGACCGGTGAACGCGACGCTCCAGGCATCCCATGTCATGACGAAACTCCGTGTCGTTGTTCAAACTTGAAGCCGTAGCCTACATGCTGCCGTCGTGATGCGACAGCGAGTTGCGGGGGGTCATCCCTGAACCGAGATTCCACACTCCGTTACCAATCGTTCTGCCGCGGCAAGGGCCCTCCGGGCCGAGTCATCAAGCTGTGTGCCCCGTTCTCCGCCGGCAGGCGCGAGCATGGCGAGGGCGAAGAGCCGCAGTTTCCCGAGCGTCGAGACCCGAGCCCGCGCGCCAAGAACCTGGAAATCTCGCTTTCGGATCCTGGCTCCGATCCCGTGGTAGATCCGCGCCGCGGCCCGGACAGCTAGGCGGGAATCGGGGTCGAGCCCGCCGATGCCAGCCTCCCCGGCGGCGTAGTAGCCGTCGGCGAGCTCGAGGATTGTCTGCACGCCCCGCCGCACCCGCCCGGGGTCGGGCGGCCCGTCGCCGGGCCGCAGGCCGTCGGTCCATTCAACCGGCAGGTAGCAGCGACTCCGCCGCCAGTCTTCCGCCACGTCGCGGGCGATGTTGGTGAGCTGCATTCCCATGCCAAGCGCCGCGGCGTGGGGGAGATAACGGCGATCCTCGAGGCCCAGGATCGGGCACAAGAGCACGCCGACCGCCCCGGCCACCCGGAAGCTGTACAGCAAGAGATCGTCGGCGTGGAAGCCGGCCGCCGGCGTGAGGTCCGACCGCATTCCATCGAGCAGAGCCAGGGCCGCTTCGAGCGGCAGGTTGTGCCGGCTGATGAGCTCCGCCAGCCAGCGGCTCTCGGTGGCAACCGGGCTCTCGCCGGCGGCGATCCGCTGCACGTCTCGAGTGGCCAGGTCGACAAACTCAAGCGCCGCCTGCGGCGAGACAGCGGTATCAACACCGTCGTCGCACCACCGACACCAGGCATAGAGACGCTCGACGTCGGCGCGTTTGGCGGCTGGCAGCAACCGGCTGGCAAAGGAGAACGAGCGGCTGTGCCGCCGGATCGACTCCCCCGCGGCCGGGCCGCTAGCTGCCGACGACATGGTAGTCGGCCGCGATCGTGTCGCAGGTGGCCTTGGCCGAGTTGACGACGCCCGGCACACCTGCCCCAGGATGGGTGCCCGCCCCGACGAGGTACAGCCCGGGGATGTCCGGGTCGCGGTTGTGCGGGCGGAAGTAGGCAGACTGCATGAGCGTCGGAGCGACCGAGAAGGCGGAGCCGTGATGGGCATTGAACCGGCCCGCGAAGTCGTCGGGCGTGAAGTGCCGCCGGGTCACGATCGCGTCGCGGACTCCCGGCAGGTGCGGCTCGAGTGATTTGAGAATCGCGTCGCCGTAGCTGGTGGCCACCGCCTCCCAGTCGATCGCCGCGTTGCCCAGGTGGGGCACTGGGCTGAGCACATAAAAGGATTCACCTCCGGCCGGGGCCATGCTCGGATCGGTGATCGTGGGGGCGTGGAGATAGAGGCTGAAATCGTCGGGCAGATGATGGCCGTGGAAAATGTCCTGCAAGAGCCCCCGAAACCGCGGGCCGAACAGGATCGTGTGGTGAGCCAGGTTCGGATACCGCCGGTTGGTGCCGAAATAGAGCACGAACAACGACATCGACCAGACCATTCGCTCGAGCCGCCGCTGCCGGCGGCGGGCTGCATCGACCCCGCGGTAGAGCCGGGCGTAGGTGTGGTGAACGTCGGCGTTTGAGACGACCACGTCAAACGCCTCCGGCGGTCCGCCGGTAGCCTGGACGATGTGCTTGGTGACGCCGCCGGTGGCCTCGACTGTGATCTCTTCGACCGGCGCATCGAGCCGGAGCGTGCCGCCGAGGTCTTGGAAGAGTCGCACGAGGCCGCGGACAAGCGCCCCGGTGCCTCCCTCGGGAAAGAACACACCCCACTTCCGCTCGATCCAGTGGACCAGCGTGTAGATGGAGCTTGTCTCCAGCGGATTGCCGCCGACGAGCAGGGGGTGGAAGCTGAATGCCTGCCGGAGGTGCTCATCCTTGACGAAGCGTGACACGGTCGCGTACACGCTCCGGTCGGCCCGGAGGTAGGCCAGTTGCGGAGCGACTCGGATCATGTCGGTGAAGTGGAGAAAGGGGACTGCGCCGAGCTCCTCGTATCCCTTGGCAAACACCTTTCGGGCGTAGTCGGCGAAGCGACGGTAGCCATCCACGTCGGCGGGGTTCACCCGTCGGACCTGTTCGATCAGCCCCGCCTCGTCGGCGACGTAATCGAAGGCTACGCCGTCGGTCCACTGGAGCCGGTAGAGCGGGGTCACCGGCAACAGGCGGACGTAGTCGGCCATCCGCCTGCCGGAAAGCTCGAAGAGTTCTTCCAGGCAGTGTGGGGCTGTGATCACGGTCGGCCCGGCATCGAAGATGTAGCCGCCATCCTCGTGAACAGAGGCCCGGCCACCCGGCTGGTCGAGGGCCTCGTAGCAGACCGTCTCGAAGCCCATCGACTGCAGGCGGATGGCCGCAGCAAGGCCGCCAAAGCCGCTGCCGATCACAGCCGCTCGCCGGTGCGATCCTGTGCCTGACCGAGGCGGACGCCGCCCTGCGACGGTACCCAGGCTCACGAAAGAGCCTCTGCCTTGGTCGGCTCGATGGCGATCCGCAGGGCGTCGCAGACGGCGGCCAGGGGGCCGGCTTCGCGGGCGGCGGTGAGCCTGTCGATCGCCCGGTCGAGCCGGGTGTTGATCGCAGCCGCCGCCCGGCTGTGGGTTGCTGCGAGCAGATCCTTGGCGAGCGGGCGGAACGCGGCCGGCTCGGCGACACACCTCCGCAGGCGGCGTTGCCAGGCTGCGAACTGTCGCGGCGAAAGCTCGCTTGCGGCCCAGGCCCACGGCCAGGTGACGCGGCGGTTGCGGAGGTCGTCGCACCGATCCGAGCCGCTGAGGAGTTCGCGGAGCTCGTCGAGGTCGTTTTTCATCTGCAGGCAGATGCCCACCCGGCAGCCGAAGGCGGCAACGGCTTTCAGGGTCTGCGGGTCTCCCCCGGCGGCGTGGGCTCCGCACCACGCGGCCAGTGATGCGAGGCGGCCGGTCTTCCACCGTGAGATCGCCAGGGCCGTGACCTGGGCCTGCCAGGGCGTGACCTCGTCGATCCGTGTTGCCAGGTCGATCGCCTGACCCTCGTGACACTGCCGTGCCACCGTGATGAACCTGCCCACGAGCACTGCCGACCGGGCTGAATTCTCCAAGGCGGCTGCCGCCAGTTCGAGCGCTCTGAAATACATCCAGTTGCCAGCGTTGACGGCCCGGGCCGGCCCGATCACCCGATGGAGTGCCGGCTGTCCGCGGCGGGTGAGCGAGTCGTCTTCGAAGTCGTCGATCACGAGCGAACCGGCGTGAAGCATCTCGACCGCTTCGACCATCAGCGCGGGAGCCGTATCTCGGCCACCGGCAAACACATAGGCCTGCTCGAGAAGAGTGGCCCGAAGCCGCTTGCCGCCCACCCCTGGATAAAGGTCGGGAGTGAGCTGGAGGGCCTTAGACCAGCCGTGCCGCGTGCGGGCGGTCTGGTGCGTCGCGCCGGCAAAACCTAGGGGACTTGTTGTCATGTCGGCACCGGCCCCGAGAGTGAGACGAACGACCTGGCGAATCGAATTGGCGCGAGGCCGGTGGGCGGCCGGCCGATCACGATCCGAGCCGCATCCGTGAAGGTGAAGCGATGGGCATAAAACCGGGAGATCCGCTCTTCCGGCAGCACGCGGTAGAACCGCTGGAAGATCTTCCAGCGGTTTTCCGGCCTGACGAGGCAAAAAAGCAGCCGGTTTAGAAAGCGAGAAAATCCGCGCCGCAGCCGGTCTTCCGCGGCGGCCGAGGCAACCTCCGCAGCGACCCGGTCTGGGCGGGCCCGGGCAACGAGTTCTGCGAAGCGAATGGCCAGCGGCATCGAGTATCCCGTGGCGGCGTGGTACCAGCCGCCGGCATAGCCGCCAGCCAGTGATGGCCCCTCGTGCCTGGCGTCTGCCGCATAGGGCATCGGGAGGCATCCCTGCTCAGTTCTGACAAGTCGCGGTGTTCCTAGGCCGGCTTCGGCCAGCCGCGCTTGAATCAGCTCGGCCGCCCGCGATTCGTCACAGGCTGGTTCGTCGTGGAATCGGGTGTATTCGAGCAACACCCGATCAGGACCCAGCGGGAGTTCGTAGAGAAACTCAAAGCCAGCGGCCTGGTCTGCTCGGACATCCATCACCGTCGGTTCGGATGCCGGCCAGCGACCAGCGGTTTCATATTCATGACCGATGAAGGTTTGATAGCCCGCTCTGCCCGGCCGCCCAGCCAACGCCGCCCGCCCGCGGCAGTCGATGACCGCCAGGCAGGAAACCTCGGCGGTTTCGCCCAGCCTCACGGCCGTCGGAGAAAGGATCTCGCACGACTCACCGGTGCGGATTTCAAGCCTGCCTGCCTGAGCTGAGCCGGTCTTCTCGCCTGCCAACGCCAGCGTGGCCTCGCGGAGGCGGTCGGACGTGATCGTGGCATAGGGAATTCGGACCCGCCGCGCGAGGGCCGGAAACCTGACTCGATAGCCAGGCCAGCGATGGGTAACCAGCGGGTCGAACCAACCCCGCGCCTGCTCGGCGACGTCGGTCTCGTGAAACGACCAGGTGTGATTGCCACAGAGTTGATCGGCCCGTTCAAGCATCAAGACGGCCGCCTCCGGCCGGTGCCAGGCCAGTGCGTGGGCCAGAAGGCAGCCCTGCAGGCCGCCCCCCACGACCACATAGTCGAACGCTGGAGCTGTTGTGACGGGGGCTCGTGTCGTGGGGGCTGTTTTCATGCCGGGCTCCCACACTGAAGCGACGGCGTGATCCGCCGCCGGGCAGACGGCTCGAATAGCGGGGCCACCCCGTGCAGAAGCAGATGTGGCATGGCCACGGCGCTCAGGCCTATGAAAGTGGCCCGGATGAGCGTGTCGTTCCAGCCGACCCCGCCGAGCACGAGCCACGCCGCCAACCCGACCAGGGCTATCGCCCCCACGGTCAAAGGCGCGAGGCTTCTTGCCAGCTCTGGCCAGCTCTCGCCGAGCTCGACGCGAAGTCGCTTTAAGCCTCGAGCCGAGTGCCAGGCGCAGAAATAGACCGGGAAGCTCACCAGCGGGCTCGCGACGGCGAAGAGCACGACCAGCGACGCAACCAGCGTGTTATCGGCGAGCAAGATCCGCCGCATCCGCCCGGTGCGTTGGCTGGCCGCCAGACCCTGCAGCACCCAGGCCGCTCCTGCGATCGCCAGCATGATCCAAGCACAGCCCGTCAGCAGGCTGGTGGCCCAGTCGATTGCGGGCCCGCCGCCCCCCGGCGCGGCAATGCCGAGGATCGTGGCGACTTCCCTGGAGTGAAACACCAGTGGCGTCCAGATCACGAGCCCTCCGCGAGCAAAGCGAAACACCGGTCGCAGCGAGTGCGGGCCGATCGGAAACCGTGGTTCTTCCTGGCCGAAGTGCCACGCAGAAGCCAGAAAGAATGACACGATCGTGACCGCCGGCGCCAGAAACCAGCCGCACACTACTACCACGGCAACCGCCAGATACCCGATCAAAAACACGGGGACCCAGACCATCCCCAGAACCGGTTCCAGCCGCGATCGGGCAAAGCGATGGTCGGCTGCGCCGTGCGGCAGGCCAACCGCCGCCACGAGCACCGCCAACAGTCCAGCCGTGACACCCGCCATGGCCTGAGAAAAAAAGCACGCGGCCCCGATCATCGCCCAGCAGAGCAAGATTACCGAGGCCGCGTGCATGGAATCACTATTCTCTAGCGGAGAGTCTCCACCGCTCAGGCGGTGGCATACGCCTCACTCGCGGCAGTCTTCGTGCTCTTGGCGCGGGCGATGAAGTAAATCAGCACCCCGAAGCCTGCCTTGGCTGTCATGTCGGCGATCGCATAGCCGATCTGCAAGGCAACAACACCCGTGGAACCCACAATGTCAGCGGCCGCTCCAGCGGTCCCGGCCTTTGCAGCCAGGGCCTCGGGCGTGCCACCAAGTGCATAGGCGATCGGGTAGACGGCCCAGGTGACCAAGAGTACCAGACGGGCAATCTCGATGAGCTTACGGGCCGCCGGCGGCTGGCTGGCGAGTGAATTCGTCAGTTCCGTCCAGAGCACGTAAAGGATGTAGAAAAACGGAATCGACGACAGACCGCCCCAGATGACCCGCTCGGTCCAACGTGCCGGGTCGGAGATCACCTCTCCCGGATAGCCCAGCGCGATCATCAAAGCCGCCGCAATCACCAGCCGTGTCAGCAGGCTCGTCGCCTTCGCTGCATGCAGCCGGAGAACCGCAACGAGTTCGACCATCAACAGCGGCACGGTCAGGATCCAGTCGGCGTAGCGGTAGAAGTCATTGAACGCAGCGCCGGAACCCTTGTATCCACCGTCTGCCAGCGTATAGGCACCGTGCCAGCTGTTGCGGATCATGAAGTAGTGGTAGCACGCAATCGTCACTACCAGGCCCGACACCAGCAGGGCCGGCCGGTATTCCGGATCGACGTGCGCCCGGGACATGTACAGAAACAGCGCCGTCGCTCCCATCGTCGCAACCGTCAACGAGAAGATGTTGTCCACGGCGTTGTATTGGAACACTGACAGGTCGGGCATCGCCAAACCCAACAAACTAAACCCTTCAATCATCGCTTCACCTGTTTTCATGTGGTGCTAAAAA
>Ga0210003_1004979_pt1 | contig 10326 bp, 15 predicted proteins | sample LantaG_FD_182804 | JGI IMG/M metagenome (GOLD analysis project Ga0210003, IMG submission 182804) | Deep subsurface microbial communities from Baltic Sea to uncover new lineages of life (NeLLi) - Landsort_02402 metaG (SPAdes) (version 2) | ecosystem: Environmental > Aquatic > Marine > Oceanic >...
AAAGATATTTTCTTAAAGTGCCTCCTGATATGCGTAGTGTACAAGAGGCAAAGGCCTGGACCTTCGGATTGGAGAAAGAAGAGTACAATCCTGAAATAGAAACTTAGAGGAAGCGATAAATGAAAAAACATATATCGATAAGTGATGAAGATTATAATGACATTTTACAATGGCTAAAAGAAGAGGAAGATATTGAGGTTGAGTCACTTAATGAAGAACAAATTATAAAAATGAGAAATACTTTTTTATTTCAAAGGTGGCAGTTGAGGAAAGCTTATTCTGAACTTTCGGCAGCCATGAGAGAGACACGTTTAGGTTCTATATTAATATCGATTATAGAAAGAATTGATAAAATGTTTGAAAAGATATTTTGTTGAAGGGAAAATTAAAAGAATGGCAGATGATAAGAAAACTAAAAAAGTAAATGAGATCAAACCGGGACAAATTTTTACTACTGATAACACTCTTATCTATCCAAAGCTAAAACTTCGTAAGGGATTTATAAGTATGAGGACACAATATATTTATTTATGCAAAGGGGACATTTTGACTTGGCCACTATCGGAGACTCAGCTTAGAAAAATTATGAGTAACTGGGGAATGAGTCAGGAAGAATTTGATAAATATAAAGAAAGGTTAATTAAGAAATATGACGTTGAGATGTGATTACGAAAAGGCCTGGAAAGAACTTAAAAGACAATTCGGGATTCAGGTGATATACGTTCCGGATGAAGAGGGTTGTTGGACTGGTAAAGAAATTGATTCTATTATGGACCAAATTGAACAGAAATATATGAATATAATAGATATCAGAAGGCGGAGCAATGAGGAAGTAGCTGGGCTTTTTATGAGGAAGTTTATGAATCTATTTGCCAAATACATTAATTTGAAAAATAAGTTAGAGGAATTAAATCGAAACAGCAGGGATGAAAAAATAGGAATTTCTTGTTTTAAGCATGAACTGAACCAGATTTATCAGTCTGTCAAAAAAGATATCGAGGAATGTAAATAAAAAATACCGGGGGATGATCAAATGAATAAACGAAGTATAGAAATTCTTAATGCAATAACAAAATATAATGATCTTCATATAGAGGATAGACGCTTAGTTATTATTGAGTCAAGAGATACCGGTTTTAGTAGTGGAACAAAGGGACCTTATTTATCATTTGAAGATCTGACATCAGGAGATTTTTTTGAAATTTATAGATACAAAAAAAGTTTGGAAGAGAGTAAAGACAGGAAGGGAAAGTGATTAGATGAAATTAAAAGTGGGCAAAGAAAAGATTAAAGGGTTTAGCAGCCCGGTTAAAAAAGCAGAAAGGATTAGCGATTGGGCTTGGTGGGCACTTTTAGGAGCAGTGGTAGTTATGGTAATTTTGGTGATATTAAAAATATCAGGGAAGATTTAAGCATGAAGATCGGTTTGTTTGATATTGATTCAAAATACCACAATTTAGCCTTAATGAAACTGTCTGCTTATCATAAATCAAAGGGTCATGAGGTGGAATTTTATCAACCTATTTTGAGATCGATTTACGATAAAATTTATGTCTCAAAAATATTTACTAAGAGAAATATTAATGAAGGATATATACCAGAAGAGTGTACTATTGGAGGATCAGGGTTTGATTTAATATCAAGATTACCGGATGAAATAGAGCATACAAAGCCAGATTATGAATTATATGATCTTAACTATTCTTTGGGATTTACCACGAGAGGCTGCCAAAGGAATTGTGCCTTTTGTATCGTAAAAAAAAAGAAGGTTATATCAAAGAGCATGCAGAGGTAGAAGAATTTTTAAATCCTAAAAGTAATGTGATAGTTTTATTAGATAATAATTTTTTGGCCTTACCTTCTCATATTAAAAAATTACAAAAATATATTGATAAGGGTTGGCGAGTGGACTTTAATCAGGGGCTTGATATTAGATTGATTAACAGAGAGAATGCTAAATTATTAGCCAAAATAAAGCATTTAAAACGAACACATTTTGCCTGGGATTTTATGAATTATGAAAAAGAAGTTAAAAGGGGCTTGAATATTTTATTTAAAGCAGGGGTTAAACCATATCGAATAATGGTATATACTCTGTGTAATTTTAATACTTCTTTCGAGGAAGATATGTATAGATTTGAGGAATTAATAAATTTTGGGGTGGATCCCTTTATAATGATTTATGAAAATGGGAATAAAAAAATAAGGGACTTTGCTAGGTGGGCTAATAGGAGAATATATAAGGTTTGTGATTGGAAAGATTATAGGAGGAGGACTGATAATAAATGAATTTTATTAAATGGTTAAAGGTGAATAGCGATATAAAATTGGGAAAACTTAAAACAGAGATTAAAAAGGATGACGTAATAGTAGTTAAATCCGTATCTGATATAGGTGATTGTGTTAAAAAAAATTTCGTAGACCAATTGCGTAAAATATTTCCAAAAAATATTATCATATTTCTTATTAAGGATATTAATTTAGAGTATATGGATGAGAGAGAAATGAATAGAGCCGGTTGGATTAGAAAATGAATAAAATGGAGGATATAAAAATAACAACGATTAAAGATTTTCCAGATGGTATTATTCTATTTCTTTCTGGCGAAATCAACTTAGATAGATTAGATGAAGAAGTAAAAATGAAAAAAATCATATGGGTTAAAATAAAAAATGAGTAATATAGCTAAAGGCGGTTATCGTAAAGATTTAGGCATATATATCCGAAGTAAGATGGAAGCGAATATTTGCAGACATTATAAACTTACTGAGATTGAGTATAATTATGAACCGAAAGAATTTGAATTCAAGGCTATTAAACGTGGCAACCGGTATTATAAACCCGATTTCTATTTGCCTATAATAGATTTATGGGTAGAATGTAAGGGATGGTTTAGACCTGGTGATAAAACCAAACTAAGACGATTCAAAAAATATTATCCAGAAGAATTTAGCAAGTTACAGTTTATAATCCCTGATAAATACTCAAAGTCAAAGGCTAACGGCAAGATGATTAAGTTCTTATTAGACGATTTGGGGATTGATTTTAATGAGATATTGAATTATAAGGATATGGAGAAATATAGCGCGTTAATTCCCGGGTGGGAATAAAAGGAGTAAGAATTGACTGATGCTTCTTCTTTGACAGAAGTCACTTAATTTGATAAAATTTAATAGACAATAGAATAAGATAATGTCTGAAAAGTTAGGTCAATGGCCTAAGCTTTGAAGAATTATTGAAAAATAATTTGGAAGAGCTTAGGCCATTTTTATTTTAAATGAAATATCCCGAAGATTTTATAAACAAATTAATATGTGGTGATTGTCTCGAAGTAATGAAAATAATGCCTGACAATTGCATAGAAACTATAATTACAGATCCGCCCTACAAAATAGGGTTCATGGGGAAAGACTGGGATAAGTTGGATGATAGATATAAAGAAGGCGAATGGATTCCCTGTGAGACTTGTGATGGTAAAGGAATAGTGATTGAGGAAAATGTTGAAATAGTTTGTCCGGATTGTCTTGGTGGCGGTTATGAACTTAATCCAAAAAAACATAACCTTATGCAAAAATGGCATTACAATTGGGCCAAAGAAGCCCTGAGAGTAGCCAAGCCAGGAAGCACCTTATTATGCTTTGGAGGCACGAGAACTTATCATAGATTAGCCTGTGGTATTGAAGATGCTGGCTGGGTAATTAAGGATTGTATTATGTGGTTATATGGAAGCGGTTTTCCAAAGGCAACGGATATAAGCCAGATGTTAGATAAAGATGAATGTAGAAAACAATTAGAAAAAAAGTTAGGTAGAAAAGCGACTAAAGAAGAATTTAAGGAAGTGTGGGAAAGATTTAGAAAAGTAGTTGGGAAATATGAATTACCAGACGTTGCAGATGGTAGACGAAAGAAGGGATGGGATTGCACCAATACAACTGATGTTGGCGTATTTGGAGTATCCGGTCAGCAAAATATCACCCTCCCTGCAACTCCCGAAGCTATCCTTTGGAATGGCTGGAAATCGCACGGGCTAAAACCAGCTTACGAACCTATTTTAGTTTGTATGAAAAGTAACGAGGGCAGTTATGCTAATAATGCTTTGAAGTATGGAGTGGCAGGGTTGAATATTGATGGGGGAAGGATACCCGCAAATGATGTAGATAATGTAAAACCATTTGGTTCAATGCCAGAAGATAAAACTGATGTAAAGGGTTGGACTCGCCCTTGGATGAGAAATAAACAATCCATTATTGATAAACAAAATAAAGCGATAGATAACTTAAAAACCAAAGGTCGCTACCCTGCAAATGTAATACATGATGGTTCTGATGAAGTGGTAAGGTTATTTCCGAATACAGGAACATCATATCGTCCAAATTCAAGAAGAGGAAAAATTAAAAGTGAAATCTATATGAATGGAATAGTAAGAGATGGTTATCCTACGGCTATCGGGGTAAATGACTCAGGCTCTGCTTCCCGCTTCTTTTATTGTGCTAAAGCAAGTAAAGCAGAAAGGAATAGAGGGTGTGAGGGATTGGAAGAGAAATTAAAACCAAGCGGAGGACATGGGAATCAAGAAAACGATTCAGTAAATAAGAAACTTGGGTCACAAAAAAAAATGCAAAACCACCATCCCACCGTAAAGCCATTAGCACTAATGAAGTATCTTTGCACACTAACAAAGACCCCGACAGGCGGGATAGTTTTAGATCCCTTCTGTGGTAGCGGAACTACTTTAATGGCCTGCAAAGAAACAGGCAGAAAGTATATTGGTATTGAGATTGAGAAGGAATATGTAGAAATTGTAAAGTGCAGATTAGGAGCGATAGAAGTAGTTTTATTTTAAATGTTATTCTTTAAGGTATTTTTTAATGAATTATATTAATCATTATATTAATAAGATTATATGCGGAAATGCACTTGAAGTTTTAAAGGAGATTCCTGATGAATCAGTTAATTGCTGTGTATGTTCCCCGCCATTCTGGAGACTCAGGGACTATGGAATTAAACCGGTTATATGGGATGGAGATAAAAACTGTAAGCATAATTTTAATGAATATAATTCAAAGTTGTTACACGAAAACAGACAGAACTTAAATGGTGGGACATTGGGTAATCCACAATACAGAAAAAATCTACATGGTCTTGGTAATGCAAAAGCAGGGTTCTGTTCTATCTGCGGAGCCTTCAAAGGCAGTCTCGGACTTGAGCCCAGTTTTGAACTATATATAAAACATCTATGCGATATTTTTGATGAGGTCAAGCGGGTATTAAGGAAAGACGGGACTTGCTGGGTGAATTTAGGTGATTCTTATGGCGGTAGCGGGAACGCTTCGGGTCATACAGAGAATACAAGAAATTTAGGCTATAAGACTCTAAAAATGGGAGCTACCAAAGGGAATCAAAAAATTACTAGACAATATGCGAAATGTTTATTAGATATCCCTTATAGATTTTCAATCGAAATGATCGATAGAGGTTGGATTAAGAGAAATACTCTGATTTGGTGGAAGCCAAATTGTATGCCCTCAAGTGCTTCGGATAGGTTTACGGTGGATTTTGAGTATCTGTTTTTCTTTACCAAAAATAATAAAGCAATCTCCTGGACCAATGAAAAAAATTTGGCAAGTGTAGACAAGAAGCCATTAGGCACTAAAGGGATAGAAGGCATAGATTGGGAATGGAGAAAAATAGGGGAAAATTATGAAAATTATAATACTAAAATAAGCAGAGAAGATGCTGAGAAATATAATTCTTTGAAAGCAAGAAAATATAGAAAGAAAGAATGGAAAAAGGTTTCATTATGGAAAGGACATGATTATTGGTTTGAGCAGCAGTTTGAGGAATTAAATTATGACAGTTTTAGAGAAACAAAAAGAGGAAAAAATCAGCCTAAAGCTAAAATTGGTGATTTGAGATCTGCTTCTGTAAATGCAAGAAAAAGTTTAGATGGATGGAAAATAAATCCTAATGGTCGCAATAAACGATGTGTCTGGGATATATCGACCCGAGTTTTTCCAGAGGCACATTTTGCAGTATACCCGGAGGGATTAATTGAGATACCGATTAAAGCAGGTTGTCCTGAATTTGTCTGCAAAAAGTGCGGGAAGGCAAGAGTAAAGATATATAAAGATACTGGCGAATATGAAATATGTGTGGGTAATAATAGTATAACAGCAGAACAAATACAAAAAGTTAGCCCTACAAGTACATTGTTAACTGGGAAAAGAAAAGTAAGAAAAGAGATTGGTTATACCGACTGTGGCTGCAATGCAGGTTTTGAAGGGGGTATAGTATTAGATCCATTTATGGGAGCAGGAACTACTGCATTAGTAGCCCTAAAGCAAAGAAAAAGGTTTATTGGAATTGAAATAAAACAGGAATACATCGATATGGCTAAGAAAAGAATCAATAAAGTCCAGCAGGAGTTAATTTTAATGTAATGAGGTGATACTCATAGATATGAGCAAGGAAAAACTGATATGGCATACCGAGAAGCGTAAAATAAATGACTTAATTCCTTACGAAGGGAATCCCAGGCAAATGAATCAAAAGCAGAAAGAAGACCTAGAGGAAAGTCTGAAACGATTTAACTTGATGTCGATTCCAGTAGTCAATACCGATAACATTATTGTATCAGGCCATCAAAGACTAAAGATATTACAGTTATTAGATAGAGGAGAAAAGACAATAGATGTAAGAATACCTAATAGGAAATTGACTTCAAAAGAATTGAGAGAGGCCAATCTAAGAGAAAATAAGAATTTGGGCTCCTGGGATTATGATTTATTGGCCAATATCGATAAAGAAGTTTTATTGGATGTTGGATTCACAGAAGAAGAATTAGATGACAAATTTAATCTGGCCGAAGGAAAAGGCGATGAGGATAACTTTGATGTAGATAAAGCATTAGAGGAAATTAAAAAGCCAATATGTAAACGAGAGGATATTTGGCAATTGGGGGAGCATCGGTTAATGTGCGGGGATGCGACAGTTGAGGAAGATGTGAAGAAACTGATGGATGGGAAGAAGATTGATTTATTATTGACAGACCCTCCATATGGAGTGGATTATAGAGCGACTAATAATAAAAGATACAAAAAGAGAGGCATAAAAGGGGATAAGCCGATAGATTATCAAAATATTCTAAAATTTATTCCTCTAATAAAATTATATCTTAAAAATTCATTCTATATTTGTGGAGCTGATAAAACGATTGAAAAATTAATAATGGGTTTAAAGGAAGCTAAAGCTCATATAAGCTGTTTGATTATATATGCAAAAGACCATCCAGTTTTAGGAATGGGTGATTATAATAGTCAACACGAATTTTTAGTTTATGGGTGGTTTTGCGATAAGCATATATTTTATGGAGACCATACTCAAAAAACATTATGGGAAATTAAACGACCTGTTAAATCAGAGTTGCATCCTACCCAGAAGCCGATAGATTTATGTGTTAAGGCAATAAATAACAGTAGTAAAATAAATAATATAGTTGCAGATTATTTCGGCGGTTCTGGTAGCACTCTTATAGCCTGCGAACAAATAAACCGAATATGCTACATGATGGAGATAGACCCCATATATTGCGATGTAATTATAAGGCGATGGGAAAATTATACTGACAAAAAGGCAGTGAATGTAAATGGAAATAAAAGACATTCCGATAGAAGAACTTAATCCCTCAGAATATAATCCGCGGGCTCTGACTGAAAAAGAATACAAAGATTTAAAGGAAAGTTTAAAAAGATTTGATTTCGTAGAACCGATAGTGGTCAATTCTGCAGAAAATAGAAAAAATATAGTTATCGGTGGGCACCAGAGATTGTTAGTAGCAAAGGAAATGGGCTATAAAACAATACCGGTTAATTATGTGAAAATTACTAAATTAGAAAAAGAGCAGGAATTGAATTTAAGACTGAATAAAAATTTAGGGCATTTCGATTATGATTTGCTGGCCAATTACGATGAAGAAATGCTGGTAGATGTAGGATTTAGCAGAGAGGAATTGGATGATGTTTTTGGTTTAAATATTGATGAAGAGTTTGATGTAGGAAAAGAGCTAAAAAAATTGTTAGAGGGCAAAGAAAGACGAGTAAGCCTAGGAGATATGTGGCAATTAGGGGGACATGATTTAATAATTGGGGATAGTACAGATGAAAAAACTTGGAGTAAGTTATTTAGAAAAGAGAGATTCGATTTTATGTTTACGGACCCGCCTTATTTGGGAGTTAAACAATTTGGGAGAAAAAAATTTCAATATTTAAGCATGATAACAGGAAAGGTTTTTAAAAATTATAATTGGTTAAGTATTGCAAATGATTTTCAGAATCCATCTGGTGCCAATATTATGATTTTTGAAAAGTGGAAAAACATAGTTTTATTATGGCAAGAAATAGAAAAATATTGGAAGATAAGAAACATGATCATTTGGTATGCCCCTAACCGATATCAATGGAGAGTATCTAAGAAAGCGATTCAGAATAGATATGAAATTGCATTATTAGGAGATAAAGGAAAGACCGATTTGAATGAAATATTTGAAGAAGAATTAGAAGATTATTTAAGAGAAAATGGTCAAAAGTTATTAGATAATTATGAAATAATTTTATATGGAGGAAAAAGTAATAGCTATTGGGATAAAAGAAAAGGGACAAGATGGGCTAAGATTACCGATCATATAACTTCTGAAATAGCAACAGATTGGGGGATAATTTTAGGAAAGAAACCGATTCAGATTTTAATTCCTTACATTAAGATATTATCACCTCGAGATGGAATAGTAGCCGAGCCTTTTTGTGGCTCAGGATCTACAATTATTGCTTGCGAGATAATGAAGAGAAAGTGCAGAGCGATAGAAATAGAACCGATATATGGGGAAGTTATTCTATTAAGATGGGAGAAATTTACCGGTAGAAAGGCGGTGAAGATAAACGAATGAATCAGAAAGAAATGGCAAAAAATGAAACAATTGAAACAAAAAATCGACAAAAAGAAGCTTTTTTGTTATCACTCGAAAAAGGTTCATCTATATCAGAATCTTGCGAAGCTGCACATGTAAGTAGGGCAACAATATGGCGTTGGAGAAAAAGAAATAAAGGCTTTGATAATAAAACATTATCAATCATAGATAGCCGGACCCAGAGCGTAGAAGATGCTTTATATGCAAGTGCCTTGAAGGGAAATGTTACGGCTCAAATATTTTGGTTAAAAAATAGAGCGAGTGACCGATGGAAAGATGTTAAAGAAGTAGCGGGCTCATTAGAACTTAACTTTGCCAACTTGATGAAGTTAAAGAAAGAGCAGGAGCAGGGGCTAAAAAATAATAGGATCCTATCTAGGTGAGGCGGTTGGATTGAGATTGAGTCAGAAGGAGATGGAACTTTTAGATAGTTATGAAGGCGACTGGAATAAATTCGCTGGAGAAGGTTTGGGAGTAAGACTCGACCGGAAGCAGAGAAGAATTTTAGAATCAATGCAAATAAATAGGAGGACGTCGGTTAGGTCAGGGCATGCAGCAGGAAAGGACTATGTAGCTGCTGTAGGCTCTTTATGTTTTTTATATCTGAATATTCCCTCAAAGGTTATCAATACGGCACCTACCGATAGGCAAGTTATTAGTATTATGATGTCTGAGATAGGCAGAATATATAGAAATGCAAAGATAAATCTCGGGGGAGACCTGTGGACTCATAAGATAACTTTCTCTGAGGACTTAAGCTGGTTTTTATTAGGCTTTAAAACAAAAGACAAAAAGCCGGAAGACTGGACCGGGTTTCATTCTCCGAATCTTATGGTAGTGGTTACTGAAGCGAGCGGGATAGAGCAAGTAACTTTTGATGCCATAGAGGGATTGCTTACCGGCAACAGCAGATTAGTCTTGATATTTAACCCGAATAGGACTACGGGAGAAGCATATCAAAGCACCAGGAGCCCCTTATATAAAAAATTTAAACTAAATTGTTTAAATGCGGTGAATGTTAGGGCTAAAAAGATATTAATCCCCGGACAAGTGGACTGGGAATGGATTGACGAGAAGATTAGGAAGCCGGGATGGGTAGTAGAGATAGATGAAAGTGAAGTAAACAAAAACTCCTATGATTTTAGATGGAGTGGTAAATGGTATAGGCCTAATGACTTATTCTTAGTTAAGGTGATGGGTGAATTCCCTCGAGCAACTGAAGACACCTTAATTCCTTTAAGCTGGGTGGAGATGGCTAATGATAGGTGGCAAGAATTAAAAGGTAAGGGAGAAGGCCCCTTAAAATTAGGAGTCGATGTGGCCGGCATGGGAAGAGATCTTACGGTCTTTGCTTTTAGGAGAGG
>Ga0210003_1004980_pt1 | contig 10324 bp, 11 predicted proteins | sample LantaG_FD_182804 | JGI IMG/M metagenome (GOLD analysis project Ga0210003, IMG submission 182804) | Deep subsurface microbial communities from Baltic Sea to uncover new lineages of life (NeLLi) - Landsort_02402 metaG (SPAdes) (version 2) | ecosystem: Environmental > Aquatic > Marine > Oceanic >...
CTCTCTCTCTCTCTCTCTCTCTCTCTCTCTCGCTCTCTCTCGCTCTCTCTCCCTAACTAACTACTCACCCCAGAAGTAAGGGACCTCCCACCACCTGTAGCACGGCATCATGATGGGGAGCTCCGAGGTCAGGTGCGGCGCGTTGGCCAACAGCCGCCTCCGCTCATGCAGCGCCTCGAACACCAGCTTGAGCTGCCCGAAGTCCAGCTTGGAGAAGGCGCGCTCGAGGTAGCGGACCCCGCCGTGGACCAGCTTGGTGGAGCGGGAGCTGGTCCCGGCGGCGAAGTCGTCCCTCTCGACGAGCGCGACCGAGAGGCCTCGCGTGGCGGCGTCGAGCGCGACCCCAGTCCCCGTCGCGCCCCCGCCGACGACGAGGATGTCAAAAATTGGAGTTTGCTTCGCTGCGGCGGCGCGGTTCTTGAAGTCGTTAAGGGCGTCTTCGCGCGTCGGGAGCCTGTCCACGAGGGCGACGCGGGCGACCTGAAGAAGTTGTTGGTGGAGGAGGAGAAAAGGAGGAGGTAGAAGAGAGAGGTTGAAGAAGAAGAGGTTGAGGTCGAAGGAGAAAGCGAGGGCATCGAGGAGGCGCGCCCAAAAGGAGAAACCGTTCGGTTCTCGAGAAGAACGGGCTTCGTTCCTCTTCTCTTCGCCTCTCGGGCGTGAAGCGCATTACAGAGGTCGCGTTCATGGAAGGAAAAGGCAGAGAAGCGGAAGGGAGACACAGGAGAAAGAGACGAAGAAAGTGGGGGTGCGGCGGAATGCGCAGCTCGATGACGTCGTTCGTTCGCTCGTCGCTTTCTCTCTTCTCTTCTTTTCCCTCTTCTCGACTCACTTCCGGGTTCGGCTCGTCGTCGTGCGACCCGGCGTAGGCGAGCGCAGCCGCGCCGGCGCCACCCAGCGCCGCCGTGGCGAGCAGCGAGCGGCGGACGAGGGCGGAGAGGACCATCGCGAAGGAGAGAGGTTTTTTTTGTTGTCGTCGTTGTCGAAGGCAAGAGAAGAAAAATGAAGAGAGAGAGAGAGAGAGGTCGATGGACGAGAAGAAAGTTGAAAATTCATTCGTTTTTTTTTCCTTCTTAGAGTGGAGCCTTGGAATCGTTCGATTTACACAGATCTCTCCATCCATCAACAAAGCTCATCTCGTCCCTGATCGCACGCGATTGAGAAAAAACGAAGAAAGGAGATGCCCGCTGGGCGAAAAAATAGAATCAGAAGAGCTGCTGCTCCATCGCGATTGTTTCTTTTTTCGACTCCTCCTTCTCCTTCTTCTTCTACTTCCTCAGCAGCGCCAGCTTGGCTGCGCTCGCGCCGGCGTACAGGACGAAGAGGTTGTACGCCACGCCGACGATGACGATGGCGTAGAAGAAGTTGGCGGTCATGGCGAAGGACATGGTGGCAGACCAAGGGGAGAGAAGGAGGGAAGGCGGAGGAAGAGCGAAGAAGAAGACAACGACGAAAGAGAAGTATAGCGTCGTCACTCACAAGCGAGGACGGACAAAAAAGAGGGTAAAAAATAAAAAATGCCATGTCGCGCGTCGCACTCCTCGTCGTGGCGGCGAGGCGCGCCTCTCGTGACGCCACACGACACGCGTTCTCGCTGTCGTCTGCGGCCCAGGCAGTAAGACAAAGAGGAAAAAAAACGGGAATGCAGAGAAGAAGAGAGAGAGAGGGCATTGGTTTTTTGTTCGTGGCTGACCTCAACCTCAACCTCCTTCATCCCCAACCACTTTCAAAACCCTCCTCTAGGCCGCGGCCTCCTCCTCCTCCTCTTCTTCCGCTGCCGCCGCTGCGGTCGTCGTCGAGGAGTCCGACTCGGGAAGCGAGGAACCCAGCCCATCATCGGACGAGAACAGACGGAGAGGGAACGAACAGACTTCCTCTTCTTCAAGTTCTTCGCCTCCGCCTCCACCTTTCCCCTCGGTCGACTTTGACGACACCACTTCCTCGTTCGCCTCCATCCCCACCCGCCAGCTCCTCCGCTCGGCAGCCGTGCTGGGCTCGTGCGCTTACTCCCCCCCGTGGCTCGTCGAGAGGGCAGCGGCGGTCTACGCTCCTTCTTCCTCTCCTTCAACCTCCTTCCGTCGTGCGGCTCTGAACGCGCTGCTGGCCCGCTCCCTCTACCCGCACTTCTGCGCCGGGGCCACCGCCGCCGAGGCCTCCAGGGTCGCGGACAGGCTGGCCGAGGCCGGGGTGGGGTCCATCTTGAACTACGCAGCGGAGGAGGCCGTCGAAGACGAAGAAACGGAGGAATCGAAAACCAGGAGAAACCTGGACGCCGCCCGGGACGCTGCGGCCGCGCTCTTCCTCGCCTCCGTCGCCGGCGCGCGCCCTTCCCCTCGCGGGGACCTTCGCCCTGCCTGGGTCGCGGTCAAGATAAGCGCGCTGGTGAGCCCCACGGTACTCGAGAGGGCCAGCTCGGCCGTGCTGCTTGCCTCGGAGGAGGCAGCTAAAGACGCGAAGAGCGACGCGCCGCTGTTCGACAGGGGCGCTCTGGCCCTCGACGACGCGAAGATGGAGAAGATTCTAACAAGGGCAGTCGACTCGGGCGCCATGACCGAGGAGGACGTTCTCGGTTTGAAGAGGGGCGAAGAGCGCCTCAGGGAGATTGCATCCGCCGCAGCAAAAAAGAAAAACACGCGCCTCATCGTCGACGCCGAACAGACCTGGCTGCAGCCGCAGATCGACGTCCTCGCCCTGCGCGCCATGCGCGAGTTCAACTCTATTACGGACGACAACCCGGTCGTCGTGCAGACCTACCAGTGCTACCTGCGATCGACGCCAAGGAGGGTTGCCGCCGACGCGCTGAGGGCTTCGCAAGAGAAGTTCGTCCACGGAGCGAAACCCGTGCGGGGCGCTTACCTTTCGGCCGAGCGCGCCGCTGCTTCCGCGAAGGGCCTCCCCGACCCGGTCCACGGCAGCATCGAGGGAACTCACGCGTGCTACGACGCCGTGGTGGGGTCGCTGTTCGACGGCGTGAAGAGGGGGAGCACGCAGCTGCTGGTCGCGGTGAGGGAGTTTGAAAAAAAAACAAGTTTTTTTTTCCGAAAAAGTTTTTTCATTTTGACTTCCAAGAAAAGCTCACCTCTCTCTCTATCTCTCTTCAACACCAACCACAAAAACAAAACCAAAACAAAACCCAGTCTCACAACCGCCAGAGCGTCGAGGCCGCGGTGGCCGGGATGAGGGCGCGCGGCCTCGACGCAGCGTCGTCGCTGGTCTCTTTCGGGCAGCTCCTGGGCATGGCAGATTCCTTGACCTTTGGCCTCGCCGCCCGCGGGTTCGACGCGCTCAAGATCCTGGCGTACGGGGACCTGAGCGTGGTGTGCGCCTTTTTGGTGCGGAGGGCGCAGGAGAACGCGAGCGCGCTCGGCGGGGCCAGGGGAGAGAGCCGGGCGCAGGCGCGCGAGGTCGCAAGGCGGCTGTTTGGAAGTTCCAAGTGATTTTAGTGATTTCTTTTTTGCCCTTTTTTAGTTCCAAAAACTTGATCCTTTTTTTGTAACAAAGGAAAAAACAACACTGCTATCTGTTCAATTCTTTTTTTTTTTTCGAAGGAGGCACGGCGGTGGCAGCGGCGAGTGGAAGAGAGAGAGAAAGAGAGTTGGTCGAGGTTGAAGTTTTTCCTTCGAAAACACAATTTTTCGTTTCTTCAAACCTCAATCGTTTCAATGGCGTCTCGCTGGGCGCGCCGCCTCGTGCGCATGACGCGGGACTACCTTGACGCAGGTAAAGGGAGACTCGTGTTCCGCTTGTTAGAGAGGGAGAGAGAGCGCTCGCGAGAGAGCGAGAGTGAGTGAGCGCGCCGATGAGATCGAGGAGAATCAAGCCGCTGCTCTTTCGTTTCTCGCTCAACCTCGACCTTCTCTTTCAAAAAAAAAAATCCCCCTTCTCAGTCCGCGACCCCCACCCGCCCTCGCACCACCTCCTCGCCTCCTTCTCCACCCTCGACGACCTCGGCAGGTGGAGGGTCTTCAGTGACGCGGCGCACGGCGGGAGCACCGAGGCATTGCTCTCGAGCTCCTCTCTCTTCCCGGCGACGGCGGAGTTCCGGGGGAGCCTGGCGGGGCCCGGTGCCGCGGGCAGGGCGAGGTCGGGCTTCGCCGGGATGACCGTACAGTTGGGAGATGATGAGGCAGAAGGAGAAAGAAGCAGGAGAAAGAACAGCGGCGAAAAAACGAGCTCCTCTTCTTCCTCTCCTCCTTTTTCTTCTTCCCCGCTCGACCTCTCGGCCTTTGACGCGCTCCGCCTCCGCGTCCGCAACGGCGACGGCAGGCCCTGGGTCGTGTCGCTGCGCACCGAGAACTGGCTAGTCGGGGACGCCGAAGGAGGCGGGTGCCACGACGTGTGGCAGGCGTTCCTGTTCGCGCCTGACGCCAGGAGGACGAGGAGCAGGAGGAGCAGTGGAAGTAGAAGCAGAAGCAGCACAGGGTTCGAGGACGAAACCTTTCAAGAAAGCGAAAGTGATGGCTGGTCGACGGCGGAGCTCCCCCTCTCCCGCTTCCTGCTGACGCACAGGGGCAGGCTTGTCGAGGCGCGCGTGTCGATGAACGCCGCGAGGGTCGTGTCGCTGGGGCTGGCGCCGGCGCCGCTGCCCTCTTTCAGCAGCGGGGGAGGAGGAGAAGTTGTTGAAGAAAACAACAGCGATGACGAAGCTCCTGAGGGCGCCTTCTGCCTTGGCCTCGAGTCCATCTCTGCCTTTTCGACGAGCCGAGGGCTGCTGACGCGCGTGGAGGCCGAGAAGGAAGAAGCTTGGAGAGAGAGAGAGAGAAAAGAGGGGGTGAAAACTTGAAAAAGAAATGAAAAACTCAAATAGCTTTTTTTTAACAACTCGAGAACAAAAAAACAATTCCCTCTTTCTCTTTTCTTTCTCTCTCTTCCTATTTCTCTCTCTTCTCTCTCTCTCTCTTTCTCTCTCTCTACCTCAGCTCCACCCCGAGCTCCGTCGCCAGCAGCTCCCGCACCCTCTCCTGCATCGCGTTGACCTCCTCGTCGCTCAGCGAACGCTCCATCGACCTGTAGGCGATCCGGTAGCACGCCGAAGACCGGCCTGTCTTGGGATGCGTGAAGGCGTCGAGCAGCGACACGGACTCGACGAGGTCGCCCGCGACGCCGCGGACCTGCTCGCAGAGGTCGTTCTCCGACACCTCCGAGGAGCTTGCCGCTGCCGCCTCTCCCTCTGCATCTGCTTTCGGCTGCCAGAAGGAGACGTCCTTGAAGCACGGAGGGTACTTGGAGTAGGGCTTGAATTTCGCTCTGAGGTCCCCTGCTTTAAACTGCGACAGGAACCTCTTGTCTCCGGACCAGAACAGGCGGATGTCAGGAATCCCAAAGAGCACCATCGCCAGCCTCTCCAGCCCCAGCCCGAAAGCCCACGCCACGCGTTCCCCTCCTTGGTCTCCTTCGCTCCTGTCCATCCCGGCGTTCCTCAGGATCTCCCGCTGCATCACCCCGCACCCGAGCACCTCGAGCCACTCGCCCTGGAACAGCACCTCGAGCTCGAAGCTTGGCTCGGTGAACGGGAAGTAGGCGTCGACCCAGCGCGTCTCGGTCTCGGATCCAAACAAATGTTTCGCAAGGCCCTCGAGAACTCTTTTGAGCTCCTTCTCCGCGTAGGCGGTGCCCACCGCGACATCGTCATCAGCAGAAGAACTAGAGGAAGCTCCTTCGGAGCTTCGGAACTCGGAGGGCTCGAACACCCTCACGCCTTCCATCTGGTGGAAGACAGGGTAGTGCGACGCGTCGATCGAGTCGCGGCGGTAGACGTCCCCCGTCACCAAAAAGGCCCTCTCTCCCCCCCTGAGCGAATCCAGCTGGTGCGCCGAGGTGTGGCAGCGGAGGACCGTGGCGTCGTCGACGTAGTAGGTGTCGTTCGGGGATCGGGACACGTGGTCTTTGGGCACCAGCACGGCGTCGAAGTTGCTCGTCGCGGGCACGACGCAGGGCAGGTCGTCGAACTTCTTGAAGGATTTCCCTGCGGCTTCCAGGGCATCAAAGTACTCATAGATCGCCTCCTTGATTATGCAGATCGGGTGGTCGGGCCTGCGGTGCAGGTTGGAGCCCATCTTCTCGTAGACGGACTCCGGGACGTTGTTCGAAGGGTGGCCGGTGATGACGGCGTCCCTCGGCGGCGGGGGGGCGAAGGAGGCTGCCGTCGGGGCTGAGGCGGAGGCCGATGCGGAAGCGGAGAAATGGCTCCTGCTACTGCTGCTAGTGCTGGTGCTCATCTCCGCTCCTCGGAGGGCGCGGCGAGGGGGGGCGCGGCGCGGGCCTGTGTTGCGAGTGTTTTTTTTGGTTTTTGGTTGTAGAGGTCGAGAGGTTGAGCAAAAGGTGAGAGAGAGAGAGAGCTAGCCAATCAGCGAGGGTCTCTTCTTCTCCTCGCCTTTTTCTCCTGGTATTGCTCTTTCTCTGACGCTCCTCCGACCACACACAGTCCACGTACCTGCGGCTGACACACAGCACAGGGAGCGAATCAGGGAGGTCTGACGCTGGAACTGGGCTGGGATAGAGGCATGGAAGATCGGCAGCGCCGCCGTCGTCGACGTCGACGTCTGCGACATCAACCTCCGGACGCCGGCTGTTTTTTTGGTTGCGTTTTTTGCGTGTGTGTAAATTGAGACGATCGTGAGTGAGAAAAAATCGAAGATGTTATCTACATGCAGCGGTGAGAGGAATCATTCGTCGATTCAGGGAGGAAAGACGCCCAGCGAAAACAAAAGCCGAGCGGAGATCGACTGCCACGACGCCGTTTGACGTTCTTGACCGCAATTCAGACCCTCTTTCTCTTTTTCCACTCTTCCTCTATCTATTCACCTCGCGCGGCGTTCACGCGGCTGCGGAGGACCGGTGCACGGCTCAGCATCATCTCGGCCAAGAGAAGATAAGAGAAAAGAAGAAGAAGAAGAAGAAGAAGAAGAAGAAGAAGAAGAAGAGGAGAAAAGTGAGAGGTGACGACCTCAGGAAAAAAACTCGACGAAAAAAAAAAAAAAACATGACCCCGAAACCTCGACCTCTCTCAACTCTCTCCCTCTCTCTCTCGTTTTTCTAGTAGTAATAGTAGTCGTTACCCTTCTTACACACACTCAAAACCCCAAAACCCCTCACTCACAGCCTAATCGGCGAGTTCAAGTCCACGGCAGACGAGGCAGTCAGCACCGGGTTCTGGCCCCCGCGCCCTAAACCCAGGTTCACCCCAAGCAGCTGTCCCAAGATGCCGCCGAGAGAGGGCATCGCTCCACCTCCTCCGCTGCTTCCGCCCGCCCCGTCCCCGTCGGCGGTCCCGATCGACCTCGACAGCAGCTCGTGCATCGAGTGGAGCAGCCTGCCCAGCGTGATGTTGGTCCCGTCCTTCTCTATAGCCGAAATAAAGGCAAACGTCGCAGCTCCGGTGGAGACCGTGCCGCTGAGAGCGGCGGTGTCTGCTGCTACCTGCCCGTCCCTCGCCGCCGAGAACGCTAGCGCGATCCCTCCGGAGGTGCCCTTCGGCTTCGAAGGCCTGCGGGCGTACTCCTGCTGCCAGGCAGCCGTGTTGCCGTTGAACTCTGTGCGGAATTCGAGGTCCAAAACGGAGCCCGAGTGGCAGGCGTCGATGACGGCGGTGAGGACGGCACCGGCCGGGAGATTGTTGACGAGGATCTGGTTGAGCTCGTCGTCGACGATCATGCCGCCCCCGTTCCTGAAATCGCAGGGGCACAGGGTCTCGTTGTACCCGTCGTACTCGTCCCCGCTCCAGTCCTGCGTCTGCGCGCCGTGCCCGCTGTAGTGGAAGAACAGCGAGTCGCCCGCCCTGGCGTCGGCCACCAGCCACCGCATCGCCGCGAGGATGTTGGCCCTCGTCGGCCACAGCCTCGGGTCGCGCTGACCGTCGAACAGCGCGAGGATTTCCTCGTTGCGAAACCCGAAGCGCGTGGTGAGGCAGTGGCGCATGCACTGCTGGTCGTTGCCGCAGCCCTTCAAAGCGGCCTGGGTCCCGGTGTAGTTGCAGGCGACGAGCAGGCACTTGCGGCGGAGGACGGGGGAGATGCCGCCGCCCTGGGGCGGAGGGGGAGGAGCAGGAGGGGCTCCTCCTCCTCCTTGCGGCGCGGCCTCGGGCGTCGGCGCCGCGGCGGCCTGCGGCTGAGGGGGAAGCATAATAGTCGCCTGGGTCGGCACCGGGGCCTGCGCTCCAGGGTCCGCCCCGCCCCACGCCGGGCCAGGGGCCAGGAAGCCCTGGCCTGAGAAGGCCGCGGCAGGGGCGACGAACTCGCTGCCTGGCGGGCCGGCGCCGGCGGTGGCGCCTCCTCCGGAGATGACCGGGGGGGCGTAGGACATTTTGAGGAAGGAGAGAGAGAGGTCGAAGAGGTCGAGGAGGAAAAAGGTCGAGGTCGAGGTCGAGGTCGAGGTCGAGGAGAAAAGGTCGAGAAAGAAAAAAATTCGCTTCTCTCCTTCGCTTGCTTTCTAAGCGTCGCTCGAGATCGATTGACCTGTTCTTTCGAGAGAGGCTACGATTCGGTCTCTTCTCTCTCGGTTGAGACCGGAAGAGCAATCGAGCCGGAGGAGAGGGGCGCAAGAGGGAGAGCACGAAGGAGATGTTCGATTTCGATGAGTTTATGATCGAGTGCCGATCTTCAAAATTCATTTTTTCTTCTTTTCTCTTCGTACTCTTAGCGGGGGGCTTGCTGCCTCGCATCTGCGCATTCCCGATGGCCACGCCGCTCCGAGGCAGCGTGCCCAACACGCGCTGGCCCGGGGCGACCCTGACGTGGGATGAGCTGCGCTCCATGGGCTCGCATTTGAGTGCGAATGCGAACGCGGCAGCAACAACATCATCTTCATCGTTGACCTCCTCTTCCTCCTCCTTCTTCGTCCCGCTGCCCCCGCGGCCAACGCTCACCTCCCCATCCCCGTCCCCGTCTCCGCCGCCAGTCGACCCGGCCCGGGTCCGCCAGGACGACTCCGCCCTCACGCGCCTCCTCCACCGCGGCGTGCTCACCGGAGGGTACATCAACGCTCTTTTAGGCTTTGCCGACGGCGGGCCGGGCGCGGCGAGGGTCGGCGCTCCGAGAGGCGGCAAGCGCGGAGGGAGAAGCAATAGCAATAGCAACAGCAGCAGAAGCCGCAACCGCCGTTCCGCGGCGCCTCCTCCCCGCATGGACCCCCATGCCGCGGCGATAGAGCACCTCAGGCAGCCGCGCTGGGACTTCGCCAAGGAGGGCCTCTCTTCTCCGGACCTCGCTGAGGAGGAAGCTGCCCGAGCGGCACGCCAGAGGAAGAAGAAGACGCCCGAGGAGGTCGCCCGCGGCGGGATCGTCTCGGTGAGAATGGCGTGGGGCAACGCCGCGGAGGCAGCGGCGCTGCGTTCTCTGGCGAAGGCCCTGTCTTCGTCGAAGGAGAAAGGGAAAGAATACGAGGGGCTGTTTCGAAGAGGAGGAGGAAAAGAAGAAGAAACTGTCGTTTCGTTGGAAGAGGTCGGTATGCTAATGGTCTCCGACGACTCTCTGAAGGAGCTTCTCCTCGGAGGAGGCAGCAGCAGTGGTACTTTGCCCTTCCCGCTCCCGCCGCTCGCGGCGTCGCCGGACGCGCTCGCCAGGCACAGCAGTGGAAGCGGGATCGGGAGCGGCGAAGGAGAAGAAGCAGAAGGGGTGAAAGCAAAAGCTTCTTCCTTTGTGGAGCCCGTCGAGGTCAAATGCGTCTGCCCCTTCCGCCTCGTCGGACGCAACAGCGCTCGCAGGGCCGGCGGGCGCGCCTTCGATGGCGACGGATCAGGAGGAGGAGGGGTCTCTTCCTCGAATAACCCCTTTGCGCGCTTCGAGCTCAGCGACCCCGGTCCCCGGCCGCTGCCCCCCGCAAGCGCGATGCCGCAGCTGCAGCTCCAAATGCTCGCGTGCGGCTCCCCCTCCGCCCTGCTGGTCTCGCACTCCGCGACGCGCGGGGGGAGGGTGTGGCGCGTGGCCAGGGACGACGCGTTTTTGAAAAACATGCTGCTGGTGGCGTCGCGTGTCTTCCAGGAAAACGTCTTGGCGAAGAAAGAGCCCCCCGTGCCGCCAAAGACGGGCGGAAGTTCATCTTCCTCGTCTTCTCAGACTCAGACTCAGCACGCCGCGGGCGTCGAGGCCGTCATGCGCCTCGCCGACGCCGCCGTGGCCATCGCCGCTGGCGCCCAAGAAGTGGCGCTACTGCCTCCGTTGGAGGGCGTGGACCCGGGGCGGGCGTTTCTGCAATAGAGAAAAGTTCAAGTGCTCGAGTTCATTTTTTTGTTAACAAAATTGCAAAAATAAAATAAAATCAAAAGTTCATTCTTTATCCCTCTCTCTCTCTCTCTCTCTCTCTCTCTCTCTCTCTCTCTCTCTCTCTCTCT
>Ga0210003_1004981_pt1 | contig 10323 bp, 6 predicted proteins | sample LantaG_FD_182804 | JGI IMG/M metagenome (GOLD analysis project Ga0210003, IMG submission 182804) | Deep subsurface microbial communities from Baltic Sea to uncover new lineages of life (NeLLi) - Landsort_02402 metaG (SPAdes) (version 2) | ecosystem: Environmental > Aquatic > Marine > Oceanic >...
CGCGCGCTCGACAAGCAGGGCCGGGGTCAGCGCGCCGGAGACGTTGGCGAGGTAAGGGCCATAGTCGGTGGAGGACTGTTTTTTGAGTTTTGAGTTTGTGTGTGTGCGTTTTGTGTGTGCGCGCGTGCGTGTGTGAGAGAGAGGGGGGGAGAGAGGGGGGGAGAGAGGGGGTGAAGAGAGAGGTCGAGGTCGAGGTCAAGGTCAAGGAAGCGAGAAAGGCATCCCGATCGTCGGTCGAAAAAACGCAAGTTCTCCTCGTCCTCTTTTCCTCTTCTCCTTCTCACCAAGTTCAGCTTCAGGTCATCGAGCGTCTCGCACTGGAACAGATTGTGGTAGTCGTTCTGCCTCAGCAGTCCTGCCTTGTGGCCGCGGACGACGGCCTCTGTTGTTTGGGGAAGGAGGGAAAGGAACGTTGAGCGTCGAATGGTGTCGAGAAAGAGGCAACAAAGAAAGAAACTCGAGGCATCTTTCTCCTTCTCTCTTCTCTTCTCTCTCGCTCTTTCTTCCGCTCTGTCTTACCCAGGTACCCGTCCTGGGCATTAAAGAGCAGGGCCTCGAGGCCGGCCATCTCGGAAAAGAAGCAAAGCCGGGAAAGGGTTTTTTCTTTTTGTGTTTTCTTCTTTTCAACGCCCTCTGAGAAAGGCTCGGAGACGAGCGTCGTCGGGCAAAGACGAGAAAATGACGACACTCTTTTTTTTCCGTCTTGGCGCTCTTTCGCTTCAATTCCCCCCTCATTCGATAGTAAACCTCCCGTTCGACACGCTGCTCCCCGCTCTGATGCGCCTCCTCGCCAGCTCGAGAGGAGCAGGCATGAGGGCTTCGCTCTCTGGCGCGGCTGCTGCGGCGACTGGAGCGGAGGCGGCGACGACGAGAGGAGGCGGCAGCGCGGGCCGGGGCAAGTTCGGCGGCGCAGGCGGCGGGGGGCATGCTGTCGGCGCTCCTCCTCCTCCTCCGATGCAATCGTCGTCGCGGGCTCCCTCTCCTTCCTACCCTTCCTCTGCCTCTCCGACACGCAGGGGAACTCGCCCCGAGTCTTCTTTCGCCGGCGCTGACAGGCGGCGCGGCGGCGGAAGCGGAGATAGGCGTGGGGGCGGCACGGTCGACGGCATCGCCTCCAGCGGCGGCGGCCGCGGCTTGCGCTTTGCAACCTCGGCCGCCGCCTCTTTGCCTTCGGCAGCCTCCGACGCGGCCGCCGCCCGCGCCGGCCTCGGCCAGTTCGAGCCCGCCTGGACCAGGGAGGACGAGGAGGCCGTCAGGGCCGCCTCCGCGGCGTCCGTCGCCGTCCCCGAGCCCCGAGCCTCCTCCTCCTCTGCGAGCGAGGCCCCGGCGGCGGCCCCCGCCCCCGCGCCGCCTCCCTTGCTGCTCTCGATGTCGGCCGACGAGCTCAAGGCCCTGGCGGTCTCCCACGGCGAGTCAGCCTACAGGGGCACCCAGGTCTTCGACTCCATCACCAAGGGCGCCGCTACGATAGCCGAGATCAGGGGCATCCCGCCCGGCTGGAGGGCCAAGCTCTCGGAGGAGGGCTTCGACGTCGGGAGGGCGCCGGTGCACTCGTCGGCGCTCTCGGCCGACGGAACGCAGAAGCTCCTCCTGAGGCTCCACGACGGCCACGTCGTCGAGGCCGTGGGCATCCCCTCCCGCGACGGCGTGAGGCTCACCGTCTGCGTCTCGAGCCAGGTCGGGTGCCCCATGCGCTGCAGCTTCTGCGCGACGGGGAAGGGCGGGTACGCGCGGAACCTGACGACGGCCGAGATCGTCGGGCAGGTCATCGCTGTGCGGGGCGCATTCGAGCGGCGCGCCGCGGCCGCGAAGGAGGAGGGCGCCGGGGGCGCCCCGACCTCGGCAAGGCGGCCGATCCCGACGCGGGTGTCCAACGTCGTGTTCATGGGCATGGGCGAGCCGGCGCTCAACCTCAGGGCCGTGCTGCCCGCCCTGCGCGAGATCAACGGCAGGCTCGGCATCGGCGCGCGCAGGCTGACGCTGTCGACGGTCGGCGTGCCCAACACCATCGCGACGCGCCTGGCGGCGGAGAACCTGCAGTTCACGCTCGCCGTCTCCCTGCACGCCCCGACGCAGGAGCTGCGCGAGAAGCTCGTGCCGAGCGCCAAGGCGTACCCCCTGGACGCGCTCCTCAGCGACTGCCAGGCCTACTTCGAGGCCTCGGGGGGGAGGAGGGTCACGTTCGAGTACGCCCTGCTCTCTGGCGTCAACGACTCGCAGGCGCACGCGGCGCAGCTGGCGCGGCTGCTGAAGCGGTACGACCTGCGGTCACACGTCAACCTGATCCCGTTCAACCCCATCGGAGACCTCTCCCCGTTCGCGGCGCCGCCGAGGGCGGCCGCGGCGGCGTTTGAAGCGGCGCTCACCGCGGCGGGCGTCCCGGCTTCCGTGCGGGGCTCCAGGGGAAGCGACGCGTCCGCGGCGTGCGGACAGCTGAGGAACGAGCACCAGAGGCGCGGGGCGGCGCTGGGGCCGATGCCGCTGGAGCCGGTGGGGCTCGGAGCATCAGCAGCAGCAGCAGGAGCTGCTGCGTCAGCAGCGTTGGTTTGATTTTCTCTCTTCTATTTTTTCGTTCAGTTTTGTTGCAAGTCCAGAAAAGAAAAACATTTTTTTGCGTAAGAAAGAGAAGAAAGGCATATCAGATCAAAAAGTACAAGTGGAAACGTACAGTGCGGGCAAGTTTCGAAAAAGGGCCGCGGAGAGGGCGCGAGTAAGGGAGGAAAGACCTCTCGAAGAAAAAACAAAAACAAAAACAAAAAAAACATCTAAGGTTTCCCCTCGACCTCCATCCTTTCTCCCTCCTCCTCCTTGTTCCCTCCCGCTTCCTCCGCCTCTTCTTCCTTCTTTTGCTTCTTCGCCTCGCCTCCTCCCGCTGCCGGAGCAGCAGCAGCTTTCCCGCCGCCGCCGCCTCCAAACAGGACAGTCCCAGCAAACCCGCGCTCGGGGGGCGCCGCGCGCCCCTTTCTCCTGCCGTTGCCGGCGGCGGCGGAGTTTCCGCCGTTGCCGCAGACGAAGCTGAGGTCGGCCGCGTCGACGCGTCCGGCGTCCACGACGCGCAGCAAGGCACCGTCGGGCACCCGCAGCTCGCGCAGCGTCGCGTTATCGTTCTCGAGGAGCTCCCAGGCGAAGTCGGCGGCGCCGCCGCTCTTGGAGACCGCGGCGAAGGCCGCGGTGGCGACGAGCGCCGGCGGGAGCAAGGAGGAGCCTCTGTCGCCTCCTTTTTCGCCGCCAGCGGCCTCTTTCGCCCCCGCCTCGGAGGCAGCGGCGGAGGCGGAGGCGGCGGCTCTCTCGGGCGAGGCGCTGCTTCTCTCGCTCCTCTTCTCCCCCCTCCTCCGCCGCCGCCGCAGGGCGTACACGTCGGCGTTCTTCGGGTGCACGCCCAGGTGCTCGAACGCTCGGAGCTTGACGGTCCACAGCGAGTCGGCGGCCGAGGCCTCGACGGCGGCGCGGCCGCGGCGGGCGCGCTGGCCGACCGCGGCCAGCCTCGGCGCCCCCGCCGCAGCCGCCGAAGAAGAATTCGAGCGAGGGCCGCCGGGCGCGACGTCTTCGGCCCTGCACACCTCGAGCTGGAGCGTGCCCTCGCGGTAGCTCAGCGCCGCGTCGAGGGCTGCTGCGGCGCTGGCGGTGACGGCCTCGGCGCAGACGGGCGGCGAGGGCACGAGCTCCGCCGCCGCCGCCGCAGCCGCAGCCGCGGGGGCAGCAGCAGCAGCTCCCCGCGCCGCCGCCGCCGCCGCCGTCGAGGGAGGGCTGCTGCCGACGACGGGGCGGAAGCGGACGGTGGGAAGGTCCGGGGAGCCGTAGAGGGAGGCCAGGGCCGCCGCCGCGTCCGCCGGGACGACCTCCCAGGGGCTGCAGAGGGGGAGCGGGAGGGGGGACGCGGCGAGGCCTCCTCCTCCCGCCCCTGCCTCTGCCGCTCCCGCGGCGGCGGCGGCGGCGGCGATGGCGGCATCGGCGGCGGAAGCAGCGCCAGCGGCCGACGAAGGAGGGGCCGGAACGACCACCCACTTGCCGCGCCGCTGCTCCAGCCCCGGCGGCGGCGCTGCGAGCCTGGGGCCGTGGGGAGCGGAGGGGTGGCACGAGCAGCAAAGCTCTCGGATGGCCTCCGCGAGCGACGGCGGCGGAAGCGGCGCGATGCCGCCGCCGAAGGCGTCTGCGCCCGAGCTTCCCCGCCTCGTCGCGAGGGACGCAAAGGCCCGCCACTGCCGCAGCCACTCCCGCGGGAGCAGCGCCATCGCCTCGCCGCTGCCACCGCCGCTCTCCGCGAGCCGCATTCTCGAGGAGGGCATGGCGGCGCTGGCCACGGAGGTCCCCGGAGGAGGCGCGAGCGAGGGCGCGGCGAGGCGCTCGCGCTCGGCGCGGGACTTGGCCGCGGCGGCCGCGGCGGCGCCGCCCGCGGCCGCCGAGGCGCACTCCTCGCACCCGCCGTCGCCGCCGTCGTCTTCTCCGCTGCCGTTGAACAGGAAGCAGGACACGGTGGTCGAGGCCGCGACGCGACAGGGGTCGGCATCGCCGTCGTCGGAGCCGTCGTCGCCGTCGTCATCTTCGCCGCTGCTGAGGATGACGCCTCTGTCGTTTTCTTCGGAATCGTCCTCGAGGATCTCGACGACGCCGTTGGCGCAGCAGTCGACGACGCTCCTCCGCGTGTTCTTCTTCTTCTCCTCCCCCTTCTTCTTCCCTTCTTTCTCGCCTTCTCCTCCTCCTCCTCCTCCTCCTCCTTCCTCTTCCTCCTCCTTATTCTTCCTGAGGTGGCCCCAGCGCTCTCGGTAGTCAGACAGCATCAGCTCGAAGACGGCCTCCGGCACCGCCGACCGGCGCGCCACGCCGACACAGCTCCTCCCCGGCAGCAGGCGGCCGTGGCGGCAGGTGATGGCCGCGGTCGGCCCCGCCGCGTCGAGAAGCTCCGCCGCCGCCGAGGCGGCGGCGGCCGGGGGTCTCGCCCGCCTGGCCGCGGCAGAGGCGGCAGGAGCGGCGGCGGCGGCGGCCCGGGCCCTGGAGGCCAGCCACGAGGCGCACCACCGCCGCGAGACCCACCTGTCCCCCGCACGCGGCGCCCTGTCGAGGCCGCCGGCCTCCTCGACGGCGCCCACGGCGGCGGCGGCGGCCACGGCCCTCGCGGCGGCCGCGGCGGACAGCTCGAGGGCGCGCCTGGAGCACGCTCGGCACAGGTCGCCGGCGAGCGGAGGCAGCGAGGGGGGAGCGGAGCGGGGAGGAGACGTCGAGGAGCGAGAGGAGTCGACGCAGCCGCCGACGTCGGACTTGATCTCGTCCCACGCCGCGGCGCTGATCAGCTTCAGCTTTCCCAGACGCAGCGGGTCGACGCCGCGGGCGGGGGAGCAGCAGCAGAGGACGCCGCCACCCTCGGCGTCGGCGACGTCGCAGGGCAGGAAGGGAGGCAGGGAGTCCGGGTCCTGGTGCTCCTCGTTCTCGAGGGCTGCCGCCCCCGCTGCCGCTCCCGCTCCCGCGGCGGCGGCGACGACGGGGCCGCCGCCTCTCTTCTTCTCCCCGCCTTTCCTCTTCCCCTCCGCGGCGGGGACGTTGGCGCCGCACCACGCGGCGAACCACCCCGCCGGGACCCATCGCGCGTCCTCCGGGATCGGGTCACCGACGGAGGCTGCCTCGAGGCACCTGCGGACGGCGGCGCGGCGGTGCTCGGTCACAACGCGCGCCGCCGCGGCTGCCTCGGCCTCGGCCGCCGCCCTCGAGCGGGCCGCGGCCTCGTCGTCGCGCAGCCACTGCCGCAGGTCTTCGGGAAGCGGCACCTCCCCGTCGGAGCCGCCCCCCTCGGCGGGGGGACCGCCCTCGGTGCCGACTCGGCGGTAGAGGAGCATGTACGCGTTGCTCGAGGTGATTCGAGGGGAGGAGGAGGAGGAGGAGGAGGAGGAAGGAGGAGGAGGAGGAGGAGGAGAAGAGAGGGGGACAGGGGCGCCGGCGCCTTCGCCGTCGTCGCTCGATGCGTCGACGACGATCGGCTCGTCGCTGTCGCCGCCTCTCTCGCCTCCTCCCCGGGCCCCCTTGCCCCCCCTGCCGCCGCGACCGCGGCCTTGACCGCGGCCTCGACCGGCGTCATCCCTCTCTGCGGGCCGCTTTTTCTTCCCCGCCGCAGCGGCAGCGGACGCGGCGGCGGCGACCCCGTGGTCGGCCGCCCCGGCTCGCCCCGCGGGCCCGCCCCCGAGCGGCGCCACCCCCTCGTCGTCGAAGCGCCACCACGCCCTGCCGGCGGCGGGAGCGGCGGCGGCGCCGCCGCCGCCGCCCCTCCCGCCGCTCTGCCCCTTGCTCCTCCCGCGAGGGGGGAGGGCGACGTGCGCGACGTAGTGCCCGTGGTGGGCCGAGGCGCCCTTGTGGATCAAGATGGCGGCGAGCTCGTAGAGAGCCTCTTCTTTTCCTACTTCTTCTTCTTCTTCGCCGCCGCCGCCGCCGCCGCTGCTCCTCTTGTTGCCTTTCCCTCCGCCGCTGCTCTCCTTGCCGCCTTTCCTTCCGCTGCCGACGCTCTCGCCCCCGGCTCCCCCGGCCTCACCCCGCACTTGCGCGGCCGACAGCCTCAGGGGGAAACTCATCCTGTCCCCGACTTTCGCCCTCGCCATCGCCTCCACGTCGAAGACGAACCGCTGCAGCGAGACGCAGAGGCGGGGAGGGAGGTCGAGGAGGACGGCGCGGCGGGTGGCGGGCGCGCGCGCGTTCCCGCAGCGGTCGCAGTGGATGTAGGCCTCGCCGGCGTCGCCTCCTTTTTGTTTGTATTGGTGGTGTGTTTTTGTCGTTTTCCGGGGGGAAGAGCGTGGGTGAGCCTCGCTCGAAGAGAAGGAGAAGGGGGAGAAAAGAAGAAAGAAGGGGGAAAAAAAACTCCTCACCGGGCAGGTACTCGGGCGCCGCGGCCGAGGCCAGGGCGTGCTCCAGCGTCTCCGAGCCTCGCACGGGCACCGCGAGCTCCGTGAACTCCTCGACGCGGTCCGACGACGACGCGCGACCCTGACAGAGGCCGCAGACCGTTTCGATGGAGGAGCGGCCGCGGAAGAGGGAGGGGACGAGCCCGGCGGGGGCGGCGGGGGCCTCGGCCGCACCCGCCGCCGGCGGCGGCGGCGGCGGCGGCGGCGGCGCAGGGCCGCCGCCGCCGCCGAGCAGCCGCTCCTCGAGCAGCGCCAGCAGCAGCTTGAAGAACTCCTGTCCGTCCTGCTGCTCTCCCGCGTCGAGGCCCAGGGCCCTCACGAGAGGGCCAGGATCCGCGGAGCGACCCGCGGGTCCGGCCTGCATGGATGCGAAGAGGCGGCGGAGGGCGCGGACGGCGGCGTCGCCTCCGGGGGCGGAAGACGCGGGCGCGGCGCCGCCTGCGGCGCCCGAGGCGTCGGCGGCCGGCGGCTGCTGCTGCGAGGCTTCGTCTCCTCCTCTCCCGCCGCCAGTGGCGCTCTCGTAGAGCCCCTGCCTGAACGCCGTGTCGGCGAAGAGGCACTGGAGCGCGCCAGCGACGTAGCAAGTGGCCCCGAGGTTGAAGAGCCCCACGGGGACGGCTCTCTGGGGGGGGGGGATTTGTTGAAAGTGTATTTTGGGATTTTTGAGTTTTTTTTTCCTCCACCTCGCGCGACAACAAGGGGAAAAAAATGCTCTCTCCAACTCGTCTCTTCACCTCTTCCTCCTCCTCCTCCTCCGCCGCTGCCGCCTCCGCCTCTGCTTTCGGGGGCTTGGCCCAGAGCCCAACCTTCCTGTGGGACCCGGGGGGCGGAGCCAGCCCCCGGACGCAGCGCGGGGCGGCGCCCCCGCCGGCGCCTCCCCGGGCGGCAGCCGTCGAGGAGGGGAGCGACCGAGCGACTCCGGCGACGGCGGCACGGCAGCCGCACTTGCCAGAGTACGGCGCCCCGGCCGCGTCGCAGGCCCCGCCGCAGTTGAGGGCCGCGAGGAGGGCATCGATCCCGGGGTCTTGACCCGCGCGGAGGACTTCGAGCGTTTCCTGGGCCTGGTCGTTGAAGGGGATCGAGGCCGGGACGAGGTCGGCCAGGGGCGTGAAGGAGGCTGCCCCGGAGGTCGAGGTCGAGGCTCCGCCGCCGCCGCCGCGGCCGCGCTTGCTCGGCATGATCTCTCGCTGCCGATGATGCCTCGACCGTGGCAAAAAAAACGGTGTCCCTCTCTCTCGGTTCTGGGTTTTAGCGCCCAAAACTTGCTCGGCTATCGAGAGAGTGGTGCGCTCTACCTCTAGGGCACAGCGGGGAAGTCAGAAGTGGAGGAGACGGAGAGCGTGGGGGGAGGGATTCTTCGGAGCTAATGGAAAAAAAAAGTGTTTTTGAGCGCTGGCTTGTTTCGTCGAAGAAGAAGAAAAAGACGACAAACAACTTGTTTCACGATGCTGCGGTTATGTTTTTCGCAAGTTCCGCCAAACGAGCGCGCGCGCCGCCGCTTCTCTCTCTCCCTCTCTCTCTGTCTTTCCTTTTTTGCATTCCAGCGGGATGATGAAAAATAATCAGTGCTACAATCTGTTTTCTGAAATTCTAACATTGCGGAAAAGTGGGGACAGAAAGACAACGGGAGGGCAAAAATTCGTCTTTTTTTCTTGTTTTCTTCTCTTTTGGCGCGGACACTCGCTGCAGCTGCTGCTGCTGCTGCTGCTGCTCATAAAAAAACGGGGGACAGGATGAACAAGGAGAGAATGAGGGAACGGAGAGCGCTTCGTTCGTCCCTTTTTGTTGTCTTGCCAAAACCTCTCTCTCGTCACCGCAGAGGCGGCGGCGGCACTGCCGTCGTCGCCGCTGCTGCTCCACTTCCGCGTCCTCCTCCTCCGCCGCCGCCGCCGCCGCCGTCGACGTTCTCGTACCGTGCCCGCTTCGTCGAGCTGCCAGGGCCAGCGGCGGCCTCATCGGAGCCATCTTCTCCCTTGACCTCGACGGCGGGGTGAGACGCGGGCGGCGGGAGCGCCCTCTTAGTGCCGTTGCTCTCGGCCCCCGCTCCCGCTCCTGCGGCACCGCCGGGGCCCTCCGCCGCCGCCTTCCCTCCCCTCGCCCCCGCCGACAAAAACGGCTCGAAGTACAGCCTCTGCACCAGCGACCCGTGCCGCAGCACCACCGACCTCTGGAGCCTCAGCGGGGGGACGCGCTTGTGCATCTGCACCGTGTTGTCCATGTGCAGCAGGTCGCCGGGCTTGACGCCAAAGGCGTCGCGGAGCTGGTCCTCCGTCGAGCGGGCGAAGCCCAGCGCGGTCCACGTCGCGCGCGTCGCGCGGTCGTCGGTCGAGCAGAGGAGCAGGTGCGGGAGGCCGAGGGCGCGGGCGACGGTCTCGCAGCACTCGAGGAGGGCGCGGCCGTAGCCCCTGCGTTTGGGATAGTTTGAAAAAAAAAAGGAAAAAAAACGCGAGGGGGGGGGCGTGAGTTTTTTTCGTTTCTGTTAGATCTCGTGCTTCCGCATTCCACCTCACCCTCTTTCTCTTCTTCTTTCTCTCTCTCTCTCTCTCTCTCTCTCCGGCCCCTTCCTCACCTATTCCTCCTCGACTCCTGCGTGGCGAAGAAGGGTACCTCCAGATACCCGAGCGACGAGCGCACCGTCGCGGCACAGATGGGTTTCCCGTGCGGCAGCAGCGTCGGCAGCGGCGGCCTCGGCGCGCCGAGGCCGGGCACAGAGGGCGACGGACCGTCTGCGTCGTAGGCGCCTGGCGGGGGCCACCCTGGCCTGAAGCGCGGAAGGAGCACGACCTGAAAAGTTTCGTTTTGTTTTTTTGAGTTTTTTTGGAGAGAGTGAGTTTCTTTCGTTCATCTTTTCCTCCCCCAGAGGAAAATGGAAATAACTCGAAGAAAAGAAGGGGGACAAAAAACTTCTCACCGTCCTGAATCCAGAAAAGTCCGCGTCCGCGTCCGCCTCGTTGTAGAAGCTCAGGTTGAGGTTGGAGGCCACCGCCGGGAGCGGCGAGGTGACCGCGGCGTTAGAAGCTGCTGCGTTCGCTGCTCCGGAGGTCGAAGGCAGAGCAGCGTTTGCCGCCGCCGCCGTTGCCGCTTTCGCCGCCGCCGCAACCGCCGCCGCTGCCGCCGCCTCCTTCTCCTTCGCCTCCGCCGCCTCCTTCGCCTCCGCCCTCACCCTCCGCGCCTCGGCCTCGGACTTTTCTTCCGGCGTCGACTCCTCGGCAGAGACCGTCCAGTCGAGGTACTCGTGGATGGTCGCGGCCCTCGCCTCGGTGGCGCGCTTCGTCCCGGGGCGCGGCGGGGGGGCCTGTCCCGCCTCGAACGCGCGGAAGAGGAAGGGGAGGTCCTGCCGCGCGCAGCGGATCCCTTCCTTGCGGTCGAGCTTTGTTTTTTTTCGTGTATGCGTGTGTGTCGTCGAGACAGCGAGAGAGAGATGGTTGACACCAGGGGGGGG
>Ga0210003_1004982_pt1 | contig 10322 bp, 8 predicted proteins | sample LantaG_FD_182804 | JGI IMG/M metagenome (GOLD analysis project Ga0210003, IMG submission 182804) | Deep subsurface microbial communities from Baltic Sea to uncover new lineages of life (NeLLi) - Landsort_02402 metaG (SPAdes) (version 2) | ecosystem: Environmental > Aquatic > Marine > Oceanic >...
AAACCAAATAGGATATGAAGGTGGTGTGTTTTACTTTTTACGACCTATATCTAAATCAACTAAAGGTGGTACAAAAATAGAATATATTAAAATGTATATATTTGAAGGCACAGCACCATTTACACTAAGAAAAAATGATATTTTTACTGGTATTCTTTCTTACAAAGAGGAGGAACGAAAAAGAACATACCAACTGACAGATAGTGATAAAACACCAAGAATGACAAGAGTTGTAGGAATGACAAGAGATAAAAACACATCACCCACATTCTGGATATCAGTAGGTGCTGAATATGAATTTCAGGAGGTAAGTAAATGAGCTGGTCTGGAGAAAAACAGCATCACTCGTGTGCATCACGAGGAATAAAGACAAGCAAAAAAGAGCAATTGAAAATGGGTGTAAAAGAGGAAGCAGAACATCAAGATACAATAAACCGAATTATTACTGATACAAAAGCAGGTAAGCTCAAACCACTTGAATACTATCAAAAAATGGTAGCAGAAGACCACTTAGATGAAATTAAGGATTATTACACTAGACTTGCTAAGATGGAAAAAGAGGCTGGTGTTTAGAAAAAAATGAAAGGAGGTACTGTAGTGGCAAAGAAAAAATCAACAAAGAAGATGAAGAAAACCAAGAAGAAGACTGCAAAAAAGAAGAAAAGGTAACTTCAACTGAAGGGTGGGCGGGTTGGAACTACAGTAAATATTATGTCGTGGATAGGAGAGAAATATAGACATGCTATGTCAGCAAGGGGTGTTAATAGTATTCCACCTAGAGTAATGTCAGGTATAGCAATAACATTTAGTAGATTTGATACTCAGATAAGTGATGCCAAAATAAAGAATATACAAAAAATAGCAAAAAATATTGTTAATACTATACCAGACCAAGTTTATCATAGAGTTAATCTGGTAGACTATATGAATATGGTTTTAAAGCCAGAAAACACACCAAGAAGACTGTCTGCATCCACAATATTTTTATCAGAGCACCAATTAGAAAAGGGTTGTCCAAGAACAGAACGAGATTTATCTATAAAAATGACACATATTGGATGTCCGATACCAAAGATATATAAATCACCATTTAAAGATGAGAAGGCCATGTTTGCCAAAGAAGAAATATTGAAACGGTTCATGTTATTTGAACTTTCAAAAAAATATGGAAAATATTGTACTAGTGATATTGAATTAAGAGATGTAATAATAGGTGGCAATTACCCAGAAGAACACGAAATAACATATATTAATCCGATGACAGGAGAAAACTTAGTTAAAAATACTGTTGAAATAATTGCCTCTCCGAGAATGAAATTGTGGGGTGTTAGAGGAAACTTAGAACACCTTGGATATCCAGGGTTACTTAATAAGGTTAGACATGAAACGCCAGAAGATTCAGATGAAATAAATAGATTTTTGGAGGGTAATTGATGGGTTGGCAAGGAGAATCCCAACGTCATGCAATGTCCTCACGTGGTGTAAAATCATCACTCAGAAGTACTCTTGTCTCAAAAAATCTTATGGTATGGGAGAAAGAAGAGAAGTCAAAACCACTTGATGGAAATTTTGATAATTTGTATCGAATTGTGTTTAACTTAGATGGTCTTGAAATCAGAAGAAAGTGGCAAACAAAACAACTAATTACCAAACTTGCAAGAGATAAAGGATGTACAATAATAGCAAACAATATCTACTGCAGAAGTTTAACTACAGGATTAGATATTTTGGAAACAGCTAAGATAGGAAAATTGAGGTCACAAACATATCAACAGTTTATACCGTATAATGAAAACAGAACTGTTTACATAAAAATCAACAGGAAAACGGAAAAACCTAACAGTAACAAGATTTGGGTAGTTCTTAGAGAGACTGGTAGGAGGACTGTATGATGGGATGGCCCGGAGAAAGTCAAAGACATAGTATGTCAAGTAGGGGGGTAAGAACAGCAAGAGACCAATTTCCTTCCAACAAAAATATACAAATTCTCTTTCATGTTACATTCAAACGACTGGTACCAGCCATACTAAAGGAGGGAATCAAACCACAACAAGCGTCAACATATACAGGACAAGTAGAAGAAATAAAAGAACAAGCACGTGTATATGGATTCACAAATTATGATGATGCCGTACGGTGGGCTAGTAAAATGCAATATGATTTTCAAGAGCCCACATCGGTTATAGTATTTACAGGAGATGTCTCTAAATTTGAACGTGATAGACACTTCCAGTTAGCAGGGGGGAAGGGGAAGGCAATTAAAAAGAAGGGAGTGGTCAAGAATAATGCAATTATAGAAGTTGTGGATGTAACACCAGAAATGACAAGAAGAGTAGTTCAAACATTAGGTGAAAAGGACGAATTAAAGTATCAACCAGCACGAGGAACAGTACAAAACAAACAACCAACAATCGTTATGAAAGTGTCAGAAATTAATACACAATTCCAAGAACTACCCATGGGAATAGGTAGTCAAATACAAGTTACTGAAATAATGGATGCTATACAACACGACAAAAAAATACCACCAATTCTTGTTAGTAAGAGTGGTTTTTTGCAGGATGGCAGGCACAGACTAGAAGCATACAAAAGATTGGGATATAAGGAGGTGTCTGTTGTAATAGGACATCATCCAAGTGCAATCGTACTACCAAAGGAGAAATTTAAATGAGCTGGCCAGGAGAACGAATGAGACATAGTTGTTCTTCACGTGGTATAATGACAAACAGAGAGCAAGAACGAGCATATACAGCAGTTGATGCTCTTGGTGCTTTTGTCACAACAGTAGTTGCATTTTCAGGTGCTGGTCGACCTATTCATTTAAATCAAATACCTCCTCACAAACTTTCATTAGAAGTACACAAACAAGCACGTGAAGATTTAATAAATGCTCCACATTACATTCAAAGTGCTGTTAGAAGTAGTGCACAAGGTGTGGTTGTTAGTGCTCAGCAAAGAGTAGATTATGGTTTTGATGAAGACATGCAAAATAAAAATGTCTGGCCTGATGGTGATGTTTTTTATAATTCATTTAATAATACTAGACAAGTTCTTAGAGAGGTTTATGGTCCAACTATTACATTATATCGATTAGAAGTACCAAAAGAAGAACAAATACCAAATAAGCATACATTGAATTGGGTTCATAGTAAAGACTTTCTTTTAAAATTTAAAGAAATGTATGAAGACTTGGAATATGATAGAACTATTGTTACCTATGAAGTTCCTATAGAGGATATTATAGCAGTAAATGTTGGGTTTAAAACAGACTACGAAGAGTTTATTGTTATCAATAGAAATTCAATAGGACTCAAATTACCCACACAACTGGAGGTGGTCTCATAGGTTGGCAAGGTGAACGTCAACGACACGCAATGGCAGCACGAGGTGTACCTAGTTATGACAAGAGATTTGACAAGTATATGGGGACTCTTTCAACTTTTGTTGGTGCAATTGGGGTTTTTGCTGGGTTTGGTAAAAGTAAGTATTTTACTACAGATACTGGTCTACCCACTCACCAAAACATGATGGATAATCCTCTGTACTTCAGAGACAAGAAGGGGATAGCTTGGAAAATAATTTGGATGACATCTGAAGAGTATGAAAGAGCAGTTTACAGAGGATTTGACGTTGAAGCACGATTGAGAGGCAAACAAAAAGCTATACCGGAGGGAATGTCAGTACGTGAATTTCGTATAGACAGAAAACACCTAGAAAAAATCAAGAATATAATGAGAGAAAAGAAGATAGATATGCCATACCTCCGTTATCATACATACAGAAGTTTCCACGATAGAGACCAAATTAATCAAGCATTTGACCAAGAAGGTCATCACAGAGTAGTTGCTGCAGAAGAACTTGGTGAAACACACATACCAGTTTTTATAGAGTTTCCTTCTGATAAGAAATATTTTGATATTGCAAGACCACTCATGACTCAACGAATAAAAGCAGAAATTGAAGGGGATGTAGTTATGTCAGCAGGCGGAATAATTCGAAAACCTTACAGAACACCACAACAAGCAGAACTTGAATATCTTGAAAAGTGGGAGAGAGCAAGACAAATAGAGAGAGAAGTTGAACGTTCACCAACTCTTTATGATGTACCCAAAGATTATCATGAAAAACTTGAAAAGAAACGTAGAGAAGAAGAGTTCGACAGAATGATTACTGAAACAAGAAGACGACCAACAAAAGTTATCAAAACAGAAAGACTACTTAAGTTGGAGGACTTTCCATGAGCTGGCCTGGGGAACGGATGAGACATGTATACTCCGCTCGGGGTATTAAAACGGTACTTCCAAGGACAGTAACTATTCAGGTGGAAGATGCTACCTTTGTTAGAACTATTGTTAATGGATACAAAATACGTATTCGGCAAGGAGAGTGGATTGTACCTATATTTATTGATAAAGATAATCATCAGCGTATAGTTGATGGCAATCATCGTGCTCAGGCTTATAAGGAACTTGGTATGAAAATTCCAGCAATTTATGTTGATAGAATAAGAACATTACAATTACTTGTTAACAATTCACCTCTACAAGTATATCACACTCTGATGGGGAGGGAGAGTAAATGAGTTGGCCCGGAGAGAGACAGCGTCATAGTATGTCCGCCCGAGGTGTTTCAACAGCACAAATGCTGCAAATACCAGAACACCAATTTGACAAGTATAGTACTTCGGCTTATAATGATGTTGATTCTGCAAAAAAACTAATTGTTCCGTCCTCAAATGCGACAAAACCTAAATCTTACCATATTACACATCTTAGAATAGAAAGATATGAGTATGAACACTTAAATTCTATCCAAAAACAAATTCTATCAAAGCATATGGAGGCCCATGAGTTGGCTCTCCAACTAAAATTATGGGAAGGTGGAAAGTCAGTAGAAAACGGATATACTCTAGGTGATGTTGAGTCAGCAGCAGAATTTCTTATTAAAAAAAGTTTAGTAACAAGAGAACAATTACAAGGGGTTTCATCAATAGATATGATAGTTTATGCACAAAAGAAAGGATGGAAACCGAACCCAAACATATTAAAAGAACGAACGTCCTCTGGGATGGATAAGAGAGGTGAAGGTTAATGAGAATCGACCACCAAGATGTTGAGAGTGAAAAGAGTGAGGTACAAATGTGTGTAAAGTCCAACACAAGAAAAATATTAGGATTGTGTGGATTAATTTACATAATATGTCTAGGAATTACGTCGATTGTAACATGGTTCTTTGCTTATTTGTCTACTAATTCTGGGTATACGATTCTGATAACAATAAATGATTACGGTGAAGCACATATTGAATTGATTATCCATCTAGTAGGAATTTCTCTGTTTGGACTTTATGTCTACGATACAATTAAGGTTTGGTTCCATTTAGTTCCTAACAAAAAATATATAGCACAAAAAGTTGTAGGAGTAATGTTATGTTTTCTTTTGGTATCAAGTTATTTTGTAATTAACGCAAGTGCAAGCGATACAGAACCCAACAAAACACCAACCAGTGACCCCAGTCCTCCTATTCCAATAGACGAAGAAAATATACCCAGATGGAAATGGTGTGAAGAACCGAATAGTGGAATAATAAATAGCACCTCAACAAACTATGCTACAGCAGTATCAGGAGGTTCGTTGGCTGTAAGTTTAAGTCCTGCTAATTTTTCTGCTGGACAAATTTTTAGTTCGCCAACCTATACTGTAACAAGAACATTTTGGCGTTTTGATACTGCAAGTTGGATTAATACATCACTTCTTAGTATAGCAAGTGCACAAATCAAATTTAAGGTTAATGATACATCACATATCAGTCAAGTGTGGAATCTCGAATTATATAGTATACCAGACTTTAATCCACTTAATAGTTCTGATTGGAATTTAAGTGCAATATTTGTAGGTAGTATTAATGTCAGTGGATTGGTTAATAATACTATATATTCTATACCTATCGATATGTCAACTATAAATTTTACTGGTTTTACGTCATTTCAATTAAGAACTTCAAGAGAAGGAACAACACCAGTTAGTGATGATTATATATTGATTGATGGTACATCCATAGGTGACCCTGGTGAATACAGTCCTTCTCTTGAAGTATCTGTAGGATTAGGATTAAACAGAAGCATGAGTGGAAGTATAGAAACTTCTTCAATGATTTATAATAATGCGCTAAATGGTGCTAATAAAGTTGTACACAACACTCTTTATGTTGGTCAAGATGACTTTTATCCGGGTGGTGTATTTTACATCGACAGAATGTTTTTAACATTTAATACATCATCTTTAGAAAATTATACTGTATTCGAAGCATTCATATTTGCTGGTTTTGATAGAGTTCCTACTGTTGATTTTGATATAGAACTTTATGAAGTTAATTATGGTAGTACAGTAGATATTACAGATTGGAATGCGTCTGTAATATTCCAAAGAAATCTTGTTAATACAACAGGGTATTCTGCAGGTAATTGGTTTGCTGGTGCTCTAAATGTATCATATATAAATCAGACGGGGTTAACCCAATATCAATTAAGAACTTCACATGAAGGAACTCCACCTAGTAGTTCAAATGACGACGTTCAATTCTATAAACAATTACAAAGTGTTGGTACTCCTTATGAACACTGGATAGTACCGTGTTTGTATTTTAATGCCACACTTACACCAATCGCTGATGCGGGTATAGACCAAAGTACAACGAATCATACAACTATTAATTTTAATGGTACAAATTCTAATGACCCTGATGGTACAATAACAAACTGGACGTGGACTTTCATATATAATGGAACACCAAGAACTTTATATGGGGCGACTCCTTCGTTCCATTTTGATACAATGGGTGTTTATAATATAACATTAAATGTTACGGATGATAAAGGAGCTTATGATACAGATTCAATGCTTGCTGCTGTTACAACCACACGTATGATAATACGAATTAACAACAATACAGAATTCAACGCAACAAATGGAGTAAATTCGGGAAGCGGAATTAGTAGTAACCCTTATATTATTGATAATTGGATTATAGACGGTACAAACAATGGAAGTTGTATCTACATCGGTAACACCACAAAACACTTTGTAATTAGAAATTGTTCACTTAATAACGCATCTGGTTTTCCAACAACACAATACTTTTATGATTCAAGTGTCATGTTGTATAATACAACAAATGGAACTACACACAACAATACATTTTGGGGTAGTAGATTTGGTGTTTATTTAGATAAGAGTAACTATCAAAATATTACAACCAACAAGATAGCAGCTCAATATGGTGTAGGAGGCAGGTATTCCAATTATTCGATAATATATAACAATAACTTTACAGGTTCAACTCTCGGTATCGATAGTTACAAACCTAATAATATTACAATAAGTTATAACAAAATATTCGCGTATGGAACATGGGCTATGCGGATAGGTTTAGGAACAGAAGCATACATACATCATAACAATTGTACTTCAGGAACAATAGATGTTAGGACGAACAACACTACTATATCTGAAAACAACTGCACTCATAGTGGCATTATTGTAGGTTATTGTGATAACGTAACTGTATACGATAATACAATCAGATATGATTTTGGGCTTATATTAGTGTCTGTTGATAATATTCGAGTATTGAACAACTACATAGAAGGGTGCAGCGCTACTTTTACCAATGGGAATATACAAATATTATCCGCAACTAATTTTACCATCAGAAATAACAACATATCTTCGTTTGGAACCTATAATAGTGTTGGTATATATATCGATGGTAGTGCTAAAAATTATACAATGATAGAAAATTCAATATCGAACCAACTACGGGGGATTACAACATACGGTGATGATGGTGTTATTTATCATAACAATTTTATAAACAACACACTACAAGCACAAGACTTTGGAAACAACAACATCTGGGATAATAGTTATCCATCTGGCGGTAATTACTGGGATGATTATTCTGGTGATGATAGCTATCGTGGAATAAATCAGGACATTCCTGGTAGCGACCACTTAGGCGATACACCATATATTATTTCGGGTAGTGCAAGTACTCAAGATAGCTACCCATTAATGAATAATTCTCAAGCAAACTATACTCCAATTGCTAATGCAGGTTTTGATAAAGTTGGTTATGGGGGTTTTCATAGATTATACGGAAATGAATCAATAGACATAATCAATGGTTATATTACAAATTGGACTTGGTGGTTTGTATTCAATGGTACGTCATACACATTCTATAGTGAGAAGGTTAACTTCACATTCGATGTTGTTGGTGTATGGAATGTCTCTTTAAATGTTACAGATAATGATTATAATAATGCTACAGATTATATGATAGTAAATATTACATCTGTACCATACTTTTTGGATGAAGGAATATTTGCGCCAGCGTGGAGCACATCATCCCCATCAACTAATATACATTTAGATACAACATTGGGAAGAAAAGATGTACACCTGTTGAATGTGAGTTCTCCAGTAGGTTATACTTCTGCTGTTATTTACAACTCAACACTTAATATGAGTCGTTCTGCGTATGTTGTTGATTGGATGCAAAATACCACACTTGGTACTAATGACAATATAAATGTTACGATAGATAATAATAACAAACTGACCTGTGTTGAAATTTATCAAAATAAGGTAAATATCAATGGTGTTGATTTTGCAAGTATAAATACACATCAAAATGAGTGGTCAAGTTGGAGAATAATTATTCCAGACAACGGAACCACTACGTATGTATCGGTGAATAGTGTGTTTGTTGGAGTAGCAGCTACACCATATATTGGAGTTGCAGACGAATTACTATTCTCTCTACACGAAAATGGACTTGACAGTACATCAAATCTATACATTGATAAAATTGTGTATTACAATTACACACCACCTGTAGCAAATGCTGGTAGTGACCAATCTGGTTATGAGGGGGTGTATAATTTTGATGCATCGGGGTCATCAGGAGTAATTTCAAATTATACCTGGAACTTTACATTCAATAGTACCCATTACATATTATACGGAATAAGTGTTCCATTTGACTTTACAAGGTCGGGAGAATTCTTCTTAACACTAACTGTGACAAATAACATAACAACAGATATAGATACAACTTGGGTAAACATTACAAACCAACTACCAATCACTGATGCAGGTAGTAATGATACAACATATAGAGGAACATACAACTTTGATGGAACTAATTCTTATGACATAGATGGATATATTACTAATTACACGTGGAATTTTACATACAACAGTACGATGAGATATCTTTATGGTAGTACTCCATCGTATTGGTTCTGGACATTAGGTATGTATAATGTAACTTTAAAGGTTACAGATGATGAGGGTGAATGTGGGTGGAGTAATATGACTTTAACAGTACTTAACACACTACCCGTATCAGATGCTGGACCTGACCAAGCAAGTGTCAAAGCAGTAATTTTGTTTAATGGTTCAGGAAGTTATGACCCTGATGGAACAATAACAAACTATACCTGGACATTTACATACAACACATCAGCACAATTTATGTATGGAACGTTTCCAAATTTCTATTTCTACACAAACGGAAGTTATCTTGTTATACTGAATGTCACAGATAATAATGGTGGAACTAATGAAGATACGATGTGGGTAAACATTACGTGGTTAACGCCAGTTGCTGATGCAGGACCAAATCAATCAGGAAAACGACTTATAACATTTGATGGTTCGGGAAGTAGTGATGGCGATGGAACCATAGTTAATTACACGTGGAATTTTACATACAATAGTGGACCCGAAATAATCTGGGGTGTAGGACCGTCATTTGACTTTAATATTTCGGGTGTATATGTTGTAATGCTTAATGTAACAGACAATGATGGATTGTATGGATATGATAATGTAACAATCACTATAACAATTACACCACCAATCTCAAATGCAGGTCCATACCAAACAGGGTTAAGAGGAACATATGACTTTGATGGGTCTGCATCAACAGACCCTGATGGAACAATAACAAACTATACCTGGACATTTACATACAATGCAACGGGATATACTTTATATGATGTAAATCCAGACTTTTACTTCTATACAGATGGTAATTACCAAATAACTCTAAACGTAACAGATGATGATTGGAGGTATGATGAAGATACAACGTGGATAAATATTACATTATCAAAACCAATACCAATCATAACCTATTCTCCGTTTGATGACTTTAAGGGTGTCAAACTAGTTAATGGTGGAAGTTCATATGATATTGATGGACATATTACTAATTATACCTGGACATTTACATATAATCTAACAGTTTATAAT
>Ga0210003_1004983_pt1 | contig 10320 bp, 19 predicted proteins | sample LantaG_FD_182804 | JGI IMG/M metagenome (GOLD analysis project Ga0210003, IMG submission 182804) | Deep subsurface microbial communities from Baltic Sea to uncover new lineages of life (NeLLi) - Landsort_02402 metaG (SPAdes) (version 2) | ecosystem: Environmental > Aquatic > Marine > Oceanic >...
GATGATACGCCTGCGGCCACAAAACATTTTCTATCGGGAATCACGACATCTTTCAGGACAAAAGTTCTCCATTATTTTGGTAGTTTGATATAGGGTAGTGTGTGTCATCGGTTTTCGTGTTATACTCCAAGTTATTCTCCTGTTCATTTTCTAATCGGTTGAAATCATTTACAACGTAGTTTCAAACACCGTCTCAGATATTATATTGTATAAAAACTTTACATAAATTTAGTTACTTAGCTAATAAAACACTTGACAAGGTTTTTACGAATTGATAATATATAGGGGTATGGTAGTTGGCTCATTGATAAGATATTATTTACTTATAGGTAAGGTTTTTTATGAGCCAAATTATTTGTTATTGTAACTTTAGATAAAGGAGTTTTCTAATGGCAAAGCTAACAGCGACGGAGTTTCAAGAGAAGCACGCTCGAAGGTTGAAAGCTGCGGTTGAGGACGTTCGACGTGGTATTGACAGGGTTACTGAGAATCCCTGCGAAAAGGCTGCTGCTAAGCAGGATAAAATGCTTACAAATTTAACGGCTGCAATTTCGGCGGGCAAGTGGAGTGCCGGTTTGAAACGTGTTACGTTAGAGGACTGGAAACGCAAAGCCAGAGACATCGGAGTAAATCGCATAGCTGCCGGAATTGACGGAGCGAAGGACAAGGTTGTCGCATTTGCCGAAGTTTTGTTACCTCACATTGACAGGGGTAAGGACAAAATCAAAGCAATGCCAGACGTTACACTTGACGACAATATCAACCGTATGACAACTTTCATTCGGCATATGTCTGAGCTAAAGCGTTAACGATTGTATTTGTTATCGTTTTTATTTTGTATTGTTTTGTAGAGCGTATGAGTTTTACTTTTATTGTGAGGGTTTTATTATGATAAAACAGATAAACTGTACTAAGCTGATAACGGCTGCAACTGGAGGCAGTTTAGAGGCTAATGCCGGTGAAAGTTTTTTAGTTAGAGCGATATTCAATGCCTTACCGATAACCAAAACAGATACATATCTAACAGCGAAGATAGACAACGTAACTGTTGGTTATTATCGTTGTGTAGGTAAAAGCGGAAATCACTTAGGGGGTGCAAGTTCGTCAACTATTGGGCGTAACTTAATGCAATTTCTTGTTGAGCGGGGTTTACCGTTTTCGTTGCCGGTTGCTGAGGGGCAGAAGTTAACTATTAGTAGAGCGGCTGGTACAGGTAAGATAATTGTTTTATATGACCGTTACGACGCTGGCGATATTCGGGCTGATATGCCTTGCGGCACAGCGGCAAAGAATTACGGTTTTTTGCAGTATTTGCGGGAGACTGATATACTAACTGCGTCTGGTGATATGGAGCTTGACACTTCTATTACTCCTGCCGAATTTCCTGATTTTCCTGCTGGCAAGGCTGTACCTGCTAAGACTAAGATTAAGTTACACGGTATTGCGGCTTGTCCGGCTGGTTATTGGGTTTCCAACGACCACGGCTTTTATACAAGCTACTTAAAGTTAGTTCGTGAACGTGAGGTATTATTTGACGAAGATAGAGTAGGCTTTTTATTTGAAGCTAATAATTATCTGGCACAGCTTCACCCTTACGAACTTGGCAAGTCGATTATTGGTTCAGGAGCGGAGTTTGGCGATTCCAACGGATTTTTCGCAAACAAGCAACCTCTAATGTTTGACCCTGCTTTAGTTTTTGAATCAGGTGAGGAGCTTATTGTTTATCTCACTTGGGTTAAGAAGGGCAGTGGCACAATGACTGCTAATCTTGCTGACGTTGCTTTAATTCTTGAAGTCAACAGAGAATAACTAACTATATCTATTAACTTTTTGAGGGATATATAATGTTAAAGTGGAAACAGTATAAGTTTGCCGATATAGTCGGGCCGGACGAAAGTTTGACTGATATTTTAGCGGGTATGTCTGGCAAAAACAGAGTTATAAAAAAGGTTGCATTTCCAGCAACGGAAAATCTATCTGTTAGGCTTTACAGAGACGCTGAGCAGATGGTTGATTTTTACTGCTATTTGCTTACAGGAGAGCCGCCTATTATTGACGTAGATTTACCTTTGGCAGAGGGTCAACTTTGCAAGGCCGGATTTTTTATGTTGACTGGTACATCGACCACGCCTACTATTGGAATTGGTTATGAGGAGACTGGTTAAAATCAGTTATGTCAAAGCTGCTTACTCCAGTTCAGTATGAGGACACTTTAGACGAATTAAATATGATTCGTCCGTTGGAGCTTGCTGACGTTGTTAAGCATTTAATTGATATACCTATTCTTAATTCTAATTCTGTTAACAACAATCTCGCACTTGGAAAGTTATTACGTTGCGATAATGCCGGAGCTTCGCTGATTAAGAACGCCAACGGTTTTAAGTACGTTGAAGCGATAGCTTTTTATGTAGATTATCTTGGAAAACCAAGAGACATTACTTTTGCTCAGCCTGTTGAAGGTGCTTTATATAAGTATGTATCGGATAATGAATGTTATAATGTTAGTTGGGTTATTCCGGCACTTGGAAATCCAATTATAAAGACGTGGCTTGCTACTGATACAACGTGGCTTGAATTTAACGGTACAAAGATACGGCTTAACATTAGCGGCGGTATTTTACATCACTTGAACGCTATTTTATACGGTTTTTATAATTAGGTAATTTATTATGCCAGTTACAAGATTAAAGTGGAGTAGTTTACTACAACTTACAGAGATTGAGTTTAAGCCAGAAGCTCCGAAGGTATTGACTGTTTCCGACGAACTAATACAATCGCTTTCGTGGTTAACCGGAGCTACGAAACACGACAGAAGGCTTTTACGTTGCGACGAAAACGGAGCTTTGTTAATTGCAGACGCTTGGAGTTTATTAAATTCTGTTGAGACGGACGAATTATATCCTCAAAGTGCTGCCGAAGATACATACGTTTCAAGTGTTGCACACAAAGGAATTTTAGTTTCAACAGGTACGCAAATAGTCAAAGTCGGTTTTTTACCTGTTAGCGGCGGCGTTGTGGAATGGATTTATATTTCAGCAGATACATTATATTGGTATCCCCATTCAGTTTATAGCATTGTTGTTCACGTTGTTCCTGACCCTGATGGGACGGCAAGCTACGTCGGGATAACGGCTTTCAATTAGCGGAGATAATTTATTATGCTGATATGGATTAAAAAGAACTGGAGCGTTATAGTAAGTGTCTTAGTAACAATCGTTTTTATAATTTATATGTACGGTTGTGAAGCTAAAACAAAATCATTAGTAGAGCCGGACAGGTTAGTAAATCGGCAGGAATTACAATTAGAGCTTGACCAGATTATTGGTTTAGCTCAACTGCGAATGACAGACCTCGACCAACAGGAGCAATTTAGAGCTATTATTATGCAAAATGCTTTAGTTCTTGTACAGGGACAGCCGTTTAATCCTTTAGGTTTAATTACAGCAATCGCCGCTATTTACGGTGTAACTCAGGGCGGCTCTAATATAACTAAAGTCGTTAACAATGTTCGCAACAAAAGGAAAGCAAACAATGGCACAGCCTAAAAAAGAAGTATGCAGTATTCGCATAATGTTTCCGGTTGATACAGACGAACAGGCTATAGACTATAAAAAGAAAATAGCTGCTCTACTTGCGGAGATACCGGAATCGGTATTAAATTTCAGTTTAGCAACTGTACCGGCTACTCCGCCTAATGGCTAATTTATTTAAGTATTATGCTGACCTTCTCTGGTTTGATTATGGTATGGCTGGCTCTAAGACTCACGACGCTGACCTTGCTTCTAATACAGCTTGGACTTATTGGTATGTACCTAATGACCATTCAGCTATACAATACACGCTTCAAGCTGTTGACAGAATTATAGAAGCGTTAAATCTTATATCGGGTAATGAGTGGGGGTCTCCTAAAGATTATTTATTTATGACTCATTATTTTAGCTGGGAATATACAAGTGAAGATAAGCCAGAAGTTACTTGGCAAGCAATTGCCGAAGCTTGGCTTGTCAACGATTTTGAATGTAGAGCGGTAACAATAGCTTTTATAGATAGAATGAGACAGCTTCTTTGGAATGAGCCTTTTTCTGCTGTATTTGCTTCTAAGCCAGAAGAACAGGAGCTACCCGAATAATGGGAATCAAAGACAAAGCTACTTACGGCGAATACTATTGGGCAATGAATGTCGAAGCTCAGGCCGCTTACGATGAGGAGATGGAGCAGGCTTTTGCTCCTCACTTTCGGGGTATAATATCGCAATCGCCTGATATAAATGTTTTGCCTTCTGGTTTACAAAACTTCGTCCGTTCTTTAGCTGAACCGCCCTCAGCCGGATTTGGCGGATTCGCTTTAGGTGTTGGCGTTGAGATGGTTGACGAAGTTTTACACAGTGTTATGAATCCGGCTATGAAGATAATGACCAGAGCCGTCAATCGAAGGGCTAAAGAGACTTGGCTAACAATCGAACAGGCTAATACATTATTTCGACAGGATAAAATACAACAGGATTATTGGAAGCTTGTAACAACAAGCGAAGGCTACGAAGATGTTATCGCTCGACAGGTTTATGAATCAGGTATGCCGTACCCTTCAATTCCCGACCTTATACTATATGCACGTTATCACGCTGACCCTTACAATACAAGAGCAACAGTCTGGGAATGGTTTGACGTACCCGCACGTGATTATGAAGTATGGGACTGGCTAAACTTACAGCGATTATCAACCTCAGACATACAAACAATTTTTAGACGTGGACTTATTAACAAGTCAACGTTTCAAACAAACCTTGCTGAAATTGGCTGGAGTAGAGAAGATAGAGACTTAGTAGAGGAGCTTGGCTGGACAATGCCAAACGCAATGTTATTAGTACAAGGCGATTTAATGCAGGGCAAGTCTGCTGCTGAAATAATTAGAGATATTAGCATAGCCGATATAAATCCTAAATACGCTCAGAACTATTTAGACGCTATTTTAACAAAACCTGCCAGTCAAGACATTATTGCTTATGAATTGAGACGCGACCCCTCTTTGTCAAACATCGGACAGGCACTAAGACGTATCGGCATACACGATAACTATTTTCCGCTATACAAAGAACTTGCTCAACAAATACCGCCTATTGCTGATATTATTACAATGGCAGTTAGAGAAGCGTTTACACCTGCAATAGCTACAAAGTTCGGACAGTATGAAGATTTTCCCAAAGACTTAGAAGTCTGGGGAGCTAAAAAAGGACTGTCCGCCGAATGGACTCAAAGATATTGGGCGGCTCATTGGAGTTTACCTTCACCGCAACAGGGCTTTGAAATGTTACATCGTGGAATTATAACTCAGGCCGAACTTGATATGCTTCTTAGAGCTTTGGACGTTATGCCTTTTTGGCGAAGTAAATTAGTTAGTATGGCCTATAAGCGACTAACCAGAGTTGATATACGCCGAATGTATAATGTCGGAGTTCTAACAGAATCGCAAGTTTATGAAGCATACTTAGAATTAGGATATAACGAAAGAGACGCTCGGCGTATGAGTGATTTTACCGTCAAACAAGTATTAGCAACACAATCAAAGTTTACCGCCGCTAATGTTATTACAGCATATTCAAATTACATAATAAATCGCTCCGAAGCTGCGTCGCTATTAAAAGAAGTCGGTGTCCGCTCAGAAAATATATCGTTTGTACTTTCGTCCGCTGAATATAAAAGAGAATGGGAATTGACTGAAAGCAGAATCGCTGCTATTAAGAATCTATATAAAAAGCAAGTATATACACCTGACAAAGCAAGAGGGGAATTGTTAAGACTCGATATGCCTTCGCAACGTGTTGATATTCTTATGGAGCAATGGTACATTGACGAAAAAGACAAAGAACCTCGATACTGGACTACAGCACAAACCCTGTCTTTTATTAAAGCCGGACTGATAAGCCCTGAACGTGGACGAACAGAATTACAAAATATCGGTTATGATACTGAGCATATAAACGTATATATGGAATCAGGAAAATGAGCGACGCACAGAAATTAAAAGACTGCATAAGTGAATTAAGCAAAACACGAAAAGAGCTTGACGATAAACTTAATAAAGCAGAGGAGCAGAATCGACAGAATCGTCAAGAATTAGAGGCACAATCGAACCGTCAAAGTTAACGTGTCCTTTGGTATATTCACGGCTTAATACCTTTGTAATTTTCTTAACTGTATAAGTATCTGTTTCGCTTGAACGCAATAACCCTTTGAATGACGGCCATTGCTCCTGTTCATAAACTCCGTCCCTGACTTGAACTGCATTTTTCCTTATGCCTTTTATAACTGTTTTAGTATCTGTTGAATAATCTTTTAGCCCTCTTATAGTTAAAGTGTTCATTGACTCAACTATCTTTAAGCCGCCTAAAGAGACTTCGTCGGTTATGTTTTGCAAATTCTCTAATCCCGCTTCGTTCACAATCAGACTATCAGTATCGCAGTAAAAATAGTTTCCCTGACCTGCCATTTTCATAAGCTCCCATAAATACAACCTGCCGAAAGCGGAAACGTGAGCGGCTATTGCTGGAAACGAATTAAAAGACTCCTCATAACCAGTCAATTCAAAAATCTCACCTAACAAATATCTTATCTGCTTTACTCCGTGAACACCCGAAACAAAACACAATTCGACCCTGTCTTTTTCGTCCGGACATTCACCTATTTTCGTCCACGTCTCCGCCTTCTGCCCGAACTTGCCGTAAAGAGAATTGAGCATTTTCTTACAAAGCTCCTCATATTCAGCAACACCGGCAGACTTGAACTCCTGTCTTAATTTGTAAAATCGGTCAACGTAAGTCTTAAAAATGTTCGCTTGCTCATAAATAACAGCTTGCTCAATTGATTTAAGATGATTATGTTTTAAGGCATAAAACAATTCCGGCGTTGTCAAAACCGTCCAAAATCGACCGACAGGAAATATAGTACGTCCACGCCTAACAGCATATACAGGCTCGTCCGTTTCAATTAAGACTTTTGCAACAATCGAAGTATAGCTGATAAGGTCATTGAGACTTCTAAGCGAAAGTCTTTGACATATCTTCTCATACTTAACAGGATAATTGTATGCACGCATAACAGTAGGATAGAGACTGTTAACATCAAGAATATAATAGTTGTCATTTTTCAATTCTCCTAAATAAAAACATTCAACTCTACCCCCACGATAACTTTCACGCTCTAAATCTATTGCCTGTTCGTTGTTGTGAATCCAAATTCGATTATGATAATGACCAAATAGATAAGCCGCCATAGCAGTAGAACCTCTGGTATAACATAAGCGGCTAATAGAATTAGCTTCTAAAAACTTTATAAAACGTTTGAAATTCTCTAACTCAATTTCGACATCACGCTTGCAATATGTACTTAAAAAAGAATCTGTACAGGTATCAAAATCAATTTGCAACTTCGGCACACCTATTCTCTGACCTGTCTTTGCAAGCGATTCAACAAACCAATTCATAATGTCAAGAAAAACTATTGAACCATATCGACCACGCACAGAAATTATACTGGTAGAGCCGCCGTCGTAGAAAAACTTTAACTTGAACCCGACCTGTCTAAGATATTTCCAGCCCTCAACAAGTGTAAAATCAAAGACAAGGTTGCGGGCAAGTACCCAGAGCTTTTGCTTTTTAGCCGTATGCTGATAAACAAATACCCAGAATTTAAGTATGTCATCAAAATATAACCATTCGACCGAATCTTTACGCCTATCGTTACCACGCCGCCAATAACAAGCCCAGCCTAATTTGAATCGCTGCTTAATTGAACCATTAGACAACCGCTCCTGTATTGTTTCCACGTCGAAAAAAATTAAGTGGCGGGGTATTGCTAAAGTTTTCTCACGCTTCAAACAATGCGGTTTACGATTTATACTACTCATTCCATAACCTTATGAACAGCAGACCAAGTCTGCAAACCAACAATTTCCTCAGCGGCATACTTTTCCCATTCCTGCCATTGCTCCTCAACTTGCGATTCAACCATTCCAGGTGTCATCGGTACATTAGATAAGATATTGACAAACCGCTCCGTTATTGGCTCACCTGCCCGAATAACCGATTGAACTTTTACCTTGTACATATACTCCTGACTTGTTGCCCACGTTACCGCCGCCATAGTCTTTTCAGTCGGGTATCTGTCTTTACGAATGAATCGAGCTAACCCCTCTTTTACCTCTAATTCGTTCACGCTACGCCAATCAGCTAACATATCACCACGCCTATAAGATAGACCGACAGCCGTCATATCTTTTATGAATTTTGTTGCGGATAGACCCTCTCTAAAAGCTCCCCTCATTTTCGCAATAACCTCAGCCCGAATAATGCTCATTATGTTTTACCGTCCTTGATATAATTAAATACAAATCAGTAAGGTATAACGAACATTACAATCGAGCGTAAATGGACATCGCCAATTCGTCAAGCGTATCAATGCCCTCAGCTAAACTTTTAATTGCTTCGGTTAAGTTCGGCCTATGTTCGGCAATGAGTACCAACGATTCAGTTAAATGTTTTCTCGACCACTCAAAATTACGATGGACACCCTCAAACTTCTCTTTTAACTTGCCTCTTGTATTACCTGCCATTTTATAATCACTCCTTTGAAAATGCCGCCGCCGGTGTCCGTTCCAACGACGGCACGGCTAAGAAAGATGTTGGAATCGTTATTGCTTCATAACCGATAACGCCGATTCAACAGCTTCGGACAAAGCCTGTTCACTAAACTCAGTTTCCTTCAAAGCGAATAACTTTGTTGTCAATTCAGGATTGTCCAAGCGTATCAAATCATACGTTGAAGTTATATCGTTTTGCTCACCGTGGCGAATAGCAATAAAAGCCTGACTATCAAAATCGGCTTCGTGTTTCGATATTTTGCGAGCTAATCGCTTACCGGCTATGAACAAAACAAAACCGTCCTCTGTTACAATCGGACACCCTATCTTTTCAGAAGGCTTACCTTTATACTTGCCCTCTAATAAAACAGGCTCAGCACAAACGACAAAAGTAATAGCTTCACCATCCTCAGATAGAAAAGCTAAATCACCCCCGCCGAACTCCTTCATTTTCTCTGTCCACGACATTATTAGACTCCTTTGCTTTGATTAAAAAACATTCCTTTGATATACCACTACGAACAATCGACCTGATTATATCCTCTGGCTGCTTATCAAAATTGATAGATAAAACCTTCAAGCTGTCAAAATCCTCTGCTGTAAATACTAACTTAAAATCAAATACGTCAATACGCTCAACCTTCATAATACAACCTCTAAAAATTCGCCCACCATCAACCCGCCTTTCGGCACACCAGAAGGAGGAGGAAAAAATGTTACTCCATAAACTTAAATGAACCGCCTGACTCCGCCTTGCCGGAAAACTTATGCTCCAAATCATCGACAGTGGAACGTAACAGCTTGCATAGCTGCTGAACCTGAACAGGTTTACTTTCATAACTCGAACCTGCACAAAAACCAATTACACTAATTGCCTTTACCGCCTTGTTCACCCTCGGAGTAACTACACGAACAAATCTTGCAGATTTGCTCTCCTCTTTAGGTATTTGCTGACCACGCCTTGTTGATGTTTTCGCCATAATTAAAATCTCCTAAATCTAAATTAACATAAACATAAATAACATACGAACGCTAAGAAAAACAACTGTCTTAAACTAATCTCCATAATAATTAGCCCCCTAAAGTTAAGCACTAAGAACAACAAAAGAAGAAGTGCTAAGAACGTGAACCTCATTGTCCGTCAAATTGCCGATAATCTTCTCACCTTCTTTTAGATTTATACGACTTCTAATTTCCACTTCGTCCTCAGCTTTTGCTAAAATTACCCTGCCTTTTATTTCACCGTTAGCAATTAAGTAAACCATTTTTAACACCTCTCAAATTAAATTACATTGTTGACTTAGCTAAAGACCATAGCCAACTAAGAAATAAATAATTAGCATATCCCCAAACAAATATAATCGGAATCAATAACAAATACCATAACGAACTATGTATCTGAATATCTGCCATAACCTTACTCCACTAAAACTTAATTATAGAACGCAACCAGTCTATTACAACGTAACTCAAAAACCCCAAAAGAAATACCACTAAACTACATACCAAAAAACAAACTATTGTGTCTATCTCATTCTTTGCCATAACCTTAAACCTTTCAATTTCTTAACCTTTTCTACATAAAATATAACATAACTCCTAACTAAAGTCAAGATAATTCTGACAAAATATACTATTTTCCTGATAATTTGTATGCCGGAAACTTTACCAAAAGTTATATTGCCA
>Ga0210003_1004984_pt1 | contig 10319 bp, 6 predicted proteins | sample LantaG_FD_182804 | JGI IMG/M metagenome (GOLD analysis project Ga0210003, IMG submission 182804) | Deep subsurface microbial communities from Baltic Sea to uncover new lineages of life (NeLLi) - Landsort_02402 metaG (SPAdes) (version 2) | ecosystem: Environmental > Aquatic > Marine > Oceanic >...
CTCTCTCTCTCTCTCTCTCTCTCTCTCTCTCTCTCTCTCTCTCTCTCTCTCTCTCTCTCTCTTCCTCTCTCTCTCTCTCTCACACACACGCACACCAGGGCTCGACCTCGGTCCGCCAGCTCGACCTCGCGGACCTCTCCTCGGTCTCTGCGTTCGCCGAGGCCGTCTCGCGCGACGAGCCGCGCCTCGACCTGCTCGTCAACAACGCGGGCGTCATGGCCTGCCCGCCGATGCGCACGAAGGACGGCCTGGAGCTGCAGATCGGGACCTGCCACCACGGCCACTTCGCCCTGACGGAGGCGCTCCTTCAGAAACTCAAGGGGACGCCGCAGCCTCCCGCCCGCGTCGTGACCGTCGCGTCGCTCGCGCACCGCTCCGGAGGGCTCGACCCCGAGGACCTGCACTGGCAGAGGCGCCCCTACGGTCGCGTCACGGCCTACGGGGCCGCCAAGCTGGCCAACGTCCTGTTCGCGCGCGAGCTGGCGAAGCGCGAAGGAGGAGGAGGAGCAGGTGGGGAAGAAAAGGACGACGAGAGCAAGCTCCTGTCGCTGTCGCTGCACCCGGGCGTCATCCACACGCCTCTGTTCCGCCACGTCATCGGCGAGGGCCTCGTCGCGTCCGTGCTCAACCCTGCGATGGACTGGTTCGGCTGGGGCGTCCGCGGCGTGCTGACGCGCGTTTTGGGTTTTCCCGGGGTGAAGACTGTGGAGCAGGGCGCCGCGACCTCTGTCTTTGCCGCAGTGGCGCCGCTGAGCGCCTTCGGGAAAAGCGATGGCAAGATCCCAAACGGATCCTACCTTTCCGATTGCAGGCTCGGGGAGACGACGCCTGAGGGGAAGGACGACGTTTTGGCGAAGAGGCTGTGGGAGGTGACGGAGAAGGAGGTTGGGGAAGTGATGGAGAAGAAGAAGGAGACAAGCAAGAAGTAGAGTTAACTTTTTTTTCATTCATTGCAAATTCTTAAAACTCGCCCAAACGCATCCATGCCCCTCTCTCACGCTTTCTCTCTCTCTGGTTCCGCCACGGAAAAAGCAGGGAGAATTTTATATATACCGAATCCTCCTCCTCCTTTAAAGCCTCTTGAGCGACCTCTTTTTCGCGACCGCCGCCTTGCTCGCCGGGGGCGCTCCGGCCGCAGGCCTCGCCTTTTTCTCGTTCGCTCCACTAGCACCTCCTCCGGAACCCCCTCCTCCTCCTCCGGACCCGCCCTCCGCTCCCCCTTCCTCGCTGGTGGGGCCGCCGTCCCCCGAGGCAGCGTTGACGGCGTTGGCTCCGCCGCGGGCGGTCAGGGGCGTGTTTGCCGTCGTCGTCGAAGCGCCGCCCGCCGCAGCGGCGCGCCCGCTCGAGCCCGCACCTCCCGCTCCTCCTTCCGCCTTGGCCCTCGCCTGCGCGGCGCTCGGCCCCGAGCTCGCGTGCACGCCCGTCATCAGCCTCGCCCTCGCCGCGAACGCCCCGTAGTCCTCCAGCAGCAGCCTCCCGGCCTCCTCGTTGAGCGCCGACTCGGGAAAGGGTTCCACCAGCAGGCAGCGCACGACGACGAGCACGTGTCGTAAGCCCAAATCCGGTTTCCAGTCTTTCTTCAAAACGTTGACGCAGACGTCTCCCGAGGTGGAGACGTTGGGGTGGAAGATCTTGGTGGAGAAGCTGGCCGTGGGAGGGCAGGTGGGGAAGTCTGCGGGGAGGGAGAGGCGCAGGCGGAAGGAGCCCTTTTCGTAAGGGGTTCCGGCTGTTGTTGAGGAGTTTTTTTTTTTTTTTCTTCGAAAGAGAGAGAGAAAGAGGTGAGAGCGTCTCCTTCTTCTTTGAAACTATGCCTATCTCAAGAAAGAAAAAGCAGTTCTCTCCTCCTCACCGGGCCCGTCGTAGATGGCCTGGATGTCTCCGATGTTGGCCTCGTTGACGACGACCTAAAGGAAGAAGAGAGGTTTTTGAGAGAGAGTTTTGAAGAGGTTGAGAAAAAAAAAGAGGTTGAGGTCGAGGTCGAGGTGAGCTTGACGACTGTTGAGAGTTTCGCTGTCGCTCCTCTCTCTCGATTTCGAGACACCCCTCGCTACCCCTCTCCACACAGCCAGCCTCCCTTACCCAAATCCCGTCCTCGGGCTTCTCCACGAGGTCTCGGAGCTCCTTGGATACGCGCTTCAGGCCTTCGACGGACAAGGCCTGTTGGATTTTTGGGATTTTTTTTAATCGGTGAGCGGCGGCGAGAGCATTGGCGGGCTCGTCTTCGGACGCGATTCTACCATGCGCCTCTTTTCGCCTCTCTCCGCTGTCTCTCTCGACTCGTCATCTCCTCGAGGCCGTAAAGCGTACCATGGTGACGACGCCGACGGTGGGAGCTGTAGCAGTTGAGGCGAGGAAAGAGCGAGAAAAATGACAGAGAAAAGGAAGACAGACGAATGTGTATCTCCGAGAGCGAGGGAAATGAATAAAAAAAAGAGGAGGGGCGAAAAGAGGGAGAGAGAGAAAAGGAAAACTCATCGACCTCAACGAGTTGCTGAGTCTTTTCCTCTCACGCCTTTCACGCTTCTCTCTTCTCTTCCTCTTTTCTTCTCCACAGCTTTTGTGCTCCCAGATCAGAGAAGAATCCCAGATGTGTGTGAAAACGCGAAACAAAAAAGAATTTGTAAGAAGAAAGAGATAACAAAAAGCCGCTGAACAACAAAATAAAAACACCTCTCTTCTCTCTCTCTCTCTCCTTTCTCTCCCACCTCCACCTCTCTCCCCCTCCCTCCTCCCTCACTTCTGCCCCTCGGGGTTGAGCGGCTTCACAAAAGGCTCCACCGTCCCCTTGAACCTCTGCGCCCTCGAGCCATCATCCCCCATGGCCGCCTCCTTGCCCCAAGCGACGTATTCCTCTTTGGTTTTAGGAAGCTTCGACAGGTCGCCGGTGATCTTGAACCCGGCGTCGTCGCCGCCGATCACGTGGTCGATCAAACCGTAGCGCTTCGCCTCCAGGGCGCTCATGTACCTGTCGCGGTCGGTGTCGAGGTCGATCTGTCTCGCGCTCTTGCCCGTGCGAGACGCCATGATCCGGTTTAAGTTCGCTTTATGGAACATGATCTCCTTGGCCTGGATCTCGATGTCCACGGCCTGGCCCGAGGCTCCCCCGAGGGGCTGGTGGATCATGATGCGGGCGTTGGGCATCGCGTGGCGCTTGCCTGTGGCTCCCGCACAAAGTAAGAAAGCACCCATCGAGGCTGCGAGGCCGAAGCAATACGTAGAAACGTCGGCCCTCGTCATCTGCATGGCGTCGTAGATGCCCAGGCCGGCCGTCACCGACCCTCCCGGGGAGTTGATGAAGAGCTTGATGTCCTGTTTTGTTGTTGGGGTGGAGTTCATGAGGAAGGCGGGATCGAGCGGAGCAAGGGGAGGTGCGTTTGGTGGCGTGAGGTGGAGTGGAAGAGGAAGAAGAGAAGAGAAGAAGAAAAAGGGCGAGGTCGGAGAGAAAAACAAGAAAAAAGCTCCGATTCCAGTCTCCCTTCATCCGCTTTGCTTTCTTTCTCTCTCTCCGTACCTTTTTCGCGTCTTTCGCGTCCAGGAGCAGCAGCTGTGAGATGATGGCGTCGGCGACAAAGTCGTTGACCTGCGGGAATTGGAATTCAGTTGGAGAGAGAAAGGCAAAAAGAGCGTGAGGAAAAGGAATCGCTGGCCGCCGGCGTTGCTTTTTTTCGGCGTTTGAGATTTGTCTATTCTCCCCTCGCCTCCTGCTCATTTTCCCTTACCTCTCCGCCCAGGAAGATCACGCGCTGGTCGAGGAGCATCGAGAAGGGGTCGCCTCCGAGCTCGGGGGTGCTGTGCGAGGGTTGGAAGGTGGAGAAGAAGGGGAGGAGAAAGGAAAGGGCAAGTTGATGGAAGAGGTGAGTCGTCGGTTTCGATGCCAGTCTCTCCTCTCTCTTTCTCTCTTTCAAAAGTTCCCTCTCCGTCTCTCGTTCGATTCCAATCTTGCTGTCCTCGCGGCGCCACCAGCGACAAACAGCTAGCTTCAGATCTAGAAGGGGGGAGATCAAAATAAAACTCACCGGGGCGGCATCAGCGGCTGCCCTCGGGCGTAGACGGCAACGGCGCCGGAGCGGCGGCGAGATTGGCGAAGAACAGCAGGGGCAACAACGGAGCGCGCCGAGCTCGACGCCGGCAGCACCGCCGTGCCGCTCCTGCGGCTGGTGCCCGTCGCGAGGCCGCCACGGGCGGCGCAGGCGAAGGTCGTGGAGGCCATCGCGCGCAGGAAGAGAAGAGGAACAAGAAGAAGACGAACGAAGAAAGAACGTCGAGGAGAGGAAAGAAAAACGAGATTTCTGAAGAAAAAATTGTCGATTTTTTTCTTCCGACCTCGACCTCTTTTTTCCAGCAGCGAGTGTGCCGCGTCGCGCCGCTCTCTCTGCTTCCTTCTCCTCCTCCCAGCAGCGTCGCATCGCAGAGAGACTGAGAAGATAAATCAGAAAAGATAAAAAGAAACTGGATCAGAGGATAACACTCTTTTCTCTCTCTCGCCTTTTTTCTCTCTCTCTCCCTCTCCTTCAACAAGAAAAAAAAACGCCTTCTTCTCTTTTTCTCTTTTCTCATTATCTCTCTTTTCTCTCCTGCGCCCTGCGCTTTTTTTTTAAATCAGGCTCCGTGTCTCTCTGTTGTGTTCTCTCCCCCTGTCTTTAATCAGAAAATCACTTTATCTCTCACCTAAAAAACAGAACTAAAAAACTACCATTTTCGCTCGATAGGAGCAGAGGGAGCCGGCGCCGCCGGCGGCGGGGCCTCCCCTCCTCCCTCTGCCGCGCGCGAGCGGGGCTGGTAGCGCGAGGGCGGGCGCGCGTCCCCAGAGGAGGCAGGCGGCGGGGGGGCCACGCCCGAGGGCGGGGCCTCCCCGGCGCCGCCGCGCCTCGGCTGGAACTTGCCGGCAGTGGGGCGTTGCTCGGAAGAAGAGGAAGGAGGAGGAGCGGCGAACGAAGGCGGCGCCTCCCCAGCTCCAGCGCGCCTCGGCTGCCACTTGCCGGCCGTGGGCCTCTCAGAAGCAGCGTCGGGTGCAGCAGCAGCGGGGGCAGCGTCCTCGCGGTCCCCGCGGAGGGCGGGGGGCACGAAGCCGCCGCCGGTGCGCCGTGACGGGGGAACGTAGCCGCCTCCTCCTCCTCCGCCGCCGCTGCTCCGGTCGCCGCCTCCGCTCCCGCGCTCTCCTTCTCGCTCCTCCCTTCCGCTCCCGCGGTCCCTGAGGTCGGCAAAGTCCCTCGTCGGCCTCCGCTCCCGCTCCTCCTCCTCGCCACGACGCCTCTCGCGCTCCCTCTCCTCCTGCTCCCTGCGGGCCTCGCGCTCCTTCTCGGCGCGCTCCTCTTCCAATCTCTCCCTCTCGAGCTCCTCCTCCTCCCTGCGCGCGAGCAGCTCCTCGCGGCATTTCTTGACAAACGCGCGCGCCCTCGCAGCCCTGCGCTCGGCCTTGGCCTTTTCTTTCCGCTTCTGCTTGGCGGCCTCGCGCTGCGAGGCCAGCGCAGCGAACTCGGCTGAGCGCTTCTCCTGCGCGGCGCTGGCGAACGCCGCGGCGTCGGCGGCCAGCCGCGACAGCCGCTCCTTCTCTTTGGAGTCGGCCTCCCACGCCGCGCGGTGCTGCGCCGCAAACTCGACCAGCTCCTCGGCAAACGCCGCCTCGTCTTCCTTGAGTCGGGCCTCGTGGGCGGCTTCGATCAGAGGGGCCTCTTCTTGGCGCTTGGCGCGCGTGGCGTGGTCGAGGTTGCGGGCCTCGCGGGCGAGGCGCTTCTCGGCCTCGTCGCGGGCGCGCGCCTGCTCCGAGAGCACCTCGTCGAGCAGCGCCTTTTTGTCGACGACTGCGGGCTTTTTCATGCCGCCGGCCGAAGACAAGAACGACGCCTTACCGGAAGCGTCGTCGTCGTCGTCGCCGACCCCGACAAGGCCAGGGACGGATCCCTCGACGGCCCCGACGACGGCCGTGGCGGCAGAGGCGGCAGCAGAAGCAGTCCCCCCTCGGACGCCGGCGCCGCGCTTCTTCGCCTGCTCGAGCATCGCGCGCGCCTCTTCCTGCTCGCGCTCGGCCAGCTCCGCGCGGATGCGCGCCTCCTCGCGCTTGAGGCGCTCGGCGCGGCGCCGCTCCTCCTCGGCGGCCTCGGTCAGGCGGGCCGCGACGGCGCGCCGCTCGTCCTCCTCGCGCTCGCGCTCGGCCGCGGCGCGCTCGGCCTCCTCCTTGCGGCGCTCGATGACGACCTTGCGAGCCAGCGCGCGGCGGTGGTCGGTCTCGGCCGCGGCGCGGGCCGCGGCGACGGCGGCGGCGGTGCCCTTGGCGACGGCGGCCAGCGCGTCGTCGTCCTTCGGAGACGACGAGTAAGAAGAAGCGGGAAGGCGGGCGAGCGCCGCGGTGAGGTGCCTCGACGCCACCGCCAGCGCCGAGCGCAGGCCGTCCGCCGGCGAGGCCGGGGGGCCCGCTCCGGCGGCGGCAGCAGCAGCAGCAGAGGAAGCGTTGGTAGCGTGAGCCGCGACGGACTCGAGCGGGGCGCCGCCGAAGATCAGGACCCCGGCGCGGTGGTCGATGCGAGCCGCGAGGTTCAGACCGGCAGCGCTGCTCCCGGAAGAGTTGCTCGAACCGCTTCCACCGCCTCCACCACCGCTTCCGCCGCCTCCGCGGGCAGCCTCGGCCACGATCGCCTCGACCTCGGCCCGGGGAAGGAACGGCACGGCCTCGGCGAGCTCGTCGAGCGGCAATACGGAGTAGACCCGCGACAGCTGCTCCAGGGCCGTCAGCAGGGCCACCTTTTTGAGCGGCGCGACGTAGCCGCTGAGGTCGGCGGCGCCCTCCACGGGGCACGCCGCCGAGGGGCTCAGCAGCGGCGCCTTGGCAGCCCCGGCCTTCTCCTCGCCTTCGCCTTCCTTCTTCTCCGGGATCTTGGTCGCCTCCAGCGCCTCGAGCAGAGGTGACAGCCTCGAGCACAGGTCCAAAGGAGCGAACTCGGACTCGAGCAGCGCGTGGATCGCGCGCACGGGCTCCGGGACGAGGGCCAGCGCCCCGCGGGCTGCGAGCTCAGAGACCAGCGCCGGGCGGGAGAGGGCCAGGCGGTTGGAGTTGGCGGCGGCGGCAGCGGCGGCGGCGGCAGCGGCAGCCTCCTTGTTCCCCTTTTTGGAGGACGAAGAGCTCGCGAGCGACCCGTCGACGGCAAAGCCCAGCAACCCCGCGACGCGCGCGCACCGCTCGCGCTCGACGTCGGCGTCGGCCTCCGTGGCGGCGGCGGCCAGCGGGTCGACGGGCGGGGAGCACAGCGCGGCGAGCGTGGCGTTGGAGGCGAGGGCGGCGCGGTCGCCGTCGGTCAGCTGCGCGACGAGCGACGACGCCGACGACGCCGCCGAAGCCGCCGACGCTGCTTTCGAAGCCTTGGCGGGAGAAGTTCCGGTTGCTCCAGCAGCGGCAGCAGCGGCATTGGCGGCAGAGATCGCCGCGGCGGAGGTCGCCAGCGTAAACAGCTTGTACCAGGCGTATCCCCCGTACAGGTGCGCGCTGGAGACCGTGAAGATCTTGGTGAGCTGAGCATAATAGCCCGCCATCGCCGCGGCGCGCGGCGCCCTGCTCCTTCCTCCCGAGGAGCTCGCGCTCGCCAGCGCCATCACAGCGTGCACGTCCTCCACGCACCGGAAGGCCTCCTGCCACATGCCCAGCTGCGCCGCGCCCCTCAAACCCTCGAAGCGGGTCTCGAGCATGCACTGGAGCGTGTCGGCATTCGCGAGATCGGGCCTGTCGCGCTGGTCGCGGTATTTCGTCAGGTTGGCCAGATGCGACCTCAAAACGTCGCACAAGCGGCGGAACTCGGTCGCGCGGCGGTGGCGCAGGCAGAACGCGAAGGCCCGCGAGGCCGTGACCGCATAGAGCTGCTCGAGCCTGGAGTTGTTGCGGAGGACGTCGAGGACCGTGCGGTGCGCCTCCCAGAGGAAGCGGAAGGCCGGGGTCACGGCCTCGCGCGCGGCGGCGGCGGCGTCGGCGGCCGAAGGCGCCGGGGCGGAAAGGCCGACTTTCTCCCCGTCCGTTCCCCCAGCCGCGGCCGCCGCTGCGGCGGCGGCGCTCATGGCCGTGGCCGCCGCCTGGGCAGAGGCCGCGGCCGCGGCGAGCAGCGCGTCCGGGGAGGCGTCGGCCTCGAGGTCCTCGACGGAATCGAGCGACTTGTCCCCTTCCTCTCCGGCCGCGGCGGCAGCTGCTGCCCCGGCGGCGGCGGCGGCGACGGCGTTCGCCGCCTCGGAGACGGCCAGGGCCTCTTCCGCCTTGGCGGTGGCGACGTCGAGGAAGTGCTTGACGACCTCTTCGAGGGAGCCGACGTTGACCTGAGGTTGTTGTTGTGGGAGAGAGAGAGAGAGAGGGGAAAGAGAAAGGAGAGAGAAGTGGTTGAGTTTTTCTTCTTCTTCTTTGTCGTCGATCGCCGCGGCGGCTCAATCGAAAAAAAAAGCGGCCGCGAGAGAGGCACGTCTTTCAACGCGGTGCTTGTCCAAGGCTTTCTCTATGCTTTTGCTTCCCTTCTCGATTCTGATCTGGACGCGATGCTACTCTCTCTGGGTCGCATGAGATGAATAGGAAAAGAGAAGCTCGAGAGAAAGAGAGAAGTTTTTTCTTTCTTCTCTGCTCCCTCTTTCGATCGCATCGATGGAAGTTCGACGTTTTTTCGACGACGCTCCCCATCAAAGTTCTCGATTCCACCTTCTGTCCTCTTCCTCGCTCGTTCCACTCCACCCCTCCACCTCAACCCTTACCTGCTGGCACACGTTGCGGTAGTGGATCAGCCCGTCCTTGGCGTAGCGACCCTTGCGCAGGTCGACGCAGAGCTCGACGTAGCGGAGGCCGACCGACTCCAGAACCTTGGTCCAGGCCGCCCGGTGCCTCTTCGACGAGAGGACGTCGTGGAGGGCGCGCAGGGCCGCGCCCTTTTGGCCCACGGCGATGAGCTCATCGGCGCGCTTCAGGGCGTTCTCGGGCTTGGCGAAGCCGGGCCCGCCGCGGAAGAAGCGGGACATGGGAGAAAAAAGGTTTGGTTTGAAGAGGAGCGTCGGGCGATCGATCGAGAGAGAAGCGACGGCTGGCGAAAGAAGCAAAAGCTCGCGCTTGTTCTGTTTCTCTACGGGGCGCTTGCCTCTCTCACGCGGCCTGTCTCAAGGCGCAGAGAGAGAGAGAGAGAGAGCAGAAGCAGCGGCCTCGTCAAGGACAGGACAGAGGCTGTTTTGGTTCTTGTTTCCTCTCACGAGAAGAGAAGAGAGGAAAAGAAGTGAAGAGAGAGAGAGAGTTTTCGACGTTTTTCCCCCCCCTCTCCTTCGCGGCGAATCGGCCAACTTTTTCACTCTCTTTTTTTGCTTCAAAAAAGAGCAACTTCAATGCTCCGGGACCTACGCCTTCCGGGACCTACGCAGAGCGTCCCTGGCCCTCGCATTACGGCGTCTAACGGCACCTTTGGCTTGCTTCTGCCCTCTCATCGAACAGTCAGACGACGAGCAGCCGCCGATGCCTCCCACGCCGCGACGGAATCTTCGACGTCGTCGTCGACGTCGACGTCAACGTCGTCGAATCCTTCCTCTCGACCTCGACCTCTCTTCGGAGACCAAGCCTCGACCCCTCTCCTCGACGCCGTCCTCTCGCGCGGAGCCCGCACCCCTTCCGAGGCCCCCTTCCACGTCCCGGGGCACAAGAGAGGGGCCGGAGTTTCGAGAAAGAGTAGAAGAGACCACCCCCTGGCGAGGCTCCTCGGAGGAGGAGCAGGAGTCGACTCTTCTGTCGTTCTTCGGCACGACCTCACCGAGCTGCCCGGGCTCGACCTCCTCTCGCAGCCCGAAGGGGTGATCGCCGAGGCGCAGCTCCTCGCGGCGGAGGCCTGGGGGGTCTCTCAGACGAGGTTCCTGGTGAACGGGTCCACGGGGGGGATCGCTGCGGCCGTGCTGGGCTGCTGCCGGCTCTGGGCGCGGAGGCCGCGGCGAGAGAGGGAGGTTGTTGTCGTCGTCGAGGGAGGAGGACGAGAAGGAGAAAGCGACGACGATGAAGACGACGACGACGAAGGCAACCTTCGTCCCCTCGTGCTAATCTCCCGAGGCGCGCACCGCTCTGCAGCCGCGGCCGCGGAGCTCGCCGGCGCGGAGGTGGTCTGGATCGAAGAAGAAGCAGAAGGAGAAAGGGAACGACGAAGCGGAAACGACGCTTCTTCTTCTTCTTCTTCTTCTTCTTCTTCTTCTTCTTCTTCTTCTTTTTCTTCTTCTTCTTCTTCTTCTTCTTCTTCTTCTTCTTCTTCTTCTTCTTCTTCTTCTTCTTCTTTTTCTTCTTCTTCTTCTTCTTCTTCTTCTTCTTCTTCTTCTTCTTCTTCTTCTTCTTCTTC
>Ga0210003_1004985_pt1 | contig 10317 bp, 3 predicted proteins | sample LantaG_FD_182804 | JGI IMG/M metagenome (GOLD analysis project Ga0210003, IMG submission 182804) | Deep subsurface microbial communities from Baltic Sea to uncover new lineages of life (NeLLi) - Landsort_02402 metaG (SPAdes) (version 2) | ecosystem: Environmental > Aquatic > Marine > Oceanic >...
CCGCGGCCACGGGTAGCCTCGCGAGAGGGGTCAAACGGGGCCCGAAGAGGTGGACGACCCCCTCGGAGTCGGCGGCGGCGAGGACCTGGAGCGAGGACGGCTCGTGCCGCGGCGGGGGCGCGCGGGGCCGAGAGGCCGCCGCCCCCGCCGCCGCCTCTGCGCCTTCCGGCGCCTCCACCTCCCCGCTCCTCTCCTCGAACTCCTGCGGCGCGGGAAGCGGGCACGGCGGCAGGGGAGGCCCCGAGGCCACGAGCGAGTCCCGCAGCGACAGGCCCGCCGCCGCCGCGGGCCCTTCCCCTCCGTCGGTCGCCCAGGACAGTGCGACGAAGCGGGTGGGGCCCGCAGCGGCGGCGGCGGCGGCGGCGGGAGACCGTGCGCCCCCTCCGCTGAGCGACGCCAGGACCTCCCCGTCCTCGGTCGCGCGCACCTCGAGCCCGCCGCAGCTCGAGGCCACGGCCAGGGCGCGGCCGTCGGGGCGCCAGGCGAGCGCCGTGACGGAGGCCGAGGCCGAGGCCGAGGAGGAGGAGGCCGAAGGAGCAGCAGCGGCAGCGGGTTTCGCCGAAGAGGAAGGAGCATTCGAGCCGACGCGGGCCGACCAGAGCCGCGTCCAGTCGAGTCTGCGCACGGCCAGCCTCCCTCCCGCCGAGCTGAGGGCGAGGAGGTCCATCGTGGGGCACCACGCGGCCGGGCCGGGGTGGCGCCCGGGCCCCGTGGTGGTGAGGAGAGGCGCGAAGGCTGAGGAGTTTAAAGTCGATGGTCGATGGAGGATCGACGCTGGGATCAACGCGTCGTCCTGGTCTCCTCCTGTCGTCATTTTGGGAATCGTTTTGGGTGCGCAAAGATATGATCTGCGACGTGCTCCTCGCGACCCAGGGGGGGAGAGATAGAGAGCGGGAGAGGAAGAAAGAGAAAGAGAGAGAAAAAGGGCGCTCTCTTTCCTCTTGTCTTCTCTTGTCTTCGTCTGTCTCTCTCGACTCCGATTGAGGAGAAGGGGAAAATTTGAAAGGATGATGATTTCCATTTTTTTTCCTTCTCGAGCAAAGTAGAGCACCATGCCCTCGACGAAGAAAAACGCCCTCCCTGCTCCTCCGCAGAAGAAGCGCGACTTCCTCGACGAGAGCGACGATGAGGATGCTCAGCCCGTCTCTGCTCTCGGACAGCCCGAACTCCGCGTGAACGAGGGCTTCGCGAAGAGGCTCGAGGTGAGAAGAAGAACGAAGGAAGAAAGAAAAGCATTGAAGCGCAGGAGTTGAGAGCGGCTAGCTTTCCGAATGTCGACGGAGTTGGGTCTGCTCTCCAAGTTTTTTGAGTCTCTGTCTGCTTAGGAAAGGATGAAAAGACCAGGTTCTCTGCATCTATGCGATCGGAAATCGCAAAAAAAGAGCACAAGTATTCCAGTCGCGACGCGACATGTGGTGCTTGAGGAAGCCGCCGCTCGCTCGACCGACGACGGCTCACCAATCTCTTCTCCCTCTCTCTCTTTCCCCCACTCCCTACTCCACACAGCACAACAAGCGCCGCGAGGAGCTCCACAGGCTCCAGGAGAAGCACTCGCACCTGTCTGCTAAGCTGGACGCCGCCGCGGCGAGGGAGGCCGCCGCTGCGGTCACGAGAGATCGGAGCGTTCTCGGCAGCGGTGGCGCTGCCGGCAACGGCAACTACGGCGACGGCCTCGACGACGGCGACCTCGACCTCAGCTCCTCCTCCTCCGACGACGAGCCGGACGATGTGCGCTCCGACGTGGCCTTCTTGGAGGCCCTCGCGAAGCTCAAAAAGCGGGACGCGAGCATCTACGACCCAGAGACGAGGCTGTTCGGAGAAGAGGGAGAGGAGGAGGAGGAGGAGGAGGAGGAGGAAGAGGGAGAGGAGGATTTGGAGAAGAAAACGACGATGAAGAAGACGAAGGCGAAGAAGGAAAAGAAGGAAAAGCCCGTCCTGCTCAAAGACGCGCTGGCCCGCCAGGCCATCGAGCATGGCCCCGACGCCGAGAGCAGCGATGAGGAAAGGGGCGGCGACAGCGACGACGAGCGGAGGAGGCCGCCGCCTCCCCGCTCGTACGTCGAGCAGCAGGCCGCTCTGAAAGCTGACTTCCTCAAGGCCGCCGCTTCTGGCTCAGAAAGCGAGTCCGAGAGCGAGGCCGCGAGCAGCAGCGACGAGGACGAGGGGGGGCGCGGGAACGCGTTCGGCGGCGTGCTCAAGAAGAAGGGGAGGAAAGGAGGCGATGAGCTCGAGACGGCAGCCGACGTCGCGCCGGCGCTCCTCGATGAGGCCTTTGGCGGCTTCGGCGGCGCCGGCGGCGGTCGCGAGATGGGCAACGCCGACGCGGATATCGACGAGCGTGGGGAGGCGTTCCTGAGGGACTACATCGGCAAGCGGGTGTGGGCCAAGGAGGGCGGCGACGGGATCGAGGACGAGGACGGCGGCGACGATGACGACGAAAACGACGGCGCCGCCGACAACGAGGACGGCCGCAATGGCAGCGGCCTCCGCCTCATCGACGCCCTCGACGAGGACGAGGCCTACATGAGGGCCTCGGAGACGTTCGAGGAGGTCTACAACTTCCGGTTCGAGGAGCCGGGGGGCGGCAGGCTGATGACGCACCCTCGCGACGTGCCGGGGGCGGTGCGCAAGGAGTCGTCCAAGCGCGCCGCGGCGAGGGCCGCTAGGGCCGCGAGGGTCGCCGAGGCGAAGGCGCGGAACGAGGCCGAGATCCGGCGGTTGAAGACGCTGAAGAGGCGCGAGATCGAGGAGAAACTCGAGGCCGCTCGCGCCGCCGCGGGCGTCATCAAGAAGAAGAACAAGAAGGGAGCGAAGGAGCTCGAGGGCGGCGACAATGGAGAGAAGAAGGAGAAGAGCTCCGGCGCCGCGGGCGCGCGCGCGCTCGCCGCCCTGCTCGCGAGGCCCGACTTCGACCCCGAGGAGTACGACCGCGCAATGGCGGAGGCCTTCGATGACGACTACTACGAGCAGGAGGACGACGAGGAGTTCGGGCCCGAGGAGACTGAGGCCGAGACCGCCGCGCTGCTGAAAAAGGTGGAGCAGAAGAGGCGGTCGAAGAAGGAGGAGGAAGAAGACGACAAGTGGCAAAAGAGGTCCGCGAGGCAGCAGCGCGGCAGCGACTCGGACGACGACGACGACGGCAGCGACGACGGCGACGGCGACGGCGAAGAGGAGGAGGAGGGAGCGGAGGGCATCGAGGCCCTGGCCTTCGAGGGCGCGGGCTTCGCCGCGGCCCGCGCCCGCGCCTCTGCCGCCGCTGCGAAGGCGTCGGGCGGGACCGCCGCTGCCGACGCCGCTGCGGCCGTCCGCGCCGCTTTGGAAGAGTACCTCTCCCTCGACGCCGAGGACACCATCGCCGGAGGGCTCAAGACGCGCTTCAGGTACCGCCCGGTCCCGGCCGCGGACTACGGCCTCGACACCGGCGAGGTGCTGTCGCTGCCCGACGCCGACCTCAACGCGATCGTGGGGCTGCGGAGGGTCTCGGCGCCGTACCGCGACGACGGCGGGCTCGTCAGGCCCAACGTCGGGAAGATGCTGGAGCTCGGCGTCGGGTCCTGGGGGGGCGCGAGGCACAACTCGGTGACGAAGAGGAAGAAGGAGGAGAGGGAGGAGAGGGAGCGGAGGGCCGAGAAGAGGCGGTTTGGAGGTGGCGGGGGGAAGAAGGGAGGAGACGAGGCAGCGGAGGCGGAGGAGCAGCTCCCTCCGCCGCCGCCGCATGCCGCTCGCTTGCCGCCCTCGAAGGAAGGAGGCGACGAGGCTCCCGTCCGAACGAAGAAGGACCTCGCTCACGAGACCCGCGCCCACGCCGCGCTCGCCGCCGCCTCGAGGGACCCCGAGGTGGCTGCGGCGGCGAGGAGGGCGTCGTACGCGAAGCCGACGCTGGCGACCGGAGGAGGAGGGAAGAAGCACGGCGGCGGCCGTGAGGGAGGCGGCAGCGGCGGCGGCGACGGGCTCGGCCGCGACGGTGAAGGAGAGAGGAGGCACAAGAAGCAGAAGAAGGAAGGCGCTGCTGCTGATGTCGCCGCTCCGTCGACCCCAGCTCTTCACAAGGCGGCGAAGAAGAACGCGAAAAGGGCGCAGAAGCGCGCCGCGGCCCGCGGAGGCACGGGAGGGAAAGCCGTTGAGGCTTGAATTTGATTTGGAGAGGGAAAAAGAGAAAGAGAGAGAGTTTTTTGGGTTGCGGATTTGTTCCCCCCCGCTTTTTATTCCGAACAAACGAAAAGAACGATGTTAATTACAAGGTTTCCAGTGCCGTCAGAGTCCAAAAATGAGGAGCGAGCGAGCGAGCGAGCGCGAGAGGGAGTCCTTTGGCCTGCGGCGGAAGAAGATGAACGACAATAGTCGTCCTATCCGGTGCGAACGAAAGTGGCGAGAAAAGGTGCACAAAATTTTCTTTTCGTTTCGATCTTGAGATTCGATGTCTGCTTTAAGCGCAGGCGAGGCCACCGCTGCCGCAGCGGCGGCTCAGACCGCCGCCGCTCTCCCGGCCACGGCGACCGTCCTCCGTGTCAAGCGCAGGCGCGGCGCCGCGGCGCCCGAGGAGTTTGGTTCGTTGAGAGACTGGGCGGCGATTGCTTCTTCCTTTTCTTCTTCGTCTTACGACCTCTCCTTCTTCGACACGCTCACCTTTCGTTCTCGCCTCCTCCCCCCGTCCTCCACAATCACACGCTCCTACTCAGTCATCGACGGCCTCGCTCCCCAGGGCCCCGCAAAGCGGCCCGCCCGCGGGATCGAGGGCGCCCTGGCCCGCCTGGGGATCTCGGAAGAGAAGGAGAAGTCGAAGAACGACGATACCAGCAATTCTGCTTCTTCTCTGTCGTCGGCGTTCCGGCGAGTGGCGACCGGGGGCCGGGGCGCACTCGCCGCGGCGCTCGCCGCGGCCGCCGCAGCCGCCGCCGCCGCAGGGGCATCAGCTGCTGTGCCTCCTTCTCCTCCTTCTCCTTCTCCTGCTTCAGAAACCTTCATTGACGACGAGCGCGCCCCCCACCCGCGCTACAGACAGGTCGCCGGCCGCCGGCGCAAGCGCGGGGCCGAGCCTCGCAAAAGCAGCAGCGGCGGCGCAGAGGGGAACGGAGGCGGTGCTGCTTCCACCGCTGCTCCTGCTGCAGCTTCCGCTGCTGCTGCCTCTCTCGCGCGCAAGGGCGAGGACACCGACGAGGCGGTCGCGCGGGCCGTCGCCGCAGCCGCGGTCGGGGGCGCCGCGGTCGTCGAGCTCGAGTTGGTGAGCAGCGACGAAGACGCCGACGAAGGCGGAGAGACTGTATCCGAAGACAACGAACAGGACGAGGAGGCCTCGAGAAAGGCCGCTCCCTACATGGAAATGGTGAAGGAGTATCTCTCCTCTCAGCCAGCGGGAGGCAAAGATCGGAGGAGGCGGAGGAGGAAGAAGAAGCGGAAAGAAGAGGAGGGAGATTGCTCAGCGGCGGCGGCGGCGGCGAACGCCGACAGGGGCAACCGCCCCTCCACCGCCGCGACGGTCGATAGCGCCGACGAGTCCCCCTCGGCCTACGTCTACGACTACTACGTGCTCTCGAACGAGCCCGGCGGCGGAGGCGGCGGGAAGGCGGGCTCTGCGGCGGCGCCACGAGTTGCCCTGGACGAAGGCCTCGTATGGTGGCCGGGGCTCGACGACGGCGGCGACGGCGACGGGCTCTTTGAGGGCGCCGGGAACGCCGACAGCGACGGCGGCGGCGGCGGAGACCCGGGGTACGCCTCTTCGGACTCGAACGCAGAGGGATACTACGCGAACTCTTACCCCGACGAGGACGAAGACGAGGGCGAAGGCGACGAGGAAGGAGGAGGAGGAGGAGGGAGACGAGGCTTGGGGTTCGAGGAGAGCAGCGGCGACGAAGGGGACACCGACCTCGACGATGACGACGACGGAAAGGGAGGGCGGCACCGAAGGAGGCTGGATGACTTCTTGGACGACGACGACGGCGGAGACGGGGAGGAGAGGGGGTACGGGAGCGAGGAGGAGGAGGGGTCTTGAGAGGAGCGCGAAATTCGAGCTAATAAGTCTCAACGAGACTGGCGCTCTTCGCTGCTCTTCAACTCCTTTCTTCCCAAAATCAGTCAAGCAAAGCGGAACAGATGAAATCACGAAAAAAACTCTTTTGTGCTGCACATTTTTGTCTGCACATTTTTTGTACACGGGAGGGGCCGAGAGAGAAGGTCGACAAGACAAAAGACGTCGTGCACATCGTGAGAAGCGAATTCTCTCCTTTCTCTCTTTTTCAAAAAACGTTCGTCCCTCCATGTCGACGCAAACCGCCCCGCCTCTCTCCCAGGCGGGAGGAGGAGGCCTGCACCCACCTGTCAGCAAGCGCACGAGGCTCGAAGAGGCAGGCTTCGCGGCCGTGGTAAGGGAGAGAGCGAGAGAGGAAGGACGGAATTGAAAGAGCGAGAGAGCGAGAGAGCGAAGCAGTTTCGCCTTCTTCTGTCTTCTTCCTCTTTTCGCCACCCGCGCGCCCCCTCTCCGCCCCGTTTCTCTTCCCTCGTCGAGCACGTCACACCGTGTTCTTTCTCCCGTTGGGGAGAGAAATCAGAGAAAAAGGGATCCAACGGGGAGAGAGGCGCATTCTCCTTTGCAATTCTGAAATGCGGACCTCGCTTGTCGTGCGTCAATTCGTCGCTCGACCTCTCCTCTCAAACAAAACTCTCAACTCCCTCCTCCTCCTCCACCTCCTCCTCCTCCTCCTCCTCCTCCTCCTCCTCCTCTCACCTCCCCTCCACCCCCAGCTCGCTGACGTTGGCATCATCTCCTGGGGCCGCTCTGGGAGGGGAGGCTACGAGGTCTCTTCGCCGGAGGACCTCCGCCGGCTGCCGGCTCGCCTCGACGCCGCGCTGTCCGCGCCGGCGGCCAGGCTCGCGTTCGTCGCCGGGATGGAGGCGGCGCTGCTGCTGCCTTCTGACGGCAACGACGGCGACGACGGGGAGGACGGCGACGAAAACAGCGGCGGAGGGATGGGAAAGGGAGGGCACTCGAGGCTGATGCAGGCCCTGCTGCCCATGGCCTCCCGCGGTGGGAATTCCGGCGACGGCTCTCCGGAGCAGCAGCAGCAGCAGCTCGGCGACTCCTTCATCCGCGCGCTGCTGACGTCGCGCGAGGCGCAGGCGGACGTGGCGGCGTCGCTGCTCGCCGCCCTCCCCTCTCTGGGCGACGACGGCGGCGACGGCGACGGCGGCGGCGGCGGCGGCGAAAACAACAACCGCAGCGACGAAACCGGCGCTCGCTCCTCCTCCTCCTCCTCCTCGTCGGGGATCCAGCTCCAGAGGCTAGTCCTCGCCCAGTTCCGCTGGCTCGAGGACGTCCCCGACCCCGAGGCCCTGACCGAGGCCCTGCTGGGGGCCCTCTGCGGGGGCCTGGCCCCGCAGCTGAGGCCGGACGTCCTGTCCTTCCTGCCAGAGGTCGCGCCCGAGGGGGGCCATGCCGCGCTGCTCGGCGCGCTCGAGGGCGCGCTCGCCGGCGACGCGGAGCTGCTCGCGCCCGTGCTCGAGTGCGCCGACGCGCTGGACCTGCCGCCTGAGCTCAGGGGGCGGGTGGCGGCGCTGGCGGCGGCGAGGCTGGCGTCGGCGCCGCCGGGGGCGCTGGCCGCCGCGGCGTCCTACGTCCTGAGGCACGGAGGCAACGCCGACGGCTGTGCCGACGGCGGCGTCGGGAACGGAAACGTCGGCGAGAACGCCGCCGAAGCTCCCTGCAAGGCCGCCGTCGCCGCCGTGCGCTCGGCGCTGCGCTTCGAGGCCGGGGCCCCGGACCCGAGGCTCCCCGCGGTGCGCGGGGGAGCGGCGGCGGCTGGGCGAGGCGGCGGCGGGAGGGGCGGGGCGCGAGAGGCCCTATCCCTCTTCCCGTCGACGGCGACGCGCCGAGGCGCCGCGGCCTCCCTGGCCTCCTCGAGGTGCTCTGATGCCTCGGGCCCGGGTCCGCGCGTCGCCGCGGCGGTCTGGCGCTCGCTGCCCCTGTCCCCGGAGGCCTCCGAGGCCTGGATCTCGGTCCTGCGCGAGGCGCGCAGCGCGGCCGCGGCTGCGCTGACCCCGCTGGACCTCTGGGTGCTCATCGCGCTGCGAGGGAGCGGGAGCGGGTGCGTCGGCGGCGGCGGCGGCGGCAACAACTCTTCTTCCGCCGCGGCCCTCGCCCGCCGCAGGGCCGTCGACGCCACCCTCCGCCACTGCCTAGCCCTTCCCGGGGGCCGCAGGTGGCTGTCGAGGTCTGTGCGGGGCCATGCGAGGGAGCTGAGGCCGCTCTTTGCCGACGCGCTTGCGGCGGCCGCGGCGCTCGCGTCCGAGGGCGGCGGAGGCGGCGGCAAAAGGAGGCGCGCCTCCTCTTCCTCTTCCTCCTCCTCTTCCTCCACTTCTCCTTCCTGGTACGCCGCAGACCTCTACTGCGCCCTCTTCGACGAGTTCGCCGACGCCGCCTCGCGCTCCGAGGTGCTCCGGTCGCTGCTCGCGCACCTCGGCTCGCGCCAGCCCGCGCAGGTCAAGGCGGCGCTCGCGGCGCTGCGCGCGGCGCCTCCCGACGCACTGGCGTCGCACGCGGCCTACGTGACCTCGGTGCTCGAACACCTCGAGGCAGGGTTCGGCGAGCGCGAGGCGAGGGAGGTACTGGACGTGTGCGCGCGCGTGGCGGTCGCGGCGGCGACGAGGCAGGCCCGGGTCGCCCTGGCGTCGGCCGCCGCTGCCGCCGCTTCTGGAGGAGGGGGAGGGGGGAGCAGCAGCGCTGCTGCCACTCTCCTCTCCGGCCCCGGTGCCGTTCCTTCCTCCCTCGCCGACACGGGAGGCATCGGCATCGGCGCCGCCGTCTCCGCAGGAGGCTCCGCCGGGGAGGATGACGGAGGCGGGGGAGGCCTATCGGGGGCGGCCGACTCGGGCTCGCGCGCAGCCGACGAGCTGACGATCGCGCTGACAAAGCTCGCGGGCTCGCCGAAACCGCGGCAGCGCGCGCTGGCCGCCGCGGGCACCGCGTCGCTGTTTGCACACCTGGCCTCTGCCGCCCGCAGGCTCCGCGAAGAAGGAGAAGAGGAGGGAGCGCTGGCGGCGGCGGTCGAGCGGGACGCGACGGCGCTCGTGCGGCGGGCGCTCGAGGGCAGGGCCGACGGGAGCAGCGCCTCCAGCAGCAACGCCGGCTCCTCCCGCCGCTCCTCCTCCGGTGGTTCTGTCGCTGCCGCCGCCGTCTCCGCCTTCGCCGCCAGGGGCATCGCGGGACTGCTGCTCGACGAGCTGGCGTCCGTGGTGCTCCGCGCCGCCGAGGAGGGAGCGGAGGAGCGGCGGCGGCGGCGGATCGAGGAGGCCGACGACGAGGAGGTCGGAGGAGGAGAGCCCGGCCCCCCTCCTCCTGCTTCTTCGGCCCCTCGCGGCGTCATCTTTACCCCGGCGCTCGACGAGCTGCTGCTCGCCGAGGCCTTGCTCGTCGCCGAGGCCGCGGCGATCGACCTGACCGAGGGAAAGCTGGCCTCGCCCGACTGCGAGGACATCCCTCTCGCCTCGGCTCCCCCGGGGGGCAGAAACGGCGTTCCGCGCGACGCCAGCGTCCTCAGGTGCGGGGTGCTCCTCGGTCTCGACGGGGGCTCCGCGCCCGTGGCCGTGGCGCTGGCCTCGGCGGCGGCGGCGGGCGCGGCGGCCTCCTCTTGCTCGTCCTGGGCGTTTTCCTCGTCTCTGTCTCTCGGCGGAGGAAGAGGAGGAGGAGGAGGAGCAGGAGGAGCGGGAGGGAACAACGCTGCCAACGCCGCCCGCGTGAGCGTCGGGGACGGAGGGATGCCCTTGGATGCTTCCGGGGAGCGCCTGGCGCCGGCGCTGCGCCTGCTCTCTGCGCTCGCTGGTGCTGCCGCCGCGGCGACGTCGGACTCCTCTTCTTCCTCTTCTCCTCCTTCTGCTCCGTCGCCGTCGCCGCTCGCGGCCGTCTCGGCTCTGCTGGGGGCGCCGCTCCTCCTCCCGTCCGCGGCCTCGACGGCAGCGGCGGACGGCGAAGACGACGGCGAAGCGCAGCAGCGCTATCTCGCCTCCCTGAGGCCGGCGGCGAGGGTCGTCAGCGCCAGGGCGTTGCTCGCAGCGGCCAACTGGACACGCGAGCTGCTGAGCGTCTTTGGCGGCGGCGGCGGCGGCGAAGGGGGCGGAGCAGGGGCCGCCGCCGCCGCCGCCGCGGTCCGGGCAAAGCTGGCCCTCCGCGCGCAGCACGCGTGTCAGCTCCGCTCCCTTCTGGCCGCGGCGGTGGGCGCGTGCCCCGAGGGCACGCCGCTGCCGACCCCGGCCGGGGGCGAGGTCGTCGTTTCCGGCGGCGGCGGCGGCGGCGGCGGCGGCGGCGGGACCCTCTCTCCGGACCTCGCC
>Ga0210003_1004987_pt1 | contig 10316 bp, 21 predicted proteins | sample LantaG_FD_182804 | JGI IMG/M metagenome (GOLD analysis project Ga0210003, IMG submission 182804) | Deep subsurface microbial communities from Baltic Sea to uncover new lineages of life (NeLLi) - Landsort_02402 metaG (SPAdes) (version 2) | ecosystem: Environmental > Aquatic > Marine > Oceanic >...
CAAAAAACTAATGGAAGAAAATGACATGCTTAAAAAACAAAAAAAATTCTTACAAGAAAAGTGTAGGGAAATAAAATGATGACTGATAAAGATTGTATTGATCTTCATAATTATATTGATGATTTAAAGACTAATACAAGAGAGATTGAAGTTAATAACTTCATTACTCATCATGTGCACTCACACAAAAATGGCCATAATATTCTCATTGTAACTGGGGATGAGAAAAATTTAGATAATGTCGTAGTACAGAAGTTTAAATGTAGGTGGCCTAAGAACAGAAACCCTAGAAAAAAAGGCTTTACTCATGGCTAAAAAAAGATATAAAAAGAAGATGAAATACGGTGATCCTTACAAAATATGTGCTAACTGCAAAGGGAATGGATTTGTTAGAATAATTCCATACTCAGAAACGCAGACATGCAAAGAGTGTAAAGGAGCAGGTCACTTTAAAACAGATAAAATAGTCACGAACCACGAACCAGCAACAGTATCAACGGCATATGTGCTTAAATTAATTGATTTGTTGAAGGAGTTCATAAGTGGTAAAAAAAACACCATCCATTAACCCATTAATGGGATCCCTGCAAATTTTAGCAGGGAAACTAACCGATAAAGAATATAAAGCTGTTACCACAAACATGTTTCGTTTGTATATGGGTGATAAGTTAGGTTATAGAGAAAGCTTTGATCCACAGTTTATGGCTGATATTAATGCTGTCTGGCACTTTCGAAAAGAAAAAAAATTAAAAACACAGGCTAAGCTTTACAAATTAAAGGTCATCAAAGGTGGAAAAGATGTTGTTAAACCAATATAATAACCTTATGGCGAGAGACATTTTTTTAAAAGAACCTGACCAACCAAAACACGATGGGCAGGATATACACGAAGTAATTGATGGTGTACATATTGATTATGAAATGCACAAAAAAAATCGAGCTGATATAGATCGAACTATTTATTACCGTGACTTACTCTCTTTCCTTATTAAAACTTATGGGCACTAGCTTCGCAACGCAATTATTAAGCTCTGATGTTGAGCCTGAAGAAAAGATGTGGCGTGGTGTTCTTGTTAACGCCCTAGAGGACGCTGGATCAAAGTCCCAGGACCGAAAGCCTTCAATATATAAATGTGATGCTCATGCGTGGATTATGTCTAATGTGACTGATTTTTATACGGTATGTTATTACTCAGGGTTTGAACCTGATCATGTAAAAGAAAGATATAAGATGGCTATTATGAAAGGAGACATTCAGTTCTCCCCTAAAAATTTTGCTTGGAAAAAATATTCAACACAATTTACTAAGTATAGAAATTGCAAGGAAGTAGAATCTAAGAAATATCACCGAAAACATTTGACTCATTTAAGACATGTAGTTGATTTGTGTACGACTATGTTTATGTCGAATCTAGTTACCTCAATATAAAAAGGGGCAGCTCAGTCTCCCGAAGTGCCCCTATCTAACTTAACCAAAGAACTAGTTTGTTATGAAAACAACTCATCATACACGGATCTTGTAAAGAAAGTCAAGGATAAAGTGTAGTTTATAATGATTCTAAAGTACATATACCCTCATCTCAAACGAGGGTACAAGGGCCGTTGTCCGAGAACCTAGACCCAAGAACCACGGCTCACGGGCCAGGGTTACTCCTAGTTTTACCCTGTATACCCTCTGCTTAGAAAAAAAATAAAAAAGAAATTTTATTTGTAAGGGAAAAAAGCTAGGAATCTAGGAGTAAACACCTTAACTTATTGAATTATAAGCATAAATTCACTCCTAGAATTGAAATAAAAGCTAGGAGTACTCCTAGAAAAGCTAGGAGTAAATTACTCCTTGAGGCAGGGGGGTGCATTTTTTTTACTAGTAGTTTATTTTTCTAAGGAAGGGGTATATAGTAAACGAGTGCCGAAAAAAGCTAATCAATTAAAGACTATAACTGAATTAACGCCTAAACAACGTAAATTTGTTGACGTATATGTTTCTAATTATGGTGAGATTAGTAAAGTTGAAGCTGCCAAGCAAGCTGGGTTTACTTCAACTAATAAATATGGCCCTACTGATCAAGCAAGTAGATTATTAAATCCAGACAAGAATCCTCATGTTGTTAGATATTTTGAAAAAAGAATGTCTCAAGAACTAGAAAAAGAAGAAAAAGACAAACTTTTATCATACAAACATTATGCTAGAATGAGGGAAACCTCAGAGAAAAAAGGCCAGATGACAGCTGCGATAACTGCTCAATATCGTAGAGATCAAATGGCAGGGCATTTTGTTGATAGAAAAGAAATAAGTCATATTGGCTTTGAGAGCATGAACAGAGAACAACTGGAGAAAAGACTTGAGGAACTTGAATCAAAAATCGGAGAAGCTAAAAACATTATTGACGTCACGCCAATTGAAGTTAGTAAAGACTAATAATTGGAATAATTTCTTGACAGTTTTTAATGAAGTGCATAATAGTACTTTAACAACTTCTGTTGGAATTGTAAGTGTATTAACAAAGAGTAAAAATGAGAAGTAAAAGACTATTTAGAAAGAAAGCTGAAAATATAAAGCCTAATAAAAAAATACATAAAGGAAAAATAGATAAGTATCCTTTTGTAGAAGTACATTGGTTAGATATTGTTGGTGAAGCTGGTTGGCAAACTTTTGATCAATTACATACATCTCAACTTGGTAGAATGATATCTAGAGGTTGGTTATATTCAACAGACAAAGGTGTCACGAGAATATTTTCTGACTATGGTTTAAAAGATAGAAAGGAAGGTGATGAAGGTTATATTGAAACTGTTGGTGGTAGTACTATTATTCCTAACTCCGTCATCACTAAGCTTATCGAAATCAAATGACCGGATTGGAATTATTTATATTAGTGGAGCTGATGGTTATAGCCTGGCATCTCACACAATAGATGTTCCATGTGATGTTTGGTGGAAAAATAACTTAAAAATTCACGAAAGACTTGATCCAAAACAAGGTGAAAATAGTTACATACATACTATAAATGGTAGCCCTGTTATAGGTTATATTTGCAATCCTTGACCGATTAAATTATGGCTCAAAACAAAGAATCTAGAATATGGCAACAGCTTAAAAATTTAGATAATGATTGGCATTTTACTCGCATAGAATCTAACACAATTAACGGTATCCCCGATGTTCACTGTGTCGTAAACAAGCAAGTTTTTTGGATTGAACTCAAAGCCAACACCAGCAAGAACGAAGGCCTATCAAAGTACCAAATCAATTGGCATATTAAGTATCAGAGAGCTGGTGGAAAAGTATTTATCTTAAGTAGACCCCTCTTGAAGGCGCCCTATGTACTTCTGGCCGTGAACCGTGAGTCCCGCACCGCCGTCCCACTGTCCCGCCACACGGATCTTAAAACTTTGATCACCTACGCAGCGTCCCTGGTGCTGGGAGCTGGCCATCCTGAAGCGTGATCCCACGCCCACGCACCAAGATCCCACCCCCACGCCACTTCTAAACCTAAGCTCCAACGTCCCTGGCGCCAGAGCTCTGAAGACACCAGCTGGGAAGAGAAAATCCCTGATCCCACGCCCACACTTACACTCCCCACCTCACATCCTAATAGAACTATTAGGATCTGGTGCTGGCCAGGCAGACTGGCGTGCTGAGATGCTGGAAATGTGGTATGATTTCTTCAAGGTGTGGGCATTGGTTAATTCATTTTCCTTTCTCAACCCACACCCCCACTACCGATACCTGACTAATTTGGTCGGGATTCAACTAAACTGAAGGGGACTGGCGTGCCAGCTCGGAACCTGATGCTTTCCTGCTGTAAAAAAAAGATGAAAAGTTCTCTTGACATTTATCCCATCATGTCTTATCTATAATGTGTAACCAAAGGAGAATAAAAATGAGTTGGATAGATAAAGACACAATAAGTATACAGTGGTCTACTTTAGATGTGAAGCAACAGTTGAAAGATAGGAACAAAAAAGAAAAATTAAATATTGAAGAATGCAGAGAAGTTCTTGATAGATGTCTTCGAAGACATGACGCAACGATGGGTTTGTCTTGGGATATTATGGACATACATATCGATGATTTCCTAGAGGAAAGGAGCGCATCATGTCAAACATAAATAATAAATATAATAACTTCATCTGGAAAAATCCATTGGACTCTGAAGAAGCCAAAGGTAATGTCGTCTACACATGTGCAGAGCATGGCAAGGAAACATACTTTCGAATCAAAGCTCTTGAGGGGCAGAGGAAAATGCAAGACTATGTTTACGTTTGGTTTAAGAAGCGTGGTCAATCGGAAAAGATGTGGGTAAGGATTACCAAAGGATCACGAGTCAAGGGTGACGGTACATTGGACAACGTACCTAAGATACTTACCAAGCTAAAGCTAAGAGATAAAGTTAAATTCAAGACTGACGAGGAGGGAATCACATGGGGAAAATAAAAAAAAATATAATACAACAAATGAATGATTACTATGGCACTGAGTATATCAAAGATTATTCAAAGCCTACAGAGGCAGACAAACCTGAGACAGGCAAAGTCTACGCCCTAACAGGGGCTAAAGGCACCGCATGCATTGCTAGTGGTAACACATGGAAAGAGTCGGAGGTGGTAGATGAGTAGTATAAAAGATTGGTTGGCACAAGGAGAGAAGGACGAATCCTTCTTGATCTCTGATATCGCGAAGCACGGCTGCAGTGGCGGAGTGCCAGGTCTCACATACTACAACGAGACCGCCGCCTTCTACGATGCTCATGAACAGGAGGTATGGCAGGAGCTCACCGATGCAGCTGACGCTGCTGGGATCCTGAATGGGTTGATGTTGTATAACATTTGCAAGAATCCTATGTCCCTTACCACACTGAAGAACGACTTGGTTTGGTTCGCTGTAGAGGTTTGTGCTCAGCAGCTGGTGGCCAGCAGGGAGGCAGCCTGACATGGTTGCTTGTTCTTGTTGTACCACTAGTCTTCTACCCTAGAGCCGCTGGATGGATCTACATCCTTTTGCTTACGGCCGCGGTTCGTGGATGCACCGGGATTATCTGACCCCACGCCCACGCCCACGCAGTCGACGTTGCTGGAAGAGGTCCTTAAACTAGTAAACGGCACCAGCTGGCCAGCTGGGAAATGGTTGCTGGATCGGGAAGCTCTACCCCCACGCCCACTACCGTCGACGTTGCTAATGGTACACATGAACATAAAGAGCTGGGCACCAGGCACCAGTTCGCTTCAGGACGAGCTGGAAAAGGTCTGACAAAAAAACATTTGCATTGTTGGTGGGATATGATAAGAAATAAGAAAATAACTTAACAAAGGAGAAAACAAAATGGGATTTGATTTATACTCATTAGGCAACCACAAGACAGACAAGGGCGAATACTTTAGAAACAATGTTTGGTGGTGGAGAAGATTGGCAGACTTCGTTGTAGAAAAAACGAATGTTATTGATGATAAGGATAAAGAACATTGGCAGACTAATAGTGGACATGAGGTAAGCGAAGAAAAAGCTATGCAAGTCGCTAAACAGTTAAAGGCACTTATCAAAGACGGCACGGTATCAAAAGTAATACACGAGGTTGAGGAAGAAATGAAAGTCAGCGAGGAGAACAACAAGCACGTTGAGTTGTGCCACAATCTGTTGCGTAAGAAAGTTGAGCAAGAGGTCGGCAAGACTAACATAGCACCCTTTGACTATCCTAAAGATGACCACGATACTTGGGATTGGATACAATCAAAATATTCTTATGGCTCAAGCTACCCATTTACAATGGGTAATGTTGAGGAGTTCATAGAGTTTTGTGAACAATCAAACGGTTTCCGTATCTGTTAAGTTAGTACGGTGGGCGAGGGCTAACACCCTCGCCCCACGCCCACGCCCACACCGTCGTGTGCTTAACTTAAACTAAACCTAAGGCACTGGCGCCAGACCCCAGTACAAAACTCGGTTGGAATTTGGACAACTTAATCTTTTTATATGTGTGTTAGTAATGAGTGATTAATCTCTCTCTATATCAACTCAAATAAGCTTAAATCTTTTTTTAAATAAAAGTAATTAATCGCTTGATTAAACTTTTTAATATCTTATAAACATGGGATAACAATTAAACTTATAAAGGAGAAATGTTATGAAAACACTAAAGACAATTAAACGTCAAGTGAAAGCAACGAAAGTTCAACAAAATGATATTGTTAATTATCATTATTCAGTTGAGCAAGTTAAGGCACAAAAAAAAGCTAACGACTTAATCAAACCAACTCATGTTGAGTTATTTGAAACCATTAAAACTAATCTTATTATTTTAGATAAGGTTGAGGGTGTTGAGGGTTTTGCTCAGTTGATTAAACGAACAATGAAACGTTTTGATGTATCAAAGTTCAAGGAGAAGTTTCCAAAGTTGTACGAGGAATTTCTAGTTGAAATGGATACAAGAGAAATCAAAATCAAAGTTCAATCAAAGGAGTTAAACTAATATGTCTAATCTAGTTAAAATGGTTAATAACATAATTGAAAGTAAAAAGAACACAAGCGAGGTAGAACAAGCGAGTACAAGTTCGCTTGATAGTGGGCTTAACTATCAATTCATGTATAAGCAGTTAGAGAGTGCAGTTGAGGAGATAATCATACAGTACCCTAACGACCCTATCATCAATGAGTTAAAGGCTAAGCTTGTAAATAATCTAAAGCCTATCCTTGAATTACTACAAAACAACAGCGACTTTAATCAGTAGTCGCTACGACCTGTAGCCCTAAAGGGCTACAGGTACTTCACCCTTCCACGCATCAGTACCCTAACACCTAGCTTGATAGAGGTACCAAATCTAGTACGAAACTCAAACTTAACCACAAGATGTTGTTCCCACGTTAGCTTGTCGTGATTATACCGAGATTCGTGCTTTAAACTCACTCAAATAGAAACACTGGCGTTATTTATATTATGGGTATATATTAAAAAGGGACCCAAATGAATAAAGAATTACTAACTAATGACCAGTTAAGAATAACTGTAGAAAAAAAATGGATTGAACACATTAAATTGTGTCAAGATAATTTTATATATTTTGTGAAGGAAGTTTGGCCTGATTTTATTTGTAGGCTAGATGCGGATCCTAAAAAGTGGGGCCACCACCAACATATAGCAGCTGAGTTCACAAGAATTTCTAATAAGAAAAAAGGGAGGCTCATAATCAATATGCCACCTAGACATACTAAATCTGAATTTGCATCCTATTTGTTTCCTGCTTGGATGATAGGGAAGTATCCAAATTTAAAAATTATGCAAGTTTCTCACAATGCAGAATTATCATCAAGGTTTGGTTCTAAAGTAAGGAACCTTATGGAACAAAGAGAGTATAAACAGATCTTTGGGGATGTTAAACTAAGGGAAGACTCAAAAGCAAAAGGCAGGTGGGAGACTAACCATGGCGGTGAGTACTTTGCAGCGGGTGTTGGCGGATCTATCACAGGTCGAGGGGCTGATTTGCTTATTATTGACGATCCACATACGGAGCAAGATTCTATGTCAGAGTCTGCTATGGAAAGAGCGTATGATTGGTATGTGTCAGGACCTAGACAACGTTTACAACCTGGAGGCTCGATTGTAGTTGTAATGACTAGATGGGCAGAAGATGATTTGACAGGTCGTTTAATCAAGGCTCAAAAAGAACCTAAGGCTGACAATTGGGAAGTAATTTCTTTTCCTGCAATATTAGATTCAGGGAAACCTGTTTGGCCTGAGTATTGGGAATTAGAAGAATTAGAAAAAGTTAAAGCTTCCGTTCCTATTCGAAATTGGTCTGCACAATATATGCAGAATCCTACATCAGAGGAAGGTGCAATTCTTAAAAGAGAATGGTGGGTCCCTTGGAAGAAAGAAAAAATTCCAAAACTACATCATATAATACAATCTTATGATACTGCATTTAGTGCAAAAGAAACTGCCGATTATTCTGCTATAACAACATGGGGTGTATTTTTTCCAAAGGAGGATGGTAAACCTGCATTAATATTATTAGATGCCCTTAAAGGTAAATATGATTTTCCAGAACTTAAAGTAGTTGCAATGGATCAGTATAAGTACTGGGAGCCGGAGTCCGTGATCATTGAAGCTAAGGCTACAGGGGAACCACTTATGCAAGAGTTCCGACGTATGGGGATTCCTGTCATTCCATTCGTTCCATCTAGGGGCAAGGACAAACACTCACGGGTCAACGCCTGCGCACCAGTATTCGAATCTGGTGGTATTTACTATCCAGAAGACGAGAAATATGCAGATGAAGTAATTGAGGAATGTGCTGCTTTTCCTCATGGAGCCTATGATGACTATGTCGACAGTACCACTCAGGCTGTGTTAAGATACCGTCAAGGAAACTTCATAGAAATGATGAACGACTATGAGGATGAGTTTTACAATGTTCCAAAGGAATATAAATATTATTAGGAGAAAATTATGGGTAAAAAAGTAAGCGCGACAGAAAGAGCAGAAGCACTAAGAGCAGTATATAAATTAGCTGAAAAAAATAAAGGCGAAGATAGATTAACTCAATCTGATATTAAGCAAGCAAAAAAAGTTCTTAATTACAAAGAACCTAAAAAGGCTGCTGACTATGGTGCTATAAAAGATTATGGTGAACTAAGCAAAGGCGGACAAATCAAACCTGTTAAAGCAGTAGCTGGTGTATTAGCTGGAATGGCTGCAGGTATAGCACCTGGTATAATTGGTCTTGGCTACATGGCTAACAAAAGAGCAAAGAAAAAAGCTAAAGCAACTGCTCAAGCTCAAGCTGGAATGGCAGAAAGCACAATCCAACCTATAAGAACTTTGAATAGAGGTGGCGGAATGGATATGGGTAAGAAAAATAAATACGCTAAGAAAAACTCAAAAAAATTATTTGGCTATGAATTTACAGATGAGGCTCAACCGGGATACACAGTAACTAAAAAAATGAATAAAGGCGGCGGAATGGATATGGGACATAAACCAAGACCAAGAGGCAACCCTGGAGTTGTAGAGACTGTAGTTGGTAAAGGTGGAGATTACATTAAAGATTTAATTAACTAGGAAGTAACATGGTTGATATTGTAACAGGACTTAATCCAGAATATAGAAAAAAACTTTTAAAAAGAAGTAAAGGTTCTAAGAATGCTGAAGTACCAAAAGGTTCACATAAAATGCCTGATGGAACTGTAATGAAAGATAGTGAACATAGAAAACCTGTTAAAGCAGGTATGGGGGGAATGCTTCAAAAAGTATTTGGTGATTCTAATATTTTTAAAGTAACAGGCGCAACATCAGCTAACCCTAGATTTTTAAAAGATTTCAAACAATATAAAGATGATGCTACAGCAGCAAGGTTTCAAAAAACAACTAATGCTAAACAAGTAAAATCAGGTGGAGAGATCGTAGTCGGTAAAGGCTCTGATTACATTAAAGATCTTATAGACTAATTAATTGTAACAGGATTTAAAGGAGTATTCTAATGGGTAAAGTACTGAATAAAAAAGAGAGATACGAAAAAATAAAAGAAGCTATGGATTCTGCACAACCTTACAGAGGTACTATGGAGGATGCTGAAAAAGAAATAAAAAAACAAATTTCTGAAGCAGACGGATTAAATAGATCAATAAAGATGAAACCCGCAGATATGCCTAAGTTTGTAAATAAAGAGGATAAGTCTGTAAAAATGCCTAAGATGAATAGAAAAGATAATTCTGTACAAATGCCTAAAGTTGAACGGGATGAATATATAACAGTTCCTAAAGACACTTCCAGAATTCCACAATTTAATAAAGGTGGTGGGATTGCAATTAAAGGAACAAAATTCAAGGGAGTCTTTTAGTGGGAAAAGGTAAAATAGATGTAGCTCCTTATATTATTAAACAATCCTCTAGTGAGGGTAAGTTTAAATCTGATGATTCAGGTTTTGGTGCAGACATATATTCAAAATATGGAAACCTAGGTGTAAGTAAAAATAAAAATAAACAATCTTTTGATGGTGGGGACGAATTAGAAACTACATCAAAAAATATTACTTTCGGTAAGAATTTTAAAATAGGTGAATCAAGTAATTTAACACTTGAAGGTAACTACGGAAAATCAAAAAACAAATTTTCAAAAAGTGATACTAAAGGTGGAAAATTAACTTTTACAAAAAGTTTTTCAAGAGGTGGTGGAGTTGCAATTCAAGGTACTAAATTTTCAGGAGTTAAGTAATGGCTGGACTTGCGGATTTAAATAGGCAAGAAATTATTGAGAATGATAAAACATCCTCAGTACCTGTTAATAAATCTGATCTAGAACCCTACGAACCATCAGCAGCTA
>Ga0210003_1004988_pt1 | contig 10314 bp, 18 predicted proteins | sample LantaG_FD_182804 | JGI IMG/M metagenome (GOLD analysis project Ga0210003, IMG submission 182804) | Deep subsurface microbial communities from Baltic Sea to uncover new lineages of life (NeLLi) - Landsort_02402 metaG (SPAdes) (version 2) | ecosystem: Environmental > Aquatic > Marine > Oceanic >...
TGCTCTCCATGTTTAAGGGTGGATCTTGATGGTATTTGCTTTTTAACGAGTCGCCTAGTCGGTATCGACCGCTTCAATCTCGACGGTCATACTTTGGAGCCCGCCGATATGGCTTGAGCGCATCTTCCATCGTTTTTTCGTCACGACAATTTGACGGCCCGGCATTTCGATAATGTCGCCTTTGTCGGGAATCGGTCCCTCGCAGGCGAAATACTCATCGCGCTCATCGTTAAGGATGATGATCATCATTTGAACCATTATGCCTCCCCGTCGTCTGGACCGGTAAAGAGGTGTTGAAAATCCTTTTGTTGGTCCTCGAGAACCTTTTTTCTTTCAAGAGCTCCGCCCATGCCGACTCCGACCACAAAGGCCCATCCGGTCGCGAAAATTGTCAAAAAAACCGCAAGCAAAATCATCGCTATCCCTTTTCTTTGTAGTCGTGAAGGAAGGACGCAAGGACGTCATTCGCCGCCCAATTGTCGATCCGTTTGTTGCATTTGTCGATCAAGGCGTCGCGCTCAGCCTGAGGCATTCGCGACCAATTGCCGCCCTGTAATTCTGCGAAAAAAACGGCGATCGCATGAGCAAGGAATTTCTTTCGTCCAGTGATCCAAATTACCTTCATCCCTACAAAGCCATCACAAAGGCGGCGACCGTGCCGAAAAAGCAAAAAGCCGCAAGGAAAAGAAAGAGGATCGCGTCGTCTTCCTTTTCGTCGACTCCGCGTTGCTCCTTGCGAATCTGCCGAAGCTCTCGGCTCGCCTGCCTAGACCTCATCGCAACACCCGTAGAATTGAGGGGCGATAAACGAAGCTAAGACGATTTGCGCTTCCGTCTCAACATTACGACCGCCGCATTTTTCACGGGAAACGAGAAAGACCCCTCCGGCTTTCCAGCTCTCAAGAACAAGGGCATCCTCTTTTTCCGACATTTGCTTGCGATTGAGCGGAGCCGCATGGGTCACCTCTTCGAGTCTCGTCATAATTCGCCTTCGCTTTCGTGTTCGATAACGCCATTTGCGTCGGGTTCAATTCGTCGAATGTCTCGAATCACGGCACCGGCGGCAATGGCTTTTTCAAGTGCGGTTTGTTTCAACTTCTCGCCGCCGTCTCCTCGTCGAAGCATTCTGAAAACATCCTCGGCGGAGTCGAAGCCGGTAGACTCATGAACGATCCAACCCCGATCTTTGTCGAGCCATTGGCCGCCCTTTACGCAATGCCAACGCCCGGAAGCGTGAAAGACGTCGATCGATTGTTCGCAAGAGCTTAGCGCCGTATTCCTCGACGCCTCGTAAGCCGTAAGCGTGACGCGGTAGCGGGTGATTCTTTTCTTCATTCCTCCCCCCATGGGGTTAACTTGTAGCTCTTGAAAAGTTCGGCGATCTCTGGCCCGATAGGTTGAGCGTTCCGGGAAAGGTTCATCATCACAAAGAGAATGATCCGGCGTTGCTCCTCGAAATCGAACGCATAAAGAAACGTGTCGAGCGCATGTTCATATGTGCCAATGATGTCGACGCTTCCGGTGCTCAAATCGGCAGACATTTCGACCTCTTTGTCTAAGCCCTGAAACGTTGTTTCCATCCACGTCACCTTGTCGGTCTTGGCTTCAGCGATGCCCAGATCGCGCTTAAGATCTTTCTTGTCGGTCATTTCTCTCTCCAAGGGTGTTGGAATTCGGCCAAAACCTCATTGTTGGCCCAATCCGTTATCTCCGCTTACGGCTTGAGTTTTTGCCAGTCTTTTACATGCTCAACGATGCCGTTGGCGTCGGGTTCTTTCCATTTTCGGTTTTTGTTTTTCTCGAATTTTTTTGCGACGGCTTGAGCGAGATCGATCCCCGCAAGGGAGGCCATGCCGAAAACAAGATGAACAACGTCGGCGAGTTCCTCAGCGAGTTCGTCCCGAGCTTGAAAGAGTCTTACCGCGTCGGCTTTTTCCGAATAGTGAAGAAACCAATTTGCTTCGACTCCAACCTCCCTCACCTCTTTGACGAGGTGATGAAAAACGCTCACAATATCGGCTTTGGGGAATGTCTGCCTTTGCCATTCCGCAATTTGCGGCTGCAATCCGTCCAGAGATTGGCGCTCGACGATAAGCGCGTGAGCCTTGCCCACCCTGAAAGATTCGTCCTCATCCCAATACGTCATAATTTCTTTTCCAGTCTCTCAAGGTGAAAAATATCTACTTTGACCCCGTCGACGCCTAGATCGGTATCGATTGAAGCCCGCAATCCTTCGACGTCGTAAACCGTCCCGGCGTGGTCTTTGAAAACGCCGGTCTTGATTCTCACTCGATCGCCTTTTTTAAATAGTGGACCGCTCATCGCTCGAACTCCGACTTTGTGGCAAATCCACGGGCGATCACTTCCTTTTCAATGGCGATCCAGTGAACCCGGAAGCGCTGAAGAATCTCCGCGTCGGTACAGCCGTATTTTCTGGCAGCGATCGCCCTTTTCAATTCGGCATCGGTTTTTTCTTTGGCCATAGCTTGGGATTTTGACCCTTCGCCCGCCGGTACTCGTTGAGCCATTATTGCCCCTTTTCTTTGCTTGGCGCTTCGTTTCCCCAGACTGAAAAGCCCGGTGCTGATTTACGCGCGAAAAGCTCGATCTTTGGCGCGTCGCCGTAAAGTTCGATGATCAAATCGCGGAAGACTTGCGGCTTTTCGGAGTGTCCCGCGCGTGGTGCGAGGACGACTTGCGGAGTCTTCTCAGAAAGAAGCGGGAGCGGTCGCCCTCTTTTTGTAGTTGTCGCAACGAGGCAAAATTCAGTTGTCGGCTTTGTCACCGTGGGGCGGACCCCTTGACCGTGAATAATTCCGCCGTCTTTTCGAGTTTTCACCCAAACGAACCCAACGCCGCGAAAGTGAAGGCCCCAAGATCGGATCGCGTCGATACCGAGGTCCATCCTTGGTGAGGTCACCCAGACAAAAAAAACGCCTTTTTTGGGATTCCGTAAGAGTGATTTTACCGGGAGGGCTTTGATTTCCTCCATGGACATCAGATCGTAATGCTTCCCTGCTGCGGCGTCCTTGTTGGGGTCGCCCCACATTGGCCATGGTGGATCCATGTAAACGACGTCAAATTCAGGCTTTGGCCAGTTATTAATCATGGAGCTTCCTTTTCCCAGGAATGACGAAGCCATCCCCTCTCAAAGCTTTCGCCGGGGTGTTGGTGGATGTAGTTGTGGCAAGGGCGGCAAATCAGGAGGATGTTTTCTGGGTCAACGGCGGACCCCTGAGCGCTTCGCTGAAGAACCTCATGGGCGTCAACGGCGAAGCCGGTGCATGTCGTCGTTCTGGCTTGGCACTCCTCGCCGCGTTCGTCGACGAGCCTTTTCAGGAGCTCCCTACGGGTTGCCGATTCTGAATTTTTTTTCTTGGAGGCTCGCCGGATTGGGGTTCGCTTCATTTCTTTTTCTCCTTTGTGGGCATGACCCACACGAAAGACCCGCTTTGCAGGACAATGATCGCCGCTTGCGGTCGATCGACTACGTCCACAATGATGGCTGTTTTAAGCCAATTTCTGATTCGTTCCATCGGTTCCACCCCGCTTTTGCAATGCAAACCGCATCGGCTTTGTGCTCATTTTTTGCCGTGAATCTTATCCCGGTGAGAGCCTCCGCGAGTCTTCTCGCCTCGAGGGCGTGATCTTTCGCCTTGGCCCTCCTTCTCCCTTTTGGCTTTGTGACATCTGAAACCATCGTCGGGAAAGACAGGTCTCGACGCCAGTCCGACGCCTTGGGCTCCCACCAAAACTCAGGGCGGACGCCTCGAAGAATGATCATCCCTTTGATGACTCCGATCGACTCAGCGCATTTAAGCGAGGAGTACGCAGACGAGCCCACAAAGGCCCCTTCGATCACCCATTCAAATTTGAAATCCGGGTCCCGCTTTTGCTCGGAAACGATGAACCGAACGACCTCGCGGAACACTTCTAACGTGGTGCCCTGCTCCGCGAAAAGGAATCCGTGGTCACCCCAGCCTGCCGCGCCGACATTGCTTTTGCTTCCAGGGTCCCAGGAAATGATGATCATTTGACGGCCTCTTCAACTCTTGCGGCGATCCACCTATCGGCATCGGGCACCCATTCGGAGCGCAAGAGCTCGATCGCCTCCTCTCGTGAGATCCGGTGATAAGGGCAGGGAACAAAGGCCCATGGCATCTCGGGGTGCATCGTCTTGGGCGTCCAAACGTCGTAGGAGCCGCGCATCGATGCTGATTTTTGAATGAACCAATGAGGAATCAAATTGGCATTCTTCAAAGAAAGGCTTTTATGAATCTCCTTTTCCCCGAGGGCAGAAATCAGCGTTTCGACCCTCGTCACATCTGATTTTTCCTTTGAAATTGGTCTAGGCATCGTCTTCAAGTCCTTTCGTTTTCACATGCAAAATTCGCTCACCTAGCGGCCCCATTTGGAAGGTGATCCGGCTTTGGATCTCCTGAAAAGAGACTCCGAAGCGGTCGCCGATCGTTTTTACGATTCCCGTGATGAGGCCCTCTTCCCAGATCGGCTCATGAAACCGCAATTCGATTCGCTCGAGGCTTCGTCCTGCATCGTGGGACTCACGGGAAGACCCTCGGGCGGCTCCGTCCATCCAGGCGATCAAGATATCGGGCCGGTGCTTTACAAGCTCCAATTGCTGGCTTCGCCGCTCAGGGTCCCGGAGGAAAACATCTTGCCCCTCTCGCCGGTAATGTTGCCCGGCAAGGCGTGCGGCTTTTTTGGGCCATCCCCATCGACGCTTGATGACGTCCGTTAGGTGCAAAGGGCTTCCGTCGCGGCGGGCAATCGTTCCGTGACCTACCGAAATCAGATCCACGTTGAAGAGGTCGTCCTCGTCAAGAAGGCGAGAGCCGTCCTCCATAAAATTGTCATCGTCGTACATTACAAAACTCCAAAGGTGTTCGGATCGTTGCGATCGCTAATTAAGACGGATGCGATGAGCTCGCCGCCAACTCGCTTCATGTGCGAGGCTTCCGGGATGCAGCCGTCGATCGAGCTGTCAAAATGAAGCCTGAAGCGGCGACCCGCAAGGGGTGTCTTTCGCCCGTCGCTCGAGACCCAGAGGGCATCCATGGACTTGATCATTCGATCCAAAGTGAAATGCGGCTCTTTGTCCTTCGGCGGTACCGAGTAGCGCCAAACGAAATGAAGCCACTGGAAGGGGTACCGGTCCCGGATCGGTCCCTCCTCGGGCAGCTTTCGCACCGCGAAGACGAAGGATTTTCCGATCTTTACGGTGAAATCCTCTTCTCCTGAGCGGATCGCGTCGATCGCGGATATGACGGCGTAAACTGGATCGGAGGTCTTCATCTTCATTCCTTTGCGGACTTAATCCGCTTTCAACACCGAGGGGCTACGCCAATTCAAGATGGGTGGTTGCGGCCCTAGTGTACATTAAGGCGTTATGCATCCAGCGGTGTCTTTGTTTTCCCTCTGTAAGCTCGACGAGGGCAAACGCGGCTTTTGCAGCGTCGAAGGCAATGGAGAAGACACAATCTTGATTAGTTGCGGATTGGTTCGACTGATACCGACCTGCAAGGGCTTGGAAAGTTTCTTCAGCCGCGGCAATGGTTTTTGCGTTGGTCATGGTTTGATCTCCTTTGCGGACTTAATCCGCTTTCACTCAGCTTTGATCGAATCACGGGCAGAATCAAGCCCTGCCCGTGATCTTTTTTACGATTACGCCTTAGCGCGCATCTTGACGACGTTTTCCCCGCCTAAGGTGTGCTCTAGATCTACCTGCGCCGGCGAAAGACTCAGGCGGATATCTGCGTCGATGTGCTCCGCAAGCTTCGCAAGCTCAGTAGAGGAGAGCTTCGTCAAGATGCGCAGGACGAGGATCGCCTCCCCTGCCTTGTTGATCTTCACGGTCGGCTTGCCCTTGATTGGGCAATTCGTTTGCTCGAAGATTGAATCCTCGCCATAGAAGATCTCAACGTTCATCTCTGGGAGGCTCGTTCGGCTTGCGCGATCTTCGCCCTTGTAATGCTCGAGACCGGCGACCTCTTTCAGGTACAGATCCAAACCGGGGAAAAGAAACTCAACCCCTTTTGCGTCCTTGTCGATCGAAATTTCCGTGATGATTTTAACGTCCGCCGTCTTTACTGCGGACCCGCCTCGCGACTGAGTTCCCGCTGAAATGATGCTCGCGTTTGGCTTTAACTTTGCGGCCAATTTATCGAATTTGAATTCCATGTTGTGCTCCTTCCTAGAAATCGCCGAAAAGGTTTTCTCGCCCGCCGAATTCTTCTTCGGGCTCTTCCTCGGTCGCTTCGACGTTTACGACTTTGGGAGATGTGTATTGCAGAGATCCGCGATTGAAGTCGACAACGAAGACGCCTTCTTTTGCTTCTTCTTCGCGTGTCTTCCAGACGTATACGAGCGTTTGCTCCGGCCCCAGGGTCACGCTAAGCGGTCGCCCCGCGCCGTCTCGGAGTTTTAGATCCCGAGCTCGCCCGCCTCCATTGAGGTCTTTAGATCGGTAGACGGTGATCCCGTTGTCGCATTCCTGTTTAACGCCGGAGCCGCCCTTCAAGTTGCCGCCGGAGGGGATTTTGACCTCGTCGATAGCGGCGTTGACGTGGCAACAATTGATCACATGGATATCAAGCTTTTTCGCAACTTCATTTTTTAGATCTTGCGCGAGCTTTTCGATATGTTCGTTCCCCTGGTCGCCCTTGTCTTTTGAGAAATAATGCATGTGATCTACTAGGACCGCGCGAACTCCTAAGCGCTTCGCGGCCCATTTGCACATCGCGAAAAACTTCTCTTTGTCCTGCCGCCCCTCGACGTTCGCAACAAAAAGATTTGGATTTGCGAGAGCTTTTTGCAAAGTGATTTGCGCGTCGTCCAATTGCTCTTGTGTTTTGATCGTCGAAATTGGGCGACCAAATTCACGTTGAAAGACTTTTTTCACGAGGTTTGTTGGGCCATTCTCGAAGCTCGTCAAAAGGACCGGGAAATGCTCGGAGAGTCCTTCGGCGAGGAAGGATGCGAATGTTGTTTTTCCGTGCCCTGAGTGGCCGGTAATGGTTGTGACCTCGCCGCCTCGACAGCCGCGCAAAAGGTCGTTCATTCCGTCCAGACACCAAGACACCCCGAGCGGGCTTTTATCGAGAGATGGCAGGATCGAATGCGCGAGTTCAGAGATTGAGACGATGTCATCCTGGTCGATTGGCTTCGCGAAGTCGATAATTTGCCGCATCCATGCTTCTTTTACCTCCTCCGGTTCGTCGAGTTTAAGGATGTCCGCCGCATCTTTGACCCCTGGATGTTTCTCCAGAAGACCCTTTGCGGCACTCATCGAAGCAACGCGGCATCGCTCTATTCCAAGCTGTACAAGGAGGCCGGAAACGGCTTGCTGCCCGGCTTCGTCGTCGTCGTACCAGAGGACGATATCGTCGGCGACGCTGATTTGATGAAGCCACTCGCCGGGCAATTCTTTTTTTGCTCCGAGAGAAGTCCCCGCGACGTTTGTTGCGCCCATCTGCCAAACGGCGCAAGTGTCTAATTCTGCCTCGACAAGAATGATTTGCTTGCAGTTGCGTACCCCGTCGCCGTTGTAGAGCGTCGACTCACCTCCGGCGGTTCTCTCAAATCTTCGCTTGTCACCGAATCGAAGGTTGCGGAGTTTCGCAAAAGGCGTCTTTCCGTCGACGAGGTACGGAATCGCGATCCCTGCCTCTTTCGGCGTGTTGTCGCCCCGTTTGTTAAGCGTCCAAGGAGAAAGCGAAAAATGAGTGATTGTGACGTCGTCAAAGCCTCGCCCGCGTAGGTACTCGAGCGATTCGGACATCCGTTCGTCGCCTTCGAGCATGTCAGAGGAGATCCGCGCGAAGTAGTCCGGGGAAAGTCCTTTTCCGTTCACTGCCGGCCTTTGTCTCTTCGTTCCCGCCGACTTCATGAATGAATTCGCAAGGACCGTTGCGGCTCCCTCGACGATTCGATTCTCGCGGACGCGGACATTCAAAATGTTGGCGAGGGTGAAAATGTTCCCGCTCACCTCGCATCGTTTGCAGTCCCAAAATCCGTTATCGGTGTTGACGTAGCATTTTGCTTTGCGCCCACAATCTGGGCAGTCGGCGATGACGTGGTTTCCGCTTCGTTCGCGGACCCGTTTATGGATTCTGAGGTGTGAGACAACGGAGTCGATTTCGCTTTGTGTGGCTTCTTTGGTGGTCATGTTCGGGTCCTTTAAAATGGTAGTTCGTCAAGCTCGACAATGGGGCATCCTGCGGCTTCCATCTCTTTTGCAAATGCTCGGTCGCGCTTGGCTGTTTCTTCGATTTTGCGGGCAATGTGCGCATCGGTGTCGATGGCATTTTTGAGGTCGGAGGCAGATTCTCGGAGGGCGTTCCCGATTACGATTGAAGCGGCCTCGTTGCTTGCGGCTTTCGCCTCGATGGTTTTGATCGCGTAGTGCTTCTTGGAACTTTCGCCCGCGTCTATTTTTGCGAGCTGGGGCCATCTAAACTTCTCGTTTTCAAACCAAGAGATCACTTTTTGCCCCTCGTGCGTCTCGGGACCTTCGCACGGTTGATCCGGTAGTTCCAAGAGCCGCGAGAGTGAAGCGTCGAATTGTGGGCGGTGTAAAGCCGCTAGCGTTCGCCTTTGCTCGTCGTCGACTCGGGTTCCGGCCTCGATGCATTCCTGTGCTCTCTCGACGTCGAATGTTTTTCCCGCGCCCTTGCCGCTCGAGAACGCCATATAAAAAGCTGGGGTTCTTTCCGCCCAGAATTCATCTTGGGACATCCAGGGGATCAGGCCCGAAAGGCAAATTTTCATTTCGGCGACCGTGAAGAGCTCAAGAGCCGCAGGAAGATTCCTAATGTCGGTTTTTGATGGAGCCGCAGGATATTTCCTTTTGGGGAATTTGGGGCGGATTACCGAAAGCCAATGCCTCCAAAGCTCCAAAGCCGGATCAGGTTTTTTTGTGATTTCCTGCGGCTCAAAAATTAGCGGAGCGCGGATGCTCTCTTCTGTTCTTTTTAATTGCTCTCGTTCTCTGTTCTTCTCTTTGTGACCCTGAAACGGGGTCAAAAGTGACCCTGAAACGGGGTCACCATTTACCAAAACGGGGTCATCAAGTGACCCTGAAACGGGGTCACTAAAAACCCGAATCGGGGTCACCTCTTTTTCGGTAGGTGACCCCAAAACAGGGTCACTTGATGACCCCGAAACAGGGCCACCATTGATGGTCAAAAATCGGCCTTTTCGTTCGACGATTTCGGACTTGATCAATTTTGAAAGGGCATCTTGTCCTTTTTGGCGCGGGAGTCCGGTATACCCTGCAAGGGTTTCAACGCTTGCGTAACACTCACCGGCTCCGAAATTGCAATGCGACATGATCGCAATAAGCATTCGGATCTCGTTCTTCGAGATTGCTCCGAAAATTGGGATCATTTCGTGTGGAAATTTAAAAAAAGTCACGGCGTCCTTTGCCTCTTTTGAGGTTGACAGGGCGCGCAAGGGCATGTTGTTATGCTTCTTGCACGACGCGTCTTGCATGAGCGAACCCGGAATGGTCGGTAAAACTTAGACCGGGTGACTTGAGCCTCCTTTCCGGGAGGCTTTTGTCGTTTTTGATGGTGCGCAGACTTTGGCGATTCCTGCAAGCCTTTTATCTTGTCGACGTGCAAACCCGCTCCCGGTGCGGATTTAAAAGAAATCGACATCGGATCCGGCGGATCTGCTCTGAAGAGCTTGATGTTTTACCGGTTCCGATCAAGAGTGATTACAGAGCGGATCAAGTCTGCCAAGGAGATCAAAATGAAAACAACCGTCTATTCACTTTCGTACTCAACCAACAATCACGGCGCTGATGACGAATTCTACTTCGGCCAAGGCGTGATTGTTTCCCTTTGCGAAGACGAGATCGAAAAACAGAAAGACGAATTTACCGCCGAAATGGAGTCACACCTCGACGGCGCGGAGCCCGGCTTCGAGTATGAGGTCATCAGCGAAGAGGTGAACATTCTCGACCCTGAAGATCTCGCCTTTTCCGACTTTCCCGAGATGGCTCGAGATCAAGCGCGGCTCCTTCTGGATGCCGAATTTGGAGAGCTCTACGTCCCAGACGTCGGCGCAAATTTTCGATCGCAAAAAGACGTTGAAGAAATCGAGAAGGACTTTATCGCCCAGGCATTAGGCGTGATTGTTTCCCTTTGCGAAGACGAGATCGAAAAACAGAAAGACGAATTTACCGCCGAAATGGACCCTGAAGATCTCGCCTTTTCCGACTTTCCCGAGATGGCTCGAGATCAAGCGCGGCTCCTTCTGGATGCCGAATTTGGAGAGCTCTACGTCCCAGAC
>Ga0210003_1004990_pt1 | contig 10313 bp, 18 predicted proteins | sample LantaG_FD_182804 | JGI IMG/M metagenome (GOLD analysis project Ga0210003, IMG submission 182804) | Deep subsurface microbial communities from Baltic Sea to uncover new lineages of life (NeLLi) - Landsort_02402 metaG (SPAdes) (version 2) | ecosystem: Environmental > Aquatic > Marine > Oceanic >...
TGTACCAACAAGAAACACTGAAATGTTAGAAGAATTTTTTGGTATATCTATTTTAAATATCATAGATTGTGCAACAGATGATCGTTGGTATAAACACAGTTATAAACCTAGTGTAATAGATAAAAAGGAAGAAGAATATAAAGGTCAATTTAAAAGTTGGACTATCGGTGAAAATAAAATGAAGAATATTGATATTCTTAAAAAATTAACAGTTACTTACTTCAAAAAAGAACATTACGATTTTCTCTCAGAAAAATCATTAGGTAATGATGGTTATTACGAAAAAGAAAGAAACAACAGATTTAAGAAAATGGTTAACATTCTAGGAGAACTTGATACCGCAAGACCAACAAAAAGTAGGAAAGTATTTTCATTGAATAATATTACAGATGAACACAGAACAAAATACTCAGTTATCAGAGATAAATTACCTGATGTAGATTTTGATAAAATGATTGTTGAAATGGAAAACCATATGTCTGAAAGATGGTGGAAAAGTGATTGGAATTATACTTTTTATATTCCATCTATTTCTACTTGTGATATGTTTAAGTTATTACCAATTGGGTCACAAGATGTAGAAGAAGTGAAAAAACAATATACTTTTATATCGAATATGAGTAATTTGTTTAAAGTTATCAGACCATCTTATTATGGTTCACAAGAAGATAATTATGATGCTTATGTTAAGTTCTATCAGTTTTCTACTGAACTAGTGAATGATAAGAAAATCGAGATGAAAACTGATACAGTTCTTTATGATATCGCTTGGTGTGTTAAAGAAGGATTAAAAGGAGTTGATGAAAAAATTGTTGATAAAATAAAAAAAGAAATTGCAGCAAATTTAGAAGAAGGATTTGGTTACACTATTAAATTTTAAAAAATGGAAGTAGACACTAAACACGGAATTTTAAAAGACACTATTGTTAGTTTATATACAATGGGTGCAACTTATGTTAAATGTGATGGTATGGACATCTTTTTTACGATTAATAAAGATTCGGAATTAAAACAAGAATCGGATAAATTAAGAGGTGTACGTGATTTTATGATGAAACAATTTGGTTATAAATTAATGGTTAAATTTGAAAAATAATGAATCATCCAAGTAATTGTAAACATTATAATATGGTATATTTTCATGAAAATGCACCATCTTATTGTCCTGATTGTGGGAGTTATATAGATGGTACTCATATGATTGTTTTTGGTAATTTATTACTTAAAGAAAGAAAGAAAAAAATAAATAAAATATTAACTAAAATTTAAAATTATGTTAAGAGATTATAATAAATATATTGTTATTACTAGACCATTAACTTGTGGAAAAATGCTTGTTAGACAAGGTGACGATGGTGTAGATCTTATGTCCACTGATCCTAATAAAGATAGGTGGAGATTTTGGATGGAATATAAAAAATTCCGAAGAGTTTGGATAGAGGAAGCTCTAAATAAAAATAGTAGCGAATATGAAGAAGGATTAATTATTAAATCTTTCGATGACCTAACCGAAGCTCATAGATATTTAGAAAGTATAGAATTACGAAAATAAATTTGGTAGTTTAAATAATTTGCCGTATCTTTGTTTTAAATAATAATCAAAAAACAAAAGATATGAAAAGAACATCTGAAAAAGTAGCAAAACTGACAGGTCTAAACTTGATGTATGATGGTAATGACCACACAGAAAAATTAAGTGATTATGCTGGTTCATTAGCAGAATATGCTGAAAATGTGAAAAATAGTGATGTATTCGTGAAAACAAGTTCATTTGATGTACATCTAAAATCAGATCCAGATGATATTAAAATCCTATCTTATAGTAATGAAGATGGTTCACTTATCTGTTATGTATTACTATACAAAGGTAGTTTATCTCCATTTTTCATTTCAGGAGTAATGGCTTAAAAATTAAAATAATGAGAATAAGAATATACGAAAGGTTACAAGAAATTAAGAATTATCATAATGGTTTTTCCCCCAAATCTATGAGATGGGGGAATAGAACCTTTAAGGGTGTTCTATTAAATGATATTCCATTGGGTGATTATGAATTCATGGATAGTTATACTGACTCTGAATTATTAGAATTGTTAGAGATGTTAGTAAGACAGATGAATAAGCAAATGTAAAAATGACAAAAGAACGTAAAATAAAATGTGACCATTGTGGTACAAGAAATCCAGAAACCTTTCCAGGTGGAAGATTAACTAAATGTTGTGCTGTCACAGAACGTGAAAAAGGTTGTTATGCTGTTAAAGATGAAAATGGAAAACAATTTTACGCACTTGGTAAAACTTGGGAAATATAAAATAAATAGAAATAATGATAGAATTAAAAGGAAAATATAATAAGGATTGTAAAATCTTCATTGATGATGTAGAGAACGAAGCTATATCATTAATTCAAGCTATCTTGGATAGAAAAGTATCTGAAGGTGTTACTGTTAGAATTATGCCTGACGTACACGCTGGTAAAGGTATTACTATTGGTTTTACTATGCCATTAACTGATATGTTATCTCCTGCTTACGTGGGTGTGGATATCGGGTGTGGTATGTTATCTGCTAGATTCGATGGACAAACTTCAATGGATTTAGAAAAGATTGATATTGCTATTCGTGAAAAAGTTCCTATGGGATTTAATACTCACGAATCAAGAATATTTAAGTCTATTCCTTTTGATCAAGTTCAAGAAATAGCTGATTTATTTACTAAGAACTACAATGAAAAATTTGGAACTTCTTATGTTGCTCCAACTTATGACGAAAAGTGGTTAGATAAGAAATTAAAAGATGTGAAAATTGATCCTTCTAAATTCTGGGGTGCTATTGGTACTTTAGGTGGAGGTAATCACTTTATCGAAATAGGTAAGTCTGATGTAACTAATTCATATTGGGTAACTGTTCACTCAGGATCAAGAAACTTCGGTTTGAAGATTGCTGATTATTGGACTAATGTTGCTAATGGGAAAGTTAAAGTTGCTCCAAAAGAGTACAACGAGGCATTGGATAAAGTATTACAAACAACATTCCCTAAATCTGATATCCCTAAAAAGATAAAAGAATTAAAGGAATCATTTGGAATGGGAATTGATAAAGAATTCTTACAAGGTGATAACCTTATGGGTTACTTGTATGATATGATATTCGCTCAACAATATGCTACTTGGAATAGAGAAACAATGTTGAATTCTATTAAAGGTGCATTGAAAATAAAGAATTTTGATGAAGTAATCAATACTACACACAACTATGTTGACTTCAAAGATTTCGTTATCAGAAAAGGTGCTATATCATCTTACAGTGGTGAAAAAATGATTATCCCTTTCAATATGAGAGATGGTATCTTATTGTGTGAAGGTAAGTCTAACGAAGATTGGAATAACTCTGCACCTCACGGAGCAGGACGTTTGATGTCAAGGTCTAAGGCTAAAGAGTCAGTTGATTTAAAAGACTTTCAAAGAACTATGAAGGGAGTTTACTCTACTTCTGTTTGTAAGTCCACTTTAGATGAAGCTCCATTCGCTTACAAGTCGTCAGAAATGATTGAACAAGCGATTGAACCAACTGCTACTATTTTGGAAAAGATTAAACCAATACTGAATATCAAAGATAAGTCAGAAGGTGAATCTTGGAAACAAAGAAAAGCCAACAAGAAAAAAGATATGGCACGTAAGAATGAAAGAAGAGATAAATCTTTTAGAAATATGAAAAGGATGTAGAAATGCATCCTTTTTTTAATAATAACTTAAAACAAAAATTATGAAACTATTTGGATTTGTAGTAGAAACTGATTCCTATACAGGAAATTTTGAAAGAGAAATGTGTGCTTATATGACAGGTCGTGTCGGTGAGTGTGAAGTCGGTAATGAATTTGTTGAAGAACATATTAAGAATAAATTTAATAACGTGGTAGATATACCAGATGATAATGGGTGTTATCGACCTGTTTCTGTTTTATCTGGTGATGAACAATTTAATGTTAATATAGAAAATGCAAGTAATGCACTTGTAATTTATTTTTCATCCAAACCAACAACTGACCAAGTTGTTCTTTTAAAACAAAGGGCATTGGAATTTCCAGAAGTGTATATGATGGATCAACAACAATACTCTTGGGGTAAGAACGCAAAATTCATTGAAGTGAAAGGATTCATGCTAGTTGAAAATCAAACCAAAACCGCATTAACGGTTTTATAAAAATGAAAAGGGTGTAATTTACATCCTTTTTTTATTTTAATATATAATCATATGAAAAGAATTTTTTATATAGTTATATTATTAATGCTTATATTTGGGTGTAATAAAAAAATGGCTCTTATAGATCCCTTAATAATATCTGTACCCGATACTGTAATCAGAGTAGATAATAGTGAGGTGGAAGAACTTGTTAGTGCTTATGTTGATTATGGTGAATATGAAAAAGAACGATTATTGTATGAAAGATTATTGTATGAAAGATTATTGAAAGAAGAACAAGAATTAAAAAAACAAGAAGAAAAAGAAAAAGAATTAAAAGAAAGACAAAAATTTTATGAAAGATTATCAAAAAATTATTCATCACCATTATTAATAGAAAACAAAGGAACATTAGTTTATAAAGTAGATGAAGTATTAATTATCGGAGTAGCATCAAGAGTAGAAGCAAGAATAATTAAACAAGTAAGTCAAGAAACAACAGATTATTTAGTTTCATTAACAACTCATACTACAACAGGTATTATTTATGAAGAAGTTATAAAAGTTGGTAATATAATGGACATGGATTTAAAATCATTAGACCCTAATGCTTTCACAATAAATAAAATAACAGATGATGAACAAATAGTTGATGAAAATGATGTTACGTATTGGTTATGGAGTGTCACAGCAAACAAAGTTGGTAATTATAATTTAATAATGACAGCTAAAATAAAAGACAATGATCCTTCTAGGAATATTATTATATTCGATAAACAAATAAGTGTAATGAATAAACCAAAGAAAAAATTTTCATTATTACTTAATATTCCTGATAATTTAAAAAGATATGATGAAGGTATAATTAAAATAGATTTTGTTGAAAAAAATTCAGATACATATAGTTTTGAGTGGGGTGGTGAAGGTAATGTTATAATAGATTTTGATGGTAAAGTTGATGTAATAACAGATGATAATATTGTTAATGATAAAAAACCTATTTTTAATTATAAGTGGGTTGTAACACCAAAAGGTAAAGAAAAAGTAATTCCATTTACTGTTATGATAGTTGGTGATTACGAAAATTTAATTTTATTTGAAGATGAATTTATTATTGAAAAGAATTTCAAAAAATCATTTAATAATTTTATAGATGGTGCAGTTAAAAGATGGTATTGGTTATTTACTGCATTATTAATTCCTCTTGTTGGATTCATAAAGAAAAAATATTTTAAAAAGAAATCTGAGACTAATTAATAATTTTTTACTATATTTGTAATAATGTATAGAAGATCAAAATTTATATCAATAAGAAAAAAGGATAATAATAAACTTGAAAGAATTATAATTGGTAGAACTGAACATTTCCAATTAGAATTTTATCCTACCTGTGGTTTTACAATAAAATATTTATTAGGCGGATATAATGATTATAATAATCCATTATTTATATTTCAATTTATATTCGGTGCTTTTTATTTAACCTTACCTTGGAAACACAAGTTCGAAAAAGATTATGGTCACGATGATCCATCTTACGGTATTACTTATCATAATAAATCATTTATGTTTTATTGGAATAGAAAATGTAAAGTTAAAAATATGTTTTATTCGTATGATTGGATAAGAACAAGTCTATTATTATCTGATGGTACATGGGAACATGAAACTAAAGGAAATAGTAAAACATTTTATGAAGAACCTTGGTTATCAAAACAATGGCAGATAATTATCCCATATAAGCATAAGACCTCAAATGAGGGGGATATAGACCTCGAAATAACTTGTCATATCACTGAGAGGGAATGGAGACAAAAGTGGTTAAAATGGACTAAATGGGGTGCTAGAATACAAAGGACATTAGATGTTGAATTCAGTGAAGAAGTTGGACCACGTAGAGGTTCTTGGAAAGGCGGAGTATTAGGCACAGGATTTGATATTACAAAAACAGGTAAAATAGAAGAAGGTTTAAAAAGGATGGAAAAAGAATATAATATGTATTCTGTTTCTTGGGATAGACAAAGAAAAATTAAACAAATTATGAAAAAGTAACTATACAGAATACAAACTATTTTTATTTAAGATTATGGCAGATGCAATGAAAATTACAGGTAGGAAACCCAAAGAACATGTAGTAACTTATCAATTTCCTAAACGAAAAATATGACACAAGAAAAACCTTATATAAAAACAATAAAGACTTATACTAAAATAATTATAAAATATAATCCAAATTACGGTGATAATAGAATTTGTGAATGTGGTCATGCTTATCACAGACATTTCGATTCATATGAAGATATGGATCCCGTAGGGTGTAAATATTGTAGTTGTTATGAATTTAAAGAAAAGATATAATGTTATTGATTGAAACATTTTTAAAAGAAACAAAAGAAAAAGGTATTGGTATATTTACTAACCAAGATATTTTAAAAGGAGATAAAATATGGTATCATGATGATTTTTTTGTAAAGACATTTACAAAAAATGATATTTTTTGGATGAATGACATCTCTAAAAGTTTTATTGAAAAATATGCATGGTCAGTAGATAATGAAACATATTACATGTCTTTAGATAATGAAAGATTTATTAATCATTCATTTAACCCAAATGTTGAAGAAGATGGTTTATTTATGGTTGCAATAAAAAATATTAAAAAGGGGGAAGAATTAACATGTGATTATACATTATTTGATTTAGACAGTAAGAATGATTTAGGATTTGAAATTAAAGAATAAAAGATGCCGGATTATAAAATTAAAATTAGAAAAAAAGATTGTAGAAAAAATGATGCATTTAAAAATGAACCATTAAGTTATCGTGTATCTATTGCATATGACATAACAACTGAAGAAATTGTAATAACCAGGGAATTTTATAGAGTTGGTTTTTGTGATGGTGAAAGATGGGATGAAATATACATGGACTATGATATGAGCTGGAAAGATATGTTAGGTATTCGTTACGCTTCTATAATGACACGAAATATGGATAAAGAATACCACATAGAAATTGAAAAGAAATTAATTGAAACATATTATGATAATTGTTTTAAAAGTATTGATAATGTTGATAAAGAGATAAAAAAAATAACAAAATCTTTAAAAAGTCAAAAAGAAAATTATATAGATGTTATTAGTGCATTAGATAAAACATTTCGAAAAGAAAAAATCAATAAAATTTTAGGTGAACTCGAAGAACATAATAAATAAAATTAAAAGAATAAAGGTTATTTCTTTTTTATTTAGAATGATTAGTCCGGGATATACTAATTGTAGTATATGTGGATTACCTTGGAAATATTGTAAAGAAAAAAGTATTTGGACAAGTCATAGTGGGTATTTTGCTACTTGTCAATACTGTTGGGATCATTCTGATTTATCAGAATTAAAAAAGGTTTATAAATTAAATCACGGAAAATATTGGCGAGAGAATCACAATTCATTAAGTGATATATTAATTGCAGTGGAAAAAGAATACAACAACGAATATATTAAAAGAAGAAAAGAAAAATTAAATTTTATAATACATAGAACAAAAAATAATAAAAGAAAGAATGATACATTATTTAGACAAAATTAAACAACACACATTATTAGAAAAGTCGTTTAATTACATTATTGAAAACAATCAGTCTGTAAATTTACCTTATCACAACACACGACATTTAGTTAAAGTATTTGATACTGCATTGGATATTGCTTCTTTATCTGATTTAACTGATTCGGAAATAGTAGAATTGGGTATTGCTTGTTTATTTCACGATTTTAATCATAGTGGTGGTAAATTAACCGATTCTGAAAATATAGATATTGCTATTAAAGAATTTTTATTATTTTTCGAATCAAATGAAAAATTATTTGAATGGATAAATGCTACAAACATTATTGATATGATACATTCTACTGAGTTCCCTAAAAAAAGAGAACCTATCACATTACAACAAAGAATAATAATGGATTCTGATTTAATTCAATGTTATGATGTAGATTGGTTTTTGTTTGCTATCAAGGGTTTATCATCAGAACGTGGTGTTGATGTTAGTAGATCATTACAAGACCAGACAAATTTTATAAATAATGTAACATATTATACTAAATTTGCACAGAATTTACACAAAGAACAAAAAGAAGGATATCTAAAACGATTAGAATACCTCAAAACCATTTTTTAATAAATCTCATGGATGACAATCTTTCAAACCGAGCTACAAAAAGTTTGGTTATTATAGGTGATAACTTTATTGCACAATCATTATACAATGATTATAAACGATATGGTAAATTTAAACTAAATATTTCACATGATATTAGTCATGTGAAATATAAAGTTGATTATATTATTGACTGTTCATTTAATGAAAGAATTCAAAATTTATCTTTATCTTATTGTAGATTAAATAATCTCGAAAAGATATTATTAATAAATCATTGGGAAAGAAAAAATCTACCTGATATAAAAACTATAATTTTACAATCTATTTTATATGATGTTTATGGAATAGACCACAATAGTTTCAATAGGCAAGGTGCTGGTAATAATTATGAATCAGATATAAGTTATTGTACTTTAATTGGTGAATCAGTAAGAAGAATACACGAAGCAAAAATCGGCGCCGTTCCATTGGTTTATATTCCATATGGTGAAAATAAAGTTAAAATAATACATATTGATAATGTTTATGATCCAATAAATTATATGTTAACCACACTCAAAAAGAATTCAGTATATGCTGTTTATGATGAAGATAAATATGTTAGTGCTATAATAAATTCAGTTCAAAAGGCATTAGAATATCCTGGCAGGATTATAATTAAAAATAACAATTCGATATATTCTCAATACGTCAATAATTTAGATTATAAAAGAAAAAATACAAATTTTGAATATTCTATAAAAAGAATTTATAAATATTTATCTTTAAACAATCCACGTTTTTCAATTTATCAAACATTTTAATTTGGATATATTAAATTTTATTCATATATTTGTACATTAATGAGTAAAAAATATAAATATCGTTTTAAAACAAAAGAAGAGTTTATTTCTGATTTTGGTCAAGACTGGAGAAGTGCTGTTCGTTGTTCATTTATATCAACAATGGATTGTTTATTAGGTATTGATATAGAAGAAAATTATTATAATCAACTTGATTATATGTATATTAATAACAACAGACATAATTATGTTGATTTTGTAGGTATTGTACATTGTAATATAACATTAGATATGATTAAAAGAATTAATTTATCACCATCATTAGAACCAAAGAAATTTGTATATTAATTAAAAAATAAAATTATGAATGAATTAAACATTTATACGAGAATTAAACAGCAATTTGATGTGTCCAATAAAAAAATAAATAAAATGTTATGGTTTAGTTTATATTGGGCATTTTATGCAATAATATCTGCTATTTTAACATCACATTATTTATCTGTGGTTTGGTTAAATTTAATTATTATTTTTGTTCCTTTTATTCCTATTTTAACAATTTTAATAATACGTTTTTTTAAACATTATGAATTAGCCAAGAAGTATCCTATTTTTTATAATAAATGGAAAAACCAAGAAGATTTCGTAAATACTATAAGAGATAGAACATCTGACAGGGCTCAACCTGATTCAGAAACCATAAAAATGAAAAATAACGCATTAGAATATATTGATGAATTAATAAAACGTTATGATGATGATAAAATGAAATTAGCAAATGCATTTTATAATGGTGTACAAAACACCAATTTAGTAGGTGAAATAAATTTCAACGAGAAGTTTAAAAAATTTAAAAATGATATGGGAAGATATAGGAATATTGTTTAATTTGTATTTAATTGAAATGAAAAACCCTACATCAAATGGTGTAGAGTTTTTTTATGGGTTAATGTTCTGATCTTTTTCTTATTTCTTCTATCTCACCTGTCTTAATATTCACTAATAATCCGTGTATGATATATTTCCTCGATTCTAAGAGGTTATCAGCTACAGTATATAGTGCAACGTATTTAAAGAAGTTATCTTTGTTATATACGATTGTATCACCAAATTTAGTAACATAATAATCGGGTAGATTATTGGTTGATTTATTATTATATTCGAGTACATAATGTAACATTTCTATATTAGC
>Ga0210003_1004992_pt1 | contig 10310 bp, 11 predicted proteins | sample LantaG_FD_182804 | JGI IMG/M metagenome (GOLD analysis project Ga0210003, IMG submission 182804) | Deep subsurface microbial communities from Baltic Sea to uncover new lineages of life (NeLLi) - Landsort_02402 metaG (SPAdes) (version 2) | ecosystem: Environmental > Aquatic > Marine > Oceanic >...
GCCCCGGGGTCCCCTGCGACCTCACGCTCACCGTGGCGGTGCTGGGAGCTTCCGGAGATTTGGCGAAGAAGAAGACCTTTCCAGCGCTCTTCACGCTCTTCCACAAGGGGTGAGCTAGAGTTTTTTCTTTTTTTCTTTTTTTTTTTTTTAGGAGGAGTTTTCGTTGAGAGCTGCTTGCTTTCTTCGCCCCGAGGAGCCCGACCCTTTGGATCCTCTTAGAGAACGGCAGCTGCGCGGGCGAAAGAGGGAGAGAGAGAGAGAGAGAGGAAGACAATGCCCCTCCTTTCACCTCGACTCCAACTCACTTCACCTCCCTCTCGAACGGACGAAAAAAAAAAACCAAATCTTCCAAAAAAAAAAAAAACCAAAATTTCAAAAAAAAAAAAAAAAAAAGCTTCCTCCCGCGCTCCACCAGCTTTATCGGCTACGCCCGCTCCCCCTACGACGACGCCACCTTCAGGGACCACCTTCGACCTTACCTGGAGAGCGGGGGAAACGCCGCGGGCAAGGCCGGGAAGAGCAAAAAGGCGGCGGCGGCGGCGGCAGCAGGAGGAGGCGAAACCGCCTCCGCTGCTGCGAGGGGAGAGGGCGCCTCGACCTCGACAGAGGCAGCGGCAGCAAAAGCGGGCTCCTCCTCTTCGACCGCCTCCGCCTTCTTCACCGCCGCCTCCACGGGAGGCAGCGAGTGCGTCGAGGCCTTTCTGAGGCAGGTCACCTACGTCTCGGGAGACTACGAGGGGGACGAAGGGTGGGAGAAGCTGGGCAAGGCGATCGAAGGGGCCGAGAAGGAAGCGGCGCGAAAGTGCGCTCCGACTTCTTCTTCGTCGTCGGCGGCCGCCTCCGCCGCGCTTTCTTCGTTGAAGCTCGAGGAGAGTTCTTCTTCTGCTTCTGACAACTACGACCAGCAGCACCCCAGAGGAAGGCTGATCTACCTGGCCCTGCCCCCGAACGTCTACCCTCTGGCTCTGCGCGGGGTCCGGGCGCACTGCTCCCACGTGGGGAGCGGCGGGAACGCTCTTTCTTCTTCGTCGCCGGCGAAAGCAAACGCGAACGCGACCTCGGCGGCGACGGCGACGACTCCACCCCGTTCCCCTCCCAACCCCAACCCCAACACCACCTCCTCAACCACGACCTCTTGCCCTTCCTCCTGGCTCCGCGTCGTCGTCGAGAAGCCCTTCGGCCGCGACCTGGCTTCCTCGGAGGAGCTCTCGGACACCATCGGGGGACTCTTTAAAGAAGCGTCAGTCTATCGCATCGACCATTACTTGGGGAAGGAGCTGATGCAGAACATGTTGTTTCTGAGGTTTGCAAACGCCCTCCTGGCACCGGCGTGGTCGAGGCAGCACGTGGCCAACGTGCAGATCACCTTCAAGGAGCCCTTTGGCACTGCCGGGAGGGGGGGTTACTTCGACAAGTTCGGGATCGTGAGGGACGTGATCCAGAACCATTTGATCCAGGTAAAGAAGTTAATTTTTTAAACATTTTCTTCTTCTTCTTCTGTCTCTCTTCTTCCAACTCACTCTCTCTCCCTCTCTCTCTTCCCACCTCCCGACCCGAAACAACAGGTCCTCGCCCTCCTCACCATGGAACAGCCCGTCTCCCTCGCCGCCGACGACGTCCGAGACGAAAAGGTGAAGCTGCTCCGGTGCGTCGCCCCTCCGAGACTGGAAGACGTCGTCTTAGGTCAGTACACTAAATCTGAAACGGAACCAGAGGGCTACACCGACGACCCGGGCGTTCCCGCGGACTCCAAGACGCCCACGTTCGCGTCCGTGGCCTTGTTCATCGACAACGAGCGGTGGGCGGGCGTCCCCTTCATCATTAAAGCCGGTAAGGCTCTGAACGAGCGCGTGGTCCTGGTGAGGTTCCAGTTCAAGGCGCCGCCGAGGCCGCTGCTGGCCAACGCTTCGGAGGTGGCTTCGGCGCTCGCAGGGAGGCTCAGCGGCGACGTTTCCTCTTCCTCTTCCCAGCCGCAGAGGCAGCAGGGGGCGCTCCCGCCCGCCGCGGCTGATCGGATCCGGAACGAGCTCGTTTTGCGATTGCAGCCCGATGAAGCCATTTACCTGAAGTTGGTCGTCAAGAAGCCCGGGCTGGACCCGACGCCGGTCATCTCGGAGCTGGACCTGGACTACAACAGGCGGTACACGGTACGCGAGAAAAATGGGAGAAGAGAGAAAAGAGGAAAGAAAAGAGGAAAGAAAAGAGGAAAGAGAGAAGAAGAGGAAGAAGAAGAAGAAGAAGAAGAAGAAGAAGAAGAAGAAGAAGAAGAGGTCGCGCAATAGAAAAACAAAGAAGAAGAAGAAGAAAAAGGAAAAGAAACTCATTTCTCCCACTCACTCCTCTTTCCAACCTTCCCCTCCCTCCCAACATCCCCAGGGCGCCTACATCCCCGACGCCTACGAGCGCCTGCTGCTCGACGCCGTCCGAGGCGACCAGCAGCACTTTGTGCGCCGCGACGAGCTGAGGGCCGCGTGGGCGCTGTTCGACCCTCTGCTGGCGGCGACCGACGCCGGCGAGCTCCCCGTGCACAAGTACCCCGCCGGTTCCCGCGGGCCCAAGGAGGCCGACGAGCTGGCGGCGAGGCACGGGTACGTGAGGAACGCCGGGTACGAGTGGAAGCCGAGCGAGTGAGAAGGAGAGTGGGAAAGAGAGAGAGAGAGAGAGAGAAAGGGAAAAGTCTTTTCGATGTTTTTTCTTCGTTTTTTTTTTCGGGTTTCGAGATCCGTTTGCGCCTGTGTGCCTTACGCTCTCTTTCTTTCAACTTCTGAATAGCACCTCTGTTGTTCGTTTCCGTCTTTGTTGCTGTTGTTCCTCCTCCAAGTAAATAGATAAAAATGGTGTTGCTCTTGTCTTTTTTTACAGAAAAAATGGGGGGGAAGCAGCAGAGGAAGCGAGGAAAGGAAGAAAGATCTCTCGCTGCTGCTGCTGCTGGTGTTGGTGGTTTTGTCAAAAAAAAGGTCGTGGTGATGTCTTTGTTTTCCTATTTCTATAAAGGGGATTTGGATGCTGTGCGCGAGTGTTGTTGCTGGTGTTGTTGTCTGCAAAAAACGGGGACGGCGGGCGAGGGGGAAAAAAGTGATTTTTTTTAATTGTTCGGAAAATTGTGTTTTTTGTTTTTTGCGTGCTCCTGGGCCCTTCCTCCCGTTTCTCTCTCCTTCTTTTCAATCCGCCAGCGTCTGCTGCGCCCCGAATCCCAGGTACCTCCTGTTGTCATCCTCCTCTTCCTCTTCGGTCTCTGCGCTGTTTCCTTTCTCCTCTCCTCCTCTCGAAACGACTTCTCTGCCAGCAAACGCCGCAAAAAGCTCCCCGAACTTCCTCCGTATCTTCCGCCCCCTGCTCTGCCTGCTCTTCCTGCGCTCCTCCGACCTCAAACCCGCCCCGGGGTCGACGCTGCTGGCGACGCCGGCGCTGGCCCGAGGGACGCGCACGTGAGAGAAGAGACTCCTCCTCCCGACGAGGCCGCCGCACTCTGGGCACGGGATCGCCCTCGAGCCCAGGCAGCGAGGGCAGGCGTCCCCGGCGTGGATGTATTTGCCCTCGAAGGCGACGAGGCCACGGCTGGTTGAGTTGATGGGATGAAAGGAAAAAGAGTGAGTTTTTTGAAAGTGAAAAAAGATCAAGAAAAAAGTTCAATTTTTTTCAAAAAAACAAATCTCTCTCTCTCCCTCTCTTACCCGCTGCAGACGGGGCAGCGGCAGACGCCGAACCCTTTGCAGCACTCGCAGCTGCGCGTGTTGCTGGCGACGAGGGAGGCGGCCGCGGCGAGCAGGGCGGCGCCGAGGGCGGCGAGGAAGAGGAGCTTTTTTTTTTTTTGGTTCGAGGTGTGTTGAGGTCGAGGTTGAGAAAAAGAAGACGAAGGCGAAGAAGAAGAAGAGAGCAAAGAAGAACGAAGAAAGAGAGGAAAGAGAGAGAAAAGAAAAGCCCCTCCCCTTCCTTCCTTACCGCGCTCAGCGCCCCCCGAGGCCTCAGCCTGATCCCGCTCCCGGCGGCCGCCGCGGCGAAGGCGGCGCCGCCGTTCCGGTGGCCCACCGCGACAAGCCTCCTCCCCGCGGCCGCGGCCTGAGAGACGGAGGCCGGCTCGAGGTGGTGGTGATGGTTGGAGAAAGAAGAAGAAGAGTAATAGGAGTTCCGCACGGGAGCCGGCGGGAGGTCCGAATTAGAGGACGACGAGGCGGCAGCGGTCTTGACCGTTCTCGGCTGTCGCGGGGGCAGCGGGCTCGCCGTTGCTCCGAGCCCGAGCACGGAGGTGGTGGGGATGGAGACGGCGAGATTTTTGTTCGTCGTCGAGGTCGAAGAAAAGCTCGAGAGCGCGACGACGTGTCTTCGGCCGCATCTCGCGACGGCTTCCCGCCGCGCCGCGAGCTCCGATGCTCTCGCCGCCAGCGGAGATGATGGACAACAACGTCTTCTCATCCCCCGCAGAGCGTCGGGCGCCGCGGAGGTCGAGGCGAGCGGCGCGCGCGGGCGGCAGGATGAGCTCGGAAGCGTCGTCATCGTCGTCGTCGTCGTCGTCGTCGGGCGCTCGACTCTCCAAAAGAGTCTCGCCCGCCTTGGTCCCGCCTACGGCTCGCTCTCCTATCCACGAGAGGGTATCGAGGACGGTCACGAAAGCAGATCCTCGTGCTCAGAAAGGGAGGTGAGCGTTGTTCGCTTCCTCTTCCTCGAGGGAGAGAAGAAGAGCGGAATCGAAATTAGGAAGAAGTGAAGTGAAGCGCCAGCGGCGCTCCGCTCTATTTTCGTCCGGAAAAATCAGAACCTCCTCTTCTTCTCGCTTCTCTCCCTGTCTTTTCTTCTCCGCTCGCCCCCTCCGCCCGCACACGCACACGCATGACGGAGAGAAACAAGCGAACGGCCGATCCCAATCGTACAAAAAAAATGTGTTATCTAAAGGGAAATTCCATATCTGTAGTTTTTTAAATTCAAAGGGGGAAAAAAAGAAACCCGCTTTCTTTTCGACTCCTTCTCTTCACCTCCACCTTTACCTCCCCGCCCTCTTCTCCTCCTCCCGCACAAACCACCGCCACGCCACGAAAGGCAGCACGTCTCCAACCCTCGCCAGCACCACGCCGCCGACGCCGCCGGCAGCCGCCAGCAGCAGCGGGATCTCGGGGAGAGCGGCCGCCATCCGAGGGGTCACCGTCGCCAGCGACGCTTCCTTCAGGGCCGCGAGCGCGCGCGGGGCGAGCAGGAGAAAAAGAAAGGGCCAGGCGAGCGCGGCGCGGCGCGGGCTGGGGCTCGGGAGGAACGGCAGCGAGGAGAAAGAGAGGAGCTTCTTCTTTTCATCGCTGCTCTTCGCCTGCTCCTCCTCCTCCCCTTCTCCTTCTCCTTCGACCCCGCTCCCAGCAGAGGTCAGCCCCCGCGCCCTCTCCACCGCCTCCTTCCCTCCGAGCCCCTCCACGGCGGCCACCACGGGGGCCACCTGCAGATCAAGCAGCCTCGGCAGCGTCCAGGGGAGCGGGAAGACGAGTAAAGAGAGAGCTTGTAAAGGCACGGCACGGAGCGCGACCAGCAGCTCCGCTGCCCAGGCCCGGGGGAGCGCCCCGCGCGCCCGAGGGGAGGCCGAGCGCAGGGAGGAGAGGGTCTTTCTGAAAGGGGGAAAGAGCGGCGGGAGCTTGAAGTTCGAGGAGGAGGAGGAGGAGGAAGAAGGAGAAGGAGGAGGAGAAGGAGAAGAAGAAGGAGGAGGAGAAGAAGAAGAGTTGTTCTCCTCCGTCCTTTCTTCCCCTCCGGCTTCGACCTCTTCCTCTTCCTCCTCAAGGCACAGGAACGCCGTCGCCGCCGCCGCCCACGCCCTGCACGCCACCGTCAGCGGGAAGGCGGCGACGAAGAGGGCCAGAACGAGCCACTGGTAGCCGGAGGCGAACGACGCGACGGAGGGATCGGGGCAGAGCCACCAAGGGTTCAGGGAAACGGCCTCGGCCGCCGCGGCTGAATTCTTCAGAGCAGGGAGCAGAAGGAGCGCCGCCGCGTTGGTGAGGCGGTGGCTGATCCTATGAACTAAGAAAGTGGCGCAGCTGGCCAGGGAGTGAACTAGTAAAATCGGCCAGAAGGAGCGGGAGAGGGCGGAGGCGGCGGAGAGGAGGAGCGCGCGGCCGGCGGACAGCGAGGGGGGGAGCGAGGAGGAAGGAGAAAAAGAGGCGAGGTTGCCGAGGGAGAGGAGGAGGGGAGGGACAGCTGCTGCTCTCTTTTCCTGTTTTTTCTCCTTTTCGTCGTCCCTCCTTGGCTCGTCCCCGGGAGGCTCGGCAGATGAAGAAGCGGCGGCAATCGAGGAGGGAGGGGCGGATCGGGGCCTTGGGGCCTGGGTCAAGAGCGCCGCCGCCGCCGCCGTCAAAGACGACGAATGCCGATGCCGCCGGTGCCGATCGAGCAACCTCGCGCCGCCAGGGGCTCTCGAGGTCGCCGCAACGACGCGCCCTCCCTGCAGCGAGGACGGCGCCTTCCTTGCCGTCCCCGTCAGCGCCCGCGGGGGGCACGAGGGAGAGCAGCCCGCGCGGAGAGAAGAGAGCATTGAAACTTGCCTTTTTTCTCTGTTTTCGTCTGAAGTTGTGAGCGTTTTCACTCTTCTCTTTCGATCGACCGGACTTTCTCTTTTGGCGGGTTCGCCTATCACTCTTCTTCCACCGTGGACCAGGCGCTTGGCACCATCAGGCGCAGGTAGAGGGAGCCCGCATCGCATCGCCCTCGCCCTCGCAAAAGGGATTCATCGGCAGAGCAGCACTCGAAAGAGAGAGGGAGGAAGCTAGAGAGAGGACTCGAAGAACAAAGAAACTTTTCGCATCGATGCCGCCCAAGAAAGGAGGCGGCGGCGGAGGAGGAGGAGGCCACGGTGGCGGAGGCGACGACGTCAAGGCCAAAGAGGAGCTCGTGGCCGTGCTGCTGGCGGACAGCTTCGCGCAGGTGAGGTGGAGGAGGAGGAAAGCGAGGGAAGAGAGCGAGAAGAGAGAGAAGAAGAGAGGATAGCGATCGATCGACGGCGGCTCTCTCCCTCACTCAACCTCTCTTCTTCTTCAACAAAAACAAAAAAAACTCCCTCTCCAGACCTTCCGCCCCGTCACCCTCGAGCGCCCCAAGGCCCTCCTCCCGCTCGCCAACGCCCCGCTCATCGACTACGCCCTGGAGTGGCTTTCGGGTTCGAAGGTGGTGGACGAGATCGTCGTGTTCGCGTGCGCGCACGCGAGGGCGGTCGAGGCGCACCTCGTGGCCGCCGGATGGATGAAACCGGCGGGCGGCGCTTCTTCTTCTTCCGGTGCCTCTTCCTCCGCCCCCGCATCCGCCGCCTCTCCGCAGCACGGAGGAGCGGCTTCGGTTCTTCCCGTCGTCTCCCGTGGCCCGAGGGTCTCTGTCGCGGTCTCCACCGCCGCGGCTTCGGTCGGCGACGCGCTCCGGGCCTTGGAACAGAGCGACCGCCTCACGAGCGATTTTGTTTTGGTCTCCGCCGACGTCGTCGCCAACGTCGACCTGAAGGAAGCCGTGCGCGCTCACAGGGAGCGTCGCGCCAGGGACAGGAGCGCGATCGCTACTTTACTGGTGCGCGGCGGCGTGACGCGCGAGCAGAGGCTGAGGTTGGGGGAAGCGAAAGTGGTTTACGTCGTGGACCCGAGGTCGATGCGGCTGCTCGCCGTCGCCGAGGACGAGCGGCAGAACGTTCAGCAGCAGCGCCGCGGAGGTGGGCAGGCTTCTTTGGGCCCCTCTCCGGCCAAGGGAGGAGCAGGAGCTCAAAGCGCGGGGGGAAACGACCGCAGACTGCCCCCGATCCCGTTGGACACGCGGCTGTTCGGAGAGCGAGACGCAGTGTCTCTCCGCTCCGACCTCTCCCCTGCCCACGCGGCCATCCTGTCCCCCGAAGCCGCCATGCTCTTCAGCGACAACTTCGACTACTCGAGCTTCGACGCGGACTTTGTGGCGGGAACGCTGGCCGAGGAGGAGCTAGGAAATAAAATCTTCCTCCACGTGGCAGAGGGGCCGCCGCCTTCGTCGTCGATCTCGTCGAGCTTCTCTTCAAGTTCTTCTTCTCCTTCTCTTCCTTCGTCTTCGGCCTACCTCGCCTCGGTCGCCAACCTCCGCGCCTTCGACGCCGTGGGGAGGGACGTGGCAGCGAGGTGGAGCTGGCCCTCTGCCGCCTCCCCGGACGGGAACGGCGCGCCGCTTTACTCTTCTGTTTCGACTTCGACTTCGACGGCGGCAAAAAAGAACTCGAACGAACTCGAGAGCGGAAAGCAAGCCCTCGTCCCGGCCTGGGGCCGCCCCACCTACCGCGGGGGCCGCTCTTTGCTCTACCGCGAGAGCGGCGTCAGGGCGGCGAGGGGGGCCGCCTTGGGGCCCGATGCCGTGCTTGGGGCCGGCACGCGGGTCGGAGACGGCGCCGTCGTCGCCGGGGGCTCGGTCGTCGGCAGGGACTGTGTTATCGGCAACCGCGCCTGCGTCGTGGGCTCCGTGCTCGGGGCCCGGTGCCACGTGGGCGCCGGCGCCGTGGTCCTGGGCTCGCTGCTCTGCGACGGCGCGGTGGTTTCACCCGGCGCCAGGGTCGAGAAGGGCTGCGTGCTGTCCTTCGGCGTCGTCGTCGGCGCCGGCTGCGTCGTGCCGGCCTTCTCCCGCGTGTCCCTGATGCGCCCGAAAGGGACGAAGAAGGGAGCGGACGGAGACGGCGGCGGCGGCGGTGCGCAGTACAGCAGCGACGAGGCGCCCGACGGGTTCGGGCGCCCCGGTCTGGCCACGAGCGACGACGACGAGGAAGAGGAAGAGGATGGAAGCGAAGGAGATGAAAGCGACGAAGAGTTTGACTCTTCCGATGAAGGAGACGAAACCGCTTCCTGTTCTTCCTCCTCCTCGGGCTCCGACGAGACCAACGAGGACGAGGCCATCGTGGGCTCCTCTGCCTCCTCGATGATGCGCAGGCGCAGGGCCGCGCAGGAGAGGAAGAGCGCGAAGAAGGCAGCGCTGGCGGCACTCGGGGCGAAGAAACGGCGAGGAGGAGGAGCAGGAGGAGGGAAAAAGTCGAAATCCTCCAGTTCGGCTCCTAGCGTCGGCCCCCCGAAAGCAGTCGCCGCCGCGGCCGTCGCGGCCGCCGCCGGTCTGGGCCCCGCCCCTGCGGACCTGGCCTTCGACACCGCCGTCGTGGGAAACGGAGGGGCCGGGTACCTCTGGCCTTCGTGGTCGGACCCCAGCGCCCCGGGGTTGCCGCCGCCGACCGCCGAGGAGCTCCGCGGAGGAGAAAGTTTCGTCTCTTCTCTTTCTTCTTCTCACGACGACAGCGACGACGACGAGGACGACGACGCCTTCTACGGGCGCCACGCGGCCCCGCTGGGGCGCGGCGGGGGCGTGGCCAGGGGCAACGCCGCTCTCGCAGGCTCCTCCTCCCTCTCGGCGCAGCAGCAGCAACAACAGCAAGGGCAGCAGCAACAACAGCAGTCGTCGTCGCCGTCGAACGCCAACAACAAGGCCGAGGCGAACGCCGAGGAAGAGGACCCCGACTTCCACTTCCGCCGCGAGGTGGCAGAGACCTTCCTGCGCTGCGCCCTCCTGGACTACGAGGAGGACCTCGCTGTGATCGAACTCAACTCTCTGAAGATCGCCGAAGACAAGGCCTTTGCCGACGTTGCGCGCGCGCTCGCAGTGACGACGATAGCGCTCGCCGCCCCGCCTCCAGCGTCCTCCTCTGCTTCCACCAATTCCGGTGGGGGTTCCCGCCCGGAGTTCGCGCCCCTCTACGCCCCGGGCCCCGCCCCGGACGTCTCGACCCCTGCGGGCCGCAGAGAACTCCTGTCCCGAGTCAAGCTTTTGTTAACGCGATGGGGCCCGCTGCTGCGCCGCTTTTTGCGCGACGCCGACGACCAAGTCGAGCTGCTTCTGACTTTAGAAGAGTTCTGCGGCGAGGAAGGGTGCTTCTCCTCCACCGTCTCGGCGCACGGCGCGAGCTTCGCCGCGGTGTTCAAGGAGCTGCTGCACGCTCTTTATGAAGCGGATGTCGTCGAGGAAGAAAGTTTATTGGCCTGGGCCGACGAGAAGGCCAACGCCGACGCGAGCGAGAGGAAGTTCTTGGAAAAAGCCATGCCGCTCATCGAGTGGCTGCGGGAGGCGAGCAGCGAGGAAGAAGAGGACGGAAGTGAAGAAGAAGAGTGAAGAAGAAGAAGAGGGGGGGGGGGGCTCTCTCTTCTTGTGTGCAATCTGAAAGTGGTTTGTTGTTTCTTACATTTTTTTACAATTTTTTTCTTCTTTCGTTTTTTCTTCTCTTCAAAACTCCCAAATCTACTTCCGCGGAGGAGGCAGCAGCGCCTCCTCCTCTTCAACTTCGTAGTCCTCCTCCTCGTCCCCTT
>Ga0210003_1004995_pt1 | contig 10308 bp, 27 predicted proteins | sample LantaG_FD_182804 | JGI IMG/M metagenome (GOLD analysis project Ga0210003, IMG submission 182804) | Deep subsurface microbial communities from Baltic Sea to uncover new lineages of life (NeLLi) - Landsort_02402 metaG (SPAdes) (version 2) | ecosystem: Environmental > Aquatic > Marine > Oceanic >...
GGCTTGTATCGGTCTTCTGATCTAGCTTATTGTCTTTCCATGACACCTTATTTAGGTCATTGATTAGCTTCTTGCATCTCGGATTTATTATAACTCGATTCTCAGTTAACAGTCTATTGATATTATTCACGCGATCAGTTACAAAAGGATTGCGCGTACTGATAACTTTAAACCCATTGTCTTTCAATATTTGGTGGTCTGACTTACCAGATGTCTTTCTATTCTTGCCTGTACTATCAGGAATCACGTCACCGATATAATTCTTTCTTATCAAGGCGTCACACATTTTATAAGTGTCGGAGTTGTTTAAGAATATCTCATCATGGACATAAAATTTATTATCTATGTATTGGAATATAACCGCCGTCATCGGGTCAACATTGAAGTCCATGCCTATAAATAGCGTCCCGTAATCTCGTTTAGTTTCGCCAACATGCTTATCATGGTCGAAAGCGTAATAAGCCAATCCATCATCTGAGTCGGTGAATAATCCTAGCAAAAATCTGTCGCGCTCTTTTTGAGGCAAAGATTCTAACATCAATAAGTAATCCTCGTCAATGTTCTCTAAATTATCCTGTGGATTCATTAGCAACGAGCAATAGTTATCTGGATTTGACAATGGTTCCGACTCGACTGGATTTATCTTCTTGATAAATAGCCAATAGCTCCAGTGTTTCTTGGATGGTGGGTTACAATCGTAATACACCTTTTTGGTTAGCTCATTCTTTTCCGCCAATCTAGTTAGTGCAATTTGTACAGACGAATAGCTAAGCTGCGATGATTCATTGAAATAAATGGTGGAATACTCATTTCCAAGTATTTTCTCCGCACGTTTATCGTCGTCTAGCCCGCCGATCCATACCTCTGATTTGTTTGGTAGCGTTATGTAGTAATCGGACTTATTCCATGTTACGGGCAGATCAGGGAAGCATATTCTCAACAGCTTTGGGAGGGTATCTTTCCATATAGATCGCTTAACCGAGGTGAACGTATTTCTAATTATCGCGTGTCTTGATCTTACCTTACACGCCCTAACCATTATCGCGAATATTGCAATAAAAGTTTTACCAGATCTAAACTACGACCCGCCAAATAACATACAATGCACTGCAATGCCTGCTAAAAGACGGACTGCCTCCATTTGTTTTAGAGTTTTCTTAAACAACTATAATCCCACTCGTCAATTCTCTAGACTTAACTCTAATAGCAACGTCACAAAACGTCCTTGCAAAGTCATTAACAAGCCCCTCGATAGTTTCCCTCTCCTTAATCACATGATCGGCTTTCTTGATTTGACCTAGAAGATTGCTCTCTAGTATGTGCCGCCTTTCGTGATTCTTTAAAAAGCTTCGAATAGTATCTTTAGGGAATGTATCATCGATAAATTTATCAACTGACGTGCTGATAATATCTTTAATCTCCATTATACTCTCTCGAAATTAGCTATAAATTGAGATGCTTTAGGATTAACTTTTCTGAGCTCTAATTCATTTGATCGAATGTAGCTAACGTTATGAATATGATCATCAGCTATTTTTGATCCCATTGCTGGTCCACACTTGCCAGATAAGTTACCCTCGTCGTCTACACAGATAGTTACGTTATGATAGTGACCACCGACAGCGTTGGAAGTAGTTTGTTTTTTACCGCTTGAGTCGAATGTTCTGAAAAAATGACAGTGCTCTACTGGCACAAGTATTGGTCTAGTCTCGTCGTAAGATACGTTCTTCATAAGATTAGAAACTTCTAGCTTAAATAGATCGCTATCGATATTCATGTCTTTAGTGTAATTACGTTGAATTGGAGCTTGTTTTACTTCTGCGGGTTTACTTTTTTGTTCGGCCATTCACTTATCCTTGTGGTTATAGATTGATGTCATCTTTGTCTACATTAATATTTATGTTTTCGTTTATAGTTGTCAATTCCTGTTTGTCTGCCCAATGACATAGGTTCTTTAAGCAAAATATCAACATGACTCGATCGCCATTCTCTGCCATCTTCAATGCTTTTTGGACTAATCGAACCCTAGTTGGCGATAGTTTTATGTCTGCGTATTCGGTAAATGATATTCCATATCTCTTTTTAATATGGTCTTTAAGCGTTGTTTTACATACGCCTAATAGCTCTGAGCACACTACAGCGTTTGATTTAAGTGCCAGTAGTCCGTCTAACTTCCCCCAGTCGAATGGGCTGGCGGCTATGTCATATTCTTTTTGTTGATTATCGGTCATCTTGACCTTGTAATTGGAGCGCACTGGTCGGTTCTGCCCCGCCTTCTTCTACCTGGGAGGTAGACGCATTACTATCATGCTTAGTGCGCTTGGTTCCTTTATACATTTTAACTTCGTCTGGTATTTTGTCAAATGGTATGGAGGGATGAGATTTTTCTAGTTCTTTGTCGAAGTAGTAAATATACTTCATCTGGTAACCAGCAATAGGTTCACCGCCTAGTGCTTTGACCAGTCGCTGCTCTGACTCGGTTGGCATCCCTAGCTTTTTTCTTATCTCTCTTTGTACAGGTGTAGGTCTTGCGGTGCTCAGTACCAACCTTTGTATTACGCCATACCCCGGTATCCAAAAAAGGGAGTCATTCCTTTTAAATGAGTGCAGCTTGAAATTACTGGCCCTATAAATCGTACCATCCCCACACTGGCAAGCGTCTGCGAATGATATAATACACCTAATGAATGGGTATTGCTTCTTTATCATTCTAAGGCATATCCCAAGAACTCTACTTTCTGCATTTTTACCTAGTTTGTCGTCTATGGCTAGTCTATTCAGTTCGAGAGACTCATTCATCCCAATACCTAAAGACTGCCCCATTCTGCGCTTATCTATCGATGGGCCAAATTGAGCGGCGCCCAGTAAAACATTGTTGTGGAATACGCCGAAATTTATTTGGCTATTGCTAGTAACCTTGCCGGAATAGTGTAGCTTTTTAACCACCCTGTCGGCATCGGGCTTTGTAATTAGCCTGACGAAAATATCCTTAATCATAAAGGAACGTCCTGCACACTGCGCCAATAAGATTGCCATTTTCGTTTTGGTTAATCTCGTCCCTGTGATCCAATGTATCTTTTGCTTTTGACATCGCACCCCGTATAATATCCGCCTGCTCGTTTGAAACTGTGAATGTCATACTTTGAATATCTGGGTCAGTACCGTCTCCAAGGTCAGGCATCTCAGGCTCGTCAATTTTAACAGGCTGTTTTATACCTAGCAATTCAATGTCAATATCTGGCATTTCTTCTATCGCGGTGTAAACGTCATGCATGTCAAGCTCTGCCCACCTGGCGATTTCATTATCGGCCGTCATGTGGCTATACTCTTCAGCCTCATTCTCAAAGTCCTGATAGATAACAGGCAACTCATTCATCCCCAATATCTTAGCAGCCTCTAATCTAGCGTGACCACATACCACAAAGCCGCTTCTTTTCGATACAGTCAATGGCTCTCTAAAGCCTCTATGCTCAATAATCTTGGCTAGACGCTCTAATTGCTCAATAGAATGTCTATTATTATTGCGGGGCGACGGGATTAGTTTTTCAATGGGTACTATTTTGAAGTTTTCTTTCTCTGATTTAATTACGGCCATTCACTCGTCCTTGTTCTTGTACTATTATGTTACTAATTAACAAGTAATGTCAAGAAAAGGAAACTCCCGATGATTTCTCGACCGAGAGTTTTAAGAAGCTTACCATCGATTCAATAAGCTGTTGGGGAATGATCCTAGTATGGTACTAATTGGTGTGAATGTAAAGTGAGTTATTCCTTACTTGCCCCATCTTTTTAGAACCACGTCAAGCCAACCAACGATCAAGGTGAACCGAAACGCCTTATCGATTTCCCTGGCCAGCATCCTGAACCTGCCCGTTATTTTTAAGCACTCATACCGTAACGTCATTACTTACCACCTAAATCAATCTTATGTTTAACTAATATATAAACAATAAATACTACTGCTAGAATTATAATTACTGCCTTCATCGTTGTTCTAACATTTTTTTGTTAACATGACGGTATTTTTGTTAGCTCTTGCCTTCATTTTTTTCTCCGCAAAAGTTCCACTCACAGTCAGCACAATCTCCCTGGAAGCAAATATCACAAATGTGCTCCCTTGCCTCGTCACGCTCTTTAATTAACCGGACAATCTTGGCATCTTTGCCTGCAAGCAGTTTATTTATATCGTCTACCCTAATTGTTTTCATGACTTATCCCATTTTTGTATTATATACACTACTTATCTGTTTTGTATTAGATGTAGTACACTTACTCTCATCTACTCTTCTCCTAATGCCTTGCCAGCATGATATTCGGCACATACTGGATTGTTAAATATTTTTCTAAGCGCATCTTCGAGTTGCTTTATTCTCTCATCTTTCATGGCAATTCTTTTATCTAACTCTGTGCGGTTCATCAACTTGTTGTTCTCGTCAATATAGCCGCCCATTCTTATTCCTATTTCATGACTCATTCCCCTCACTCCTTATTTTAGATAGTGCCTGTCTGTCCGCTCTAGCACTTTGCCGATTCTATCAATAATATCTTCGAGTTCTTTTTTGGAGAAATTAATATCAACATTCATATGGTTCTCCACAAACAATTTATATATGTCTTCCCTGTCGTACTGACTAATTGTTATAAGCTCCTCCCCGCTCTTGTGCACGACGGTTGAAACCAACCTATTTTGTCTTGTCATCCCTCACTCCTTATTTTAGATAGTGCCTGTCTTGCTCTTTTGCCGCCAACGCTTACAGTCCCGATTAATCCAACTGGGCGTTCGTGATGATAGCTTCTTATGTATTCATCGTCACCATGTGAACGCGGACTAGACTTGCGCCATGAGTGCTTGTCTTTGACCATCCAACTCTCTGGCTCAGCATAAAACTCACACGCCTCTTTCAGCACCTTATTATCTCGCTCAAGCTTGTCTATTTTTTCAAATAACTCTTCAAATGTTTCACTCATCATTTCTCCTGTATTTATTCATGTAACCTTTCAGCCTGCAGTGTACACACATCACAGAGTGAGGAAAACAACTACATTTTGATTCGTCGATTGCTAGCTTAATCATGCTCTCTGCTTCTTTTATTTTTGCATTTAATATGTCGATCTCTCTGGACTGCTCCAGTTCTAATTTTGTCTTATAAGCCTTTGCTTGCCCTGGTCTTTTATTTCCATCAATAATCATTATCTACTCTCCCTCTATTTGTTTAATGCTTGCCTTGCTCTTTTACCGCCCCATTTGCCACTACAATCTATCATTTCCATATCGTCTATACGTATAAATCTATTGCCCTTTTTAACGCCAAGATGCCGCCAATTGTCTTTGTCAGCATAAAATTCCAGTGCTTCTCGATACTTCTTACTCTCTTTTTCTAGCTCTGCAACCTGATCGCTAACCTTCTGGTCAACAGATAAGTTGTGGTGATTGTTAAATCGTTGTTGGTGCAACTCTTCTTCCAATTCCTTGATCTGGTCTTTTAAGTCGCCTATCTCCATATGTAATTCATCGTGCATGTTATTCCTCCCAAGGCTTAACGCCTGTTCGCTTATATCTGTCCCAATCATTCGCAAATTCCTCGGCTGTTTTACGTATTGATTCATGCTCAATATAAGATATGTCGCCATTCTCGCTAACGTAGATGATTCCCGTCCCCTTTTCCAGAGCATCACTCCATGCCTTCATTAGATCGGATTCTATCTCAAGCCCTTTTTTGTCTTTCTTCCCGAATATCCTGTCGTAATTCTCGCGGTATTTCTTTTCGTCTACTTTCGCAGGCGGGTACACTGCTGCACTCATGACTCTATTTCTCGGTCAAAATCTGGCATTCTTATGCATGTTACTGCTGCGCAAACACCAGAATACCATTCCATTATGTAAATATCAGGATTAGTGCACTGGACTAGGTACGCATACAGCTTTTTCTTTGGCTTGACCTCGCGAAACACTTCTTTATGGCAATGGACAGGGTCATCCCACAGTCTCCAATTCCCGCTAGATGTAACAGAATACTCAAGGCGTCCACCGCTAACTCTAAAGCGCCTGCCTATTGTGAAATTGTCTAGTTGGTACTCTTTCCCCTCTTTCAAATCAAATATCGTTAGATTGTAATCGCTCATGGTTGCTCCTATATAAATGTCGTGTAACCACATATTACGATATGGAATATGGAATGCAAAGAAAATTACTGATGTGAGTAACATTTTTATGTTAACAATATTGATAATCTGGGCGAAATTTAGAGTTTATACAATTTTTTGTATAATGCAGTGAGCGCCTTCTTGATCGGGTTATTAAATCCCGAGTTTCCTCTTGGAAGTGGCGGTCTAGCGGCTTTGGTGTGCTTGGTTTTCTTATTCAAGTATTGCAATATCTTATTAGGGTCGCCGAACTTAGCCTCAATGTCGGCGCCGGTTGTCGGTTTAACTGATAGTGAGTTGCGGAGCTCTCCAGTGTCGTATAAATCAACCGGGGAATACCTGCCCTTTCTCTGCGCAGTGCTTTTTTTATACTTTGTGAATTTACCGATCTTATTTTCTGTGGAATAGCCTCGATCTAGTGAATCGTTAATCATTAGGTCCAGTAATTTACTGCCTTTTTTTGCCCAAGTTTTCGAAGTTTGTTTTCCTGCTAAGTCAATCTTTTTCTTGATCGCTTTCGATAAATTTTGTGGCTTGATAACTGACATTTAAGTACCTCATGAGCTCTAACCATGCAACGTCTTGGGCATCGTATAGGATTATAACATCGCCTGACTTATCTATAAAGCTAAAGCTAGTCTCGATAAAAAGCCCTCTCATTCCATGAGGCCAACGTCAGCCTTGTCATTTTTCCACTTGCTCAAAAACGGGTCGAATCTCCACCCCATATCCCTGAGCCATGATCTAACCTGTGAGTACTTGATCGCAGTTCTATTAAGTCCGCGCCCGTGGAAATCCTCAGTGTGGTGTTTGAAGCATACGGGAAACTTATTCCACGCCTCGTCCTGGAGGTCTTTTCTGGCGCCCCTGCTTGTTAGATGGTGATAGCAGACTTGCTCTGGTCTACCACAAATCGCACATGGTTCGTCTGATTTCCAACTCATGCCACATTATAGGCTTTTTTTACTAGACTGTCGATTTATCTTGACTTATCATAATAAAGGGCATACAATATTATTATAAACAAAGGATTGAATATGAAGAAAAACCCGGTAGGGAGGCCCGTACTGAGTGCAAGACCAACTCAACGATATATCTTTAGACATGAAATAGGATATATGAATGGGTTATTGAAGCGGTCAGGAGAAAAGGAAATCTCAACACTCATCAGAAAAGCATTAGACTTTTACAGCAAAAAAGGAATTAAAGACGATAAGGGCCAGGCATAAATTCTATAAACACCTGCTGGTATGGTGAATTCTTCGACTGATATAAACTCAGCATAGAAAAAGGGGCATCAAATGACAAAAATTCAAAAGATTCTTGAAACTATTGAGTCTTACACCCTCACAAACGAAGAAAAGATGCTCGTATATAGGGGCATGATGCTAGTAATTGGAGATAATTATGAGATTGAAGACGGCGATATGGATGCCATCCAGGACTTTCTTGCTTTTCGCTCTACTGGTAGGATGCGGGACTACTGATTATCTAACACCTGCCGAAGAGTATTACTCATGTATGGCGGAAAAAGTGGCGGAATACGGAGATTTTGACTGGGTCGAGGAAGATTGTCGCTATTATGCCAATTATTGGACATATGATCTTGATATTGACTAATTTATGCCGTTTCTTGTGCATATACTGGGAGTGAGTTATGAAAGTTTACTTAAATGAATATGAATTAGCGATACTTTCCGAAGCGATGGACGCCTTGCGGGACAAATACGACCGCGAGCACCCAGCCTTGGACCCTTACACAGATCCTTACCAAGACGAATTGCGCAATCTTGACTATAAAATAGTGAAAAAACAACGTGCGCTACTAGACGCCAAGGAATGCAAACTATTATGACGATTTTACTTTAGACAACTAACCAATATCACTAAAAAAAGAGTAAATAGTACGATATTTTGACTAAATAACATTCTGTGATAGACTTTACCTATGAAAGCTTTATTACTATTCGATAAGCTTCGCAAAACACCTCAAACATTTAATATGTTACTTGACCTAGACACGCCAGAAGAACTGGCAGAAGTCTTGTCTATTGATTGTGAGGATACTAGCGAAGATTTATTTTTTTTAATTCGAGATTGGTTTGCTTTCCAATCTATTTAGAACAGCTTATTAATATGATAGGTCAATGTTCTAACGGGAACATTTAATGTTTTAGAGATTTCGCGCGTATTCATTCCCTCTTTTGCAAGCATTATAATCAAATTTCTATAGATTTCTTCCTTTAAGTTGTCGTAGCTATCTAAGAATAGGTCGATTTTAAAGTTTTCTGATAATTTTTGTTGCGCTACTTTTTTATGCTTCAATAAATCATGTACGTTAATTATGTCTGGGTCGTCTTGTCTATGCCAATTCGTTACCATTACTAATCATAGCACACTTTGAAGCTTCGATTACATATCCCCAAGTATCAGTATCGACAATATTTGTCGTCGGCGCTATTAACTCGGCTTTTTTCATTGCATTAAATACCCTCTTTTGTACTTCTTGAGGGTCATCCCGAAAATTAGCGAATAACTGAGGGTGTTTCGATAGCCAAGTTATTTTCTGTTTAGGTGTTGATCTTTTACGTCTAGTCATTTCTTGCCCCTGAATTCCATCCGCCAAAAGACAACAAATACGCCGAAGAAAACTGCCGCAAAGTACGTCTGCCCAGTATATAACAATACAATCGACACCGAATAGGCAATAAGCATCATTTCCCAATTTAGCCTGTCCCTCATTCTTGGCCCATTGTCGCGTAGACGTGCTTCTGTTCTTCTGTAAATTTCCCGTACGTGTCCACGATGGCCACCAATTGAGATTCTTTGGCAAAGTGCGTAGGATATTTATTCATTTCGTCAGCGAAGCCCTTGAAAAACGGCACCTGTTCATCGGTCGACAGGCTCGCAAGCACGGCGCCCAGCGCTTCCCAATTAAATTCAATCGCATCTATATTCTTATTCATTTCGTTGCCTCGTCAAATCGCGCCGCTGCGTCCAGCAAATACGCTGTCTTTATTTCATCAATTGATGTGTCGGTTAGATAGCTAAAGTGCTTCATTCTTTTTAATGGTAGTGAGCACTTACCTCTGACTACATTTGAGATAAACTGGGAATTTTTAAACCCTAGCGACCTAGCTAGCTCTGCTTGCGTAAGCTTTTTTTGTTCTAAAGCTGTCTTCATAAGTTTTGAAATATTGTCAAACATGATTTTTCTCCTATGTTACTTGATTCTAATTGTTTCCACATACCCTGGCCTATCCTCGCTGTGTTTTATCGCATCGTCTTCGGTTTCGAAAAAGACTTCTCCGGACCAACCAGGTCGCCAGTAAATGTTAATATATATTTTGCGTTCGTAGCGCCTGCCACACTCTGGGCATAACTCGTTTTCCCCACCTTTTTTCCCCAGTATCCACTCGTTTAATTCATCTGACGTTTTTTTACCACTATTTTTCAACCACCTAAAGAACATTGGTTGTGTTTTCAGCTTATCAATAATTTCCCTGGTTGTTGAAATCCCTAGGCGGATACACCCGTTTATCAAAACATTGGTAGCTCTTGTGCCTAAGCCCTCTTTGGAGAAGTTGCTTGTTATTTTATCGCACCCGTCGTGGACAAGCCTCTTTGCTTCTAGCCGGCTGACCCCTAGCTCAAGCATAACCCTTTCGTAGCCGTCATCTGTAAAGTGCGCTCTTTGATCGAAGGCGATTAGGGCATCTTTATGTCGTTGCGTTATTGGTCTCATTGCCGTTCCTAGTGAAAAGATGGGGCCATAGAACTTTACTGAACAGGTAACGGACCCCGTGAATTATTTATTGTGAGTGCTTTATAACTCTATTCTTTATTGTCGTCAATTATGTTGTAATCTTTTCATTCCGAATATCTATGTCAATATAAATGTTTTCATCCCACTCTTTGTCGCACGTCCTGCACCAAAAACGGTGGGGCTGCCGCCACATGGCTGTCGGGTAACTCAAATAATCAATACTCAAGTCATCAGCTTGCTGTGTTCCACAATTGGGACACGCCGCCTCCAATACAAATGGCAGATAAAAGCGCTTTACGTCTATGTCAAACGGTTCGCTTCTTTTTATTATTTTCATAGTATCTCCAATACTTTGTTAAATCTCCAAACATTTCTACGAGATTCTTTCCCTACTTTAT
>Ga0210003_1004996_pt1 | contig 10308 bp, 8 predicted proteins | sample LantaG_FD_182804 | JGI IMG/M metagenome (GOLD analysis project Ga0210003, IMG submission 182804) | Deep subsurface microbial communities from Baltic Sea to uncover new lineages of life (NeLLi) - Landsort_02402 metaG (SPAdes) (version 2) | ecosystem: Environmental > Aquatic > Marine > Oceanic >...
ATTTAAACCTTATGCCGGAGTTAGTACTGATATATTAATTTTTGTCAAAGGAGGGACAACAGAGCACGTGTGGTTTTATGATATGCAGGCAGACGGCTATTCGCTTGATGACAAGCGTACTCGCGTTGAAACAAATGATATTCCGTACATCGTGAAGGAATGGAAAGTACGAAATAAAAATACCAACGACGACCGTAAAGCCAAACACTTCTTTGTTCCGGTAAAAGAAATTACCTCAAACAACTATGATTTAAGTATAAATCGCTATAAAGAAATTGAATATATTCCACCGAAATATGATAAACCGGAAGTGATTTTGGGGAAGATTTTGATACTTGAAAAAGAAATTGTGAAGGAAATAGAAGTATTGAAAAAAGAGACTAAAGATGCATAAATTCAGTGATGTTTTTGAGTTTCATAAAAAATCAAAGATTAAAGCAGGTGACGGAAAACCTGAGGGAAAATATCCTTTTTATACTTCTAGCACTGAGTTGAATAAATATGTTGATGACTATTTGTTTGATGGTAAGAGTTTAGTTTTTGGAACAGGTGGTAATGCAAGTGTTCATTTTGCTAAAAATAAATTTGCCGTTTCAACAGATTGTCTTGTAGCTCAAGCGAATACAAAAGATATTAATCCGAAATTTGTTTACTATTATCTTTCTGGAAACATACATATTTTGGAACAAGGTTTTAAAGGAGCAGGATTAAAACATATTTCAAAAACATATATTTCTGAGGTAACTTTTCCTAGATTCTCTCGCAAGAAACAAGATGAAATTGTCCAAACATTTGACACCGCCGACAACCTCCGCCAAAAACGCGAAGAACAACTTGCACTCCTTGACGACTATCTCAAATCTGTTTTTCTTGAAATGTTCGGCGATCCAATGGAAAATGAGAAAGCCTGGAAGATTGTTAAGCTAAGCGATGTAATTATTGACGGGCTTCAAAATGGGTTATACAAACCATCAAGTTTTTATGGTAATGGCGTTCCTATATTGAGAATAGATTGTTTTTATGATGGTGTGGTAACAGACATTACTAAACTTAAAAGAGTGGTAGTTACAGATGATGAATTAAGACGTTTTCAAATTCAAGAGGATGATATTGTGATCAATAGAGTGAATAGTAGAAGTCATTTAGGGAAATGTGCCTTAATCCCTAGTATAAGTGAAAAAACTGTATTTGAGTCCAACATGATGAGATTAACAGTTAATAAGACAAAGGTATTACCCTTATTTCTTTCAAAATTTCTTACAACTCCTTTTGTTAAAAAGCAGATTTTAAATTCAGCAAAAGATGCTGTTAATCAATCAAGCATTAATCAGAATGATGTAAATAATTTTGAGCTTTTTTTACCTCCTATTAATTTACAATACAAATTCGCTTCAATCGTTGAACAAACTGAAAAAATAAAACAAAAAATGCGCGATTCGCTAAACGAAATGGACAACCATTTCAACGCGCTAATGCAGAGGTATTTCGGATGAAAGGAGATAGTATATGGCGAGAATACATGAGTTAAAAATTAGTAATTTTCGAGGGATAAAAACTTTTTCGGAAAAATTCAGCAAGAATTTTATTTGTTTATTAGGTCGTGGTGATTTTGGCAAGACAACCATATTAGATGCAATTTCCTATGTTTTATCTCCAAATTGGAACCTCTCTTTTTACGACAGTGATTTTTTTGAAGGAAATGTAAATAATTCTATAGAAATAGAAGTTTCATTGCTTGATCTTCCTGAAAAGTTAATCAGAGAGGATAGATATGGTCTCTATATAAGGGGACTTGATAATAGAGGTGTCATTCAAGATGAATTGCATAATGATTATAAGAAAGTTTTAACCATAAAATTGGAGGTTAAAAAAGATTTAGAACCTCAATGGTTTGTTGTAAATAACAGGCAAGAACCTATACGGATGTCTGTTAACGACCGTGCAAAATTCAATGTATTTATGGTGTCAGATTATATTGATCGGCATTTTTCTTGGAATAAAGGTAATCCGTTATATTCTATTCTCAGAGAAAGTCAATCTTCCGAAGACGAAAAAAATAGTGTTATTATTGATGCTATCCGTGAAGCAATAACTAAAATTGGACAAGATAGTTTTAGCCAATTTAAAAATGTTACTGATAATATTATAGTTACTTCGGCAGATTTTGGGATTGATTTATCAAATGCAAAAACAACGATTGATTTTAGAGACTTATACATTAAAGGGGGAAGAACTTGCCTCCATGATGAAAATGTGCCATTACGATTAAAAGGTAAAGGAACCAAAAGGTTAATCTCAATGGCTATACAAACTATACTTGTCCAGTATGGAGGTATTATATTAATAGATGAAGTTGAGCAGGGTTTGGAGCCTGATCGAGTTAGAAATTTAATCAGATCATTAAAAAAGAACAATTTAGGACAAATATTCATAACGACTCATTCATGCGAAGTAATAGCTGAATTAGAAGCAGATGATTTAGTGATGATAAGTAATGATGAAGGGAATGTCAAAGCTTTAAATCTTAATCAAAATTTTCAAAATATTATCAGGGCTTGCTCCGAAGCGGGATATGCTAAAAAAGTGATTGTCTGTGAAGGTAAAACTGAAATAGGCATTTGCAGAGCTTTGGATGCTTATCGCAAAAAGAAAGGTGAGAAATGTATGTCGTTTCGCAAATGCGTTTATGTTCTTGGTGAGGGCAATAATTTTATAGAACGGGCAATAAAATTAAAAGATTTAGATAAATCTGTATCTGTTTTTTGCGATTCAGATAATGATAACGAATTAAATCCATCAAAATCTGAATTAAAAGAATTAGGTATAAAAATATTTGACTGTGACGAAGGCAAGGCTATTGAGCAACAAGTATTTCAAGATTTACCTTGGAATGGGATAGAAAAATTAATTGATTATGTGGCAAATGACAAGTGCAAGGATGTAAAACAATTAATGCAATCAATTGAGTCAACATACAAAAATATTTTTTCTGATAATTTTGAATATTCAGATACACCTGAAATAAGACAAGCTATAGGGAAAGTCGCTAAGAACAACAGATGGTTTAAACGTACTGATCATGGTGAATATTTAGGTTCAATTATCTTTGACTATTTCAAAGAGATGGAAGATAAGAAAATAAAAAACCAATTAGAAAGTCTTTCAAATTGGATAGATGAATAATGGATTATGCAGAGTTTGTTTCTAAACCGAAAAGCATGATAGTTGCTCCGGCAGGGTACGGAAAAACACACGCTATTGCTCTATGCTTAAAATATACTAAAGGAAGACAACTCATTCTAACCCATACACATGCAGGAGTCGCATCATTAAAAGAAAAAATAATGCAACTTGATATTAATAATAAAGATTATCGTGTTGAAACAATTACAGGTTTTGCTCAAAAATATGTAAATGCTTTTTATTGCGGTAACGATATTCCAGAACAAGAGGATAGCAAAGCTTATTATCCTTTCTTGATCGATAAAGCAAAAAATTTATTTAAACTAGACCCTATTAGAGATGTTATTAAATCAACGTATTTAGGATTATTTGTTGATGAGTATCAAGATTGTATCATTGGTCAACATAATTTTATTAAAACTTTAGGAGAAATTTTACCGATTCATATTTTAGGCGATTATCTTCAGGGAATATTTGACTTTAATGGAGATACTTTGGTCGATTTCGATGAAGATCTTAATGATTTTGAAAAGTTTCCTAATTTAACTGAACCATGGCGATGGAAAACAAATAATCCTGGTTTAGGAGAATGTTTAAAAAAAATAAGATCTTTATTAGAAGAAAGAAAAGAAATAGATTTAGATTTGTTTAATACTTATATAGAAACTTTGGTAATAAGCGAAAATGATAAATATAATCCTAGAACAGATTACAATAGAAATATTTGGAGTTTAATAGAAGATAAGAATCTTTTAGTTATACATCCTGATAGTGCAAATATAAATGTAAGGATAAATTTTACAAGAAGTTTTAACAATTCATTTATTTTAGTCGAAGCTTTAGACAATAAAGATTTTTATAAATTTTCAAAAGAATTTGACAAGATGAATTCGAGTAATTTTTGCAAAAGTATGTATAGTTTATTCCTTAAACTATTTAATGGAAGAACATCTATAGAAAAATGGTTTAATGAAAGTGGTGTCAAGAAAAAAAGATCTGAAAGTGATAAAAATCTTGCTCGCCCGATTGATGAAGATATTAAAAAAATAAAAAGAAAGTTTTCTTTTTCGGTAATTTCAGAGATTTTAAAAAAAATCGAGAAATTGCCTGGTATAAAATGCTACAGAAGAGAACTTTTTTGGAATTTATGTAAGGCACTCGAACAAGCAGAGTATAAAAGTATATCAGTTTATGAAGCAATGAAAGAAATTAGAAATATTAAAAGAAGGGCGGGTCGAAAGATTAGCGGAAGATGCATAGGAACTACCTTACTTACCAAAGGTTTAGAGTTTGATACGGTGGCTATCTTGGATGCACATAAATTCAAATGTCCGAAAAATTTTTATGTTGCAATAACAAGAGCAAGTAAGAGATTAATAATTTTTACAAACAACAAAATTCTTTCGCCCTATGAGGAAGAAAGTTAATTATTTTTATTTGAACTAAATCTCTTGAACAAATGGGGATCCATTTTCTTTAAATTAAGGGAGTAAAAAAATGAATGAACGTATTCAACATTTTAAACAAGATGAATATACTCGAATTCTTGATAAAAATAGTGCTCGTGAAAAGGGATTATCGTACTCTAAATGCGAAAGAGTCCTTATTGATGCCGGTGCCTCTCACGAACAAGCTAAAAATGGAGCATATGTTTATCTTCACCATAAAAATCATCTAAAGGTTGGACTTAAGATGACACAAGAAAAATACGATCGAATCTTAGATAATTTTAACGCTTGTAATATGGAACCTAAAGAATGTATAAGGCATTTAGAGGAAATGGGCTTCAGTTATGGCCAAGCGAAAACAGCTGTTTATAAGTATCGGGACAACAAAAACCTCATTAGGAAAAGGATTTAATCATAATAACACAGTTGTGAATAAATAGGGAAACATCCCATTTTCTTAGATAATTAATGTTTTGCTTTTAAATTAAATAGATAGGGAAGGTATACCAGGTCAATAATTCGATAACTTTTAGCGGACAACACAGATGTGTCAAGGTGACAGTGTCCCTATTAAAAGATAATCTAAGGAGAAATTTATAATGAATGAATTATCTGTGAATTTTGAAAATTGCTACGGCATAAGGAAATTAGAATATACTTTTAATTTTTCTCAAAAACGAACATTTGAAAGAAAGAAAAGGGGTCAGGTCTCAACTTTTGACATTTCTATCTTAAGTGTCAAATGCTGAAACCTGACCCCAGTACTCTACTCGATTCCTGATTATAAGTATCTACGCCAATTTAGAGCCCAATTTAAAAAAATAAGAGAAGAATGTGGAATAACAAAGGAAATATTTACACCTTCTGAATTTCTTGAAAAATATAATAAATAGGAAAATAAGGTTTTTTCTTGAATAAATTATTTTAATAGGGTGAATAAAAAATGGCAAAGAAAAATCAATGGGTAATTAAGTATCATAATATTTGGGCAGTTAAAGGAGAAGGGAATACTAAAGTAACAAAAATTACCAAAACTCAAAAAGAAGCAATAGATATTGCTAAAAAGATAGCTGAAAATCAAAAATCTGAACTATACATACAAAATCGCGGAGGCAAAATAAGAAGCAAAGATAGTTATGGTAATGACCCTTATCCTCCGGAAGATAAAGAATATTAGCAAGTTATCTATTTTTAATTTTAACTTTTTAGGAATTTTATTTATCAATTAAATTTGCGTAAATTAATTTATGTATATTATTTGAAAAATAGTTACTCTTTTTCTTTTAAGTCAGTCCTTGATCTTAGGCATCGTGTCTAAAGAACAGTTAGAATGTCTAATATCATAGGCTACTCCAATGTGATAGGTGGATAAGCAATGTGGGATAAATTATATAAAAGGATGAGTTCAGAAAAAAATTTAGGATTAGCATGGTTACGTTTACATACAGGACAAAACATCCAGTACAAAAATTACTATAGAAATTTATTTGTAGCTTATGAATTAACAAAAAAAGAAAATATTAGAAGACTATCCGAAAGATTGAAGGGGGGTTCATATCAACCATCGAAAGTTTTAAGATTTTATTTGCCAAAATTTTCAGGGCTTCAAAGACCAATCACATTTTTACATTTAGATGATTTAATTGTGTATCAAGCACTTGCAAATATAATTGCTAAAAAATTTAATAAAGAAAAAGAAAGAGTAGAATTTAGAAATGTTTTTAGTAATATTTTGAATAGAAATAGCAATACCAATATTTTTTTCTTTAAAAAATGGCAAGAAGGGTATGGAAAATTTATAAAAAAAATAAAAGAATATTACGATGACGGAAATAAATGGGTAGGCCATTTTGATTTAGCGGCCTATTACGATACAATCGATCATCAAGTGCTCTCTGAACAAATATCTAGAAATACATATCAAAATTTTACAGATTTGCTTAAAAAATGTTTAGGAGAATGGAGTACACATAAAAATAATAAATTACATCATGGAATACCTCAAGGCCCGCTATCCTCAAGTCTTATTGCAGAAATATATATGCTACCTATAGATAAAAAATTGAATAAGAACGATATTAAATACGTAAGATATGTAGATGATATAAAAATATTTGGGAAGACTAGAGAAGAAGTATTATCTGGTGCAATTTTATTGGAGAGGGAATGTAAAGAACGTGGATTAATCCCTCAATCTAAGAAATATGAAATAATAAATGCAAGTACAGTTGAAGAAGCAATTGGTAAATTTCCCAGCTTAAAACAAGAAGACAAAAATATAATTTCTTCAAATAAAAACAAAACTTATCAACTATTTATTGAAGCATTCAATGAAACTAGTTTTGATATTTCAAGAGTAAGATATATCCTTAAGACTTCAGATAAGAATGAGAAAATATTGAACGTTATTATAGAAAACTTTTGCAAATATCCTAATTTGATAGATGAATTTTGTCGGTTTTTACTTAATTACTATGATGATTTAGAATTAGGAAGGAAATTATATTCATTGTGCAAAAATATACCATCTTCTTATGAATATGCCGAAGGAAAACATTGGGAACTTTTATCATATTTTCCTTTTATAGAGACCGAAAAACAAGAAATGATAAGTACAGCAATTAATAAATTAAAAAAGAACAGGAACAATTATGCTTTAAAGAGGGGGTTATATAAATTCCTCTGTTCAACCAATACTTGTTTAGTTTTAAAATGGCTTGAGAATGAAGGTTCATCTTTAATTCAAATGATGATAGTTCCATATATTTCAACTAAATGCATGGATAAAGAAGAATATAGAACTTTATTAAAAGTATTTTTTAGACGATCTAATTATGAACCTGCCATAGTTACGATGAAAGAATTAATTTATAACTTTAAGTCTAACATAGTGAATCAATTGGAGCCTCCTCATAGTGATGATTCTGGGGTCATAAATAATATATTAGGTAAAGCTGAAGAAATAGATTCAATTGGTCAAATAATAAAAAGAAAATATAAAATAGATTATTTCAATAAATGGAAAAGATTTTTGGGTAAAGCGGACTATGAGCAGGCAAATAAAGTATTATTTTATGCTGATAATTCATACTATATGGATAATAATGCATGGGTAAATTATGCAGATGCATTCGACGCAATAATTACGATAAAATTTATTACTTTATTGAAAATGAAAAAACCAAATATTCAATGGCAAAAATTAAAAGAGCCGAGTGGAAAAAATATCGATTATGGGGTGTTATTAAATAAAGACAAAAAAGTTTCAAAAAAATATCCTAAAATATTTGATGGATTTCGTTTATTACATGATAGAAGAATAAAAACTCCAATATCCCATGCTTATGATAAAAAAACAATGCAACCTACTAATATTGTAACTAATGTAGAACAAAAAGTATTGTTTAGAAAGTTAAAAATTAGTTATGAAGAATTGATAAAAGAGTTAAAAAATCTAATTTAAAATATGCATTGTCTTCGTATTTCTTAGATGTGACAGAAGACATGGCTTTATCGTTTGATTTTTTTTGCACTCTGGCTTTTCCTGAATATTTTAAAACTTTTAAAGCAAGAAAAATAAAAAAACCACTGACGAAGCATTCGGATTTTTAGTTGTACATTTGCATATAAAATAAAATTATTCAAGTATCAATTTTTTTTATATTTTTAAAAGAAAAGAGGGATAATATGTTAGTAAATAGATATTCAGTAAATCAAAAATCCATTAATTCATTATTAATAGATATTAAAGCAAAGGACATTGCCATACCAGAAATTCAGCGTCCTTTTGTCTGGGATGCAACCAAAGTACGTGACCTTATCGATTCATTATATCAAGGATATCCAATAGGCTATTTAATTGCTTGGCACAACCCTTCAGTAAGGCTAAAAGATGGAACCCGGTCAACAGGAAAAAAGATACTTATTGATGGTCAACAGCGGGTAACTGCGCTAATGGCTGCTTTACTTGGAGAATATGTAGTTGATAAAGATTATAGAAGAGTAAAAATAATCATTGCATTTCATCCAAAAGAACGTAAATTTGAAGTTGTTAATCCCGCAATTCGTAAAGATAAATCTTGGATAGCTGATATATCAAAAGTCCTTTCTCCGGATGTAAAGGTTTTAGAGCTTGTCAACGAATATTGTGATAACAATGAAGGAAGTGATCAGGATGAGATTTTCAAGAGCATCGAGTCATTATTAGGCATCATACATAATCAAATCGGATTGATTGAATTAAATTCTGATTTAGATATAGAAACCGTTACCGAAATATTTATCCGTATTAATTCACAAGGCACTGTTCTTAGCCAAGCTGATTTTGCCATGTCAAAGATCGCTGCTAATGAAATTTATGGAGGCAATGAATTAAGAAAATGCATTGATTATTTCTGCCATTTAGCAGTTGTTCCGGAATTTTATTCGCAGATTAAAGATATAGATCAAAACTTTACTAAAACAGACTATTTTCAAAAAATGACATGGTTGAAAAATGAAAATGATGATTTATATGATCCGTCTTATATTGATATGTTAAGAGTTGCCTTTGCCTCAAAATTTAAGAGGGGAAGATTGGCAGATTTAGTAGCCTTATTATCAGGAAGGAATTTTGAAACCCGAGACTACGAAGAAATAATTGCAGAGGAGTCTTTTAGTAAACTTAAAGAAGGTATCTTTGATTTTATGAATGAAACCAATTTTAAGAGATTTGTTATGATTATCCGTTCTGCTGGATTTGTGGATTCTTCAATGATTCGTTCGCAGAATATATTAAATTTCACTTACACTATTTATCTTGCCATAAAGAATCAAAAAATTGATTCCGGTAAAATAGAATCCTATATACGTAAATGGTTTGTAATGTCTATGCTAACCAGACGTTATTCAAGTTCTCCTGAATCAGCTTTTGATTTTGATGTAAAACGGGTTAATGAAGCAGGTATTGCTAAATACATAGAAGATATAGAAGCTGCTGAATTATCAGATGCATTTTGGAATGCCGGTTTGCCCCAACAAATGAATACATCAGTGGCTAGCAGTCCGTATTTTAATGTTTATCTTGCTTCTCAAGTTTATGAAAGTGATAAAGGATTTTTATCCCGGGATATAACCGTTCAAGATCTTCTTTCTTATAAAGGAGATGTTCATCATCTTTTCCCAAAGAATTACCTCAAAAAGCATGGCTTAACACGAAGTAAATATAATCAGATTGCCAATTATGTAATGATGCAGAGCGAAATTAACATTGCAATTGGTGATAAATCTCCGGCAGATTATTTTTCTAAATTATTAGAATATTGTCGCAATGGGAATGAAAAAGCTGCTTATGGAGCAATTACAGAATTAGATCAAATTAGAAAAAATTTTACTATGCACTGTGTCCCTGAAGGAATGGAAAATAAAACCATTGAGCACTATGAAGAATTTCTCCAAGAACGTCGAAAATTAATGGCCAAGAAAATAAAGAAATATTATTGGAAACTTTAGAATTAAATATAATTGTTAATTATAAGGATTTAAATGCAAAAATCGAGGTTTTAAAATGGAATTCCTTCTATTCTCAAAAATACCATTTGAAATTCCTGACCCCATTACTTTAATCGAGTGTTATTGCTACCAAAATGATTTTTATTCTAAATATGACCTTCTGAAAGAGAAGAAAATTGAGGATGTA
>Ga0210003_1005002_pt1 | contig 10289 bp, 10 predicted proteins | sample LantaG_FD_182804 | JGI IMG/M metagenome (GOLD analysis project Ga0210003, IMG submission 182804) | Deep subsurface microbial communities from Baltic Sea to uncover new lineages of life (NeLLi) - Landsort_02402 metaG (SPAdes) (version 2) | ecosystem: Environmental > Aquatic > Marine > Oceanic >...
TACAACCAGCTGTATACGTTCGCTACAGTTCCCGTGGCTACGCCGTTTATGTCTTGAGAGTAGTCTTTGATGAGATTATTGTCCTCGCCTACTTGCTCATCAAACTTATAATAATGCGATGTAGTTGGTCTGTTCACATCAATAAGCTGCACTTCCCAGACATACCCAGCCACAGGAGCAACTAGGCTTGTCACGTTCCCAATATATGTGCCTTGATAGTTGTTAAACGTACCAGTAGTATCAATTTCTAAAACTGGGTTTTCGTCAATGCGGATGGTCGCAGTAGTTGAACTAAATAAAACATCAAGTGAGTGCTCTAGTCCATCATCCCAAGCTTGTGACGCTGCCAGTATTTTCTCTGTCCCAAACCCTGAACGTAATAACCACTCTTGTGTAGTTAAGTTGTACGTTATGCGGCTGCTATATCCAGAATGAAAAAATCTAAACTCAGTGCATGAGTTAGGCATAATAATGAACTTACACTTATACCCGAAGTCAGCAGAGAACGCGAAGTATTCAGAACCGAATTTTACAGCCCCAGCCGCAGCCATCGCCGCAGGGCGTCTAATTGCTTGATATATAGCTGTTGGTGTCCCTACTTGATGTACTGCTAAAACTTCTTCATTATCATCTAGCACAACAGCCCAACAGTTTGCAGGGTCTAGTCTCTGTGCGTCAAGTGTGAACTGCACTTCACTGTCAGCCCAAGATGTGACCTGTTGAACCTCGCGTATAGTCGCTCTTTTCCAATCTGAGTTATTGCATAGTTCAACTCTACGTCTATCGTTTGAAGAATAATAGTCTGCAAACTGGAATGAAACTCCCGCAGTCGTATCATCTCCGTCATCAAATCCCCACAGTGAACCAATAAACCCATTGGCGGCTGGGTTAATAGGTGTTATAACGGGGTCGGATATCCTGTGAGTATCCACGTTATTAAATCTGCTTGTTAGTAAATTGTTAGTGCCATCAATCCACGCTTCGGCTAAAAACCATTCGTTTGCCCCGTTGCTTAATCCTCGAATGTCCTGTGTCACCGACACTGCGCCAGCAGCTAATGCCTGATGGTTTGTTATTGATGTTCTATAGCAAACACCGTCTGTATCATCCCAGAATCTGAAAAACTTATCGGCTGACAACCCAGAGCCGAACAAATCCACAGTCGCTTTTATATAGAATCGGGAATATATCGTGAGATTGCCCTGATTCGGAGCTTCGGCAGCTAAGGGTCTGCCTAGGTGGCTATCGCCGACTGAGTTATATACCCTTGTCCTGTTACCATATGCTCCCGCAGATTCTAACGTCATTCTGTTAGCTAAATCGCCATCCGCATATGGTGCATCAACAGTACCGAGTGAACGTAATGGAACCGCTGTACCGTCAGCAAGTAGATCGTACACATCCCCCTGATTATCAACCGTGTCCCACTGAAGCACTGTTGGGGCACTAGCACCAAAACCAGTTCCAGTGATGGTGATGGTAGCTCCATTAGTTGGAGAGTTATCTCCAACTAAAAAAGAAAAGCCACTTGGCTGAACTAGGCCTAAGCCTAAACCTAAAGTTAACATAGCAGCTCCTTAGTAGAGCGCTACTATAAAAGTAGCTGTAGTAGCAGCCTTAATCTGACTAACTCGGATAGGTAAGAGCGACCCAGCAACTAAGTTTTTAAAGGTAACTGTGTTTTCTTTGCCTGCCATAACTACAGCTAAGTCTCCAGCTCCACCAATATAAATACCACGGGTATATTGCTCAAGGTCTACATCAGCGGGAGTTACTTCAGTAGCTTCTGCTGCTGGATTCATTGGGCTTGAAGAGGCGAATGTGCTTTTATCTATTGGCATACTATGTTCCTTTTACGTGATGAGGCAAAAATGACTTAAACTAAAAGCCGCAACCTATTAAGGTAGCAGCCTTTATATTAAAGCATCTTAGCTGGCTGTTTTAGAAGTAGATAAGGCACCTAGTACTTGAGACATATCACGCGTAGTGCCCATGTCTTTAGTTTTACCTAAGGCTGCATCTGTAGCTTCTTTAACTAAGTCTTCAAGAATCTTAAGTCTTAGCTTATCTTCCAACGTTTCCATTGGGCTAACATCGCTAATATTAACATCTCCAGCGCGAGTAATGCCTGGAATACCGTTACGTTTAATCTCTGCATCTAAGTAGGTAATGCAGTCAGGGTCAATAGTAAGAAAGTTATAGTCTACGAACTTAATACGTATACCAGTATCAGTAAATAGGCGTACAGCTGGACGAGAAGCTACATAGTGAGCATGTAAGACTTCTTTATCTTTCTTGGCTGCTTGTAGGCCTGCTTCTTTCTTTAAGCGCTCAGCAAGTGAATTTGTTGTCATGGTTAGTATCTCTCAAAGGGAAAAGGAAAGGTTAGTTACCAGTAAAGCCTGAAGGTAACTAACCTTTGAGTTATAGCTTAGCCTACTGCAGCAGCCGTTAAGTTACGGATAACTGAGTTAGCTGGAACGTTCTTAATGACAGTGGTTAGCTCAGTAGTAAGAGTACCGCCAACTGCATCAACACCGCTATCTTGCGCTTGGTTACCGTTGGTATTAAACTCTTTGTTCTGAGTTTTACGTCCAGCTAAGTAAGCTAGGCGGAAAGTAGGCAAGTCAACAGCAACTGCCATCTTAGCCCAGACCACGTTAGTATTGAACAAAGGATGCTCAATTAAACGGAACTTACCACGAGGAGTAGTAAGAGTAGCGAACTGCAAACCGAAGTTAGTAGCGCCATCCATTAACTGGTAAGAGGCATTTAAACGACCAATCTCGTTAATTACCATCTTAGCACGCCCACCAACAAACAAGATACGCTCGTTAGCGCCTTTAGGGTCAGTAGTTTGGTCAAATACTGGGTCTAACATAGCTAACAACTGAGTCCAGTTAGTTGTAGCGCCAGCAGTAAAGCTGTTAGTAGAACCGCCATAACTAGCAGGGTAGTTAGCTGGAGTTTCTACCATGTTAAGTAAGCCATCCATAGTACGGAAAGGCTGACCGTTACGCGTACCTTGAGACTTCTGACCAAAGAAGATAGCCTTTTCAATATCGGCAGCATGGAATGCAGCACAATCTTGCTTAGACTCAGCTTCAGTAGAATCGCCAGCTATTACTTGTGTAGCGCTAGCAGAACCAGATACTGCCCAAGTATTACGGAAAATCTGAGTTAAGTTAGTTACGCGAGTAGGTACAATGTTATTCGCTGTAGGGCGAATAGATGCCTCTTCAAACGCATTACCCACTTGGTAAAAGTTATCATCATCTAAGATAGCAGCCGCTACCACAGTACCAACAGCGCGAACAGCAGTGATAGAAGTCGTAGAGGGGATAGTGTTAACAATGATGTTTTCACCAGTACGCTCTATACGTAATATCATTCCTGGCAAGATGTTAGCAGTAGTATCTACTGTGAAAGTAGTATCACCTGCAAGATAACCTGCACCGTTATTAATTTTAACTTCTGGAAAAATCATGGTCTTAGAAAAATAACCATGCTCTACCTGAGCTGCAGTTTCATCTGACAGCATAGAAGATAAACCAAACAAAGGCGCGCTACCGTTAGGCATTAAGCGCGTAATCATTGACGCAAAAGACTTCTTCGCTAAATCTGTAGTGAAGTTGCCTGTATTAAAAGTACCAATTGGCATAGTAAAGCTCCCGTTTGCTATTTAGCAAATAAAATAAAAGTTAGTTAAGCGAAAGAAGTCCAGTCATACTCTCCTGCAGTTGGAGCTACAACTGGTTTAGGAGTAAAGCTTTCTCCCATAGCAGTTATATAATCCTGAGTCATCTTAGTAATCTCAGCATGAGTAGCATTAGGAAACTTCTGAAGCAGTTGCTGTTGTGTGGCCTCTATAATAGGCTTAACAGCTGGGTTTGAGAATAAAGGATTTGATGTCTTTAAGTGGTCTGAAGCTGCTTGGTTACGTAACATATCTGGCAAGCTAGAGCTAAACTTAGCTTCTGCTGCGGCAACTGCTCGTTCCGTTAACTTATTATTAACTAAAGTAGCCTGAGTCATGACCTGTCTGGCCATACCATTCATAGCTTGGGCAAACGCTTGCTGAGCTGCTTCTCCGCCTTGAGCTATTGCAGCTAAGTGCTCAGGAGAAATACTATCAGCAAAGTTCATCTTGTTAACAGCAGCAGCTACAGCTTCTTGTGTAAGCTCAGCTGGCGCTGCTTGTCCTTCAGGCTTAGGGATAGTATCCCATAGTTTTTCATAAGGAGCAAGAGAGGTATCCGCAGAACCTTGAGCAGGAGCAGGAGGCATCTCAGAAGCTAGCGTTGACTGTGCAGCTAAGGTAGCAGGGTCGTGTATGTTACCTGCTGGTGCTGCTACCTGTGCTGGTGCTGCTGGTACTTGCGTAGGTGCTGCTGCTTGTCCGCCAAATATATCGTTAAAAAAGCCCATGGGAGTTATCCTTTAGTTTAAGTTTAGTTGGGAGGGTACTACGTTGTTTAGTAAGCTTCAGAGAAGTCTACTGGGGGTTGAGTTAAAGCATCAGAAACATCTAAGATATAGCGGAGAGCATCTAACTCTCCTTTCTTATAAGCCTCTGCTTGTAAAAAAGCCGTAGGGTTAGCTACATCATATGTTAAGTGCAAACGCTCTTCAGCAACTACAGCTAAGCGATTCTGTATAACCTGTTGCTGAGTTATAGTTAAGATAGAGCCTTGTAAAGTCTCCTCTTCTGTAAGAGAGTAAGAAGAGAAGGCGTTAGGTATTAAACTAGCCATTATACAACTCCTGAAGTTTGTGTACTGCTTGGCTGCTTAGCACTCTCTGGTGCTGGTGAATTATTCTCAGGGTTATAGCCATAAGCTTGGGGTAAAGGTTGAGCACCAACTTTAGCTGGGTCCATACCTTTCTCTATAGCTAACTGAGTCATAGACTGCCAAGCCCCTAAAGCTTGTTCGTAAGCTAACTGAGGTTGAGACTTTTCGAACTCAGTAATCTTAGCGCCCTGCGTTTTCATTAAGTAAGAGAACAGCCCACCTACATTATAGTTATTAGCTATCTGAGGAGAAGAGCCCATTACCTGTAAAGCAGTAGTCCAAGCATCTGTATTAAGTAACTTAGATGCAGGAGTTAGGCCATCCGATACTTTAAAGTCAAGTATAGCCTTTCTTAAAGCTATAGGGTCAACTTCAATTACTTTATTACTATCCTTATTGTAAAGAGTAGTACCTCCTTGATACTGTAAGATGTTAACCTTAAGCATAGTCTTAAGAGGTACAAATACTTGATGCTCAAGTAAGATAGAAGTTAACTGGTCTCTGCCGTTAGCGTTCTGCATAACAGATTCAAACTCATGAAGAGTCTTATTACCTTTAACAAACTGACCTTGCTGAGCTTGATTCTGCCCAGTTAAGCTATTAGCTAAGCCTACGATAGTAGATATCTGCTGCATAGAGCTTGCAGCTTGGTCTTCACGATAAGGAAACTGATGTACTGCATCTCCTATGTTCTTGCCGTACGCAGCAGGACGAACAGGTATCTTAGCTGACGGATTAGATGAGTTAATCGCAGCAGCAGTTATACGTGAAGGGTCATACAATACCCTATCAGTAACTGCACGCCTACGAGAAGCAATAATAGAGTTCATATAAGATGAAGCTAAGGCTTGGAAAGGACTTCCATTAGCTGCTAAAGACTTAGTTTGATACTGCAAACCATCCTCTAGGGGCTGACCTATTAATATACCTAAATAACCGTGAGCATTGGTTTGTAACTCAGCGTAGATAATATGCTGATGATTTACAATGTGCAACTTATACACCTGAGGCGTATTACTAGCTGGCACATTAATATCAAAGTCAGCAGGCAAGATTCTGCAATAAAGCGTAGTTACTTCATAACTATCTTTATACTGAATAGCATTTGGCTTATCGTCTTGCAGACCTGCCCAGCTCATCCAATTAGAGCCGTCTCCCATAAAAGAGCTTTCATCTACATCTGGATTAATAGTAGGTGAGTAGAAGTTCATACTGCCTGCAGTATTATTACTACCTTTGCCAGACTCAAAAGCAGGTCTAACATTGGCTATAATCTTATCAGGCAGTGCAGCTATAAAAGCCTTAAGCTTAATGCGAGACATAAGCTCTGTAAAGCCTGCAAACTCCCCATCTTTATATACCTCACAAGGAGCTACGCGAGTGTCTACAAAAACATTATAAGGGTCTAAGCGCCGGACTGTATTACCTGACCAGATTACTTTTGTAGGTATACCTTCTACTGAGTTAACAGTTAAGTCAGTCTCTACTGCATAAGTTACTTCAGAGCCCCAAGCAACCTCTAAGGCAGAGAAGTTATACTTAAACCCATCTCTGAAGAACATCATTAGCTGTCTTGCCCAGCCCCCTTTAACTGATTGGTTATCTAAGACAGTCTCAAGTTGCATAGCTGAGTCCATATAAGCTGGATCTGCTACAACTCCAAAGATAGGTTGCCCAGTTAAGAACACAGAAGTTTGATAAACAACTGCAGCTTCTACTTGAGGCATAACAATCGGAATTGTCATGTTCTGGAAACGGTCAGCGTCTCCTCCTTTGTTAGCTGATTTAGCTCTTTGCTGTTCTTGGGTTAAGTCCTTTTCTCGCTGATAGTTTTTATCAGCTTCTTCAAACTTACTGCGTAACTCTTCACGAGTAATATTCTGGTTCTCTTGAAGAGTGCTATAATAGGCTATAAGCTTGTCCTGAGACTTTCTAGACAAACTTACTACTGAGGCTGCTGCCATTTAAGTTATTCCTTATAGTTAGGGGTAATCGCTCATCCTCGCCCTTAGGACGTCCGCAGGGTAGCGTACATTCATTTAGCTCCTAACGTACAAGTAGTTATTTCCAAGCCGCTACGCTAGTCTTGTAAAAACATCCTTGACGCCAGGTTCCACTAAATGTGTACAGTCCCCTTTGCGGTCCTAGGTAGCGGCGGATTTCGCTAGGTAGCTGCTTCTGCAGGTGTCGCTAGGTAACTATCAGAAGTCAGAGTTAAAGTCAGGAACTTCAATAGCTTCAAAGTCCTGATACTCTATCATGTTGTTACATACGATGAACTCAGCAAACTCCTGTATTACACGGGGCGCGTAAGTTAGTAGGTCTAAGATACCGTCTGTATTGTCTCGTTTAAGCGGATTAAACTGGGTTATCTGCAAGTGTGCGCTAAGTCTTGGAGCTCCATAGATGAATACCTCCCCTGCCGCATAAGCTTTAAACATATCCAAGATTCTAGCATTCTTACTTCTGGAGCCTGAGTAAATAGGTACGCACTCTATACCTTGTATACCTAATTGATTACATATAAAGTCAAACCAATAAAGTAACGAGTACTGGTAAGCGTTCGCTTCGCATACTATAAGCCTGCAGTTATTAGTTAAGGCGAAGTGAAGAGACTTCTTAATAGTGTCTCCAGGAGAGAACCTACCTTCTTCAAGCTGCATCAACACTGGCATAGCGTCATGAACTTCAAAGTAACCTATACTAACTTCATCTGAACCTAACTTATCAGTAGCAGGGTCGATGATTATAAAGTTACCTCCAGCTATGTCACCTTCTGAGTAAGGAACTTCTGGCAACTTAGATAAGTCAATTAAGTTGTTAGCTGATATATTCTCGTCATTAAGTACCTCTGAGTAGAATATCTCAGGGTGACCCATGTTTAAGTCGTTTTCAAACTCCGCTGTTAGTTGAGCTATTGGTTGCAACTCTTCCCAAAGAGAAGTACCGTCAGCTAAGATGCCGCCAGCTATAAACTTAAGCCAACTAGAGTTAGTCTTAAGTTTGCGTAAGATAGAATGCTTAGTAGGGTACATGTTAGCTACGAATAGGAACATACAGCCTTCTGGAGACTTAGCCTTCATTAAAGTACCGATCATCCAGTTCTCTAAAGAGTTAGACTGAGTTTCACTGTCTGCACACTCTCTAGTTTGTATATCATCCATTAAGATAATATCTGGACGCTCATTCTTAATGTTAAGTCCGCGAACTGTTGACTCAGCACCTCTAGCTACGATAGAGATATTTCTACCTCTATATCCGAACTTCTTAATAGCCTGAGTATCTTTCTCGCACCCTAACTTCCAATCTCCAAATACAGCCTTAATGTTAGGCTCTTCTAGCATATCCATTACATCAGAGAGGATAGCTTCTGCTAAGGGGCCCGTTGCTGCAATAATTAAGATGAACTTTCTCTTAGTAAATAAGATACAGTACATTAAGAAGATTTTCATTAAGGTAGACTTAGCAAAGCCACGAGGCAGGCCAAGCGCTAACTGAGGAAATGTTCTCTTCTGGTGCACATAACTAAGTAACCAAGGCCAAACACCTTCCTTAAATACAGCAGGGAAGCAGTACTTAAATACAGTAGGCATTATAAGTGCAGCTAAGAAATCTAAGTCATTCTTAGCTAACTGCCTAACCTCTTCGCTGGAAGCTCCTAGCTCTTCCGTGCTAGGAATCTCCTGCTCTACTACAGCTAAGTTAGTACCTATATCAGATACGTGAGAGTCAAGAGAGAAGTCATCTTCCTCTCCTATACTCTCTAGTATGCTCTGGGGCGGTCTCTTAGCCATTCAATGTACCTACTAACCGTGCTAAGATGCTATTAGCCTTAGCTGCGTCTGCTACTGCATATACGATCGGTTTCCGTTTCTGGGTTACCTTACCTAGGATTCTGTCTAAGGTAAAAGCTTCTTCCTTACTTAGGTAGCTACTGTGAGCTCTAGCGCATGTATTATTCATCATCTATAACCTCCAGTGGTTGGTGTCGCATAGCTGCTGCCTGCTCTACTTGCTTAAGTAAAGTACCGGCTTGCATAGTTAGTAGGCTTTGATTGCCTGCCTTAGTTACTTGGTTCTTTATATTAACAGAAAACTTCTGAACGATTGAGGTCGGCATCATCAAGGTAACGATGTTCTGCTGGTTAACTACCTGGTCTGGAGCAGACTGCCCACGTCTTTTAGCGCCGTTAACTATAGAGATAGCTTTCATTATACTCTCTGGCTTAACAAGCAAAGGCATAGACTTCTCTAGCTTAACTAACAAGATATCCTCTAAGGAATCATACTTACTATCTCGCTGGTTATGCTTCTGTAAGTTATTGTACCTTAGCTCAGCTACCTTGTCAGCAAATATCTTATTAGATAATAACTGAGATATCCTAGCAGGAGTAACTCCCAGCGCTGCAGCCACAGACTCAGCTTGCACACCAGCTCCAAGCAAGGACAGTGCTTTCTCTTCTACACTAGATGTAACTCCAGAGGTAGTAGAGGTTGATATACCTTGCTTAAAGCTAGAAGATTCAGGAGCAGGCTTATCCTCTCCTAGCTGCTCAAGGAGCGCCGTTGTTTCTTTATCTATTACGTTCATAAGTCCAGTATAGGTTTAAAGAGCAGCTAAGTCTACACTGGGTTTCGTATAGACTGCTAACTTAGCTATTAGTTAGCTAGGAGCTTAATGTAAAAAAGTTTAGGAAATTTTACGTAGCTACTTAGGATAACGCGCGCATCAATACCTAAAAAGGCCCTCTACCCCCTACCTAATACGAATGAGTCTCATTAAGCTTACCAGTTACGAATACTTCTCATTCGTATTGATACTGATACTCAGGGTAGTCAGGGAGGGAGGGGAGCAAGTTAGGCTTTTGGGTTAGGTAGGTTAGGTAGGTTAGTTATGTTAGTTATGTTAGTTATGTTAGTAGCTACTAACTTTAAAGTAACTACTTACTGATGCTAATGTTATTAGTTAGTTTTCTTACTTATTCGCAGGATATAAGTGGCGAAGTTGGGAAAGCTCTGATATACTTAGTGGGTAAGGTAAAGAAAGGTAAAGAAAGAGAAAGAAGTTAGTGGTAGGTAGTGGCAGGTAGTGGGATAGGGATACCCCCTTAGCTACCCACATACCCACATACCCCCTTAGATAGCTTAAGGTCTAATGCTTACTTCTAACATCTAACAACTAACTTAATCTGATGCCTAATCTGATACTTAATACCTAAGGAGTTACTGAAATGAATAAAGATAATGGTACTAATAGCACTAATGGCACTAAAAGAGCTATAACCTTAAAGACTATCAACTGGGCAAAGGCTCATGATTGGTATCATTCGGCTGAGTTAAGCTCGGAAGATGAACTGGTAATCTATTGCACTGATTACGATTTAGGCTTTGAGCCAAAGAAGCGTATCATTGTTAGCTTTACTTGTGCGGATGAGCTTAAGGCTTGGGCGGGTTATTAGTTGGTTGGTTGGTTGGTTGGTTGATTGGAATACTTAA
>Ga0210003_1005003_pt1 | contig 10287 bp, 12 predicted proteins | sample LantaG_FD_182804 | JGI IMG/M metagenome (GOLD analysis project Ga0210003, IMG submission 182804) | Deep subsurface microbial communities from Baltic Sea to uncover new lineages of life (NeLLi) - Landsort_02402 metaG (SPAdes) (version 2) | ecosystem: Environmental > Aquatic > Marine > Oceanic >...
ATAATGAAACGGTGATGGCTAATACAAATAATCAAGACACCGTGGCAGGAATACTTAATGGTCAGTCTGATTCATTTAATTAAAAAAAAATATAATATTATGAACGAACAAAACGAACAAAAAAGTGATGACCGTAAAAGGTTAGAATTCGCAGTTAAAAATAAATGTCTACCTACATGGATAACCGACCCTAAATACAGTACGTATAAAGGTAAAGATATTATAAAGGCTTACGGTAAAGTTAATAATCAGGAATACTCATACGCCTTCTATGCGGATTTAACGGTTGAAAACATAGAAACAGGAACGACAGCTATTTGGGAATGTCAAGGGTTAAAAGATGTTGTAGTAAATAGCGATTCAGATGAGATAGTTACAACTCAAGTTAAAGTAACACCTGAAGGATGTCGTATAACTATAAAAGAATATTTACTTTCAGGGTTGTTACATAACGCTAGAGTTCTTGACAACGTTCACCCCCAATTAAGTAAAATGAAAGGTGAACTTATAAAATGTTATGGATCGGGTATGTTCGACAATATGGAACCTTTAATTAAAGATGATTTTATTAATTTCGATAAGGATTCTGTTCTTAATGGAATACCTCTTAGAGATAAGTTATCACCATTCGGTTTTTGGAAAAAAGGTAAAAAGTTAAGTTTTAACGAAATTTGGAAAATTTTAACCGGTAGAGATAGTAAAAGTAAAGTTACTAAATCTTACCTTATTAGAGAATCTAAAAATAATGAACTATCTAAAATCATTAAAGAAAATTTGACCTTAATGTCTAATTTCAAAAAAAAAACATTAACTGAAGAGCGTAATATAGTTAAGAATAGACTTTCTGTATTATCTGAAGGGAGAAATATTAGGACAAAGATTGGTAAAAATTCATTTGCGGATGACGTTATAACAGAAATGTTCGAATTACGTTCTCAAGGATTCGAAACTGAAGTTATTAGTGAAGGTTTATTCGATATGTTAGGTGGATTATTTGGAGCCGCAGGTGGTGGTATAGGTCAGATAATTAAAGAAAAGGTGGCCGCTTGGATAATTTCTAAATTAGGTCTTGGCACAGATAGTTATTTAGCTAATTTTATTATAGTTGCCTTTGGTAACTTACCACTTAGTGATTATGGTAAACTAACCGACTGTAAGTTTTTAAGTGATTTAATAACTAACTCGGTAGTCGAATCAATTGCACTTAATGTTGAAAAGAACACAGGTAATGATGGGTTGCTTATGGATTTACTACGTAACATTGTCGGTGATTATTTTAAAGATAGTGCAGCCGAAGATAAAATTTCAGGATTTTTAGAAGGTATGATATGTCCACTTATGGGAGGTATTAAAGGTAAGATGAAAGATGCTGAAGAACAGATTAAGGCCTCCGTAGTAGGAGTGTAACGATGCTTAAGGGGTAGAACCCTTGGAGAATAAACCAATTAAAAGAAAGGGGGAATTCAAGTATCTAAAGAAGGTGTCATTATTGACACCTTTTTTTTTATTATATATTTAATGGTATGGATATTAATATAAAGAATAATACAATTTACCCGGAACTCTTAGATTGGGTTAAAAATGATAAACATTTTTCATTTGCTAGATATAACGATGGGGAATGGGGATAATATTAGAAAGAGAGCCTCATTATAGTACGATTAAACGTAGGTGGGGTATACCTCTTAATGAATTAACATATAAATTAAAAAGTATAGTTGAAAAACCTTTAGAATATTTTGTTGGTATCCCCCCAAAATTATTAAGGGGTTGGTTCGAAGATATCGAATCAGTGATAAACCCTAACATAAAACCAATTAATTCTGAAATACTACACGAAAGGTCTTTTAAGGAGTTCAAAGATTTTCTAGAATTACTTAAAACAAAAAATACTTTATTGGTTGGACCAAAATATTTAAGTATTTTAAATTTCTTTAGGTCTCACACAATAACACCTGAGAAATTTGTGTGGGACCATACAGAAAATTTGATGTCCGAAATCAGACAGTTTATAAATAATAATAACGACCCAATAATAATTTACTCGGCTAGTATCGCAACAAACATAATGATTGACGAATTATACGGGGAATATAAAAACTCTATAACTCAAATAGATTTAGGTTCCACATTAGACCCACATGCCGGAGTCCTATCTAGGTCAGGGCACAGAAATTATATGAGTAAACACGGATTAGAAGTGAAGAGAGTTTTAAAAAAAGGTAAGTGAGTTAACTAATCGCTCTACCTTTTAATATTTTCCAATCCTGTTCAGGTCTAACTTCTAAGTTAGTTGTCCACGCTCCCTCTAAAGTATTCATAGGTATTCCTAATTCCTTACCCATTGTTATAATTGCGTTAATATCTTTAGGGAAACAAGTACCACCAAATCCAACTCTACCATCAGGACCCGGAACGTGTAAATGTGAATCGGCAATTCTACCGTCAGACACAAAACCGAATTTAGCCGTCTCCCAATCAACATCTAATGATTGTGATAACCTATAATACTCATTCATAAGACTAATCTTAGCCGCAAAGTAAGTGTTATTCATATATTTAACGAATTCAGCCGTAACTGAGTCGGTTAAAATCACATTTCTATTCATAAATCTCTCATCAAACAATTCTTTAACTCGAGATACTAAACTATCCTCACCCCCTATTATTATTCTAGCTTGGGTTCACATATCTAATTTGGACGTCCTCTCGGTTAAGAATTCAGGTGAGAATACGATATTTAAACCGAATTCCTCAACTAATTTCTTTGTTGTTCCCGGTAATACTGTGGACTTAATTATGAATATGGATTTAGATTCTTTATCAATTCCACTAAAAAAATCTTTAATGAATGATAAATCCTGTTCCCCACTTTCCCTCATTGGGGTTGGTAAACATACAAATATAAATTCCTGTTTTAATACCTCGTCTAAAGTGTGTGTTGTCTTTAGTGGGTTGATGTCATAAATTCTAACATCGGTTGTTGGTGAGAAGGCAAATGCTTGTGATTCACCTACGAATCCATTTCCTATTACCCCTACTGTTTTTTTCATATTTTTTTTAATTGTGAACAAATAATACTTTATTTATTTTATATTGAGTTACCCCTAATTTAATTATCTCATCAAAATAAATCCAATCCGCGGCAAATTCCGTAGAGTTAAAACCAACCTTTTTAGAGATATTAGATTTGACTACAACATTACCCATATCAACACATCCGCATATCAATTTAGAATCCATAAAACCGTAAGTTGATTTATTATTATTATTCCTATTACTATGTGAATGTACTAAGTTAAAATAAATTAAGTCCTCGTCCCTACGTAGGACCTCCTCGACCATATTTGGGGTGTAGTAGTTATCTGCGTTTGTAATTAACAAATATTCGTTATTTACGACATTTTCTACCGCCCATTTACGTAAAGAATGTCCGTAATCGTTAAACCTATTTGGGTGTTGTATAAAAACTACTTTATCGTGGACTAAGTAATTCTCGGTTATTAGTTCTGATTCTAACTCAGGGTTAGGTCCGTCGTGAATTATGGTGAGTTTCCACTTATCCGAAGTTTGACTTTTTATTGAGTTAATGAAACACTTAAGTTCTTCGTTTTGTCCGTAAGTAACGGCAATTATATCAATCATTTTATTTGTTTTATATTTTATATAAATCTATATTTATAAATAGCATGGATGATGAAAAAATGAAATACGATTTTAATATAATTATAACGACTTACAACCGAGAGAAAATGTTAAAAAGTTTATTAGACGATATATTTAAAGATAATAAATATAGGGTTTTGGTAACTATTTTTGACGACTCTAGTGATAAACCTTATGACCTATCAGGGTACGACGTTAAATACATCAGATATGTAAAAAACAACGGATTAAAAAAACTGTGGAGAATTATAGGGGATACGTTCAAGTATTGTCAGAAGATAGAGTCAACTTACCATATGTATTTACAGGACGATTTAAGGTTAAAAGATAATTTCTTCGATGAGTGTGTTAGGTTGTTTAATAAAATACCTGACGATAAAAAAGTAACATTAGGGACGTTAATGGTTGAGAGTCAAAGAAATCAAAAAAAATGGACTAATATTTTACCTGTGGAATATGATGGTTATTATAAAACACAGTGGTGTGAATTAGTCTTTATGTGTGAATATAAGTTTTTCGAGGTGTTGGATTTTAAAATGAACCCAATCCCGTTAAAACGATGGAAACATAATCCAAATATTAGTAGTGGTGTCGGACAACAGATAAGTCTTAGGATTCTGGAATCAGGTTATAATATGTATCACGTCATAGACTCTTTATGTACACACGGAACACACGAATCCCAATTATTTGGGGATTATAGAAAACAAGAAAAATTAATAGCGATATGATATTCACGGTATACGATAATAAAATAAACCTTAATGTGGTTGGATTACAAAAAAGAGTATTTGACATATATGGTGTTGAGATAAACCAAGTGAGGATTGATAATTGGGTTAGTCATGGAAAATCGGTGGATGATATTCTAAGAGGGTTAACGGACCCAAATGAGGTGGTGGTGTTATTCGACATTGACTCAATTCCGCTTAATCCGGACATAGTCCCTAAATCAATAAAATGGTGTGAAGAAAATGTTGGTATTATTTCCGTCGCTCAAAGAGCGGTGAGGTTAAAAAACCCAATAATACACGGAGGTCCCTCATTTATGGTATTTAGTATTGGCACATTTAATAAATTAGGGAGACCATCATTTGAAACTAACCAACGTTCAGACTGCGGCGCCGAAATGACTTATGAGGCGAGAAAAAGAGGGGTTGAGGTTAGATTAATGTATCCAACAACTGTGGAAAGGGAGGATTACCTCTTAGATGGTAATGTTAAATTTGGGATGGGAACTAACTATGAAAATAATATTTATCACGCGTTTGAATCCAGATTTGACAATAAAAACCATTATTTTATTGATAAATGTGAAGATATAATTAAAAATAATGGATAAAGTCATATGTAATGTCAGTTCTTATAATAGACCTGAGACCTTAATTAAAACAATAGATTCAATCTATAATCAATGTGACGTAATTAACGTGGCTCTAAATAGTTACGATGAAATCCCAATTGAACTTTACGACAAAAAAATAAATCTATTAATTACGGATAACGAGAAGGGGGACGCTTATAAATTCACTAATCTCAATATCTCGGACGGATATTTCCTAACCATAGATGATGATTTGATATACCCCGAAAACTACACCGAGTATGTTATCGATAAAATAGAGGAATATAATAGAAAGTCTATTATTACTTTTCACGGTAGGTCTTTTAATGAGTTCCCCATCAATAGTTACTATAATGTCAAAACCAATGTTAGTCATTTTAAACGTAGGTTAAATGAAGATATTAAAGTTCAATTTGGGGGGACAGGTGTAATGGGGTTTCACACCGATTTATTAAAATTGGACCTCAACTACTTCAAATACCCGAATATGGCTGACATATGGATTGGTAAATACGCTAAGGAGCACAGTATAGATATCGTATGTTCTAAAAGGAAAAAAAATTTTATACTACAACAGGATATTGATGAAAGTATCCACGGGTCATATAATAGGGGTGATGAAATACAAACCGAAATAGTGAACTCTATTTACGAAAATAAAGAAGTAAGTATTATAGTCCCAACATTTGATAATGTTGAATTTATCGATGATTGTGTCAACTCCATTATTGAATCTTGTCGAGGTATTAAATATGAGATTTTAATCGGTATAGATAATTGTCCGAATACCTTAAAACATATTAAGACCAAAAGTTATAATCAAAACACTAAATTTTATTATTTTAACGAAAACGTTGGTCCGTATAAAATTAAAAATACTCTATCGTTAATTTCGAAGTCGAACTCTTTGATATTTTTTGATTCAGACGATTTAATGAGGTCCAATATGGTTCAAAACATTGTTTACAAACTAAAATCTTATGATTGTGTAAAACCTAAATATGGTGAGTTTGGTGAGAATCACAGACATAATAATAATAATTCGAATAATTGGGGTGAAGGTGTTTTTGGGATTAGAAAATCTATTTTTTCCCACTATAACGGGTTCGAACCATGGAGATGTGCTGCCGATTCGGATTTCATGGGTCGATTAATACATAATAAAGTTAGAATGTATTTATCTCAGGAAATATTATTTGATAGACGAATACATAGTAAAAATTTGACCCTAACTGATGAAACGGGTTTTATGTCGGAAGTAAGGGCTAAATATATAAAAATTAGTAAAAGTAGGACTGATTTTGGGCCACTACCGACTTTATCGGTGTCCGAATTTAAGATTTTAGATACTGAATTATCTGTTGAATATTTCGAACCGATAAAGAACGTAAAAACTAATTTTGATGTAAAAAACCATATGCCTAAAGATTTTCAACGGAAAAATAAATCATCAGATATCAGTTCAACTACTGAATCCAATAAAGAAATTAGTGAGGTCAAGAATCCGGTTAACTACGACCAAATAAATCAATCCTTAAAGACTAAAAGAGTTTATATACCTAAAAAAGATAAACCTTCAAAACAAAATAAACCAAATAATCGTAACGAGTTAATTGAGTTAAAACGAAAAAAGTTAATTGAAAGTCTTAACCCAACTAAGGTTAATAAACCTATATCTGTTAAACGGATTAAAGAAAATATAGTTAATAAAAATATTTATATACCTAAAAAAGGTACCGTATCGATTAAAGTTATTCCTAAATCTCAACCACCAAAAATAAAAAAGAATTCTATTGCGGAATTAGCGAATAAGATTGGTTTTGGGGACGGTAAAAATAAAAAAAAATAACATGGAAAGTATAATCGAAGAAAAAATTAAAGATTCTCATTATCATAAATTTTCAGGTATAGCGCCTGAAGGGTTTGTGATGATACCTGAGAAAACTTTAGAAAGACTCAAAGATTTTGATTTTTGGAAGGAATGGAAACACAACGAAGAGATATTGAAAGTTTATTCTATTAAAGATACTGAGGGGTTTTTTTAATTTAACTTTAGAAGATAAAGACGAACTTTTAAAAATATTATAAAATGAAATATTTTGCAATAACAATGACTTATATCTCCTTTTTTGGACTTATATCGTACACCTGCCACATTTCAAGCTCATTAGCACCTTTATGGGCGTTACTAATAGGACCAACTATTATCAATTCTATTATTAACTTTAACGATAAAAATTAACTTTTTTTGATTATTGTAATATTTATTTGTGATGTGTAAAATATACTAATACTGTTTTATAGTTTGGTAAAATAAATTACACCATCATTTATTAAAATTATGTATATATGTTGACATCTGGAGTTATAATTGCTTTTATAACGGGGGTATTAGGTCCCGTATTGTTATTAATAATAAAAAACGCTATAGATAAAAAAACCACCGTAAAACCTGATATGATTATCGATGCGTTAGAAACAAGTAAACTTATTGACTTTAAATTAGATAAAATTAGAGATGATTTTAATTGTGACCGTGTTTGGATTGCACAATTTCATAACGGTGGTCACTTTTACCCTACAGGTAAATCAATAGCTAAATTTAGTTTTATGTATGAAACTGTGTCGACGAGTGTTAATTCTATCCAATTGAGTTTTCAAAACATACCTGTTTATTTATTTAGTAAATCTATTAATCAACTATTAGAAAATAATTTTATTAGTATAGGTGATTATACAGATGTGACTACCCCAACTTATGGGTTAAAGTATGCCGCTGAAGAATACGGGTGTAAGTCAGGTTATTTATTTGCCATAAAAACGATAGATAATAAATTTATAGGATTTATGGGAATTGATTATACAAAAAGAAAAAAACAACTATCCTCTCAGGACATAAATGATTTAGAAGTACACTCATCGTCTTTGGGGGGTGTTTTAATAAACGAAAAATAATGGGAATAAATAACTTATATGAAAAATATGCCCCGATTATGGGTTTAACGGGTGGTAATGTAAATGTGGATAGTGATATTTCCACCGATATTATAAATAGTTATTTAATAGATGACCTTAAAACCGTATCTACACAAACCGGTATTAAGATTCAAATAACAACCGCGAAATCTGACCACGGTAAAAGTACTAAATCAGGTAACGATAGTAGACACTACACTAATCAAGCCGTCGACATTGCAAAATTAAATGGGGAGGATTCTAATAACGCTTCTAACCCGAAAAATGGTAGTTCTCAATTTAGGGATAACGGTAATAAAATAAAAGACGCTTTAGTTAAATTGGGGTATAACTGGAATAGTGAAGGTAAGTCAAATCCTAAAGCTGTGTTATGGCAAACTAATACAGGTGGTAATCATTTTAACCATTTACACGTATCAAATACTTCCGGAGAGGGCTCACCTCCAATTGATAACAGTAGTTCTAACGACGGTAGTTCTGATGATAGTCCCTCAGTGTCCGATGATGTCACAAGTAGTTCACCTAAAGTAACTGGAGGTCTTGGGTTAACCGATGATGTGTTAACTGACTTTGCAAAAATAGTATCCTCCACTAACGAAAGTACGTTATCTGAATCGGTGAAAGATGAAATAAACCTAATAAAAAGATTAATGTGATTAACTTTAATATAAACAATACTAACTCAGACAAAAAATTAGATTTAGATACTAAACATCTAAAAATTCGTAAAGATAGGTTTGACAAAATAATGTCTCCAGTAAACGGGAATATAATTGAATTTAACGATAAAGATTGTGGTGGTAAAATTATAATTTCTTTTGAGTATAAGGATAGAAAATATATTATGGAAATGTGTGAAGTTTTGTATAATAATTACAAGTCATCAAATACTAAAGTTAGTAGTGGTGAAAAAATAGGGAGTTCAACAGGAAGCCCATTAGTTATCACTGTTAAAGATTCTCAAAATAGTCTAATTAACTTATCTTTATTCAGTGAACAAAAATTCAAAAATAATGTAAATGATATGGGAAATGTAGAAGGTGGTTTAGGATTATTTGATTATACGGTTAAATCTGTATATGATATGTTTAAACCAAAAGATAATAAAGAAAAAATTAGTGAGGATTTAAAAAGAATTAAAAAATTACTTTAATTGTCTTGACAGTGTTTACAACCTCCGGGTTTACATTCCCCCTTTTTACCACATTTTTTATTTTCACGTGTGTCCACTCTATCGTGTAATGTCTTTAATTCGAGTTCAACATTCCTTTCAACATTTTGTCTGTTAACGGTAATTAGATTTTCTAACCTTTCAATCTCTTGTGAAAAAATACTAAAGGCTCTACTATCAACCTGATTTATCTCTTCTGATAAATTTTTACACCAATCACTTAGCGTGTCTATTTTTTCTTGTAAAGTAATACGTTTTTTAATGTGACAAACTAATTTAATAATTCCGAGGATAGATAACACTATCAACCCACCTAATAATACTGATAATAAATTCATACTTTTAATTTTATTTATAAATAATATATAATCACTTTTTTCTAATAAGAAACTATTTATAGTAAAAATATGATAAAATGTCTAAGAAAATTATAAAGTTAACCGAAGGTGATATTGAAAATATCGTAAGAAGGGTAATCATAGAACAAGATTTACAATCAAGAGATACGTCATATCAAAAAGAGTGTTCAGGTAATAATGAAATATCTGAACCGATTATGAGTACCACCTTAAAATACAAAAAAGAGTATGGTGTCGAGACACCTGACGAAGTACATTTTAGTTTAAGAGCTAATTTCCCATCAACAGGTTCGAGTGATACGGTTTATCGAAACACATTATTACAACTTAAAGAACAGGTATATTCGGAATTAAAATCTAAAAGTGTTATTGGTGATTACAATTTAAAGTTATATAAGGTTAATTCGGTTATTGGTTCAGCTAGTAATTATCTTAACGGTCCTTTACAACCCACCCATTCTGATGGTAAACGAATATCCGAAATACGATTATCAGAAGAACCATATGTGAATTTACCAAAAGAAGGGAATATTAATTGGGACAATAATAAAGGTTATGCTAACCGTAGATGGGAAAATATGGTTTCATTTATTAATAAAAATGGTAAATCAATAGGTTTTAGTGTTGGTGAAGGATTAAGTTCACCTGATAGTTCTGACTTTATGATTACTGATACGGGTGGGTGTACTGATGAAAAAAGAGATATCACTCAGTATAAAAATCCTGGTCAATATGTGGTCGTTAATGGTATCATAAAATTAGAACCAAAA
>Ga0210003_1005005_pt1 | contig 10284 bp, 8 predicted proteins | sample LantaG_FD_182804 | JGI IMG/M metagenome (GOLD analysis project Ga0210003, IMG submission 182804) | Deep subsurface microbial communities from Baltic Sea to uncover new lineages of life (NeLLi) - Landsort_02402 metaG (SPAdes) (version 2) | ecosystem: Environmental > Aquatic > Marine > Oceanic >...
GTAGGTCCAGCTGGTCCAGTTCCTCTTCTTCGGCGTGCTGCTCGGCCTGACCTACTGGCGCGTGCCCGGCCTCGCGTCCGGCGGCACCTTCGACCGCGTCGCGTCTCTCTGGTTCGTCGTCGCCACGCTGGTGCTGCAGCCGGCGCAGAACGCCGTGGCCGTCTTCTCCAGGGAGAGAGCCCTGCTGCGAAGGGAGGTTGGGCACAGGCTCTACTCTTTCGGAGCCTACTTCTTGGCCAAAACCATCACCGCGCTGCCGATCCAGCTGGCGTTCATTTTGGCCTTCTCCGGGCTCGTCTACGCCATGGTGGGCTTCCAGGCCGGCGCTGCCCAGTTCGCCTGCTTCTACGGCATTCTGGCTCTGGTTGGGATCACCTCGGACGCCGTGGGGCAGCTGGCGGCGGCTTTACACAGAGAGATCATCGTGGGCCAGATCCTCAACGGGATGGTCTGCCTGCTGCTGCTGATGTTCACGGGCTTCATCCAGACCAAGACCCCTCCTTACTTCGAGTGGCTCAAGGAGTCCAGCTACGTCGCGTTCGCCTACGCCGCCATCGTGAAGAACGAGTTTGCGGGCCTGGAGGCGCCGGCTCCCGGGGCTGCTGCGGCTGCCGCGGCAGCTGCCAAGAGGCTCCCTCCCGGCTCGCCGTACCCGGACCTTCCGATGGTCGACGGCTTGGAGCTGGTCCCGAAAAACGTCAGCAACGGGCTCTCGATGGGACAGGATTTCGGGTGGCTGATCGGGATCGCGATCGCGATCAGGATCGCGACCTACTTCTGGATCAACCTGGCGATCAAGAGGCACTGGCTTTGAGAAGGGAGAAAAAGAGAAAAGAGAAGAAAGAAAGAAATTTTGGTTTTTTTTTTTTTTTTTTTTGGCGACGCGCGCTGCCGACGACGCCGCTTCCTCCACACCCCTCCACCTCCACACCTCCGCATCCACCTCCTCCCACCTTTGTACACATTCCTTTTTCGTTTCCGTTTTTTTCGCTCGTTTGCGAATCAACAACAACATCAACTCTGTTTACTTTTTTCCCCCATTCCCCCCCACCTCCCCTCTCTCTCCCCCACCTGCCTTGAATTTCTTTTCTTTCCACTTTGAGACTCGTCTCAAAACATACAACCCCCCAAAAAATCAGCATTCTTTTCCTCCCCCCTCCCACCCACCCCCAGTTTTTTTTCCACCGACGTGAGTGACAGAGAAAAAGAGAAAAAAGGTGGGGGGAGATCAAACCAATTCAGAGGGAGAGAGAGATTGAGCGCGCGCGAGAGAGAAATTTTTCAACAACAAAAAAAAGCTCTGGCGAAAAAGAGAAAAAAAAACGCCTCCTTTTTTCTTTTTCTTTTCCCTTTTCTCCTCTGTTTCCATCAACCAACGTGCAAAAAAAGAAGAAAAGTGAAAATTGTGTTTCGAACACTGGGGGAGAGAGGGTGGAGAGTTTAAGGAAGAAGAGAAAGAGAAAGAAAGAGTCGAGGTCGTGTTGTTGAGGTCGAGTTTTTTCTCTCTCTCTCGTCGTCGTCCTTGATCGATCAGATTTCTTCTTCTTCTTCTTTCCCTTTTCTTTTCTTTCTTCGCGCGCCTTCTCTCTCTCCGTGTGTAAACCGCGAGACTCTCTCTCCGCCCCGACGCGCGCCCCGTCGACAGGGGGGAGATGGACGGCTTCGGCTTCGTCCCGCTCGAGGGCGATCTGAGCGCAGTGGGAGCGGCGGCGGCGGCGGCTGGAGGGGCAGCATCAGGAGCAGTGGCGCCGACGACGGCGCCGGCGACGACTGCTTTGCTTGCTGGAGCAGCAGCAGGAGGAGCAGCAACAGGGGCAACAGGCGCATTCGACCCCCCCGCGTCGCTCCAGCTCTCTCCGGCTGCCCCCTCCGTCGACACGGTACGTAGACGTTTGACCAGGGGCTCCTCAGTGTGCTGGCTTGGAGGACAACAGAGCTCTGGCGATGCGACAAGGGCGATGCGATCCCCGCCGAGCGAAAGAACAAAAAGATCGAAAAACAAGTCCCCTCGCTCTCTCAACCTCCTCCTTCTCCTCCTTCTTCAACCCCACCAACAAACACACCCAAAAAACCCCACCTCCTTTGCAGCTCTCCGCCGCCCTCGCCAACCACGTCCACGGAGCCACCTGCACCGCCCAGGAGCTCGTCGACGAGCTGGTCTCGCGCTTCGGGGGCGAGGGAGCTAACCGCCAGCTCCTGGCACCGGGGGAGAGCGTTTCGGTGCCGGCGACGGCGGTCGAGGCCGCGGCGACCGCGGCGCTGCTGCCGCCGCCGCTGCTCGTCGCGAGCGACCCTTCGGGCCTCGCGCGCGCGACCGTGCTCTCCGCCGGCGGGCCTCGGGGCGCGGACAACGTCTACGACCTGCTGGTCGGAGGGGGGGAAGCGGGCGGGAGCAGCGGCAGCCGCGGCGGCCAGCTCGTCTCTCTGCCCCGGAGCTCGATCCAACTTTTGGGTTCGAGCTCAAACTCTTCTCTTTCCGTCACCTCCGCCTCGGCGGTGGAGTGGCTCCGGGCCAACGCGGCCCTTCACGTGGTACCCGCGGACCACGTCACTCCCGGTGCGGCCCCGCGCCTGTGGCTCGTCACCAGGCAGGAGCTGCTGCCGCTGGTCGGAAGGGGCCGCGGAGCGACGGCGGCGGCGAATACGGCGGCGACGGACGCGCGCTCGGCGCTCGTCGCGGCGCGCGGCGACGGCGCCGCCGCCGTGCTCGCGTACGACTCGCTCTGCGCTGCCGCTTCCGCCGCCGCAGCACCAACAGGAGCAGGGCCTGCCGATGCTGCTGCTGCCGCGAAGGCGAAGAAGCCCGCGGCCGCCCGCGCGCGCGCCAAGCCTCCTTCCTCGGCGGGCTCCCTCCAGCGGAGGGCATCGTCGGCGAGCGGGGGCAACCTCATCTCCGCTGCCGCCTCTCCCGCGCCCTCCTCCGCCGCCGGTGGTGCTACCACCGGCGGCCCTTCCCCTAGCAACTCCCTGGCCAACTCCGACGGCTCTCCGGCCACCTACCCGCCGGCGCGGATCCTGGCCGCGATCGGCGCGCTGGTCCGCAGCCCGGCCGAGCGAGCCGCGACGTTCTCGGCAAGCAACAACGCCGCGGCGATGGGCGCGGTCGCCGCGGCCTCCGCCGCGGGCCTGCCGCCTCCGCCGCAGGCCGCCGCTGTCGTCGCAGCGATGGCCTCCGCCTCCCCCGTCGGGGCCGGGAACGGGGCCGCAGCAGCGGCGCTGCCTCCGGCGATCGCAGAAGCCGTTCGGATGTTCGTGGCCTTCGCCGGCGGGCAGCCCGTCGCAGAGGCCGCGCTCGAGGCCGCCGGCGGAGGTGGGAGAGGAGGCGGAAATGCCGCCAACGGAACGGAGACCTCCTCGTCTGCCGCTTCTCGAACCACGCGCCTCCCTGCCTCCGTCGCGGCCCTGCTGCGAGAGCTCGCCGACCCAGCGGCGCCCGCGCGCGTCCCGTCGGCGGAGCTGCTCGTGCCGCCGGCGGAGCACCCGGCGGCGACCGCGGCCCGGCTCGCGCCTGGCTCGGTCAAGCGCGCCGCGTTCGACGCGCTGTCTGCTCCGGGCGTGGGAGAGACGGGGCTGGACGCCGGGTCGATCCTGTCGTACGCGCAGGCGGTCGGGGTCAGCGTCCCTCGCCCGCCGACAGTAGCGCAAGGTGAGAGGAGGAAAAAACGTTTTTTTCTTCTTTTTTTTTTGAAGAGGTTGAAAAAAAAAAAAGTCCGGAAAACTTTCGACAAAAAAACTCACCCTTCCCTCTCTTCTTCTTCTTCTTCTTCCTCTTCTTCTTCTTCTTCTTCTTCTTCTTCTTCTTCTTCTTCTTCTTTTGAAACAAAAAACAGGCCTGGTCTCCTCCGACGAGGCCGCGGACCGCGCCGCCAAGGCCAGCCTCGCGAGCACGCTCGCGCACGACCCGGCCTTCGCCCGCGTCGGCCTCGGCAGGTTCGCGCTCGCGGCGCTGCTGCCGACCTCGGCCCGCGCCGCCGCGGCGGCGTCGCAGTTCGTCCGGCAGGCCGCGACCGCCGAGGCCGCCGCCGCCGCGGCGGCGAGGTCGCTGCTGCGCGACTCCGGGTCGGTCGAGCCCAAGGTCTCGGCGTCGGGGAGGAGGCGCGGCCCCCTGGGAGGGGCCGCCGTCGTGTCTGCGCCTCCGCCGAAAAAGTGCCACTCCTGCTCCCGCGGGCCCGACTCGCCCGTCCCCTCCCCTTGCGTCGAGGCCACGGCCGCGGCGGGCGCTTTCACCGTCCCTCCTGCTCCTCAGGCGCCTGCCGCCGCTGACGGTGGGGAGCTCCCGTCACCGTCGTTTTCGGTCCCCGGTGGCCCGCTGGCGCAGTGCGGTGGCTGCGGCAAAGGCTTTCACGGCGTCTGCCTGGTCACTGCCGGGATCGAGGCCGCCTCGGCGGCGGCCGCCGCGGCAGCGTACAGCGCCGAGGTCGCGGCCGCCGCTGCTGCGGGCCTAGCGTCGAGAACGGGGGGAGAAGGCGGAGAAGGTGGAGAAGCTGCTATTCCGCCGCCGCCGCCGCCCGTCGTCTCCGTCCTCCACTTTGGCGGCAACTGCTGCGCGCAGCCCTGGCCCCCCACACCGGCGTTCGACGTCGAGGCCGCGTGCCAGGGCTCCTGGTCCTGCGGCCGCTGCGCCGACCGCATGGCGGGGGCTTGCGCGAGGCTGGTGTCGGCCGCGCAGAGGTCGCTCGACGCCGTCGCCGCGCGCGACGCAGCGGCCGGCGCCGCCGCCGCCGCGCGAGAGGCCCGCGCTCTGGAAAAGGCCGCGCGCGAGGAGAGGATCGCCGCCGAGAAGGCAGAGAGGGAGCGGCAGCGCGAGGAGCTGCGCGAGTTCCAGCGCGAGATGGCCAGGGAGGCCGCCGCGGCCCGCGCCGCCGCCGCGGCCAAGGCCGCCGCCGCGCAAGCAGCGGCGGCGGCCGCCGCTCTCGAGAGCGACGAGTCGACCGCCGACGCGACGAAGAGGGAGGCAGCGCTCGCGCGATACGTGGCGGCGTCGGTCGACGGCGCGCTGGCCCGGGCCGGCGACGGCTCGGACCCGGCGCTGCTGCCCACCGCGCAGGAGCTGGCCAACCTGGAGGCGGGCGTCGGGTTTGTGTTCTTCCCGCCTTGTTCTTCTCAGTCGTCAGAGGTCAAGCGCGAAGGAGAAGGCGCGGGCGCGGGCGAAGGAAGAGAGGAGGAGCCACAACAACAAAAGAAGCTCCACCCGCCGCTGCCCCCGGCCCCGCCCCTTCCCCCGACCCTCGCCGACCAGCGCATCCCCCTGCAGAGCCTCCGCGAGCGCGTTGAGCGCGCCGAGCGGGAGTACCGCGCAGCCAAGGTCAGGGCGGCGGGCCCTCCGCCGGCGCCGCGCGTCGAGCCGCCGCTCTCGGCGGGCAAGTCGCGCGCGCTCGCCGACGCGCTGGCCGTCTCGGAGTTTTTGACGGTCATGGGCCCGGCCCTGGGTTTGGCCCCCGTCGACACCTCCGCGCTCGTCGCCGCGGTCGGCGCCCCGCTGGACCGCTCGCTGCCGCAGCACCACTACCTGGAGCCCTTGGGCGACGACGGCAGCGGGAACAAGCTCTTCAAGCCTCCGACGGTCGCTGCGCCCAACTTTGGGACGAACAAGTCGTCGGCAGCCCCGTGCCCTCACACGCAGTCGGGGTTCAGCGTGCTCGCCGACTGCTACTCGTCGCTGCTGGGCAACGTCGTGCTCGACCTGCTGTCGGTGCCGCACGAGTCGGGAGCCGCCGTCAGGGCCCGCGCTCGGAGGTGGGCGCGGGCTCTGGACGCCGCCGACGGGAGGGCGTGGCCCGAGGTCCTGCGCCGATACCTGGCCGCTTCCCGCTCGGGGAGCGTGGTGAGCCTGTTCCCCGAGTCCTCTTCTTCTGCTGTTGCCAGCAGTGGTGGGAGGAGCCCGAGCCCGAAAGAGGTGAGGGAGAAGCTCTTCGGCAAGGAGGACGCAGGGGGGTGGGAGCAAGCGGGGGAAGAGAAGAAGGAGAAGATGGACGTCGACGAAGACGGCAACGAGAAAATCTCGAATTCTTCGTCTAAGAAACCTCTCTCCGACGAAGAGATCGCGCTCCTCACTGACGACGAGGCCGCCGCCCTGCTCGCCGCGGCCCTGGACTCGGCCATCCCCTGGCACGCCTTACCCGCCCCCCTGCACCTCCGAGCTCTTGCCTTGCTCTGCGACGACCTCTTGGACGGGGCCGCCGCTCGGACGATCTTGGGTCAGAGGGTCGATGTGATTTGCGGCCGTGTCGCCGCCCCTCCCCGAGGAGAAACCGACGACCGCACGCTGCGCGGCGAGCTGCTGGGCACCGACAGGCACGGGTCCGCGTGGAGGGGCCCCGCGGCTGCCCGCAACGTCGTCTTCGAAGAAGTCGGCTGTTCTTTGGCGGAAGCCAAGGAGCCTTTCGCTCCGGCGTCGGCGTGGCGCAAGCTGTCGACAAGAAAACAGCTCGACGCGCTCGCGGCCGGATTAACGACGAGGGACCCGGGGGAGAAGGCGCTGATGGCGTCGCTGCACGTGGCCCGCAGCGCCAGCGACGACGGGCAGGAGGCCGGGATCGACGCCGAGTTCGCCGTCGGGGAGGAGCTTGGAGCGGCGGCGGAAGGGGCGATGCCGCCCGGCGCGCCGTTTGCCGTCGACGTTTTGAGCGCGGCGGAGCGCGTCCGCGAGATGCGTGGCAGCCCGGCGCTTTCCCTGGCCTTGAGCTCCGAGCCGCGGCACAGGGACGACGCCGAGGTCCTCCGCGCGTGCAAGGCGACGCTGCTGGACCTGGCGCGGCGCTTCGCGGGTAGGCAGCACGTCAAGCCCGTCGACGAGCTCTTTGCCGTGCCAGGGTGCTCTGAGGAGAACGAGAAGGGGAGCGGAAAGAGCAAAAACGCAAACGTTGGAGGAAGCAAGCTCTCTGTCGTGGCTCTGGCTTCCGCTGCCGCCGTGCTCGAGGCGGCCCTGGCTAGGCTCGGATCGGGCCTGCCTCGTGGGGCCAGGGACAGGTACGTCGAGCCGTGGCTGGGCCTGAGGCGCGACGAAGGCGGAGGGGCAGGAGCGGAGGAAGAGAACGGAGGTCGGGAGACTTCCCCAACGCCGACGGCCGGAGCGGAAGCCGTGGAGGGGGAGCTCGAGGCGAGGCTTCCCTTCCTGGGCCCGCTGCCTCCCAACGCCGGCCCGCCGAGGCCCGGCGGGGACAGGGCGTACTTCGAGGCGCAGCAGCAGCTGCAGCTCCAGGGCGTGGTGCAGGCGCAGGCGGCTGCTGCTGCTGCTGCTGCTGCTGCTGCTGCTGCTGCTGCTGCTGCTGCTGCTGCTGCTGCTCAAGCGGCGACGACGGCGACGACGACTGCGGCGACGGCAGCAGACCCTTCTTCTGCTTCCGCTGTCGCTGCTCCTCCTGTTCCCGCTCCCGCTCCCACCGCCGACCCCAACGCCGCCGCCGCCGCCGCCCCGATGGCGGTGGAGGACCCTCTCCCACCAGCAGCAGCAGCAGCCGCCGCCCCCGCGGCCCCTCACCCCCGCTCCGCCGCCGCCTTGCCCTTCGGCCTCGACGGTCCCCCCAACCCGCTGGTGCTCGCCTCGGACGTCGAGAGGCTGGCGTCGCTCGGGCTGCTCCCTTCCGCCGTGACCCCCTCTGCTCGCGAGATCGGGATGCTGGCGGACCAGGCGGAGGACGAGGAGGAGGAAGAAGAGGAGCTCGAGGAGGAGCGCGAGGCCGCCGGCAACAGTAATCGCCGCCGAAGCAGTGCCAACGGAGGGGGAGCAGCGGGAGGAGCAGCGGCAGCTGCGGCGGCGGCGGCTTCCTCGTTCTACTACAACAGCTGCCGCCGCGGCGACTCGCCGGCCGACGCGCGCTTCCGCGTCTTCGACGAGATCGACAACACCGACGACGACAGCGGTTTGGGGTCCAAAGCGAGGTTCGCCCTCTGGCGGTCGGGGCGGGAGCGGGCAGCCTGGCTCCGCGACCTCGCGAGGTGCGGCTCGTCGCCGACGGCGCTGTGCTATTCGGTGGCGGTGCTCGCGGACAGGGCCTCGGTGGTGGAGCGCGGGCTCAAGAGGTCGGACGCCAAGGGCCAGCGCGGCGGAGCAGGAGGAGCAGGAGGAGCGAGGGGGGGTTCCGCTCCTACTCCTGCTGCTCTTGCCACTGGCCGTGGAGGCGCCTTTGCCGCTGCCTATCCCGTCGACATGAGCGCGCTGCCCGGGGCCAGCGACGACGGCGGCAGCGGCTTGGGGAAACGGGTCCGCAAGTCGGCGCTGCAAGGGACGGACTTTGTGTCCTTTGGCGACGACGACGACGACGAAGAGCTCGGGGGAGGAGGTCGGGGTCGAGGCCGCGGGCGAGGCCGAGGGCGGGGCCGTGGCCGTGGCCGGGGCAGGGGCGGCCGTGGAGGGGGAGCCGAAGGTGGTGAGCAGCAGCAGCAGCAGCAGCAGCAGCCGAGGAAGCGCCCCGCGGCCAAGAGGCCGAAGAAGGGAGGAGGAGGAGGGGAGCAGCAGCCGCAGCAGCCGCAGCAGCCGCCGCAGCAGCGGCAATGAGATTTTTTTCTTTCGTTTCCGTTTTTTTTTTTTTACAACCATGAAACTCCCAACAACACACTTCCGAACGCGCAGCCTTTTGCTTCTCTTGTTCTTTCTTTTTCCTCTCTAGTTCGACGCCAAAACGCGGACAAAGGGCTCCCCGCGGCGGCGGCGGCGGCCCGTCTCCCCTCCTCCTCCTCCCCCCTCTTCTTTGCTCTCTTCCTCCTCTTCCTCTCCGCCAAAGAGCCCGACGACGGACGAGCCGGCCTCCCAGGCCTCCGCCGCGACTCGGAGGGCAGCCGCGGTCAGGGCCTCGCCCTCGTGGACGAGGGGGATCCCAGGAGGGTACGGCGCCAGGATTCCCGCGGCGAGGCGCCCCAGGGAGGCGCGGAGGGGGACGAGCTCGGTGGAGGAGGAGGAGGAGTTGGGAGGACGAGAAGGAGAGGAAGAGAAGGAAGCAACAGCAGCAGCGGGGTCGCCTCCGACGCGCCCTCGCTCGTCCTCTCTCGCTCTCCTCCTCGCCACCCTCTCCAGCGCCCTGCCAAAAGCCCGGGCGTGTTCCACCGTGCTCCCGGCGCCCAGCGCCAGGACCACGGCTTTGGACGTCGCCATCTCGACCACGGCGGAGGAGCTGCCGCTGCCGCTGCTGCTGCTTTCGGAACCGGAGCTTCCGTTGTCGTCGTCGTCGTCGTCGTCGTTTTTGTCGTCGCTTTCGTTTCCTTCGAGCGCCGCCGCGAGCGCGCGGCCGCCGACGCCCTCGAGCCGCACCGTGAGCCTGAGAGGGTCCCACTTCAATTCTCGCAACTCGTCGCTCAGCAGGTGCGCGCCGGGGGTGGATCTCACGGCCTCGGCGGCCACGGAGGCGGCCAGCAGGGGCTCGTCCCAAGGGTTGAAAGAGTTGCCGTCGTCGCCGCCGTTTTTCTCCACGCCGACGCCGTTGCCGGCAACAACAACGCCGGCAGCGCGGGCGGCGTCGAGCGACGCGAGCAGCAGGTAGCTCGGCGAGGAGGTCTGCAGCAGGCCCAGCGCCCTGTCCACCTCCCGCTGGAGCTCCCGCGACACCCCGCCACTCGAGTGGAGCAGGGCGGCCTGGCCCAGCGCGTCGAGGGTCTTGTGGGCCGACGCGACGGAAATGACGACCATCGGAGCAGAGCAGCGAGAGGTTTTTCCTTCTTCTTCTTCTTCTTCTTGGAAACCGCCAGCGGCGGCGGCGGCGGCGGCACAGGCAGGGAAGCGCCCGTCGAGCCCGAAGTGCGCCCCGTGGGCCTGGTCCACGATCAACGGGATGTCCTGGTCCCCCGGGCAGCAGCAGCACGCGGCGGCGAGCAGAGAGGTGTCCGAGCAGCAGGCGCCGAAGTAGGAGGGCGAGACGACGAGCACCGCAGCCGGGATGCGGGCCCTCCTCTTCTTCTTCTCCTTCTTGTCGTCGTCGTCCTTTCCTGTTCTTCTTCTTCGCCTTCTTTCCCCTTCTTCTTCGAAGTCGAGCTGCTGCGCGACTTCGAGGGCCCTTCGGATCCCCTCTGGCGTCACTACGCTCCCGAGGCCCTCGCTGCCCCACCGCGACTCGAAAGAGGAAGAAGGAGAAGAAGAAGAAGAAGAAGAAGAAGAAGAAGAAGAAGAAGAAGAAAAAGAAGAAGAAGAAGAAGAAGAAGAAGAAGAAGAAGAAGAAGAAGAAGAAGAATAAGAAAAAGAAGAAGAAGAAGAAGAAGAAGAAGAAGAAGAAGAAGAAGAAGAAGCGTCGTTTCCGCTTCGTCGTTCCCTTTCTCCTTCTGCTTCTTCTTCGATCCAGACCACCTCCGCGCCGG
>Ga0210003_1005006_pt1 | contig 10284 bp, 7 predicted proteins | sample LantaG_FD_182804 | JGI IMG/M metagenome (GOLD analysis project Ga0210003, IMG submission 182804) | Deep subsurface microbial communities from Baltic Sea to uncover new lineages of life (NeLLi) - Landsort_02402 metaG (SPAdes) (version 2) | ecosystem: Environmental > Aquatic > Marine > Oceanic >...
CATTGGCGACATTGTCCATGGTCCTGCCCTCGCACATGTTGCATCAGCAGAGGGGATAATATGTGTTGAAAAAATTGCCGGCAAAGAAGTTGAGCCGCTGGATTACAATAACATTCCATCCTGCACATATACAAGTCCCGAAATAGCTTCATGTGGTCTTACCGAGGCAGCAGCCAGGGAGGCCGGATATGAGGTTAAGGTAGGGAAATTTCCTTATACAGCTTCAGGACGAGCCAGTGCAGCAGGTTCAAAGGATGGCTTTATCAAGCTTATTTTTGATGCTGCTTACGGAGAACTGCTTGGAGCTCACATGATAGGGGAGAATGTAACGGAAATGATCGCGGAGATTGTAGTGGCAAGGAAACTTGAGACCACTGCTCACGAGATAATAAAAGCAGTTCATCCTCATCCTACCATGTCAGAAGCTATAATGGAAGCAGCAGCCGCAGCTTACGGTGAGGTGATACACTTATAACAGACTTCAGGCGTAAGGCGGCAGGCATCAGGGAGGCCTCACACAATACGCCTGATGCCTCCTTTTTTAACACAAAGCAACCTTTTTTGTGGTTTCTTCATCAATCTTATACCTGATTTAAAGGTTTTGAGATAATATTTTTTGTATTTTTATACTCTAATAGGTATAGGAAGCCTTGGCAGAGATTAAAAATATAATTAATGGTTGTCTCAAAGGCTACAGAAGAGATCAGGAGCTTCTGTACAGGAGATATGCGGCTAAATTGTACGCCGTATGTCTGCAGTATGCAGGCAATGATGAAGAGGCGAGAGATATTTTACAGGAGGGATTCATCAAGATCTTTGAAAACCTTGTTCATTATAAACATGAGGGTTCATTTGAGGGCTGGATCCGAAGGATAATAGTCAATACCGCACTGGAAAAATACCGCTCCAGGCATAACCTTTACAGAGTCGACGATATTGACGATATCCCGGAACCTGATGCAAATCCGGATAATGAGGATTATTCAGGGCTTGAAGCAGGTGACCTTCTCGGAATTATCAGGGAGCTGCCACCCAAATACAGGATGGTATTTAATCTCTTCGCCATTGAAGGATATTCACACAAGGAGATTAGCAAAATGGTAAATATATCTGAAGGTACCTCAAAATCGAACCTCTCCAGGGCAAGGGTTATATTACAGAGAAGAGTGGGGTCATATACAGGACTCAGGAAGAAGATATCGAATGGATGACAGAGGAGCAAATATTGATCTGGTTTTCAGAAACGGACTGAAAGACTACGAGGTGCTGCCGCCACAGGAGGTATGGAATGATATTCGTCCCGTTATAAGGAAGAAACAACGGCCCTTTATCCTGCTGAGAGTTGCAGCCGTAGCAACAGTTGTACTTTCACTGGGCATCCTTGCCTACAGGTTAAGCAATGAAATTACTTCCGGGATTGAAAATCAGCTTATTACGCTTAATCCGGAATCGGTTTTACCTTCAGCAAATTATGCTGAAGCAATTATCCCTGTCCCGCCTGTTATAAAAGATAAGGAACCTGTGGCAAATGTTATCCGGGACGATCAGCCTGTCAGTCCGATAGCCACAGATAATTTAAATACAACCATTCAGGATTTTGCTGATATCTCCGCTCAGGAAGATTTAACAGAAAATTCAGGCATAAATAACGGTCAATATGATTTGCTGGCAATAAATTATGCTGCAGCAGATTTTATGGATTTTGATAAGGGAACCACACTGGAAGCTCCGGATAACACAATCAGGAAAGAGCCGGGCAGATGGTCAATATCTGCATTGATGTCACCTACATATCAATCACGCTTTGGTGCCGGCGAAAACGAAGCCATAGCAAATCTGATGGCTTCAGAAGAGGCTGTTATGTCATATTCAGGAGGACTGGCACTCTCCTACAAGATCAGTAAGAGATTCAGCATACAGTCAGGTGTATATTATTCTTCAATAGGAAAAGAACTTTCAGGTATCTCGGCATACAGCGGTTTTGAAGATCACTTCTATACCAAGGGAAGCCCGAATTTTGAGGTGCTTACCTCCAATGGTCTCGTTCATACTGAAAACAATGATGTCTTTCTTGCAGATCGTATGGGAAGCGACAGGATAACAACAGACTACAATAACGATGTTTTCGATCCTGAAAAGGCCTCTCTTAAATATATTGATAATTCTCTACACCAGAATTTCAGCTTCCTCGAACTTCCGGTCATTCTTCGTTATAAAATTATTGATAAGGCGCTGGACTTTAACATTATAGGAGGGTTCTCCTCCAACCTGCTGGTTAATAATTCTGTTTATGCTTCATCGGAGGGGAACAAATTACCGATTGGAAAAACAGAGGGAATGAATATCCTGACATTCAGCAGTTCCCTGGGTATGGGAATGGAATATAACATCTCAAGCAGCCTTTCACTGAACCTTGAACCGACATTCAGATATTACATTAATCCTTTCAATAATTTGTCAGGTACAGGAATCCATCCATATTCCTTCGGTGTCTTCTCAGGTATATCCTACAGGTTCTGAATTTTCCACTCGACCAATCCTGTTTCTTATTTAATTTAGAGTATTCCGTAATTATTTATAAGGTATAAAAATATTACCTTTGCAATTTATTTCTAAATACCCTGTTCATTATGATAAATTCATACAGGAAACCAATATTTGCATTACTTGTCCTGGCTGGTGCACTGATAATAATAATATCTATTGCAGAGAGTTTCAAAAGTGCCGGTAATTTAGATTCCGAAGCATCAATCCTGAACGATACAATTTATACGAATAAGCCTTATAAACTGCCGGAAAAAGTAACGTTTGCAGAAGAGAGAATGCCTCTTGAGAATTTTGATACCAGGGAAAGTCTTGACCGGGAAATACTTACAAGTGCTTATCGTCATTCTTCAACAATACTTATTATTAAAAGAGCAAACAGGTATCTGCCTGTTATAGAAAAGATCCTCAGGAAAAATGATATACCTGATGATTTCAAATATCTTATTGCAGCCGAAAGCGAATACAGCAATATGATTTCACCGGCAGGCGCAACAGGTTTCTGGCAGATAATGAAGGCAACCGGTATTGAACAGGGTATGGAGATCAATTCGGTGGTTGACGAGCGGTATGACATTGAGAAATCGACACAGTTTGCCTGTGATTATTTCAAGAAGTCGTACGAAAAGTATGGTAACTGGACACTGGCGGCTGCATCGTATAATAGCGGAAGATCTGCTCTTGATGAACAGATCAGCATCCAGCAGCAGGATAATTATTATGATCTTCTGCTGTCTGAAGAGACAGCAAGGTATATCTTCAGAGTTGTCGCATATAAGCTTGTTATCTCTGATCCTGCGAGTTACGGTTTCACAATCAGCAAGGATGAACTTTACCCGGTTTTAAAGTACAAAGAAGTGAAAGTAGATACGGCGGTTACAAATTTTTCGGGCTTTGCGGAGCACTTTGGAACAAATTACAAATTGTTGAAATTCCTGAATCCATGGCTTAGGAAACCGTACCTTAAACCAAAAGCAGGCAAAGAATACATAATTAAGATCCCGGCTAAAGGCATGAGAAATACTGAGAGCACAGAACCTGAAAGCTGATAATATAGCAGTGGAGGGTTATAATGAGTGAAGAAATAAACGTCCTGGGAGCAAGGGTACATAACCTGAAGGATATAGATGTTACCATTCCGCGTAATAAGCTTGTGGTTATCACCGGGCTCAGCGGAAGCGGTAAATCATCTCTTGCCTTTGATACAATATATTCAGAGGGCCAGCGGCGTTATATGGAAACCCTTTCTACCTATGCACGGCAGTTTCTTGGCGGCATGGAACGTCCCGATGTTGACAAAATAACAGGTTTAAGCCCTGTCATTTCTATTGAACAGAAATCAACAAATAAAAATCCTCGTTCAACAGTTGGTACAATAACAGAAATCTACGATTTTCTGAGATTGCTTTATGCAAGGGCAGCTGAAGCATACTCATGGACGTCTGGCGAAAAAATGGTTAAATACACCGATGAACAAATAGTAGATCTTGTAAAGGATAGATTTGCTGATAAGAAGGTCTATTTTCTGGCACCGGTTGTTAAAGGACGTAAAGGTCATTACAAGGAGCTTTTTGAACAGCTCAGGAGAAAAGGGTATCTTAATGTGCGTATTAACAGTGAGATCAGGCAGCTTCAACCCGGGATGAGGCTGGATAGATATAAGACTCATTTTATTGAACTGGTAATAGACAGGTTCAGGGTTGGGGAAGTAACTGACAAAAGACTCCGGGATTCCGTACAGATTTCACTTGACCAGGGTGATGGTGTGATGATGGTTCTTGACAGTGAAAGCAACGAACCAAGATATTTCAGCCGACACCTGATGTGTCCTGTAACAGGTATTTCCTATAATGAACCTGCTCCCCATAGTTTCTCTTTCAACTCTCCCCAGGGCGCTTGTCCTCATTGCAACGGGCTCGGACAAATATCGAGCATAGATGAGAGGAAGCTTATTCCCGACGGGAACCTCAGTATAAGGAAAGGTGGTATCGTTCCTCTTGGTAAGTACAGGAATGTATGGATATTCTGGCAGATTGAAGCAATTGCGGAAAAGAACGGTTTTACTCTTGATACTCCAATAAAGGATATACCTAAGGAGGCACTTAGCAAGGTTCTCTATGGTTCTGATGAGGTGCTGAAACTATCCAATACACCCCTGGGAATGACATCAAACTATTTTCTGACCTTTGAGGGGGTTGTAAATTTTGTTGGCAACCTGGAGGCTGTTAATGGAAAGAAGAACGGAACACGACTGAAAGATCAGTATGTTCAGTATGATGTTTGTCCCGAGTGCAATGGCACCAGGCTTAAGAAGGAGGCCCTCTTTTTCAGGATAGCAGATAAGAGTATTGGAGAGCTGTCAGCGATGGATATAAAAGAGTTATCGAGGTTCCTGGCTAATATTGAGGATAAACTGACTGAAAAGCAGAGAAAGATTGCTGCAGAGATATTCAAGGAAATAAGGTCAAGACTGAGTTTTCTCATTGAGGTGGGGCTTGATTACCTGTCTCTTAACAGGGGTGCAGCAACTCTTTCAGGAGGTGAAAGCCAGAGAATAAGACTTGCTACTCAAATCGGTTCACAGCTTGTGAATGTCCTTTATATTCTTGATGAGCCCAGCATTGGTCTTCACCAGAGAGATAACCGGCGCCTGATATATGCACTGAAACAACTCAGGGATTCAGGCAATTCAGTCATAGTGGTTGAACATGACAGGGAAATGATAATGTCGGCCGATCATATAGTCGATATGGGGCCCGGTGCCGGACTTCACGGAGGCCTGGTAGTTGCGCAGGGGCGACCTGATGAAATTATGAGTTGCGGGACGCTTACCTCGGGGTTCCTGAATAACGAAAAGAGATTTATTATTCCGCAAGACCGAAGGACAGGTAACGGTAAATCGCTGGTGATGACAGGTGCTACAGGCCATAACCTGAATAATGTGGATCTCATCCTGCCCCTGGGTACATTTATCTGTGTTACAGGTGTTTCGGGCAGCGGTAAGTCTTCACTGATAAACCAGACACTTCATCCGGCACTTGCCAGACGCTTTCATAACTCAGGTAAAACACCTTTGCCATATAAAGATATCTCAGGACTGGAACACCTTGATAAAGTCATAGAGGTGAGCCAGGCACCCATTGGAAAAACACCCCGATCCAATCCTGCCACATATACAGGTGTTTTTACCGATATAAGAAAGCTTTTTGAACAGACCGCTGAAGCAAAGATCCGTGGATTCAATGCCGGGAGATTTTCGTTTAATGTCAGGGGTGGAAGATGTGAGGGCTGTCAGGGAGCTGGTGTAAAAACAATCGAAATGAATTTCCTTCCAGATGTTTATGTCAATTGCACCGAATGCAATGGTAAACGGTATAACCGGGAAACCCTTGAAGTAAAGTATAAAGGACAGACTATCAGCGATGTTCTGGAAATGACGGTAAATATAGCTGTTGAATTCTTTGCAAATATCCCCTCTGTATATCATAAACTGAAAACATTGAAGGATGTCGGCCTCGGATATATCAGGCTTGGACAGCAGTCAACAACACTTTCAGGCGGAGAGGCTCAGCGTGTCAAACTTGCAACAGAGCTTGCCCGTCGTGATACAGGAAAAACACTTTATATACTTGATGAGCCTACGACAGGACTGCATTTTGAAGATGTAAGGGTTCTTCTTGATGTCCTGAACCGTCTTGTCGACAGAGGTAATACGGTCATTGTAATTGAGCATAATATGGATGTTATTAAAATGGCCGACCATATCATCGACCTTGGGAAAGAGGGTGGAAAAGAGGGAGGTAATATTGTTTTCTCCGGGTCTCCCGAAGAACTGGCTGAACATGCTGAAAGTTATACAGGATTATTCCTTAAACCAGAGTTGAAGGCATAAGAAATTAATTATATTTGACCTACTAAAAACTATCGATAATGGGCAAAAAGGACAAACCTTCCGATCTTATAAAAGATGCTTTCGAAGAGAAAACCTGGCATGAGATACATACAACAGATTCATGGAGAGTATTTAAGATAATATCTGAACTGGTTGAGGGTTTTGAAAAGCTTGCCCGTATCGGGCCATGCGTTTCAATATTTGGATCGGCCAGGACACATCATAACGATAAGTATTATCGTCTTGCTGAGGATATTGCTTACCGGCTGGTTCAGAAAGGATACGGAGTTATTACAGGAGGCGGACCGGGGATTATGGAGGCAGCAAACAGGGGAGCAAAACGTGGCAACGGTAAATCGGTAGGTATCAATATCGACCTTCCTTTTGAACAACGGCCCAATTCATTTATTGATTCTGATAAACTTATCACCTTCGACCATTTCTTTGTGAGGAAAGTGATGTTCATGAAATATGCCCAGGGATTCATTGTATTGCCTGGAGGATTCGGGACTTTTGATGAGCTGTTTGAGGCTATCACCCTGATCCAGACAAGGAAAATAGGAAAGTTCCCGATAATTCTTATAGGAAAGAAATACTGGAAGGGGCTTATGGAATGGATCAAGGAAGAAATGATGGCTGAGGAGCATAATATCTATCCCGAGGACCTTGATCTTTTTACTATCGTGGACACCTCCAAAGAGGCTGTCGCCTGTATCGTGAAGTTCTATTCAAGATATCTGCTCAGCCCCAATTTCTGATAGGGGAGGACTTTTAAACTTAAGACTACATACAGGATAGTTTTAAAGGTATAATACATCAATACTTTCCCCTCCTTTAAAAAGGAGGAGAAAGTTTGTGGATTATTATCTTTTTCTGATGCGATCCAGTTCCCGTTCAGTATCCTTACGTTTTATTGACTGACGTTTATCATATTCCCTCTTGCCTTTTGATATTGCAATTTCAGCCTTTGCAAGCCCCCTGTCATTTATAAACACTTTGATGACGATAATAGTCAACCCGGTCTCTTTTACTTTTCTTTCGATCCTTTTCAGTTCACGTTTTGTCAGAAGCAGTTTCCTTTCACGCAAAGGATCATGATTATTCAGGTTACCCCACCAGTATTCTGCAATATGCATACCCCTTAAAAATAGTTCACCATCACTGAAAAAGCAATAGGAATCGGCAAGTGCAGCTTTTCCCATCCTTATAGATTTAATTTCTGTCCCGGTAAGCTTTATCCCTGCAACAAATTTCTCAAGAAACTCATAATCATGAGAAGCCTTTTTGTTCTTAATTACAATATCACTGGAACCTCTTTTCATCAATCCTTGCTATAAAACAGCTCAGCAAGGGGCAAAATTACGTAATTTTATGATAACTTGCTTTTCATGTCAAACAGGTCACGGTAATGTCACAAAAACCGAAACAGGTATATGACCTTCTTGTTATTACAGGACCAACCGCATCAGGCAAAACCACTTTAGCAGTTAATCTGGCAGCCCGTATGGGAGGAGAGGTAATAAGTGCTGATTCACGCCAGGTTTACAGCGGTATGAACCTTGGTACAGGAAAGGATTATTCAGACTATTATATTGATGGCACGGTTGTCCCATGCCATCTTATCGATATTGTTGACCCCGGATATAAATATAATGTCTTTGAGTATCAGCGCGAATTTAAAATAGTATATGAAGATATGATCAGGCGTAATGTTTTTCCTGTTATGTGTGGCGGGTCAGGTATGTATGTCGACAGCATCATAACCGGGTACAAAATGAAGGAAGTACCTCCTGACAGCGGATTGAGGGCAAGACTTGAGAAGAAAACCATAGAGGAGCTGATAGGGATTCTTTCTACTTTTAAAAAAATGCACAACATTACAGATATCGATACAAAGAAAAGGATTATAAGAGCTATAGAAATTGAACAATATAACAGGGGTGGGGGTGAAAAACAAAGTCAGTTTCCCCGTCTGAAGGCTTTAATTGCCGCGATCATGTTCGACAGGGAAGAAAGACGCAAAAGAATCACAGAGCGTTTGAAAAAACGCTTTGATGAAGGGATGGTGGATGAGGTGAAGAACTTGCTGTCAAACGGGATCAGGAAAGAGACACTTATTTATTATGGTCTTGAATATAAGTATGTTACATTATTTCTGGCCGGCAAATACGGGTATGATGAAATGGTAAGTAATCTTGAGATAGCGATACACCAGTATGCAAAGAGACAGATGACCTGGTTCAGGGGAATGGAGAAAAAAGGTGTAAAAATACACTGGCTTGACGGAAAACGGCCATTGAATGAAATGGTCACAGAAGTACTTGACCTTCTGGAACAATAACCTCATCCCTTCATTATATTTTTTACTTTTATCTTTTTACTTTTATCTTTTATCTTAAATATATCTCCAGCCACTCAAAGAACTCCCTTTGCCATATCACAGCATTCTGGGGTTTGAGTACAAAATGCGTTTCGTCCTCAAAGAATAACAATTTACTGGGAATGTTATTTAACTGTGCTGCCTGGAATGCCTCAAGGCTCTGTGTATAGGGTATCCTGAAATCGTTGGCCCCGGTGATGATAAGTATTGGAGTATCCCAGTTGTTTGCCATCAGGTGGGGTGAGAACTGGTAGCTTTTTCCCATATTCCAGTAGGGGCCCTCAATATCTTTATCCGGGAACCATAATTCCTCTGTTGATCCGTACCAGCTTGTAAAGTCGAACATTCCGCAGTGTGAAATGAAAGCTTTGAATCTTCCCCCGTGAACACCGGCAAGATAAAATACTGAAAATCCCCCGTAGCTGGCACCTACGGCTGCAAGACGTTCAGGATCAACAAAGGGTTCTTTTGCCATTGCATCGGTGGCGTCGAGATAATCATGTATGTTAGCACCTCCGTAGTCACCTGATATCTGTTCTTTCCATGCCTGTCCAAAACCAGCATTACCACGCCTGTTGGGACAGATCACAATGTATCCTTTTGCCGCCATCATTTGCATGTTCCAGCGATATGACCAGAACTGCCCCAGTGTACTTTGCGGGCCACCGTTGCAGAACAGCAATGTGGGATATTTTTTTGCCGGGTCGAAGTCAGGAGGATAAATAATCCACATCTGCAGATCTTTATTATCCCTTGTTTTGATGTACCTCTCTTCTGTCCGGCCCATCTTTATTGATTCAAATATGTCTTTGTTTATTGAGGTGATCAGCTTAACCTCTCCGGCTGTCAGGTCTACTTTTGCCAGTTCATGTGCCATTGACAAGGATTTGATATTAGCTACCATGACACCCGATTTCAGGCTGATCGGACTTAGCTCATGGACCCCCTCTGTTACCTGGTCAACACCCCTGTCAGAGATGCTTGTTTTGAACACCTGTGTGGTACCCAGATGAGCACATGCAAAATATATAGTTTCATTATCTGCCCAGTTAATACTCTCCACATCAAAATCCCATCCTTTTGTCACCCAGCTGCGGGTTCCTTTATCAATATCATAAACAAAAAGCCTGTCAAGATCAGCTTCGTAACCATCTCTATCCATGCTCTGAAAGGCAATCTTTGAACCATCCGGGGAGAATACAGGATAGCGGTCATACCCCCGGTTTCCTTCGGAAATATTCACCTCCTCGTCCGAAGCGATATTATATAGTATTAAATCAGAGTTTGTGCTTCTTGCATCCTCTTTTCCTTTGAGTCTCTTTGTTGTATATGCAATTTGTTTACTGTCAGGGCTCCACGATATTTCACCCTCATCAAAATAGGGGGCGAGTGGTGATTCAAACTTCTGTCCCTCCATTATGTCTTTTTCACCAGATATGCTGGTTCCGTTAAATGATGCAACGAAAAT
>Ga0210003_1005008_pt1 | contig 10282 bp, 11 predicted proteins | sample LantaG_FD_182804 | JGI IMG/M metagenome (GOLD analysis project Ga0210003, IMG submission 182804) | Deep subsurface microbial communities from Baltic Sea to uncover new lineages of life (NeLLi) - Landsort_02402 metaG (SPAdes) (version 2) | ecosystem: Environmental > Aquatic > Marine > Oceanic >...
AGTCAACCTCTATCAGCGGAGCCCACTCCGGTCGGATAACTTGAAACTCCGGAAACGCATCGAGCTTTAAGACTTTGCTGGCCTGCATATATTTGCGGCTCTGGAAATTCTCGCAGTGCTCCGCTGCAGCAAGGATCAGGGCTTCTATGTAGTTATCATCGTCCGTGTGCGTAACTCTAAGATGATCCTTCATATCGCTGACGCTGACCGGCACTGTTTCCGTTGTTACTGGCGTACCTGTTACAGTCATAATCTTTACCTCACGTTACCGTAATTTCCTGTGTGTCCGGACCGTACTCTCCCTGCTTGTAAAAATAAATCGTATATGTAGCTGGATCAAGGTTCAATGGATTAGCCCATCGTCCGTTGACATCCGTATTTGTTTTGGCTTTGACGTAACCGGCTGCCAGGTTGCCGGCGTCATAATCCGACTTGAGATAGATCACGATATCTGCGTTGTCGATACCGCTGCCAACTCCATCCACATATCTCAGGGCATCGGTGCCGCCGTAGTTATGATCTACGGCTACAGTACCCAGGCCTGTCAGGGTAATATCACTTATTTTTCTGCCCAAAGTACCCAGGGTAATATGTTCGGAAAGCGGCTCATCACAAACTGCATCACTTACTGCATCACCTATCTGGTTGGTTGTATACTTAGTGAAAACTACTATCGGTTCGATCTGGATGGTACTTGTTGAACTGCTGGCAGAAAATATAATCATATCTGCATTGCTCTCTGCCTGTGTCAAATCAAAGACATATATCCCTGGCAGATTCGTATTGTCAAGCTCGGTGGGATTCACATCATTGCTCTGCACTGCCGCCGCACCATTCTTACTGATAAACATGGTAATGTTGGCCGCATCACCGGTCTTTGCAACATCAGCAATCGTATCGTGTGCGTATATCGTTAATTTTTGACCTGCTACATTCTTAAGCATCAACTAACCTCTATAAATAATTGATTTCGCCGGAGCTCCTTGTTTTTTCTGCCAGGCTCCGATACTACTAAAGCCATTCTGTGGTGTCGGCCTGCCGGTATTCAAACAGGGTGAGCCTGGCTTGAGTCTAAAATCACCACTTGCCGCATCCACAAATTGTGGATCGATATTCTGGTCACCGGCATAGGGCTTCAACGCGGCAAGCTCGGCATCTGTAAGAATGCTTGAAGTATCAGCATCGTAATGATGACCGACATTGTTATAAAAGATGTTGTGACTGCTTCCGCCCGCCGCATAAACAGTAGTGATATTTCCGTTAATTGCACGACCGACATGATTAGCCACTATACAGTTCGTCAAAGTTACATTGCCCAACAAATAAACTCCACGATTATTGCCACTAATGACGCAATTTCTTAATAATGCTGGAATTGTGCGGTCTGCACCCAAATATACACCATATTTGCTGGTTCGCGTAAAACCAGTAACGATAGTATTTTCGATAACAACAACACAATCTTTTGTAACCTCTATGCCGTGGTCAGCGAGACTGTTACCCTTAACATAAGAATTATAAAGTACAAAATAGCTATCATAATTGCCATCCGTGGTCTTTACGGTTATACCCTTACCCGTTCCATTATATGTCTGGTCAATTCCATCAAGAATTATCTTTGAAGTTTTGCCACCTCCGGTAGTGTCGATATAAATACCACCCTCAAGAGTAACATCAAAAGCATATATCTCGCCACCATAACATCCTATGGCGTTGATATTATTGTTTGCCGCCAAACCACCATAGATAAAGAGGACTTCCTTCGCATTATGAGTAGTGAACCCCTGTGCTGAACCAGGACCATTATCATAGCTCTGACAATTATAACAAATTAAAGTTGTTTTGATTGTCGTGCCAAAAGTGCTAATTGAAAAGCCATCGTTATAATTATTCATTGCGCGGCAACTTATGCAAATAACATCGATTGTAACTGCACTGGTTGCGTATATCTCGAAACCTTTTGACGTTTTTGCCTCGGCAAAATCACAATAATAAAAAATCAGATTAGTATCTGATGCTGGGTCATCAACAAGAACTGTAAAATCATCTCCTTGAGTAAAAATAAGCCGATGGTCGCCAGCAGAATTACCGATAATAGCTGTATTGTTTTTGACAGTAACTTTATACAAATCATTACCGTCAATCGTGACATCGCCGTCATAGACAATATCAATCACGCAGTTATGATCAATTATCAAATCTTCCGTCAGAACAAAAGAGGCTGCGTTCAAATGAATTGGCGTATCCTCATTGTCATGTACAGCCACTTCCAGCTCGGCAAATGTTGTTACAGTTACCTCAGCCATTACTTATTCCATTTTAGATACTGAACTATTCTTGTTTTCGTCTAAACCTGCCCAAAAAATTACGCACGCGTCCACCGCCGGCAGCTCCAGCACCGGCATCGTCCTCGCTTTCGGCAGTCTCATCGTCTTTGTGGGTTTTGTCGTCTCCTGTTTTTTCCGAGTTGTCCGGTCCGGCTGTAGTCTCCGGTGCCGGCGGAGCTGTGGTCGTCTCCACAGGTTTCGGAGGTTCTTTGTATGGCAGAGCATACCCGCCGGCAATCAAGGCCTTGGCTTTGGACGGATTGACGTTGGCTACGTGGCCGGCCTGGACAACACCCTTAGGACCGGCCATTGTGGTTTGCATTAGTACCTTCATGATCGAAGCTCCTTTTTTTCTGTCATAATACTTTGTTTTCAATATCACTGCCGCGTTTCGGCCTACCCTACCGTAATATGAAAAACGCCGGTATTGCCGTCACCGCCGTTTGCAATCGCAATCTTAACCCTCTCATCGGCAGCACAAATAGGTACCGGCACCGGCTCATCGCCCTCATCGTTAAAATGCAGGGCCGCCCCTGCCTGGCTGTGTGCCGGCTGCCTTGGTGCTCTGATCGCCGATGCGTTGACATCCAGCTCTGTCCAAAGGCCGCGTTCGGTAGTCTCCAGCGTGATCGTAAAATCCACGCCGTCTGCAAAATCAGTTTTCACATACTGGATAGATAGTATCTGGCCATTCACTGGCTTAGAGTATCCTGTGGCGGCACCGCCGACAGCTGTAGTGACACTGACAGTTTCTCTTTTAATATACATAGCTCTGTTCCTTTAGTTAATATCCGCCCAGGTCCCGGCACTTCCCACACAAATCCAGTTAACATCGCCAATCGTTTTAAGGTGAACAAAACTACCGTCAGCAGCGTCTGAACTTATCGCATCGCCCACGGCGTTGGTAAGCACAAATATCTGGTCTGCATCATCAGGATTGATGTTTACATCCGCGGCAGCATCAAGATAAATAGTCACGTCCATATCGGCCGCGGCAGCGGGAAGATTCACATCACAATCGCTGCCGTAGAGAGTTGTCCCATAACAACTCGATGCCGCTATGTCTCCTGCTGAAAGCACCGCTGTCTTGTATAATGTAACCGCTGTGCCAGCAATTTTGAAACTGCCGCCGCTTTCGATATCCAGATCGCCGCCCGATACTACATCAATCGATCCACCGACAACCCAGCGGGCTCCGCCAACTTCGTGATAGTTTAATGTTACATATCCGGTACCCAGGGCCAGGATGAAAGCTATCCCGATAAACAGACCTAACAAAAGGCCTTTTCTTGTAGAGTTTTTCCTAAACATCGCAAATCTCCTTTGCAAAATGGTTGTACTGATGTAGGTCGGCCTCTGCAGACCGACCCGCATCGGCTAAAATTTTTCGTCTGATACTTCCCAGGCAACCTTACTTACTTCGTGCCTTCTGCCGGACTCAGATGCTGTTCGATCTCTACCGTATCGGCAACGGCATTGACAACCGGCTGCTTCCGTGCTCCATACTGGACATAGATCGCACTCTCGGCCTGGGCCTGAGCTTCGTTCTTGGTGACGACTCCACGAATGTACCGCTTCCTTGGTCTGAAAATATCCAGGATGAAAATTTGGTCGTCATCATCGTCCGCCACGGCGATCTTTGTGCCGAGCAGGTCGGCTCCATCACTGCAATCGCTTTCGTCTCCCTGCTCTGCGTGGACATCACCAGCTGCCGAGCCTGCTAATGTTGCGTGCTTGACGATGATAAGAACGCCCTCGAAGCCTTCCATATCCAGGGCCGCTCCGTTACGAGCTGCAGTGCCACTCAGATAAGGCAGCATTTCGCTGATTTTAACTTTGTCCGAAAGTAATCCGAACATGGTTTACACTCCTTACTTAAAAACCTATTGCTACATCGCATAAACAAAACGCATAAAACAAACTTCTCCTCTAAAAAAACTTCTCCGCTTTTTCTCCGGTCTTACGCACCCATCTTTACTCTTGCAAAGGCTTCGCCCAGTACCGGCATCCCATCGGCCTCGAGCCGTCCGATGTATCCGTTCTGGTTCGTGGCTGCATACAGCTCGAGCAGGACCTGCATGGTCAATGTCAGGGCATCGACAATCCAGTAATACCGGAAATCACCAAGCGCACCAACGTAGAGCCCGGCTTCAAAGGTGTTCGGTGCATACTCAGACTCTCTGACCGGTATATTAAGAATCCGGTCGGGGTCTTTAAGAACTATCGATGGCTGCCAGATATAACGGCCTTCGCCATCCTTGAGCTTGCTGATCTGCTTTACTGCATCACGGTGGAATATCCAGCTGGCAACGCGGCGATAACCGGCCTTGAGGCTGTACTCGCATTCCTTCAAGCCATCGAACCGGATCTCCGTTGCAAGGTTGCCGGCGGCAACGTCTCGGGTTGTCGGTATGCCGTTATCGCTGGCTGTGAATATACCAAGGGGCTGCTGTGCTCCGGTGCCGTTAAGAAAACAATTCTCTTGAACAACAGCAAACTTGTATCCGAGTCTGCTGCGGACGATACCATCCACACTCATCGTTGACCTGCGAATCAACGTCTTTGATACCTTGATGAGCTTTGCCAGAGGATGCGGACGCAGTTCTCTCTTGCCAAAGGCCATCGTTGTATCCTCGGTACCGATTGCAAGCTCCGTTGTCCAGTCAGGATCGGATGGGTCAGCATCCAGCGATGGTGCCCCCAGGCTTTCACCTGATGTAAGTGGCGGCAGGACCCGGGAAATCTGTCGCATGAAAACATCATCGTCAAGTCCCGATATTAACTCAGCTTGAAACCGCTGCGGTGCTGAGAGAAAACCGCCGGCTACTGGATCATCCTGCTGCAAGGCTCGATGTTCACCGCTTATAAGAAAACGCCGAAAAGACTTGACGTATTCCTCTGTGGCTGTCTCGCCGGCAAGCTCAATGGCTCTCCTGTCACCACAGACGCTGGTTCTGAGCTCGATGGTTCTCTGCTCTGCAGCTGGATGCCCAGCTCCTGCATCCGCTCTTTGCGTCTCTGTTTGACGGCCACGGGACTCTGCCAGTAGTGTCTCCTCTGTCTCCAAGACTGTTCTGCGCTCCGCGTCAGCGTTGATCTGTTCCGCTTGAGCTTTGAGCTCGCCTGCTTCCTTGTATGCCTTATCGAAAAGCTCTCGCTCCTCTGCCGTCAGTTCCCTGCTTTCACCATCAGCCTTGTCAACAATTGTGCGGGCATCACTTATTAGCTTTGCCCGCTTTTCGAGAAGTTCCTTCGGTGTCATGATATTCTCCTTAAAAAATCATTCATACGTTTATCAATACTGCATACTGTCAGCCAGGCCACGGCCTCTGAATATACAGCCTGCAGATTTACTCTATCTCTGCCAGGTCCAAACGCCTTTTGGCGATATCAACGCTACCTCGACTTTCCTGTTCCTGTTCCTGCCAGAGATCGTGGCTGCGAACCGCCACATCGGTATCCGGATAAGCTGGGAAAGTTACCACGGACACATCTCGCAGTTGTATTTCTAAAAGTTCTCTGACTTCCTGCCCTTCCTCGATGTGCCATCGATCGCTGATCGTCTTAAAGCCGATGGACATGCCAGTTAAGTCTCCTCTTTCTACCAGCTCCGTAACATCTTTCGCCACCGTTGTATTTGGTAAGTCGATCTCAGCCAGCAAGCCTTTTTTGTCCTCAGTCAGTTTAAGTGTCTTTGAGCTTCTGCGTCCGAGCAGCTGGCTGGGGTTGTGATCCACCAAGGCCCTGACATCATCGCCGGCTTTTAGGCTTTTAGTAAAAGCACCTTTTAGTATCCTCTCTCGAAAGCAAAACATCGGCAGACTGAGGATGTTAAAAAGAGCTGCATAGCCGACAAGCCTTATGGGTTTATCATCGTCTTTTTCTACTCGCCACTCCACGCCATCGATTGTTCGTACTTCTGTCTGTTTCATATCGAGCTCCTTTTTTTCTTTCGGCGGAGCCGCCGCTTCAAACGTTCCGCCTCTATCTTTGCATACTTTTTTAGCATCCGCCTTGGTCCAGACTTTCGTGGAAAATCTAAGAGCTTGTATCTCGCTCTCTTTTGGTTTTATGATGCCATAAATAACATCTATACACTTTCCGTCCTTTTTCTGGTCACAATTAACCCTTCTTATTTTGGGGTACTTTTTCGGATCGTTTAATCTGCAGCTATGTTCTCCCTGGAAAGGCATTGTTATTCTCCTTCACGCCGTCAAAGTTTTTGCTCTCTCCTGCAAAATAATATCCGCCATCATTAAAGGTTCTTGTGTTTCCCAGCCGAGTAAAACAGAACATACTCGGCCCTCGAGCTCGTCTCCGTTTTCTCCCTCCACCAAAGCCCCGATCGCCTGCCGGTGCCTGGCTACATATTCGCCGGCAACTTTTTCCATTAAGGCCTTCTCGTCCTCAGTCTCCAGATAAGCCCTAACCACCGGCTCAAAGACAGACTGTATGTGCTCAATAAATTTGCTATAAAATTCCTCTACCCTGCTGCCAAAGCTCTCCGGTTTTTTAAGAGTTTTTCGCAGGGCGTTTGCTTCCTTGGTCAAGATCCTTTCCCACGTGTGCTCCAGCAGCTCGCGGACCGCGATAGTATTTCTCGTCCCCTTCGGAGCTGCCGCCGGCCAGGGTGCTCCGACAGGTTTGTAATTCAACGGCTCCAGGTAGGTGTCGCCGCCTTCGATGCTGTTCATGTTTTCTTTTCTGCGAATATCGTTGATAGAAAAAAAGCCGCCGGTCCGAGCTATTTTATAAGCTTCGTATCTGCTCTTTGTATCGCCACGCAAAAGAGCATCGACAAGAAACTCAAAAAAGTGGGTAGGCTGTTCATCCTGTCTGAGCAGTTTATAACTACATTCCAGCTCCCATCTTTTCAGCCATTTTGCCAGAGTCCAGGTAACAAATTCAATTCCCTGATGTTCGATATTAGAAAACGTGGCTTTGTCCATTTCGGCCAGCATGTGCAGGGGGATCGTGTACCATCTTGCCACGTCCGCCACTTCAAATTTTCGTGTTTGCAAAAACTGTGCTTCCTCCGGCGGTATACCTATCTGATGCCATTTCATACCCTCCTCTAAAACTTCTACTCGATGTTTATCATCAAGCGATCGATGGTCTTGTTCCCACGATTCTTTTAATCTTGCCTGTGCAGGCTTGCTAAGAGTTTTGGGATGCTCAAGCACTCCGCCAGGCCTGGAGTCATTGCCAAAAAAGGCAGCTCCATATTTCTCCGCCGCCAGGCCGAAGGCTACGCTCTCTCGCGCGTAGTGTATAACCGAATAGCCCTTGATGCCGTCAAAGCTAAGGCCTTTAATGTGCAGACAATTCACGTAAGGCAGATATGCGGTGCCGCCATTTTTGAGCGTGACCTTGTATCTGATATGGCCGCTCTCCGTTACTTGCGGCTCCACACGATTCGGCAGCAACGGCCACAGGGCCAGGGCACGTCCACCGCCGTCTCTTTCTATCTCTGCGTATCCGTTTCCCCACGTCAAAACATGTCCCTGCAAGAGCTCGCGAAAAGTCAGGGCGTCCATATACGGATTAGGTCTATCGTGCAGCAATTTATAAGATGAATGTTTTGCATCCAGCTCTTTGTCGCTGCCCTTTCTGCGATATATTTTCATCGGCAAAAATCCAAGTGCCCCGCTTATGATATTGATCGCCGCCCATATTGCAGAATAACTCAGGGCCTTGTCCTCATCAACCTGGATGCCGGAGCTCGTCTCTGCCGCCCCAAACATTTTTCTTACCCAATACTGCGGCGTCTGCGGGCTGCCGCCCTGCTGCCAGGTTGCTCTTTTCTCCAGATATTCGCTGATGGCTCCCATTATTTTTTCCTAATCAATACGTCAATCATAAGACAAAGCCCTACTGTAAAACCGCCGGCACAAACGCCAAGGCCAATACTTTTAGTCAAAGCTATGGCACCGCCTATCGATAAGGCCATAAGTAAAATCGCAACCGCTTCCATCAAGGCTGTCATACTCTCGTAAGTCCTCTGGTATCATAAACCGATGTCTCCGGTTCCCTGGCCACGATCGCTCTGCCAATGGCTTCGATCAATGCTACAATGCCATCGATCCTCTCCCTGGATTTTTTCTTTGATGGCTTTATATTGCCGGCTGCGTCTATCTCTGCAGACACGTTCGAAGCCATCCATCTAAGTATCGGATTGCCTGCGTGTGCCAACCGCCGGCCCAAGATTAGTTTTTCAAGCATACTTGATGGAGCTGACATAGAAGCGAAGCCCTGACCGAATGATACAAATTGTTCCTCCTCTATGCCGTCATGTATAAACGCCTGACGGAGTGCTTCAAAATTCCATCGGTCAAAGGCCGTCTCCCTGATATCGAATTTTTCACAGTCCGCCTCAAAATCCTTTTTCACTATATCAAAATCAACAACGTTGCCAGGGGTCAGTTTAATATAGCCCTGCTTCGCCCAGGCTATATAAGGCACGCGATCTCTCTCCTCTCTTTTGACTGCATTGTCCGCCGGTATCCAGAATCTCGGCAGGACTTTATACGCTCCGTTTTTGCAGGGAAATAACAGAACATGAGCGGTTATATCCGTATTGCTTGATAGGTCGAAGCCGGTAAAGCATTCTTTGCCTATCAAATCTTTTTCTATGACCTCGCCGGCACACTTGTCCCAATCCTCCAGAGCGATCCATCGCGTCTCTTGCTCCGTTTTTATGTTCAAATGCAACCGCCTAAAAGTATTCTGAAAACCGACTTCCCTTATTGCCTTTGCACATTTAGCTTCTATGTAACTGCGTGGTATGCTGACACCAAGGTTAGGGTTCGCCTTCCGCCACGCCGCCGGCTTTTTCCAGTTATCATCCGGACTCGCTTCAAAGATCGCAGGCAAAAAACTTTCGTCCTCAAATATGCCATCCCTCACATTACGAGCGTAATCATATTTCTCATTACAGATAGACGGACGATCGAAATCGGAGGTGGTGATGTGAACGATTAAAGGCTGAGCCCGGGCTGCTGTTGATGTCTCCAGAACATCTATGAGCTCTCTGTCCTTGCGTCCGTGTAATTCATCGTTCACTACAAGATGAGTATTGTATCCGTGTTTTGTATTTGCCTCAGAGCTTATCGCCGTATAAAACGATCCGCTCTCAATACCGTTGTCAGGATCGTAAGCGGTGATCGAGTTCTGATAAATTTTGCAATACTTTTGTACTTGCTCTGATGCCAATATCATGCCTTTGACTGTCTTAAAAACAAGCCTGGCCTGGTCCCGATCGTTAGCCGAGCTGTATATCTCCGCACCTGGTTCACCATCAGAAGTCAAAACATAAATGATTATGCCGGCGGCCATCGATGTCTTGCCGTTTTTTCTTGCTACGAATATAAAAGCTTCTCTGTACCTGCGAGTGCCGTCCGGTCTTTTCCATCCGAACAGGTTGGCTATTATCGCTTTCTCCCAGCGGGCCAACTTAAAAGGCTGGCCTGCTTTCGGTCCCTTGATGTGCTTAAGATAGTCAGGGAAAAAATCTATGGCTTGTCGAGCAGCTTCCAAATCGAATGTGCAATCTCCAGCTGTTGTAAAGGGGTCATAGCCAGGTAAATTTTTTAATAGTTTTACCCAAGACTTAGACAGTCCAATTTTTTCCGCTGCTGCTATCATATCAAGCTATCTTAAAGGGGCTTTTCTTTCCCTTTGATGCCGGTTTTGCAACCGGAGCTATCGACAATCCCGCTCTATCGCTGGGGCTCATACCGAATTTCTGACCAATTTTATTCATTTGATCCAGGGCCTGTTTCATAATTGATATCGCAGGGTTCTGTATAACGTTGCCATTTCTGGTTTTTATTAAAAGGCTGGATGTCAAATCATCCACGTTTTCCGAATCGGTCTGCATTACTGCATCACAAAACTTTTTGGCCGATAGATATTGAGCTACGGCCTCGCAATAAGTACCTAAAGTATTTCCAGCC
>Ga0210003_1005009_pt1 | contig 10282 bp, 9 predicted proteins | sample LantaG_FD_182804 | JGI IMG/M metagenome (GOLD analysis project Ga0210003, IMG submission 182804) | Deep subsurface microbial communities from Baltic Sea to uncover new lineages of life (NeLLi) - Landsort_02402 metaG (SPAdes) (version 2) | ecosystem: Environmental > Aquatic > Marine > Oceanic >...
CTCACTGGGTCCGAGCTCGACATCGGCAGCAACGACGATTTGTTCTGGATCTGGCTGCGGCAGCACCAGCCGCCGATCACCGCCTTCTGCCGGCACGACCGCTACGCCCGGTCAGAGGCCCGTAACCTCCTGCCGATCCGGGCCGACTGGATGCCGGAACTCCTGGGCCTGGTCAACTTCCGAACCGAAGATTCCCACGACGGGCCCTACCCGTTGCCAGACGGCCGCCTCGAGATCCGCACCCGGCTCAAGGCCGATGACGACGAGCTTGTGAAGTCGACGATTCTCGACGGCACAACGGGCCTTGTCGCCGAGCAGCACTTGTTCACGCCGGCGGGCGAGCGGCTGGCGAGCGTCCGCACGACGAGGTATCGCGTCGATCCTGCCTCGGGCGCGGCGCTGCCGCACGTCGTGGAGGTGTCGTGGCCGGCGTCGGGAGTCGACTTCAAGCTGGAGCTGACCGCCATCACGGTCAATGGCGCGAGCCTCGACCCGGTACAGCTCTGGCAGATGCCGGCCTACCCTGGCTATGAACCGATCGACCTGGCCGAGCAGCGGCTGCCCGTCGCTCCCTGACCGGGTGTGTGGCCCGGCGGGCACCTCGACCAGCGGGGTAGACTTCGAGCCAGGAGAACGGGGCGGCCGGTTATTCCGGCCCCGGTCCCATCATCGAGCGAAGCTTCGTGCGGGCCCGGGAGAGGGCCGGGCCGATCGAGCCCAGCGGCAAGCCGGTCAGGCGGCTGATCTCACCGTAGCTCCGCGACTCGAGGTGGTGGAGCCGGACGAGCTGAGCCTCCTCGGGATCGAGTTGGTCAAGCAGGCCCTTCACCTGCTCGCGATCCTCGATCCTGGCGGGTGTGTCGCCGTTCGTGGCGACCTGGTCGGCCGACCCGCCCGGGGCCGCCGAGCCCCGAAAAGCAGCCAGATTTCGCAGCAGGTGTCGGGCCGTGACGCGGCGGGCGATCACGGTCAGGTAGGTCGGCAGGCTCGACCGGCCCGCAAACGACCGGAGCACTCCGGCATCGTTTCGCAGGCACTCAAGCAGGATTTCTGCGACCGCGTCGTCTCGGTCATTCGGCGGCAGCGGGGTGCCGCGCCGCTCGGCCGTGCGGCGGGCCACGTGGACAAACAGCCCGGCAAACCGCCCCACGAAGGCCTCCCAGGCCCCAGGGGCGTTGGACAGGCAGGCCTCCACGAGGCATCGGTCGTCTGCGGGAGACTCCGCAGGGCGGGTGTCGGGGTTGGGCGGCACGGGTAAAAAGCCCTCAGGCAGGGCGGAGACAACGTCCACTCCGCGTCAATCATAGGGGCCGCCAGGAAAGCCCTCCAACGGCAGCGGGATCGGCTCACGAAAACCCGCGCCGGTGCCGATTTCTGAATCGTTGACAGACTAGGCTGACACCCCTACGATGCCGCGCAGCCGAGAAGAAAAAACTCGGTACGCCGCCGGTTTCTCTGTCTCACGCGGAAGTTCCTCCCAGGAGTCGATGGTCATGACCCACGTCGTCGCCGAGCCTTGTTTCGCCTGCAAGTACACCGACTGCGTGGTGGTCTGCCCCGTCGAGTGCTTCTACGAGGGGGATAAAATGATCTATATCCATCCCGATGAGTGCATCGACTGCGAGGCCTGCGTGCCGGAGTGCCCGGTGGAGGCGATCTTCCACGAAGACAACCTGCCGTCGGAATGGAAGGATTTCACAGCGCTCAACGCTGAGATGTGCACGCAGTTGCCGGTGATCACCGAGAAAAAAGAACCCCTCTGCTGAGGCGACTGAGGCTAGCCACGGCCACGAGGGCGTTGCCTGCGGCTACTTCAGGTCGACCGTCCAGTAGGCGCGGTCGACAAAGCTCTTCCAGCTGGCGTACTTCGGGTTGATCAGCTTGAGCGACAGAAGCGGGCTCCGTTTGGGTTTGACCGGTAGCCGGATGAGGTTCAGCCTCGCCTCCTGCGGCGTGCGGCCCCCCTTGCTGACGTTACAGGCCACGCAGGCGCACACGATATTTTCCCAGCTGGTCATGCCGCCGCGACTGCGGGGCACGACGTGATCGAGCGAGAGTTCGCTCATTGGGAAGTGGTGGCCGCAGTACTGGCACTGGTTGCCGTCCCGAGCGAAGACGTTTCGCCGATTGAATCGCAGGCCCTGCCGGGGTCCCCGATCACAGCCCAGCAGACGGATCACCCGGGGTGCCCGCAAATTGAAGCCCACCCCGCGGATCCAGTCGTGATCGGGATGCTCGAGGGCCGACTGGAGGGCTGAGAGTTCCCGCCACGAATCAAACGAATAGGCCCCGTAGTGGCCTTCTTCGACGTCCACCACCTCGGCGAGGTCGCGAAACAAGAGCGTGATCGCCCGGCGCACGTTGGTCACATGCACCGCCACGAAGGAGCGATTGAGTACCAACACGCTCAGAGCGAGGGCTGGGCCGGGCACGGCATACGCGGTCATGCTCTCGAAATCCAGATGGCCGGTGGTCCCTGCCACGACGCCGCAGTTTACCCCGGATCGCAAGCCGTCGCCAAGTCAGGAAGGAATGTGGATTCCGCGGCGTCCGGAGGCTTGCCTCGCCCGTTCGAGGACGTCACACTTTGTTCTTGGGGTGATCGTGTCAGTTGTCACGACCGCCGCCCACAACCATCCCCGGTCCGGAGTGCCCAATGCTTCATTACTCGTGTGACGTCTGCAAACGGCCGATCCATCCCCAGGCCGACGTGCGGCACGTTGTTCGGATCGAGATCTTTCCGGCGGTCGAGGATGAATCCTGCGGGTGTGACGACCTCGACGACCTGCGGGCAGAGAGCGATCACCTCGAGGAGATGCAGGACCTGCTCGAGCGGCTCGACGACTGCGATGACCCGCGGATAGCCCAGGATGCGACGCAGTCGCTGAGGTTCGACCTCTGTGACGCCTGTCGGCAACGGTTCGTGAAGAACCCGCTCGGCCTCAAGTCGGGCAAGCAACTCAACTTCAGCAACAACTGACCCGGCCAGAGGGGCATCCCCGCCGGATTGCGTTCGGCTCCGGCCCGGCTGCGTGGGCCCTGAGCAACTTGTCGCGAAAGCCGCCGCCAGGCATCTGGCCTAGAGCCAGACCCGCTGGCCTTCGACCTGGCTCGTCTGGCCGGCCTGCACGACCCGGATCGCCTGGAGGGCGTCGTCGAGTCCGCTCATGCTGCGGATGAGGCTCGTGACGCGGCGGTGAAACTGCACGAGCATCTGCTCACCGACCGGCCGCTCGCTCTCGAGCGACTCCTGATGGCGGCCCGCCGTGTCGAACCACACAAGACTCGACGGGAGATCGACAAATGCGATGCCGTCGGCACAGGCCGCCTGGAGCGCGGCCGGCGGGCGGAATCCCACGGCTTCCTCCCAGCAGCGGGGGATGTAGGAGCCGCAACTGATCTGGGCGATGACCCCGTCTCCGGTGCGGCCCGGTGGTGAGAAATCGAGGCTCATCATCCGGTAGTCGTTGGCCTCCGATTCAAACGCCTCGGCATGCCGCACCGCGATCACACTCGTCGGCTCGGTGCCCACGACGTAGCGGCACCAGTCGACGAGCTCCATCATGTCGCGGGCCTCGTCGGCCGGAGTGCGGGGCGGGGCTGCCGGTCCCGCCGCCTCCCGGGGCACGCGACGATGGCAGAACAGTATCCGGGGTGTCCCCAGGCGTGTGGCGATCAGTTCCTTGAGCCGCACGGTCGCGGGGGCGTGCCGCCGGGGGAGTTCGGCCATGAAGGCGATGCCAGCCTCGTCGACGCGGTTGCGGAGCAGGTTGGCATCCGTGGTGTCGACGGGCAGGGCGATCGCAGAGTAGACCGCCTTGCCATGGTCGCAGGCGGCCAGGATGGGGGTGATGCCGTACCACTGCTCGGCCAGGCAGAGCAGGGCATCGACGTCGTCCCGCGCGGCGAGCGCCCGAAAGCCATCCACCGCGACGGCACCGAGTTGCGTTGCCGCCCGCTGGGCCCGGTGCGACACCTGCTCGCAAATTCCCCGCACCTCGAAGCGGTCGGCGAGCGCCCGCAGGGCGGGCAGGTGCCGCGACTCCCAGTGCTCGCCAAGACCGACGATCCCGACGCGGAGCTTCACGTGGCTTCTCCCGACATCACTGCCTCGGCAGCCAAGAGCTCGCGTTCCCGCCGGAGCCCCTTGTCAGAAATGTCCTTCCGGCACCAGCCACCCAGCCAGCGGATCGCCCGAACGCCCGTATAGGCGAGCAACTTGGCCCGAGCCAGCGAGCCGTCGACCGCAGTCACCGCCAGCACGCGGCCGCCGTCGGTAACGACCCCGTCGCCTTCCCGGCGGGTCGCAGCCTGGAACACCTCCACCCCCTCGAGGGCTGCGGCGGCAGCGAGTCCGCGGATCGGTTGGCCCTTGACGACCGCACCAGGGTAGCCCTCGCTCGCCATCACAACGGCCACGCTCGCCCCGTCCTTCCACACGGGCGGCTCGACGGCCTCGAGCCGCCGGTCGGTCGCGGCGTCGAGCAGGTCGAGCAGGCTCGAATCGAGGCGGACGAGCAGGGCCTGGCATTCCGGGTCACCGAAGCGGGCGTTGTATTCGAGCACCTTCGGCCCTTGGGAGGTGAGCATGAGCCCGGCATAGAGCACGCCGTGAAACGGCACCTTCGACCGCCGCATCGCGTGTACGGTCGGCACCAGGATGCGGGCCTCGATCTCACTGAGCAGGCTGTCGTCCACAAAGGGGGTGGGGCAGTAGGCACCCATCCCGCCGGTGTTCGGGCCGGTGTCGTCGTCGTGGGCTGCCTTGTGGTCTTGGAGGGGCGGCAGGGTCACGATCGTGCGGCCGTCGGTGATCGCCATCACGCTCACCTCGATCCCGTCGAGCCGCTCCTCGATGAGGATGCCACCGGCCGCCGCCGCAAACTGCGGATCGTCGGCGAGCGTCGCGACCGCTACGAGTGCCGCGGCCCGATCGTCGCACACGAACACCCCCTTGCCGGCGGCCAGACCGTCGGCCTTGACGACCACCGGCATGTCCTCCCGCTCTTCGAGATGCCTGCGGGCCGCGGTGGCGGAGCGAAACTCACGGAACATCGCCGTCGGCACGTCGCCCCGATGGAGGATCTGCTTGCAGAAGACCTTGCTGCCTTCGAGTTGCGCGGCCTTGGCGGTCGGGCCGAAGATTCGCAGTCCAGCCGCCGTGAAGGCGTCGACCACGCCTGCCACGAGTGGTCCCTCGGGGCCAACAACCGTGAGATCAACGCTCCGGGATCGGGCGAGTTCGACGAGCGCAGGAATGTCGTCGGCCGCCACCGGCACGTTCTCGGCAACCGCCGCCGTGCCGGCGTTCCCGGGAGCAACGAGCACCTCGGCGCCGTCGCGGGCCAGTTTCCAGGCGAGGGCATGTTCACGGCCCCCGCCACCAATGACGAGCACCCGCCGGGATTTGTTCAAGGTTCGACTCCTCGATCGCGCTACACTAGTTCAAGTCAGTTAGCCGCAAAGCGGTGAGCCTTCAAGCGGTGAGCCGGAAGGCCGGTTCGCCGGCCGGGGCTACTTTGTACCCGGTTCGACGCGGTCCTGAGGCAGCTGGGAGAGACGGCGGCGTGAGCCGGTTCCCCGGACGGAGGGGACGGGCAAGCTGGGAGGGCGTCTCAGCCGACGTTGACAGTTTCGGGCCCGCCGATACAGTTAAAGGGAGTTCGTGAAAAAAATCACGAACTCACTCAGTCGCGGACGAAACGAGTTTTTCTGGCCTTCCCGGGTCTCAAAACAGTCCCGGCTAGAACCTTCCCGTAGCGGGCGAGGAATTCGATGGCAGACAATAAGAAAATGTCGGTCGCGGAGATTCTGGCGGCTGCCCGGGCTGGCAGCAGCAAGGGGGCTGCTTCTCCACCGGCGGAGTCTGGGCCGCCAAGCGAGCCGCCCGCCGCCGAGGCCCAGGCTGAAAAGGCCAAACCGTCGCCCTCACCAAAGCCCGCCGCGGCTGGCGGTAGGCCGAACGTAGCCGACATCCTTGCTCTTGCCCGAGCCAATAAACAGCCAACTGCCGACGTGGCCACGAAGCCGGCTCCGGCAGCCAAACCGACTCCGAAAGCAGCGGCAGCCAAGCCGGCGGCCGAAAAGTCAGCTCCCGCGGGCGGCAGGGCCGGCGTCGAGCGGGACACGGCCAGCATCCTTGCCGCGGCCCGGGCGGGTGCGAAGCCGGGCCCGGTCAGCAAGGCAGAGGCGCCTGCCCGGCCTGCCCCCAAGCCGAAGCCGGTCGTTGAAAAGCCGGCGGCTCGGGCTGTGCCGCCGCGTCCCACGAAGCCAGCAGCGGTCGCGGCCAAGAAGGACGGGGAGGATCGCAGGAGTTTTCTCCAGATCGCTACGGGTTCGGCGCTTGCCCTTGGGTTCACCGCCCTCTCCGTAACCGGCGGGCTGTTCACACTCGGCCTCACTCGCTTCCTGTTTCCCAACGTGCTCGCCGAGCCGCCGAGCAAGTTCAAGGTGGGCGCGAAGGAAGGCTTCCCCGCGGGCAAGGTTGAGACCAAGTTTGTGGCCCAGTTCGGCGTTTGGGTGGTCAACAGCGAGTATGAGGGGCAGCAACAGATCTATGCCCTGCAGACGATCTGTACGCACCTTGGGTGCACGCCGAGCTGGCTCGAGGCTGAGCAGAAATTCAAGTGTCCCTGCCACGGCAGCGGCTTCTACAAAGACGGCATCAACTTCGAGGGCCCGGCCCCGCGTCCGCTCGAGCGGTACGCGATCCGGATCGCCGATGACGGTCAGCTTGAGATCGACAAGAGCCGGCAGTATCAGGAAGAGCTCGGCCAGTGGGCCGATCCTGAGTCATTCGTAAACGTTTGAGACGCGGAGTCTGTAAAGCCCATGGCCATTGGCGAAACAATCCGTAATTCGCAGGTTTGGAAGAGCATCTTCCGCCACCCGATGCCGCTCGACCGGCGGAATCGGATCGTGGTGATGCTCACGAACTTCTTTCTCCACCTCCACCCGGTGTCGATCAAGAAGCAGGGCATCGCCCTGTCGTTTACCTGGTGCATGGGGGGCGTCACGTTCTTCCTGTTCATGGTGGAGACCGTCACCGGCGTGCTCCTGATGTTCTATTACCGGCCCACGCTCGAGTGGGCCTACAACGACATTCTCGCGCTCCGCGACGTCACGAGCCTGGGGATCCTGCGGGAACTCCACCGCTGGGGCGCCCACGCGATGGTGATCACGACCTGGCTGCACATGTACCGGGTGTTTCTCACCGGCAGCTATAAGCCGCCGCGGGAGTTCAACTGGGTCATCGGGGTGATTCTGTTGTTGCTCACACTGCTGCTCTCCTTCACGGGCTATCTTCTGCCCTGGGACCAGCTGGCCATCTGGGCGATCACGGTGGGCTCAAACATGGCCCGGGCCACGCCGCTGCTCGGCTACGAGGGTCCGGGTGCGCAGCTGCTCACGATCGGAGGCATCGACATGATTACCGATGCTTCCGACGCGCGGTTCGGCCTGCTCGGGGCGCGGTTTGTCGGCGAGGAGACGCTCAACCGCTTCTACGTGCTCCACTGCATCGCCATTCCCTTGGCGACGGCACTCCTCACGGCGATCCACTTCTGGCGGGTCCGTAAAGACGGCGGCATCAGCGGCCCGCTCTAGACCGCGGCGAACACCATGCACTCAGATCCATTTTTTCTCACCGATGTTGCCGGATTCCTCGGAGGCTACTACGCCTTCATCGCGGCGATCAACGGCGTATTTGCCTACCTTCTCTGGCAGAAGTATGGGCAGATTGGGCGGGCGTTTTTCTGGACCTGTTTTGCCGGCCTGATGATGGTTCTCGCAAGCCTCGCGCTGTCTGGTTCGCCCACGCTCGTGCCCAGCCTGCCGACGAGTGCGCGAACGCTCGTCAACGCGCTCTCGGGACCGGTGCTGTATTCGCTCGGTATTGTGGCGCTGTTCACAGTGCTGTTCATTTTCCGCAAATTCTTTGTTCGGCCGCTCGTGGCCTGGTCGATCTTCAACGGAGCCCTCGTCCTTATGGGCCTGTCGATGGCCGACGAGAATTTTGCCCGGATCGTGATGAAGCCCGACAACGTGCCGATTGTGGGGCTTGTTTTCATGCTCGCGTTTTTCACCTGGGTGGCAACGAAGCAGGCTGTTGTCAACGACGAGCGGATCGCACAGGGGCTGCCGCCAATGGAGAAACTCAACGACGAAAAGGTGCTCGTCTGGCCTGACCTCGTCTACACCGAGTTGATCTGCATGGTGGCCGTGTCGGCGTTTCTGCTCGTCTGGGCAATCTGCCTGCAAGCTCCCCTCGAGGAGCCGGCCTCGAGCGTCAAGACGCCGAACCCCTCCAAGGCCCCGTGGTACTTCCTCGGGCTGCAGGAGATGCTCGTCTACTTCGATCCCTGGTACGCGGGAGTTGTTCTGCCCAGCCTCGTGGTTATGGGGCTGATGGCGATGCCCTACCTCGACTTCAATAAGCAGGGCAACGGGTACTACTCGATCGCGGAGCGGAAGTTTGCGTATCTCACGTACCAGTTTGGCTTCCTCGTGCTGTGGATCACCCTGATCATCCTGGGCACGTTCCTCCGCGGACCCAACTGGAATTTCTACGGGCCCTTCGAATACTGGACGCCGTATAAGGTCGAGGTGCTCAACAACGTTGACCTGAACCAGATGTTCTGGATCAACCTGCTCGATATGCCGCTTCCTCGGGCAGCAGCTGAGGCCCCCTGGTATTCGCAGGTGGGCGCCGTGCTCCTCCGAGAAGCGCCCGGCCTCATGGTCATGGGCATCTATCTGGTCGTTCTGCCGCCGCTTCTGGCAGTGACTCTGTTTCGCGGCTTCTTCGCCAAAATGGGCTTCATCCGCTACATGCTAATGGCCAACTTAATGCTTTTGATGCTGTCGCTTCCGCTCAAGATGATCCTGCGGTGGACGCTCAACCTAAGGTACGTCCTGAGCATCCCCGAATTCTCCCTTAACTTCTGAGCCCTGCCCCCCGACGGGCGGTCCCGTAGCCGCTTCCGGAAAAGACGAATCATGCCAGCAACCGAACAGACATGGTACGACCTCAAGGCCCTGCACGTCATGTTCGCGGTCACTGCGGTGGCTTTGTTGGGGGCCACTGTCTGGATGCTCGCGGCCGACCACGACCGTCCCTGGAAGCAGTATGCCCGCGGGTATCGCGATCTCGAGACCTGGTCGGCCCAGGCCAGGATCAAGCAGCAGGACCTGGCCGACTATCGGCAGCGGGGCGTTGAACTTGAAGAGTCGCTGGCCGATTCGCGGCGGGCGCCGCTCGACAAGCTGCTGGCCGAGGAGTTCGTTACCGCGGTGCGGAGCGTGCCCGACGATGCCCGGTCGGCTGCCTTGCTCGAGCAAGACATCCAAGCGCTGATTGATCTGGGAGCTGAAGCCGACCAGCAGGAATCCGCCGACGCCATCAACGACCGCCGCTTCGCCCTCCGTGGTGACCTGCTCGAGCGGATGAGGGACGTCGCCAAGCGGGCGAAGTTTCGGGAAAACCTGCTCGCTGGTGCCCTCAAGCTCCGCAAGGCCGGGCTCGATAAAAACCGTGCCGACTACGAACTGGGTGTCGCCGATGATATGCCGGCGGAGCGGCTTGCCGAACTGCTCTCCCTGGCCGATGCCACGCGGCAGCAGGTCAGCGACGCGACGCTCGCCTTCCAGACGGCGAATAGCTATCGCAAGAACCTCGAGAGCCTGCTGGGCCGGATCACAGCTGCTGAAGACGTCGCTGCCAAGGCGATCTCGGACCATCGGTTCAAGCTTGTGCAGTTGCAGAAAGTGTATGACGATCGCCGATCGAATTGGGGAAAGACGGCCCTCGAGATGCCGGTGCTCGATGCCTTCAATAGTCCTCTGAGGATCGAGCAGGTCTGGCTGCCCGATCTCACGCTGAGCAACAACTTCCGCGAGGTGGCCCGGTTTGACCGGTGCATCACCTGCCACCGGGGGATGGATGCGTCGTTGCCGGGGTCGCCCCAGGATCCGGCCTATCCCGCCGAAGAGACAATCACGGTTTTGCTGAGCACTCCGGCCGCCGAAGAAGCGGAGCGGCTCATCGCCGAGGCGCGGGCCGGGGCTGCCGGTCGGGCGGGTGGCGACGACGACGCCCTTCAGGCTCTCTACGGGCTGCGGCTCGCGGAGCGGGGCGTGTTCGACGCCGAAGCCCCCACGGTCAATGTCGTGCTGCCGGCGGCAGCCACGGAATATGACGATCCCCCCGAGCCGGCGGCGGCGGCCGCGTCGGCCGGTCTTCTGCCTGGAGATGTGATCGTCGAGGTGGCGGGTCGGCGAACAA